>Ga0209808_1001901_pt1 | contig 10769 bp, 14 predicted proteins | sample GraSoiAngelo_157_FD_186171 | JGI IMG/M metagenome (GOLD analysis project Ga0209808, IMG submission 186171) | Grasslands soil microbial communities from the Angelo Coastal Reserve, California, USA - 14_1009_16_20cm (SPAdes) (version 2) | ecosystem: Environmental > Terrestrial > Soil > Grasslands ...
CCTGGAAAGTCATTCCATAATGACGTTTGAATTGCCGTCGGGCGGTTGACGGATCGATCGACATGGCAGCGAGTTCTTTATCCGTTAAGCGGCCACCTGGCGCCCGATCCACTTCCGCGCGCAAACGCGCGATGAGTTTCGGCGGTGGCTGATCAGGATCCATCGGATGGCACCGCAGACATGGACGGTAACCGCCATGCAGCGCCTCACTCGGCGTCGCGAAGAAATCTACATTCACGCGCTCCGGCTTTTTTGCGGTACAGGTTGGCCGGCAGAAAATTCCGGTCGTTCGCACGCCCGCATAAAAGATTCCTTCAAAACTTGAATCGCGATTGAGCAGGGCTCGATACATCGTATCAGGGGGCGGAAGAAGTTCAGGCATTTTCATAGGCGTTGAATGCGAAAGGTGTAACAACCGTGAGTTACGCTGCGCGCGTCCACGAAAGCAGTCTCGGGTTTCTCCAAGAGCTTTTCAATGATGGCTTCCGGCGCGTCCCCATTCACGACTTCGGCATCGATCATATCGTAATTTGAATTGTAAGCTCGCATGACGCGGCCCTTGCGAAAGTCAGCCGGGAATTCATCCGTGGCATGGTAGCGCTCGCATGGTTCGGCATGGACGAAGATCGGTCCGCTTTCGGAATACGGGTGACCGGCTGGAATCGCCGCGTAAGGAAAGAGGATCATACGCTCGCCGGCCTGGGCGTAGCGCAGACAGTGGCGACACGGAAAACCACCCGGTGAGTCCGCGACAACCATGGCGTGGTCCGGTGCGCCACTCGCGGCCACGCGCCGTGCCGTTGCGGCCACATCGGTCGCAAGAGGAACGATACGAAATTTTGAATTCTTCATGACAAAACCATAGGGCCTCAATGCTCCTTCGCATCGACGGAATTCAGGCACCGAATTCCGCTGTAGCGGCGATCTATGACCACGTGGATGCTTAGCGTTGCAGCAGGATGCTCTTGCCTCTCCCTTTGCGAAAGGGAGAGGACGAAGGTGAGGGATTTCTTCGTAGAAGGTTGGTTAATTCCAATGATCGGGTCTCCTCTTTCCACTTCTCACCCTAACCTCTCCTCGCTCGAGGAGGAGAGGAGATCATTTCGGCGCGCTCGCGTACCTAAACGCTAAACGCGTACACAGCTGCCGATCCCCGCAAAGTTTGATGTTTGAGGATTGATGTTTGATTTAGGGCTTGATCCGCGAAATCCGCAGTTGGAGATGTAAACAATGAGCGGAATACGAGTATTGGCTGGAACACGGAAGGGCGCCTTCATCCTGACTTCGGACGGGAAGCGCAAAAACTGGAAGGTGGATGGGCCACACTTTGCCGGCTGGGAAATTTATCACATGAAAGGATCGCCGGTTGATCCGGATCGGATTTACGCGTCACAAACGAGCGCATGGTTCGGACAAATCATCCAGCGTTCCGATGACGGCGGCAAAAGCTGGAACACGCCTGGCGGCGGCCCGGCGACAAACCCGCAGGGAATGTCGATGGGTGAGAGCAACAAATTCGTTTACGACGGCGTGCCGGGCACACATCAGTGGTATGACGGCACGCAGCATCCGTGGGAATTCAAGCGCGTCTGGCACCTTGAACCATCGCTAAATGACCCAAATCATGTTTACGCGGGCGTGGAAGATGCAGCCTTATTCCAATCGAAAGACGGTGGCGGGACGTGGCAGGAGCTATCGGGACTGCGCAAACACGATACCGGCCCGAAATGGCAACCCGGTGCAGGCGGCATGTGTTTGCACACAATTCTTCTGGATCAAAAGAATCCGGGACGAATATCCGTCGCGATCTCTGCTGCAGGCGCCTTCCGTAGTGATGACGGCGGCCAGACGTGGAAGCCAATCAACCGCGGTTTGCATTCGCAATATATTCCGGATCCGCTGGCGGAAGTCGGCCATTGCGTTCATCGCATCGCGATGCATCCGTCGCGACCGAACACGTTGTTTATGCAAAAACATTGGGACGTGATGCGGAGCGATGACGCGGGCGATTCCTGGCGCGAAGTAAGCGGCAATTTGCCGAGCGATTTCGGATTTCCGATTGACGTGCATGCGCACGAACCCGAAACGATCTACGTCGTCCCGATCAAGAGCGACTCCGAGCATTTCCCGCCCGATGGCAAACTGCGCGTCTATCGCAGCCGTAGCGGCGGTAACGAATGGGAACAACTCACCAAAGGTCTGCCGCAACGCGATTGCTACGTAAACGTACTGCGCGACGCCATGTCGGTCGATTCGCTCGATCCCTGCGGTATCTACTTTGGAACAACGGGAGGCCAGGTTTACGCATCGGCCGATGGCGGTGATTCGTGGAAACCAATCGTGCGTGATCTTCCGGCTGTTTTGTCGGTCGAAGTCCAAACGCTGAAGTAATTCAAATGAAGTACACAGAAGATAACGAAGAAAACAAAGATCGGGGAGCAGTTGGATTAAAAACAAAAAGAAGAACGCGATTCACTCGGATACTCTCTAGTCTGAACCTTAGTTATCTTTGTTGCCTTCTGTAAAAAGACATGATTCGCGTCATCCTCCCCCATCATCTGCGCACGCTTGCGCACGTTGGTGATGAAATACACGTCGATCTCAACGGCTCGGCGACGGTGCGCGCAATAATCGACGCGATTGAAGAAAAATATCCAGTGCTGCGCGGCACCATCCGGGACCACGAAACAAAAAAGCGCCGGCCATTGGTGAGATTTTTTGCGTGCGGCGAAGACATCTCCCACGATCCACCTGACACTCCCCTACCCGATCCGATTGCAAAAGGCATCGAGCCGTTTTTTATCATGGGCGCAATTGCCGGCGGGTAGCCCTTGGTAGTGTTCGGCGCGGGATCTCGGTGGAGCGCGTAAGGCGGATTCGCCGGATTTCGCGAAGTGGCCTTTGCGCATGAAGCGAACCTCGCCCCAATGCAAAAGCAGCACCTATGAAATACCTGATCACAATTCTGTTGTTTGCCATTTGTCACATTGGACAAGCTCAACAAACCGTCCTGACCAATGATCCGACCATCGCGATTCCGAAAGTGAACTTCGATGAAAAGGGCGAGTTAAAAATCACTGCGTCGGCGACATCATCGCCTAACGACTTCGATTTCCTGGTCGGGAAATGGAAGATGCATAATCGCCACCTCAACAAACGACTGGAAAACTGCCAGGAGTGGACGGAGTTCGAATCCTCCGATGAGAATACGAAAATCCTCGGCGACACCGCCGATATGGACACGTATTCGACCACCGAGTTCTCAGGCCAGGAAGGCAAGCTCTTTCAAGGTCTCACCTTGCGGCTTTTTAATCCCAAGACCCGGCTGTGGAGCTTGTATTGGGTGGCGAGTAATACCGGCGTTCTCGATCCGCCCGTGGTCGGCTCATTTGAAAATGGTGTCGGACATTTCTTTTGCAAAGATACCTTCAAGGGAAAACCGATCATTGTGATGTTTCGTTGGGACGCGCGGAACAAGGATCGTCCGGTTTGGGGCCAGGCTTTTTCTCCAGACGAGGGCAAGACCTGGGAATGGAACTTCTTTAACGTATCGGAGCGAATCAAATAAGACTTGGCCAACCAGCGATCGTCTGGCTTGCCGGCAAGGTTGATCCTTGCGACTACCTGATCATTTTCGGCCTCAACATCGATTCGATTTGCTGTGGTGAAATCGACAACAAAGAGCAGAACCAGTTCCCAGGAAATGCGGGTTAGTCCGATCGGGTCAATTCGCTCCGTCTTAAAGCGGCGCGCTAGCGCTCCTCGGCAAGGCTCGGAAGGCGCGCCGGACGCGTGGCTCGATGTGATTCCCGAGGTTGCAGATGGATTGCAAGGCATCACAGCGGGAGACGAAATTATTTTGCTGACCTGGTTGCATAAGAGTCAGCGCAACAGCTTGAAAACACAGCCTCGCTCGGACAAAAGCCAGCCTTTAACAGGCGTGTTCGCAACCCGATCTCTCGATCACAGCGTGAACGACAAGGATGAAAGATCCGCAGATGGCCAGGATGATGAAGACGAAAAAGATGCCGTTCGACTCGAAGCGAATGATCTACGGCGGGTTCAAGGTGATGGTCGATGCCTGATCTCTCGCCGTTTAATTTTTTGCCTTCTTAATTCTTAACGGATAATTCTTTCATTATGTGTCGAAACATCAAAACCCTTCATAACTTCGCACCGCCGGCCACAGACGATGAAATTCGCGCTTCGTCGCTTCAATTCGTCCGAAAATTGAGCGGCTTCACGAGACCTTCCAAAACGAATGAGAAGGCTTTTGACCGCGCGGTTGACGGTGTGACCCGCGTCGCACAGGAGCTACTCAACTCGCTGGTGACAAATTCGCCGCCGCGCGATCGCGAAGTCGAAGCGTTGAAAGCGCGCACACGATCGGCGAAGCGTTTTGGCTCGTCTACCATTTCGGTTGGTGTCGGACATAGCCACGGTTGAAGTCGGGGAAAGCAGCATCCCCAAAAAAGCTGCTGTTGTAATGGAACACGCAGGCATCAGCGGCAAAAAGTTTCGCGCCGCTTTTGTGCTGATTTTGGTCGTGGCGGTCTCTGCCCTCTTCCTGGCGGTGACGTGGCCTTTTCTAAAGCCGCTTCTTCTTGGAGCGTTACTGGCAGGTCTGTTTCGCCCTCCTTACCAATGGGTCACGCGGCGTCTTGGCGATCGAAGATCCCTCGGCGCTGTGGTCACCCTACTGATTCTTTTCATCCTCGTGGTTGGCCCCATCAGCGTATTTCTCGGAGTCGTCGTTCAACAAGCGCTCAACATAAGCGATCAAGCGATTCCGTGGGTCCGCCAGCACTTGGGCTCCGCCAGTACTTTCAATGCGCACGATTGGCTGGTGCAGAAATTTCCAGCACTTGCCGATCATGTTCCGAGTCAGGAAGAGCTGGTGCAGAATGTGGGCGCGGCCGCGAAGGGCGCGGGTGCGTTGCTCGTAGCCCGTTGCTTCCCGAATGACGGCGGGAACAGCTGCCTTTCTTCTCGATCTTTTTATTATGATCTACGCGATGTTTTCCTTCTTCAAGGATGGCGAGAAAATCCTGGAGCAGATTTTTTATTACATCCCGCTGAGTCATGAGGATGAAGCGCTCATGCTACAGCGATTCAGTTCGATCACCCGCGCAACCGTGAAGGGAACACTCGTTGTCGGGATAATCCAGGGGACGCTGGCCGGGATCGCATTCTGGGTCGCGGGTATTGGCGGAGCCGCGTTTTGGGGGACGCTCATGACCATCCTCTCGATTGTGCCAGGAATTGCAGCAGCCCTTATCTGGGTGCCGGCCGTGATTTATTTATTTATAACCGGCCAAGTTCTCGCCGGAACACTCCTGCTGGGATGGTGTGCTGCCGTCGTTGGAACGATTGATAACATCCTGCGTCCGGTTCTCGTAGGGAAGGACGCCAGGATGCCCGATCTTCTCATCCTTGTCGGGACGCTGGGAGGCTTGTTTCTTTTCGGACCGATCGGATTTATCGTCGGGCCGATCGTGTGCGGGCTATTCCTAACTGTCTGGACAATCTACGGCGCGACCTTCAAAGCTGTTTTGCCGCCGGTTAAAAGCTTGCGAACTACCGATGCAAATGAGCCTGAAGCACCTTGAAAGATCAGTCGTGCGACAAAAGTTGAGCGTTCTCTGACTTCAAATTTTTTAATTTTTTCAAATATGTCCACCAACTTTACCGGAGGATGCGTCTGCGGCGCGATTCGCTACGAAGTCACTGCCAAACCGATGACGATGTTCAACTGCCACTGTCGCGATTGCCAGCGCACCACCGGGGGCGCGTTTACACCTGTTGTCTATGTGCCGGCAAAAGCATTCAAAATTACGAAGGGTTCGCCGCGCTACTATTCCACGCCGAGTGAGATGGTTGGTCATAACAAGCGCGGGTTTTGCCCCGAGTGCGGTTCACGGCTTTTCGGTGGGGAGACTGAACACGGCCAGGGCATTACCGCGTCCAGCCTGGACGATCCGGGCTTGTTCAAGCCAAAAGTGAATATGTGGACAACAGACGCCCAGCCTTGGGACCACATGGATCCGAACTTGCCGAAGTTTGAGAAGTATCCGCCAAGTTAAAACAAAGAATCATGCTGGATTTAATAATTAGGTTCGGAATAATCGGCATTCTGGTCGGACAGCTGTGCTTTGCCCAAGCATGCTCGGCGAGTGGGTCGAAGCGCGAAATGGTCAGCATCGACGCGAAACCCGAGTCGATCTTGATCGATCCAGTTCGAAGTGCCGTCATCGTCGTTGATATGGAGAATGATTTCGCGGCCAAAGGGGGTATGTTCGACCGAGCCGGGATTGATATTTCAGGGGCGCAAAAGGCGATCGCACCGATCACAAAAGTGTTGGCAGCAGCGCGCCAGGCTGGGCTGAAAATCATCTATCTCAAAATGGGCTATCGCCCGGATCTTTCCGACCTCGGCCCAAATGATTCAGTAAATCGCATACGGCATCTAAAATTTGGCGTCGGCCAGAAAATTCAGGCGCCCGACGGATGCGAGAGCCGGGTTCTGATCCGAGATACTTGGGACACCGATATCGTCCCAGAGCTGCAACCGCAGCCAAATGACATCGTAATTTATAAAACGCGATTCAGTGGTTTCTACCAAACCGATCTGGACGCAACGTTGAAAAAGCTCGGGATAAAACACCTGATCGTCACCGGCGTAACTACGAGCATCTGCGTAGAATCGACGGTGAGGGACGCAATGTTCCGAGATTATCTTTGTGTACTGCTTCAGGATTGCATGAGCGAGCCCATTGGTCACGATTTGCCAAGAACAAATCATGAGGCTTCACTCTTAAACGCCGAGACGTTGTTTGGCTGGATTTCAGACTCCGACCAATTCATTAAAGCTCTCGCCACGAAGTCGTCGCAGGCTGCGCGATGAGCGAGTCTTTCGAAAGCACGCGTGCGCCCGAACCGGTCGGCGCATTTCCACATGCCAAGCGTGTCGGTAACTTGCTCTTCCTCTCCGGAATCGGGCCGCGCGTGCGCGGCAGCAAGGAGATTCCCGGCGTCACTCTGGACGTCGCGGGTAACATCCTTAGTTACGACATCGAAAAACAATGCCGCGCCGTATTTGAAAACGTACGGCTCGTGCTGGAAGACGCCGACGCAAGCTGGAACAACATTGTCGACGTCACCGTCTTCCTCACCGACATGAAAAAAGATTTTCCCACTTACAATAAACTTTACGCCGAACATTTCGCTGGCGATGGCAAACCAAATCCGACGCGCACAACGATCGAAGTCACAGCGTTGCCCACGCCCATCGCAATCGAGCTGAAAGTAATCGCGGCCGTGGGAAAATAATCTGACCGCGGATTACGCGGATAACACGGATTTAGGATTATTCCTGGATTGCCTGACTCCGCTTAATCTGTGTAATCCGCGGTTTAAGAAAACATGCCGTTTCATATCATCGCGACTGATCACACCGGTATTACGATTTCGAATCTCGAGCGCTCGCTCGCTTTCTGGCGCGATGTTCTCGGTTTCGAACTTTCGCATCGAGCACATCATACGGGCGAGCTCGCCAGCGAAGTCACCGGGGTTCCGGGAGCTGAAATTTCAATCGCTGTTCTGAAAGGTCACGGACATAAAATCGAGTTGCTTGAATATCTCGCACCCAAAGACCGAAAACGAATCGATGTCAGGCCGTGCGATGTTGGATCGGTGCACGTCGCGTTTACGGTCGAAAATCTTGACGATATCTTGAATACAATCGCCGCCTCCGGCTGGCGCACCGCTGGGCAACCGCAAACACTCCGCTCGGGTCCGAACGCGGGAAAACGTGTGATCTATGTTCGCGACCCTGACGGCATCACCATCGAATTCATGCAGCCGCCCTAACAAAGTGCTGTCATCCTGAACCGCGAAGACGGTGAAGGACCTCACTTAAGCAGCAAGATCACACCAGCTAAAAGGGATATCGCTGCGCGAAATGTGGGGTTCCTCGTCGTCTAGCGCGACTCGGAATGACAACTGCGGAAATGTCGGGATTTTGATCGCGCTTAGAAGGGAGAGATGTCGCGATCGCATCCACTATTCTTTTTTTGAATCTGCATAATCTGCGTAATCTGCGGTTAAATGAGTTTCACCTTCTCCGCGGGAGAAAAATTTGCGCAGCAACTCGACGCAGAAGATCCGCTACGCTCCTTCCGTGACCGGTTTCATTTGCCGGTCGGGGCCAATGGCGAGCCATTGATTTATTTCGCAGGCAATTCGCTCGGCTTGATGCCGAAATCGGCGAAGCAAATCGTCGAACAAGAGCTGGAAGACTGGGCAAAACTCGGGGTGGACGCGCATCTCAACGCGAAAACGCCGTGGTATTCGTATCATGAGACATTGCGCGAGCCGGCGGCGCGACTCGTTGGAGCGCAACCCATCGAAGTCATCTGTATGAACAGCCTGACAGTGAATTTGCACCTGATGATGGCTACATTTTATCGCCCAACGAAATCACGTTTCAAAATCCTGATGGAGGATCCGGCGTTTCCTTCCGACACCTATGCGATCAAAACACAGATTGTTCATCATGGGCTCGAGCCGAAGGAGGCGCTGGTACTTGCACGCCCACGCGAAGGTGAGTTTACGGTGCGCACCGAAGAAATTCTCGATCTAATTGAAAAGCATACCGACGAGCTTGCAGTCGTATTAATCGGCGGGGTGAATTTCTTCACTGGTCAGTTGTTCGATATTCCGACGATTACAGCGGCAGCCCAGAAGCATGGAATCACGGTTGGTGTCGATCTTGCCCACGCCATCGGAAATGTGCCGCTGTCGTTGCATGATTGGAACGTCGATTTTGCGGTTTGGTGTTCCTACAAATATCTCAACGCCGGTCCCGGTGCGGTCGCAGGCGCCTTTGTCCATGAGCGACACGCTACTAACACGAAGTTGCTCCGTCTGGCCGGTTGGTTTGGCAACGATCCGAATACCCGCTTTCGCATGCATCTGGAGCCGGAATTCATTCCGGTTGCTTCAGCCGATGGCTGGCAAATCAGTAATCCACCGATTCTATCGATGGCCCCCCTCCGCGCTTCCCTTGCCCTTTTCGAAGAGGCTGGAATGGAAGCGCTTCGACAAAAGTCGATCAAGCTGACGAGTTATCTCCAATTCTTGTTAGAAAAAGGAGACTCAGGAAGCCTGTTTAACGTAATAACTCCACGAGAAGCTAACGAGCGCGGTTGTCAGTTATCGATCCAGGCGCGAGAACATCCCAAAGAACTATTCAGCAAATTAGAAGCCGCCGGCGTGAAATGCGATTTCCGTGAACCGAATGTGATCCGCGCCGCGCCGACGCCGCTTTACAATACTTTTCATGAAGTGTGGCGCTTCGCCCGCATTCTACACTGACGACCGTTCGGGAGAAGTTCGCCGCAGCTTCTGAAAACATTGCTCATTGAGCCGCGTCCATATAGCTGGCATGATTCAAAATGACGCCAGCGGCGCGATTCTCGTATTTTTTTCTCGTCGCGGTAATTGTGCTGGCGGCCGCGACCCATCTGGCGACGCCGTTGATAACAGTTCTCTTTTCCTATTTTGCTTTGCGCAAACTTCATTTCGGCAAAAGGAAGTGGCTGTCCCTTGTGCTATTCTTCGTTGTCGTCGCGGCAACGCTCTACGGCTTGGGGTTTCTCGTCAGGCAGGCGTTCGTTGCATTTCCCAAGATAGCAGCGGAATCGATTCCGCCGTTTATTGCGTATGCGCAAAGCCACGGGATCGAACTCCCCTTTTCAGATCTAGACAGTCTAAAAGCGGCCATCGTTGACGTCGTGAAAAACGAATTCTTGTTTGTTGGCAATTTCGCGCGAGCAGCCACCACGCAACTTGCCTTCGTTTTAATAGGAATCGTAGTTGCGGTCAGTTTGTTTGTGAACCCGTGGATCGAGAAATCTTCCAATAAACCGAAGAGTCCAAGCCTCTTTACCGCAACGACCGATGAGATCAAAATTCGTTTCCGATTGTTCTATCAAAGTTTTGAAACAGTCATGGGCGCTCAAATCCGGATTTCGGCCATAAATACCCTTTTGACGGCCGTATTTGTGCTCGTCGTCTCACTTAAGTACGGGACTTTCGTGGTCGGTCTGACCTTTCTTTGCGGACTGTTGCCCATCGTGGGAAACCTGATTAGTAACGCAATCATCGTCGGGATCGCCGTTACAATGTCGCCGCGACTGGCGATTGTTGCTCTCATCTTCCTGGTTGCAGTGCATAAGCTGGAATATTTCCTGAATAGCAAAATCATCGGTGACCTGATCAAAAATCCCGTCTGGCTTACCTTGCTCGCGCTGATCATTGGCGAGCGATTCATGGGAATACCAGGAATGATCCTGGCACCAGTCGTTCTGAACTACATCAAGGTTGAAGCGTCCAAGTGGCCGGCTCCGGATTCCATTCCCGCAGACGAGCGCAACTAAGGCGCGGATTCCTTTTTGTTAGCGTCCCAGCCGCTTGCTGGGCGTGCAATGCGATTTCAATGAATCCAATGGCAATTCTCGGTTTCGCTCTGCCAACGAAATAAATTTTAGATCAGTCGAAATCGCTCAGGTCGTTAAAATTTCGGAAAAATTTCCCCTCTTCTTCGAGAACCTTAACGGGGTTTAGTTTGCCTGTCGCGACGAGTTTCTTCGTTAGCGATTGAAGCGAAAAGTCCGATCCGGAAAGCGCCGTGATGAAATCGATTCCGGCGCCTTTTGGATAAATCGCAGCCAGCGGTTCGGCGCGATCGACGATCATGGGAAGAACGC
>Ga0209808_1001902_pt1 | contig 10768 bp, 6 predicted proteins | sample GraSoiAngelo_157_FD_186171 | JGI IMG/M metagenome (GOLD analysis project Ga0209808, IMG submission 186171) | Grasslands soil microbial communities from the Angelo Coastal Reserve, California, USA - 14_1009_16_20cm (SPAdes) (version 2) | ecosystem: Environmental > Terrestrial > Soil > Grasslands ...
GTCCAGACCCACGGCGCGCACGGTGCCGCCGGGGCCGGGCCGGCGGGCGAAGCGTCCCCCGGCGAGAAAGGCCCCCCCTCCCACGCGTGAACGGGCGAACCACGTCAGCGAATCGAGCGTCCCGCGCCCCGCCGCTGCGGCGCCCGAGAACCCGAGCGTACCGTACGCGAGGGAGTCGAGCGTGGCCTCCAGCGCAAACGTGGGCGTGGATTCCCCCCCCCTCCCCGGGTGCCACTCGAAGCGGGCGCGGCCGGCGGGGAGCTGCCAGCCGTGCCACGCCACGCGGTCGAGGCTGGCCCGGATTTCGATGCCGAGCGAGTCGAGCGAGCCCCCGAGCGTCGCGACCACCCGGGCCGAACCGGTGAGCGGCCGCATCGGCCCGGGGTCGGGGTCGGCGCGCGCGGCGCTGTCCCGACCCGCGAGCCAGGTCATCAAGGAATCGATGGCGCTCAGGCTGTCGGCGTCGAAATCGAGCGCCAGCTGGCCGCTCGCGCCGCGCGCCCACCCGAGCGAGCCCGACCCCGTGGTGACGAACCCGGGTTGCGCCAGGCGCAGCGAGTCGACGTACAAACGGCGATCGGCCAGCCGCAGCCGCAGCGCGCCCGAGTCGAGCCCCACGCCCGCAAGCAGCGACGGCCCGAGCAGTACGGTCACCGCGCCACTGGGGGCGACGCCGCTGTCGCCCGTGAGGGCACCGCGCAGCGTGAGGTCGAGGCGCGAGGGCGGGGCACCGCCGAGCCAGTGCGCCAGGTCCAGGTCGCGGGCCGCCAGCTCGAACTCGCGCACACCATAGTGCGGCAGGTCGAGCACCAACACGCCGTCGGCGCGAATGTCGCCTCCCTCTCCACCTCCGTGCAGCTCGACGTGCGTTTGCAGCGCGTCGAGCGGACCCGCGAGCTTCACCGGCCCGGACACGGCTCCCTGCAACGGCAGCGTAGGGAAGCTGCCCTTGAGCCCGTCGAACGAGAGCGAGTCGGCCGTCGCGTCGGTGTAGATGCCGAGCACGCGGCCCCGCGTATCGAGGCGAACGGTGCCCGTCAGATGGCTCGGCGGCCGTTCGCCGTCCCGCTGCTCGAGAGTCCCGGTGAACTGCGCGTTCTTGAGCGGGCCGGCGAGGGAGCCGTTGGCGAGGAGGATGCCGTGCAGGCGCACCGCGGGGGCGAGCTGGGCCACCGTGCCCAGGTCGACGCTCGCCGCCTCGACTGCGAACGGCTGAAACCGCATGCCGTCGGCCGCTTTGAGGTTCACCTCGCCCTTCCCGCGCAGCCGTGTCTCCGGCCACGCCGGTACCAGCGAGTCGCGGAACGACCAGTCGGTTTCGAGGGCGAGGGCCGTGAGCGGTCCGGTGGCGACGGTGCGCCCGCTCAGCCGTCCCGCGAAGGGCAGCGTATCGAGAAACGGCCGGACGAACTCGAGGTCGAAGTCGCGGGCGTCGAGATCGGCGTCCCGCAGCGCCACGAGCCCCGAGTCCGCGACGCTCAGGGCGGTGACCCGGCCGTCGACGGCGCCACCCGCGTACGCGAGCCGCAGAGAATCCACCCCGACTTCGAGCACTCGGCTGCCGTGCGAGCGTATCCGCACGTCGCCCGAGAGCACACCCGCCGCGGGCGGCCCCCTGAAGCGGCGATCGATGAACGGGAAATCGCCGAGCGTCGCCGAGTCGGCACGCAGCCGGAGATCGAACAGCATCGGACCGCGCGGCCAGCGGACGGCGCCGCGGACGTTGCGCAGCGCGGACGCGGGCAGCTGCGCGCGGGCCAGCTGCACCTCCATCGAGTCGCCGATCACGCGCAGCCGGCCCGTGACGTCGACGAGCCGCACCTCCGGGTCGGTGCTCTCGAAGGCGAGCCGGGACACGTCGATGCGAATCCCGCGCTCGCGTGGCGACGAGACCTGCAGCGCGGCCAGGTGGGCGTCCAGATGCTCGAAGCGCCGTACCCGCAGCCGGCCGTTCGGGCCGCCGGCGGCGATCTCCAGCGCCGAATCACCGGGTTCGGCGTGGCGCGCCTGCAGTCGCAGCGTCACACTGCCGTCGGTGATCCGGACGTTCCGCAGCAGGATGAGCGCCGGCGGCCCGTGCTTGCCCGTATCCGGCCCGCCCAGGCGCAGCAGCTCCTCGATGTTGAGGCGCCCGCTCGGGTGCTGCACGATGTTGATCACGGGCCGGCGCAGGTGGAACTCGAACAGCACCACCCGTCCCGCGGCGAAGTCGAACGGGTTGTAGGCCACGTCGGCGCGGGGCAGCCAGGCAACCAGCGTGCTGTCCGCGTCGAACAGCCGTACGTCCGAAAGCGTCAGGCCCGTGAGCAGCGAGCCGCCGACGTCGCCGACCTCGATCGTGCCCGTGAACACCTGATGCAGGGCGCCGGCCGTGACACGCGTGAGCAGCCCCCGCCCCGCGTCCGTGCCCACGAGCGAGGCCAGCGCGCCCAGGAAGGAGGCGAGCGACCCCGCGAGCATCCACAGCGCGACCCCGAGCGAGCGGCGGACCATCAGAACGCCTGGCCCACGGCGAACTGCACCACCACCCGGCGCCAGAACCCGGCCCGCAAGCTGGGACGGTACAACAGCTGGTTGCCGGTCGAATCGGTCACCGCGGTCAAGCTCTTGTTCGCCGTGTTCAGCAGGTACAGGGCGCCGGGCTCGGCGGGATAGCCGTTGTAGGCGGCGTCGAGCCGCACGGGCCCGAGCGGGGTGACGAACCGGACGCCCAGGCCCGGCGTGAATCGCACGCCGCCCACGGTGGCGACGTCTCGTTCCCACACCTGCCCCACGTCCGCGAACACGGCCACCCGCATGCGGTCGGGAAAGAGCGGCGTCGGGAATCGGAACTCGGCATTCGCCACGAAGATCGCGTTGCCGCCGGTGGCCGACGCCTGCAGGTTGCGATACGTAGTGTCCGCCCCGTTGACCTGGATCGAGTCCGTGACGTACACGCGCGGACCCAACTCGTTGCGGGCGTAGCCGCGCACCGAGTTGGGACCACCGCCGTAGAACCGCTGATCCGGCGGCACGAACCGGACGCTCTGACGGGCGAAGCTGATGCGGCGCGCCGGGAGGATCGTCCCGCTCAGCACGCGCCACGCGAACGTCCCGCGCCGGCCGATGGGGTAGTAGCGCGACACCTCGAGCTGCCCGCGGTTGAACTCGTACAAGGTGTCCGACCCGACGAGCCGCGACGAGTGCGTCAGAGACGCGGTCACGATACCCCCCGCCGTCGGATCGAGCACCGAGTTCGTCTGGTTCCGCACCCCCGAAATGGTCACGGCGCCAAACCGGCGCCGGTTTGCCAGGAACGCCTGCTCGGAGGCGTCGCACAGGCGGAACAGCTGGCAGTAGATCGCGGGATCCGCCGTCGTCCGCCCGACCGAGTAGCTGTAGCCGAGCGTGACCGGGACATTGCGCCGGGCGTTGAACGTCACGGCCAGGTTCGCGCCCACGGCCTGGCGGGTGTATGCGTTGAACTCGGAGCGCCGCTCGGTGAACAGCGCGACGCTGGCGGTGTGGCGTGGCGATAAAAACGCCGGCTGGCGCAGCGTCAACGTGGCGTTGTAGTTCGCGGTATCGGACGTCGCGTCTTTGTTCAGCGGATGGCAGACGTTCTGCTTGAACCCCGCGTCGAGGGGAACGCCGACGCCGAGCTTGGAGAGCTGCCCCGTGAGATCGAGCGAGCGGGCGCCGCCGAGGAAATCGTAGGCCGTCCAGCCGCTCTGCACCCGGAAGCAGTCGAGGGAGCCGTACCCCCCCCCGATGCTGATGCGGTGCAGCGGCGCCTCCGACACGCGCACGATCACCCGCACGGTCGAGTCGCCGCCGGGGCGGGGCACCGTGTCGGCCAGCACCACGTTGACCGAGCGGAACATCCCCAGCCCGTACAGGTCGCGCTGCGTCACATACAGCTGATCCTGCCGGAACCAGTCCCCCGGCCGCACCGAGAGCATGCGCCGCACGCTGGTCGTGTCGACACGGCCGGCGCCCGTGATGACCACCTCGCCCACCCGCATCCGGCGACCAGGGACGCCCTCGAGCGACGCCACCGCCCGAAGCGCGGCCGCGTCCACGTCGTAGCTCTTCAGCACGTCGGCATACGGGTAGCCGCGGTTCTTGAGTCGGCCCACGATGGTGTCGGCGGACGCCTGGAACAACGCCCGGTTGAACGGGTCCCCCACCTGGAGCGGCAACGCGCGCTTCAGGGCCGGCACGTCGAGAATCGAGTCGACGCCGAGCACGTCCAGCGTGGTGAGGCGCACCGGGTCGCCCTCATAGATCCGGAACGTCACGTACACGTCCCGCGCCGCGCGGCCCACCACGGTGTCGACCACCGCGTTCATGTACCCGCTCTGGCGGTACAGCAGCAGCAACCGCACCACGTCGCGCCGGAACTCGAGCTCGTTGAAGTACCGCTTTTCCCCGAGCCACGGGATCCAGCGGAGATACCACTTGGTCGCGAACGCGCTTGAATTCGTGGTCGCGATCGCGGTGCTCAAACTGTAGTCGTCGATGGCGTGATTGCCCTCGAAGGAAAGCCCGCGGACCACCCGCTGCGGCTCCTGCTGCGCGGCGAGGCGAGCCGCCGCGAATACGGCGACGACGAGGACCGGGAGAGACGCACGCAATTGACGCGGTCGGGCTGCCTCCCTATGTTGGCTCGCTCCCGCCACACTGTCAACCTTTTCGACACTCGACCCCATGCGCGCGCGCTCCGTCCTCTTCCACACCGCCCTTGTCGCGGCCGCCGCGTGCGGTCGCGCGGCGGCCGGGCGCGCCGGGCTGGTCTACTACGAGTCGTACGATCCGCGTTCGCTCGATCCCGCACTGTCGACCGACGTGCCTACCGGCGAGATGGTGACGCTCGTCTTCGACGGGCTCACCCAGTTCGACCCCGACGGCCGGCTCGAGCCGGCCTTGGCCGACCGCTGGACGGCGTCGGGCGACGGTCGACGCTACGTGTTTCACCTGCGAGCGGGCGTCAAGTTCCACAACGGGACGCCGCTCACCGCCGCGGCGGTGCGCGCCAGCTTCCGGCGCGTGCTGGCGCCGGGCAGTAAGGGCGGTCGCCCCTGGCCGCTCTACCCGATCACCGGAGCCGAAGCGTACGCGGCGGGGCGCGCCGGCGACGTCAGCGGCATCACGCTTGAGGGCGACTCAGGGGTGGCGTTCGCGCTCACCGAGCCGCTCGCCATTTTTCCGAAGTTTCTCGCCATGCCGGTCGCGAGCGTGGTCCCTGTGGATGCAGGGCAGCCACCGATCGGCACCGGTCCCTGGCGGTTCGTGACGTGGCAGCACGACGATGCCCTCACGTTCGCGCGCAACCCCGACTACTGGGCTGGCGCCCCGCTCGCCGATACGCTGACCGTGCGCATCGTCCCCGAACCGCTCACGCGGGCCGCGGAGTTTGAGGCGGGCCGGTTGAGCGTGATCGAAGTGCCGTTCGCCGAGACGGGGCGCTGGCGGGCGCAACACCCCGGCTGGCTGGTCGAGAAGCCGGCGCTGCGGGTGGTGTACGTGGCGCTCAACAACCGGCGCGGGCCGCTCTCCGACGTGCGCGTCCGCCGGGCCATCAATCAGGCCGTGAATGTCCCGGAGATCCTGGCCACCGTGTATGGCGCGCGCGGTATCCTGGCGCGCGGCGCCATCCCACCGGCGCTGGCCGGGAGCGACACCACGCGGCGGGCCTACGGATACGATCCCGCCGCGGCGCGGCGGCTGCTCGCCGACGCGGGACACGCCGGGGGCGTCGACCTGCAGCTGTGGCGCACGGCGGCGAACGTCGAGCTGTCGCGGGCGGCCCAGGCGATCCAATCCCAGCTGGCCGCGGTGGGGGTGCGGGTGGAGCTGGTGGAGCGCGACGCCTCGAGCCAGCGCGAGGCCGCCCGCAAGGGTCAGGCCGACATGGTGATTCTCGACTGGTGGGCCGACTACCCCGACGCCGACAACTTCCTGTATCCATTGTTCTATTCGGGCAGCGCCGGGCCGGGCGGGAACTACGCGTTCTACGCGGACGCCGGAACCGACTCGCTGATCCTCGCCGCCCGCCGCACTACCGACGAGGCCGCCCGCACGGCGCTGTACCGGCGCATCGACGATCGCGTGTACGCCGCCGCGCCGTGGCTGTACCTCTGGTTCCCCAAGGACCTGTGGGCCCACCGGCCCGACGTGAGCGGGTGGGACTTGCCGGTGATCTTCAACGGTCAGCGCTGGACCCGCGCCCGCACCGGGGGGGGTCGCTGATGCGGCTCGTGGCTCGCCGCCTGGTCATGACGCTGCCGACGCTGTTCGGCGTGCTGGTGGTCGCCTTCCTGCTCTTGAACGTCGCCCCGGGCGATCCGGTCGCCGCGATGGTGGGCGAGCGCGCCGACTCGGCCACGATCGCGCGGCTGCGGGCCGAGCTGCACCTCGACGATCCCCTGCCCGCGCAGTTCGGGCACTATGTGTGGGGCGTGCTGCGCGGCGACCTGGGACGCTCCTACATCACCCAGCGGCCGATCGTGCAGGACCTGGAAGAGCGCTTTCCCAAGACCGTCCAGCTCGCGCTGGCCGCCATGCTCCTGGCCGCGCTGTGCGGCATCACCGCGGGAGCGGTGGCGGCGGTCCGGCCGGGGGGCGCGTTCGACCGACTCGCCATGCTGGTGTCGTATCTTGGCGTGTCGTTCCCCGTGTACTGGGTGGGGCTCCTGCTGATCCTCGTGTTCGCGCTGGGGCTCCACTGGCTGCCGCCTTCGGGCTCGGGCGGCCTCGCGTATCTCGTGTTGCCGGCGCTGACGCTGGGCATGCGCTCCATCGCGTTCCTGTCGCGGATCACGCGCGCGGCCATGCTCGACGTGCTGTCGAGCGACTTCGTGCGCACCGCGCGGGCGAAGGGCTTGAGCGAGGCGGCGGTGGTGCTGCGCCACGGGCTCCGCAACGCGCTGATCCCGGTGATCACGGTGCTGGGGCTCGACACCGGGAGCTATCTGACCGGCAGCATTCTCACGGAGACGATCTTCGGCTGGCCGGGTTTGGGGCGCTACGTGCTCACCGCGATCGAGAAGCGCGACCTGCCGGCGATCCAGGGCAGTATGCTGTTCATGTCGCTCGTATTCGTGCTGGTGAACCTCGTGACGGACGTGCTCTATGCGAAAGCTGATCCTCGCATCGCTTACGATTAGCTCGGGCCTCGCGGCGCAGTCGTCGCCCGCCACGCGACCGCGCACCGCGGCGCTGCGCGGCTCGCTGGAGCACCGCCTGGCGCAGCTGGTGGACGCGCCGCCGTTCGACCGCGCCACGTGGGGGATGTACGTGGTGGACGACCGCGGCCGCGTGCTGTACCGACGCAACGCCGATCATTTCTCCGTGCCGGCGAGCAACACCAAGCTCGTCGTCACCGCGGCCGGGGCGGTGCTGCTGCCGGCGGATTACCGCGTGACGACGAGCCTGTACGTGAACGGGCGGGTGGAGGCCGGCGTGCTGTACGGCGACCTGATCCTGTACGGCCGGGGCGATCCCACCTGGTCGGAGCGCTGCTTCTCGGTCGACACGCTCGCGCCGGGCGCGTGCGATTCGGCATTCACCGCCATCGACGCCATCGCGGACTCCGTGCGCGCGCGCGGCATCCGGCGCATCACGGGAAAGCTGGTGGGCGACGGATCGTACTTCGAGCCGACCCTGATTCATTACGGCTGGAATGCATGGGACTTGACCTGGTGGTACGCGGCGCCCGTGTCCGGGCTCGGATTCCACGACAACAGCGTGGACTTCCACGTCGCGCCCGGGCCGGGCCTGGACGCGCCGCCCGTGATCACCTGGTCACCGGACCTGGGCCTCATCACGTTCGAGAACCGCGCCCGTACCGTGCCGCCGGACTCGAGCTCGACCATCGGCGACAACTTTTTCCGGAGCGGCGGAGGCTGGAGCATCCGCGCGGAGGGGACGGTCGCGCTCGGCCGGAAACCGTGGGTGGAGAGCGTAGCGGTCCCGGACCCGAATCTCTACGCCGCGCGCGCCCTGGCGACGTCGCTCGCGCGCAAAGGGGTGGCGGTGGCGGGCGGGGCCATGAGCACCACGGATTCGCTCGCCTACCGGGCGGCGCGCTGCTGCGGCTCTCCGCTGGTCGAGTACCGCGGGCGCCCGTTGCCCGACATCATCTTCCCGATCCTCAACACCAGCCAGAACTGGTTCGCCGAGATGCTGCTCAAGGTGCTGGGCCGCGAGGTCAAAGGAGAGGGCAGCTGGACGGCGGGGCTCGACGTGGAGCGCCGCTTCCTGACCGATTCGGTGAAGATCGACTCGACCGCCTTCGCGCTCGAGGACGGGTCGGGGCTCGCGGCCGGCAACCTGGTCACCCCGCACGCGTTCGCGCAGCTCCTGGCGTACATGCATCGCCACCCCAAAGGAGCCGCGTTCGTGGCCGCGCTGCCGCACGCGGGCCAGCCGGGTTCGCTGCTCAAGCGCTTCGCGGGCACGCCGCTGGAAGGCCGGGTGATCGCCAAGACCGGCAGCATCGATCGCGTCAACAGCCTGTCGGGTTACATCGAGCAGCCCAACGGGCGGACCGTCACGTTCAGCGTCCAGGCGAATGGGCACGCCGTGCCGTATGCGCAGATGCTGGCGCAGATCGATTCGGTCGTCGTGGAAATCGGGAAAACGAAATAGGGCGGTAGAAGACGGTAGAGGGCGGTACCGTCAGTCTTCCGTCTGCCCGAACAACGCCATGTTGGAGGAATGCCCGGGCGCGACCTTCGCCGCGGGATTGATGAAGTGCACCGCATGGTTGACGGCGATGGCCGCCTCGGCGGCGCCGGTCGCGATCAGCTTGAGCTTGCCCGGATAGGTGGTGATGTCCCCGGCGGCGAACACGCCGGGGAGATTGGTCGCCATGGTCTGCGAGACCTTGATCTCGCCCTTCTCGATGTCGAGCCCCCACTGCGCGATCGCGCCGAGCGATGAGATGAAGCCGAGCTGCGGGATCACACTGTCGACGGCGAGACGCTCCTCGACCTTGGTCTTGCTGTTGTAGATCGTCACGGCGTCGATTTCCTCGTCGCCGTGGATCATCTTCAGCTCCCAGAACGTGCGCAGCTCCATCTTGCCCGCCGCGCACAGCTCCTGCACCTGACGGACGGTCGCGGCGTGCGCGCGGAAGCCGTCGCGGCGGTGAATCATCACGATCGACATGGCGATCCCCTGCAGGTTCACGGCCCAGTCGAACGCCGAGTCGCCGCCGCCCACCAGCAGGACGCGCTTGCCGCTGAATGCCTTCGGGTCGAGCACGCGGTCGTGCAGCCCTTTCCCGTACCAGCGATCCACATCCTTGATGGGCAATTTGCGGGGGGTGAAGGCGCCGATGCCGCCCGCGATCAGCACGGTGTGCGACGGGTACTCGTCCTTGTCCGTCACGACCGTGAAGGCGGGCTTGCCGTTTTCCGAGTCGCGCTTCAGGCCTGTCACGTTCTCGCCCAGGTGCACCGGCTGCTTGAACTGGAACGCCTGCTCGGCCATCCCCTTCACGAGGTCTTTTGAGAGGACCTTGGGAAAGCCCGCCACATCGAAGATGTACTTCTCGGGATACAGCGCCGTGAGCTGCCCGCCGACCTGGTCGAGGTTGTCGATCAGCCGGCAGGACGCCCCGCGCATCCCCGCGTAAAACGCGCCGAACAGCCCGGTCGGGCCGGCGCCGATTATGGTGATATCTTTGACGTCCTGCATGGGCTTCAATCGTAACGGAAGCCCCGGAGAGAAGGGAGGGGAGCGGTTGAAGATTTACACCAAGACGGGAGACGCTGGAGAAACGGGGCTGTTCGGCGGGGGCCGGACGCCCAAAGACAGTCCCCGCGTCGCGGCGTACGGAGAGGTGGACGAGTTGAACGCGGCGCTGGGCGTGGCGCGCGCGCTCGGGCCCGAGCAGTTCGCCGACAGCCTCCTCGAGAGTATTCAGCGCGATCTCTTCACGATCGGGGCGGAGCTCGCCACGCCCGACCCCGACAAGCTGCACAAGGTCTTCGCCCACGGGCGCGCCGCCATCGGCGACTCGGGAGTAGCCGCGCTCGAGCAGGCCATCGACGAGCAGGAATCGCGGCTCGAGCCGCTCAAGCACTTCATCCTGCCGGGCGGGACGCCCCAGGCCGCGGCGCTGCACCTGAGCCGCACCGTGTGCCGCCGGGCCGAGCGCGCCGTCGTCGCTGTGGCGCGGCACGAGCGGATCAGCCCCGCGATCCTGCGATACCTGAACCGCCTCTCCGATCTGCTGTTCGTCCTGGCGCGCGCCGCCAACGCGCACGCCGGACGCCCCGACGTCAAGTGGTGACGATCCGCGTCGCCACCGCGGAGCAGCGCAGCGCCTCGTACGACATTCTCATCGGCCGCGGCCTGTTCGCGGAGCTGCCCGGCCTGATGCAAGCCGCCTGCCCCGCCGCCCGGTATGCGGTGATCACCGACTCGGACGTCGCGACGCTGTACGGCGAGAAGCTCGTGGCACGATGCCACGACGCCACGTTGCACGCGGAGTTGTTCGCCTTTCCCGCAGGAGAGGCGAGCAAGACGCGCGAAACGTGGGCATCCCTGTCGGATCGGCTGCTGCAGCGGCAGTTCGGTCGCGACTGCGGGGTCATCGCGCTGGGCGGCGGCGTCGTGGGCGACGTGGCGGGGTTCGTCGCGGCGACATACCTGCGGGGCATCCCCTACATCCAGGTGCCCACCACGCTGCTCGCGATGATCGACTCGTCGATCGGTGGCAAGACGGGCGTCGATGTACCGGCCGGCAAGAATCTGCTGGGCGCTTTTCACCAACCCC
>Ga0209808_1001903_pt1 | contig 10764 bp, 10 predicted proteins | sample GraSoiAngelo_157_FD_186171 | JGI IMG/M metagenome (GOLD analysis project Ga0209808, IMG submission 186171) | Grasslands soil microbial communities from the Angelo Coastal Reserve, California, USA - 14_1009_16_20cm (SPAdes) (version 2) | ecosystem: Environmental > Terrestrial > Soil > Grasslands ...
CCCCGATCAATCCCGGTAAAACCGTTGCCGCGGCGACACGGCGGTTCCGAATCGCACGTGAGTATTGTATCCCGCATTCCAGATCGCGCTCAGCCTTGTCGACCCAATTCCGATAGATCGGCTGGAAGCGCTCTGGTTCCGAGAGAATTTGCGACGGAGTCAGACGAGCCGAAGTCAATTCGTCTTCGGGAAAATAACATCTCCCCGCTTCGAGATCAGACCCGGCATCCCGCAGAATATTCACTAACTGAAGTCCCATGCCATAGCCTTTCCCCAGGGCGAGCATCTCGTCTTCGGGCAGCCTGGCGAACTTTCGAATATGCCGAAAGCCAAGCCGCGTCCAGAATTCACCGACACAGCCTGCGACCAGAAACGTGTATTCATCGAGATCCGCCGCAGTGGGAAGGGCGGCAATTTCAGCGGTGTCACCGAAGCATTTCAGATCGAGCATTTGACCTTGGGTGATTTTTTCCAGCAGCGCGCGAACATCAACGCGGTCGCTGATGTCCAAGTGGTCGAGCCAATCCAAACAGTCTGGCAACGATTCAACAAGTGTTCGTTCGGCCGTGTGTTGCTGCAAAGGTGCAAATGAAGCGACAAGATCGACAACGACACTCCGCGAGGCTTTGCCTTGAATCGCTTTCGATAGCGTTTGAAGAGTTTCCGCTCGCAGCGTTCTAGAAATGCGTGGCGTATCCGCCACCGTATCCGTTGTCCGGGCGAGCAAATAGGCCAGCGCGACCGGTTCGCGCAGGGGCGCCGGCAAAAATCGGATCGAAAGATAGAAAGACCGCGAAACCGAGCGCAGAATCGCTGTCTGCAATCTTTGAGTAGAGACGTGGGTCGACGCTCTCATCTCCTGTAGCCGGTATCGGTGATGCCGGTAAGAGATATTAGCATATCGGCATGTTCATCATCGAGAGCCGGGGTCACCGACCCCGGCTACAGCAGGAGATTTCATCGAGTAATATTTTTGATTTCGATCCGATTCGCCGCCGCGTTACCCAAACCGAGCGCACTGGCAAAGCCGATATAATTCGCCATGCGAGCGATGGCGGGCAGACTCGCCCTGACACGCCATTGTTCCAGACGTTTCAAGGCGATGGCGTCCAGAGCCACTGGATCTTTGCTCGCATATAGCGTGGCGTGATGCAGGGCGTAATTCGGTTGCGACTGCGGCCCTCCGGCGTATTGCGCGACAAGACCATCCATCAAATTGAAAACGACTTTCTTCGCGATCAGCGGGTTACTGTAAATTTCTGCGAGGCTCTCCGCGCCAAAACGAGAGCCTTGGGAAAAGCGCCGCCAGTTGTCGATGTTCGGAATTGTCACATTGTAAAGGCAACCGGCGATGCCGTTCATTTCACTGCTGCTCATCACCGGCACATTGATGATTTTCGTCACCTCGGTCGAAACGATGCGCGAAAAGTGACTGACGTTACTTGTATTCTCAGTGTCGGAAAGGATCGGCATTTTCACTTTGTCGGCCCTGTAATCAAAATCACCCCAAACCAGTTTCCCAAGTAAGGGCGCGGAAAGAACTGCCTTCGGATCATATCCGTCGCGTGGCGTGATTGCTCTCAACTGATACCCATCATTTCCCGGTTGATAACCGGCGTCTTTAATTCCACCAAGAGAACGATCCCAAACGATGATACTGCTGCGCGGATGCCCAGCCGCGACAAGGCCATCGACAATCGCATTCACGACGTCATGATGCGTTGTGAAAAGCTCGCCGCCAGCCGCGCAAATTTTAATTCCGATCTTGTCAGTCGGAGAAACCAGAGACGCCCACGCCTTCGCCACGTCGGGCTGGCTGGTCACAGCGACGACGAGCCGATTGACCATTGCCCGCACGGCCGACGGATTTGTCCTGTAGTCCTTGATTGCATCCGAATCGCGCATGGTATACACGACCGACGGCGTGGGCATCGGCTGCGGGGCTTGCGCAAATCCGGAAGCGGTGACGCAGAAAAGAACAAGAACTACGTTTCGCATCGAGAAAGTGCTTTGGCAGTGGCAACAGATTTTATGAGCAACAGCGCGAATCACAACTGGTCAGCCGTGGTGGCAGCCGGACCGTCCGCTTCCTCCGCTGTCGCAGACGACGCGCCTGCCACTGTAGAAACGATTAGACACCTATACGTTCATATTCCGTTCTGCGCGCGCATCTGCCCATATTGTGCGTTTTACAAAGACCTCCTCGATCGTTCCCAAACAGCGCGATTTTGTGAGGCTCTCCTGCGCGATGTCGACAACCAATGCGCCGCCTTCGACATATCGGCCAAAACAATTTATTTCGGTGGCGGTACGCCAACCGCCCTTACGACTTCGCAGTTGGAATTTCTGCTCGAAGGTTTTCACCAGCGACTCGATCTGTCGGCATTAGAAGAATGGACAATCGAAGCGAATCCTGGGAGTGTTTCCGCGCGTAAGGCAGCGCTTCTGGCCAAGCTCAAAGTAAATCGAATCAGTCTCGGTGTTCAGTCTTGGGATGATGGATTGCTGAAGATTCTCGGACGCGAGCACAATGCGTCACAAGCTGAAAAGTCATTCCACACCTTACGCGATGCCGGGTTCAGGAACATTAATATCGACCTCATGTTTGGGCTTCCTGGCCAATCGACCGAGCAATGGAAAACGACGCTGGAAAAAACAATCGCGCTACTGCCCGAGCACATTTCTGCCTACTGCCTGACCTACGAGGAGGACACAGAATTTTTCCTGCGTCAGTCACGCGGGGAACTGAAAGCGAATCCAGATTGGGACGCCAGTCTCTTTGAAATGACAATGTCAATCTTGGAAGACTTCGGTTACGAACAGTATGAAATCTCAAATTATGCGCGTCCCGGTTTTTCGTCAGTTCACAATCGCGCCTATTGGTCGGGCGAAGATTATCTCGGCATCGGCCCAAGCGCGTTCTCCACTGTCGGAATGCGGCGCTGGCAAAATCTTGCCGATTACCGCGGGTATGCTGACCGCGTTCTTTCCAGACAATCGCCAATTGGCTCGACAGAAAATCTCAATAGCGAGATGAAACGAGCGGAAAGAATCGCGCTTTTACTGCGAACACGTGAGGGAATCTCAGCTGCCTTGCTCAATGATCGGCAACAGACAATCGAAGAATTCGTTGGTCTCAGCTTGCTTCGACAATCGAACGGCAACTTCGTCCTCACGCAAAAAGGCAAATCGCTCGCAGATTCCGTAGCGGAAGCGTTTCTGTAGCCGTCGCCTTGTCGGCGACGCGCCGCGTGCCTGTTTTGCTGGGTTAAGGTCGCGCTTCGCACAGCGAAGCGGCTAAAGATTATTCCACTACTCCGTAGCGGCGTTGCCGGCGTCCAAATTCTTCCACCGCGGCAAAAAGGTCTTTCTTTGTGAAATCCGGCCACAGTTTGGGCGTGACATACATCTCCGTGTAAGAGAGCTGCCATAGAAGAAAATTGGACAAGCGCATTTCGCCTGAAGTCCGAATGAGCAAGTCGGGATCAGGATAATAGCGCGTGTAGAGATGTTTGCTAAACATCTCAACATCGATCATCGCTTTGTCGATGTGGCCGAGCTCGACTGTGCGAAGCAAGCTTTTGATGCCGTCAATGATCTCGAGCCGCCCCCCGTAGCTCAGCGCCAGAATGAGGGTGAGGCCGTTGTTACCGGCGGTTTGCTCAATCGTTTTGTGAAGTTGTTGTTGCGAACGTTCCGGCAAATCAGTCAAGCGACCGATCGCCTGAAGCCGAACATTCTTCTCGATTAATTCCGGCGTCTTCTCTTTCAAAAACTTTTCTAACAAACGCATCAGCGAGAAAACCTCGCTTTTGGGACGCTGCCAGTTTTCCGCCGAGAAAGCGTAAAGGGTGAGATATTCGATTTTCAATTCACCGCAGCCTTCGACGCACTCGCGAACGGCCTGCGCCCCTGCTTCGTGGCCCTTGATGCGTGGGAGACCGCGCGTTTTGGCCCAGCGACCGTTGCCATCCATGATAATGGCGATGTGGCGCGGTATCGTTTTCGCGGCAGAGGGCATGACTACAGAATGATAGTCTCGCCGCGCTCTGGACCCACGCTGACCATGGACAGTTTTCCTCCTGTTAGATTGGAAATGTGTTTCACATAATCCTGGGCCGCTGAAGGTAACTGAGAAAGTTTGCGCGCAGAATGCGTCGATTTGTTCCAGCCGCGCAGTTGTTGGTAAACCGGTTCGCAATTAGCGAGCTGCGTCGCGTCGGATGGAGGGACATTCAGGCGTTTTCCATTCAATCGGTACGCCACGCAGACCCGAATTGGATCGACATGATCCAGCCCGTCAAGGTTCGTAATCGCGAGTTCGTCAATCCCGTTGATCATTGTCGCGTAACGAGTTGCTACGACGTCGAACCAGCCGCAGCGTCGCTTGCGGCCGGTCGTAGCTCCGAACTCGCGTCCCAATTTGTGAAGCCTGCCGGTGAATTGTCGATCTTCGGTCGGTAATGCCCCCTCGCCTACGCGCGTCGTATACGCTTTCATCACTCCAACTACGCGATCCATCCGATGCGGCGGCACGCCCGTGCCCGTGCACGCGCCACCCGCGGTCGTATTTGAGGAAGTGACGTAAGGATACGTGCCATGATCGATGTCTAGAAATGTGCCTTGCGCGCCTTCAAAGAGAATTTCTTTCCCGCGCTCGAGGGCACGATGAAGATAAACCACTGTGTTCTCGATAAATGGCCGCAACTTTTTTCCGGCCGCAAGATAACTCTCGTTGACCTCACGAAAACTGATTGGCTTTGCGCCGAGCGCCTGAAGGATTCTGTTGTTCTCGATTACCTTGGCTTGCAGTTTTCTTGAGAAAACAATCGGCTGCACCAAGTCGGACATGCGCAGGCCGGTGCGCGCGGCTTTGTCTCCGTAGGCCGGACCAATTCCACGTTTCGTGGTCCCAATTTTGGCCCGGCCCTGGCCCAGCTCGCGCTGCTCATCCAACAAACGGTGGTAAGGCAAAACCAAATGGGCACAATCGCTAATGAGCAGATTCTTGCCGATGGTGATTCCCAATTTGCGCAGGCCTTCGATCTCCCCGACGAGCGCGATGGGATCGACAACAACGCCATTGCCAATCACGCAGGTTTTTCCGCGCCGGAGTATTCCCGAAGGAATTAGGTGCAGGATGTATTTGGCGCCGCGATGAATGACTGTATGTCCGGCATTGTTACCGCCCTGGCTGCGGACCACAATGTCGGCCTTGGCCGTGAGCACGTCGATGATCTTCCCTTTCCCTTCATCGCCCCATTGCGCGCCGATTAGGATCGTGTTCGCCATCGAAAATTGGAATTAGAGATGGGCAAAAAATTTTCCCGAAGCATCCACCAGGACACACTCGGGACTGCCGACAAATAATATGTTGGCAGTGCGTGCCTGCAAGAGATTTTCAGTAAAGAGACGGCTGTGCCTGACCGGAAAAAATAGTCCGCGGCGGTTGGGCGCAAGTTCGACTCGTAATTTTGTCGCACACAAGTTCGAGTGCCGGTCACGGCATCGGCACGGCTTTGAGCGACCGAACCAAACAACTTGCGGACCAGTATTGATTTCTCTTCGCGCAATTGGGCACGCGCCCGAAGAATTCCGTCGGTTGACCTTCGTTCCGAAGTTGGCGGAAAATTACAGCTTCGCGTAAACGCCGAGCAAGGGACGGGGCGATGGCGTTTTCGAATAAAAGTCGCTGACGAAGCCGTCTCTGGTGCGGATCTCGACATGCCCGGCGGCGCGGTTGGCGCCGTAGACAAGCACCGACCCAACCGGCGCGGCGAATGGATCGCTTACCGATAACCTTTTGAATCCGTAATTACTGACGAGGTCCTGGGCGGCGTCTTTCGCCAGTTCGCTCTTCGGGCGCGAATCAATCACGCCGGAAGCGAGCAATGCCTCTTTGACATAATGCCAGCACATCGAGCGCGAATGGGCATGGGCGCGTTCCTGCGCGATCGTCGCCGCTTGCATCAGTTTGCCATCGATGTGCCGATCGATCTTGGCAAACGGGTAAACGATCTGCTTTGGATAATAGTGCGTGATGACGGGAATTGATTCCTTTTTGCCCTCTGGGGTTTTGTAGCTGTAATGGGCGACCGTTCGTGTCCTTTTGGCCGTCCTTTCTTTCGTGACCACCTCCATCGTATCCTTCTTGGTCTCCCGGTCACGACTGGTTAAATGCAATTCTGAAGAGGCCGATTGAGGCGGGGTTGTTTGCCCTCCGCGAACCTCTGCCTTCGCCGGTTGAGCAGCGGACGATTCCTGTTTCCCAGTCTCGAGCATCGTTGGTCGGACAGGAACGGCAACGTCCGATTTCGTAGTGTGCGAAGTCGAAGCCCGTGGCTGAGGGCGAGTTTCTTTTCTCCGCTGTTCAGCCGCGAGCGCTCCAGCTTTTGCGGTCTGCAAATTGGTTCCCGGTACTGAGATTGTCTGTTCGGCAGACGTTTTTTCCTTCTCTCGCTCGGCAGCGAGTGTTCCCGCCATTCGCATCTGTTCGACCGTGAGTACGTGGGGAGCTGATTTCTTCGCGCGAACTTCGGTCGTGGTCTCTGATTCTAAATCCGTTCCTTTAGAGACCGGCTTTACTGTAGGATTTGGTTTTGTTTCGTGAGCGACGACCACTTCTTGCGCGCAGATTTGGCCTGCAACGGCAAAGCCACAGAGAAACGCGGTTAAGACTTCTCTCAACATTAACGCGCCGGTGATAAATGAATTCGGCGCGATTGGCAAGCGCTTAATGCAAAATGCCCGGGAGTTTAAACGGTTGAACGGGTGATCTGAAGCACCGGCAACGGAAAGCGCAGCCGCAATTCGTCTTCGAGATAGATCTCGACGTGATGCATCCCATACTGTTGGAACTGCACACCGCCGAAATAATGAACGTTCGTCGCGTGCCCTTCCATCTCCTTCAACACGAACTCGACTTCGGCCTGCGCGATCACCTGTTGTTCGTCAACGCCCACAATCCGCGATTTCTGCCGAAATTTTCCCGCCCCGCTGCACCAACGCGCCCAAATGCAGAGCCGCATATAATTGATCGGCAGCGACGGCGCCGGAATGACATTGAGCACGCCCACGAGTGTTTGCATCCCATTGAATTCGCAGCGCACATCTTCGCAAAGAACGGCGCTCTGGAGATCGGGAAGAACAACGTCCGTTTCCATTTTCAATTGATCAGATCATTCCGCGCGCCAGCAGCATCAATATTCCGATCCCGAGCACGATTCGGTAGACAGCAAACGGTGCAAATCCCCGTGCCCGCACCCAATGCATAAACCAGGCGACTACTCCCAGAGCTACAAAAAATGAAACTACAAATCCGATTGCGAGCACGATCCATTCATGGCTATCCATTTTCAGCGGTGCGAGGTTCACCTCGTGATGATGCGGCATCACCGTCTTTACAAAATCATACCCGGTGGCCATCAGCATCGTCGGCATCGATAGAAAAAAAGAAAATTCGAGCGCGGCGGGCCGTGACATGCTCGCTACTTGCCCGGCCGCAATCGTGCACATCGACCGTGAGGTTCCCGGAAAGATTGCAGAAAGAATTTGTGCTGCGCCGATCCAAACCGCCTGAGGTAGGGTCATTTCCTCCATCTGCGTGACGCGCGGCCGCGTAAAAACGGCGTCAACCACCCACATGATTATTCCACCGATAATGAGCGCCCAGGCCATCACCCAGAGATTTTCAAGATTTTTGCCGATCTGTTTCGTTAAGGCCCACGCCGGAACCGCGGTTACGACAAAAGCAATTAGCGTCAGACTCAATGGATGGGTCAAGACCGTGCGATCGCCGCGCTCGCCTCTTGGAAACGTGCGAAGAAACTTCAGGATGCGCTCCCGGAAATAAACCGGTAGCGCCAGGATTGCGCCCAACTGAATGACGATTGTGTACATCTTCCAGAAACCGTCGTGAAGATCGATTTTCAGCAGCGCTTCCGCAATGCGGAGATGCGCGGTTGAGCTAACCGGAAGAAATTCGGTGAGCCCTTCGACGATACCGAGAAAAACCGACAATAAGAAATCGTGCATGTGTTGAAGTGCTAAGACATCGAAATCGGTAACAGTTAGAGCGCCTCCGCACCTCGTTCGTCTGTTCGGATCCGGACCGCTTCTTCCACTTCCGCAACGAAGATCTTGCCATCGCCAATCTTTCCGGTCCTGGCGGCGCCCAAGATTGCTTCGACGGCACGCTGCGCGCGATCGTCCGGAACCACCATCTCGAATTTCACTTTGGGCAAGAAATCGACCGTGTACTCGGTGCCACGATAGATTTCGCTGTGACCTTTCTGCCGACCAAAGCCTTTAACCTCACTCAAAGTCATTCCCTCTACGCCCACTGCCATGAGCGCTTCCTTCACTGGCTCGGTCTTAAACGGCTTGATGATCGCTTCGATTTTTTTCACCGCGCCAAACTAGAAGCGGCACTCCAAATGGCAAGCCGCATTGCTATCGCGACACGGCCGCGGCCCTGCATCACTTCTCAAACTTTCCGACCGAATTTCTTCTCGAGTTCGACAAGCGAAATCTGAATCATGGTAGGTCGTCCGTGCGGACAGCAGTAAGGCAGATCGCATTCGAGTAAATCCTGGATAAGTTTTTCGACCTCGAGATACCGCAGCGGATCATTCGCCTTCACGGCGTGCCGACAAACCGTCTTGGCGATCATCTCTTCGCCTAATCGCATGGCCGAACTGTTGTTGGTAACGCTTTTGAGATCATCGATTACTTTGCGCATGAACTGCGTCGGATCTGAGACATTCAAAACTCGGGAGACTGTCGATCTTGAACGAATTCGGCCCGAAGCTTTCGATTCCGATTCCCATTTTTTGCAAGATCGACATATTGCGCTCAATCCAGTCCGAATCGCGCGGGGGGAGATCGAAAGTCTGAGGAAGTAGCAGGTTTTGTGCTGGAACTCCCTGCTCTTCCATTCTTCGCTGCAGATCTTCGAAGAGGATGCGTTCGTGCGCCGCATGCTGATCGACGAGGACGAGACCATTCGCGTTTTCCATCAGAATATAAAGTTTGTTGAGTACGCCGATGATCTGAAATTGCTGTGGAGTGGCATGCTTGGAACGAGCGGTTTGCGCGGCGCGGCCGGGGTCATCGACCCCAGCTACAGATTCCCTCCGATTATCCGGGACGGGACGAGGAGCAAACTCGACCGGCCGGTAGCCGGCCCGAACGCTTTCGGGGCTGACCGCGGCGGCAAGTTGTGGTTCGACTGTCGCTGACGCCGGAATCTTTGTCACGGCTGGCGGTGACGCCGGCGGTGCGCGAAATTTCTCCTGCCACTCGGTCCGGGTCCGTTCCAATGTTTGCCGAAGGCAGTGAACAATCGCTTCACGCACTCCAGTTAGATCCCGAAAACGGACTTCACGCTTTGTCGGGTGAACGTTTACATCGACGGTGCCCGGATCGAGATCCAGGAACAGAAACGTAACCGGATATTGTCCTTTCATGAGCGCGGTGTGATAGCCTTCGCGGATAGCGGCAGTGATGAGGCCGCTTTCGATCGCGCGGCCGTTCACAAAAATGAGCTGCTGCGCGCGCGTTTGCCGGCTCAGGCCCGCTTGTCCGATAAGTCCGCTGATTTGAACTTTGGCGGATGCATTACCGTTTACCTGAATCAGGCGTTCCAATAGCTCGGAGCCGTACAAATCCCGGATTCGATCACTAAGAGTTGTCGTCTCCGGGAGTTGAAAGACGAGCCGATCGTCTCGCAGCAAAGTGAAGGCAATCCGAGGATGCCCGATCGCCTGGAGATGAATCTGGTGCTCAACGTTACGGCTTTCCGTGTTTTCCGAACGAAGAAATTTTCGACGCGCTGGCAGATTATAAAACAACGAGCGCACTTCCACTTGCGTTCCGGGCGCTTCACCGCCGTCGCGCACAACGTCAATCTTGCCGCCATTTACGATGATTTCCGTTCCGGCGATGGCAGTTGGCTCACGCGTGGTTAAGCGAAAGCGCGAAACACTGGCAATGCTTGGCAAAGCTTCGCCCCGGAATCCAAGCGTGCCGATCGTTTGCAAGTCGGCGGCCGAACGAATCTTGCTTGTAGCGTGACGTTCGAGTGAAAGGAGTGCGTCATCGCGATCCATGCCAGAGCCGTCATCAATCACGCGGACGAGCGAAATTCCCCCACGATGAGTCATGATCTCAATCTTACGGGCGCCGGCGTCGATGCTGTTCTCGATGAGTTCCTTCACCACGGAAGCGGGCCGCTCCACCACTTCGCCGGCCGCGACCTGGCTGGCGACGATTTCTGGCAGCAATCGGATCCGGCTCATTCGCCCTTAATTTTAGATTTCGGCTTACAAATTGCGAAGAAAAACGGAGGCTGACGCGAGGACAGCTTTTGACTTGGCGCAGCCGCAGCCTTATTTTTTAGGACGATGATTAATGTCACCGACAACGCTGTTCGACAGCTCCGAACTTTGCTTGAAGCGCGCCCAGAAAATTCTCGCGAAGGCTTGCGCGTCCAGATTGCAAAGGGCGGTTGTTCGGGGCTTCAATACGAGATGGCGCTCGGTGAAAAAAAGGAAGGCGATGCCGTAGTGGAGCGCGACGGGATGCAATTTCTTATAGATGGTGAGAGCATCCCATTCTTACGCGGCGCTACTTTGGATTTTCGCGATGGTTTGACCGGCGTTGGTTTTCACATTGTCAATCCAAATGCGTCTCGAACCTGCGGATGCGGGTCGTCGTTTGAAACCGCACAGTCAGCTTGAAACCGGCGGATTTTCTCGTTCCCGT
>Ga0209808_1001908_pt1 | contig 10754 bp, 10 predicted proteins | sample GraSoiAngelo_157_FD_186171 | JGI IMG/M metagenome (GOLD analysis project Ga0209808, IMG submission 186171) | Grasslands soil microbial communities from the Angelo Coastal Reserve, California, USA - 14_1009_16_20cm (SPAdes) (version 2) | ecosystem: Environmental > Terrestrial > Soil > Grasslands ...
CAGCCGTTTTGGGTGGACTTAATTTTTTCGTAATCCCAATACGCGCCTTTGACCAGACGAACAGTAAAACGTGTCCCGCGCTCCCGTCCCCACGCAATCAGATCATGCAAATCATTTTCGGCGTCGCGCAAATAAGCCTGAATGACAATGCCGGCATGCGGCCAGTCGCGAAACTCCGGCTCGGTGAAGAGGGTTCGAAAAAGTTCGAGAGTCGCATTTTTGTGCGCGTAGCTTTCCATGTCGAAATTGATGAAAGCGCCGAGCTCCTTCGCGCGGCGTAAAATCGGGCGGAGCTTTGGCGCGAGATGCGCAATTGCATCAGCCGGATCGGCCGGATTCATTTGCGAATAGAGCGCGGAAATTTTTACCGACACATTTACGACTGGAAACAGCTCGGAGTTTTTACCGAGCGGATCGGTCCAGCCGCGCGTTTCCCGGGCGAGATGTTCGAGTAATTCCTGACAACGCGCCGCATACTCGTTAGCTTCCTCTTCGCTGACGACTGCTTCGCCAAGCAGATCGACAGTGAATCCGATTCCTTGGCGCCGCTTTTTGCGCAGCGTTTTCATTACCTCATCCGGATTGCGGCCGGCGATGAACTGCCGCGCCATGCCAGAGACGTTCCAGCGCAGGAATTTTCCACTGATGATCGGGACGATGCGCGCGAGCGACACCCCGGTGCGGATGAACGGGGCGAATCCATTGCGCATGTCGGCAAAATATTCATCGAGATGTTGCACGATGTCGGAGCCGCGGCGGAGGGAAGCGAGCACATCAACGAAACGGAACATTTGCACTTTGAAATGCTCGTCGCGCATCGAGAACTCCATCATTCGCTGATAGAACCCGGCCTTGCTAAAAATCGATTCCGGATGGCGATCGACCAGATCAAAGATTTGGGCGCCGCGTCGCTCGACCTCGGCCTGCAAGAGATTCATGTCCGATTGTAAACCGCGCCTCGCCGTTGGCAAAGTCGCGGCTGATGGCCGCATATAGCGCTTGGCGACACGAGCAAATCTGGCGACTGCTGCGACATTCGATGCCAGATAATCAAAGGCCAGACCGGCATCATTCGATTGCTCGAAACAGAAAACTCGGGTAGCGACTGGCAGTGTGACTGAGCGGCGTCAGGAATTCGCGAGCGACAATACAGCAGGCCTTTGCCCGGAAGCAGCCACCGCGCTCGCCGCCGCGAATACCGGCGCAGCAGCATCTTACGGCGACGATGAATGGACACGGCGTCTGTGTGATCGCGTCCGTGAGCTTTTCGAAATCGACTGCGATGTCTTTCTCCTCTTCAACGGAACAGCGGCCAATGCCCTAGCCCTGGCACAACTTTGCCAGCCGTTTCAGAGCGTGATCTGCCATGAGCACGCGCACGTCGACAATGACGAATGCGGCGCGTGCGAATTTTATACTGGTGGATCCAAACTAATTCCCACGCGCGGCGCGATGGGCAAGATTGATTTGCGCGAAGTGGAAGCGGCCCTGACACGGCAACACGAATTACATTCGCATAAGCCGCGCGTGATCAGCCTCACGCAGGCAACGGAATTGGGAACCGTCTATGGCCCTGATGAGATTCGCGAGATCTCAGCATTTGCAAAAAAGCGCGGGATGTTTTTACACATGGACGGTGCGCGGTTCGCGAATGCCATTGCGGCACTTCGATGCGCACCGAAGGAAATCACCTGGCGAGCCGACGTGGAAGTCCTTTGCTTCGGCGGAACGAAGAACGGTCTGGCAGCGGGGGAGTTGGTCGTTTTCTTCAACAAAGAGCGCAGCGCGGATTTCGATTACCGGGCAAAGCAGAGCGGACATCTTGCGTCCAAAATGCGTTTTTTGGCGGCACCCTGGCTCGCCTTGTTGGAGAATGAAGTCTGGCTGAAAAACGCGCGACAAGCGAATGAGGCGGCGCTCAAATTAGCCAGCGGGCTGCAAAACTGCGGAGCTGAGATTGTGTTTCCGGTCGAATCGAACGCGGTATTTTTTCGACTCGATGCGATGGTTGCGCAAAAGTTGGACGAGCGCGGATGGGATTTTTACAAATTCATCGAGCCGGACATTTTCCGCTTGAGGTGCGCGTGGTCAGCAACGGAGGCAGCGATCTCGGCATTGCTTTCCGACTTCAAGGCGGCGAAAAGTTGCGTGTCCGCGGCGCGCTGATAACATCGTACAATGATTCGGCTTGCGGCACTCACTTTCGTGCTGGCGCTAGTCGCGGCTGGGTGTCGCACTGCGGAAAACGTCGCGTCCACTTCCGCGGCGGTTGTAACCGCGCCAGCGCATTTCGTAAGAAACAAGTTGAGGGGCGACGACCAGACAACGACTGAGACAACGGAGAGGACAATTTACGAAGGACAACCGGTGGAGGCAATGCCTCCGCAGGCCTCGCCGACGCCTTTTCGACCGTCGCGGACTGTGACATCCACGACCAGCGCTTCGCCTCCATCCCAGCTGGACGAAACGCGACCCTCAACTGCAGCCACGCCACGGCCGAGTGCGACGCCGCGGAGTTCCTCTTCAAATGTGGCAGCGCAATTCCCAGTGGCGAAGCCTGTTCCTGGCAAACCTGGGTACGTTTTCAGTCCTTACGATCCCAACGGCGGTTACGTCGATGTGACGGGTTACCAATCTGGTAGCAAGGTCAAGGATCCCTACTCGCAGAAGATTTTCCTCGTCCCCTGACCTTGCCGGCCGGGTTGATGCGGTAGCCGGCTCATCCGGCCTGATCCGCTGTCCAGCCCAACGCCGGACTCGCGCATATTTCGCTTAAACTGCTCGTGCGGGGTGATATAGGCAGCGCAAATTTGCGAAAAAAGTTGAGTAGCTCCGCGACAATTACGCGTATCACGTATTAAGTGCGCAAGTTTCGCATTTTTGCGACCGTGAAATTGCCCACGCTTTTGGCGTTCCTTACCTCTTCGCATAGTTCTTGCTTTTATGGTAATTATGGGATTTACCCTGTTTCGCGTTCCACGCCGATACTGCGTGTCGAAGAGAGCGTTTGCACGTTTGCAATCGCTATCAATTCTGATTGTTTGGGGCATTTTCCTGGCGGTTTCGCGGCGCGTAAGCGGCTACGCGCTTGAGGGGCAACACTGGCCAGCCGGCACCCTCGTGACGTTCCAGATGGGTCTCGGTTCAGCTGGGCGCACGCTTATTGATGGCAATACTTCGTGGGATACTGCCGCAGCACCCGCACTCACCGCGTGGGACCACGTCATGGCGCGATTGCAATACACTGGCAATGTAGCCAGTCCTCCCGTTTCCTCCGGTGACGGCGTCAACGCGATTGTCTTCTCCAACACCGTATTCGGGCAAAAGTTTGGAACAGGTACGCTGGCAGTGACCTACTGGCGCTCTTCCGGTAGCAATATTGTCGAGGCTGACGTTCTCTTTAACAGAAATCAACAGTTCGATTCATATCGGGGGCCGCTGCGTTTCGGTACAAACGGGTGGTGCATAGGCGATATTCGGCGAGTCCTAATCCATGAACTTGGTCATGCCCTCGGCTTGGATCATCCAGATGATCATGGGCAACATGTCGACGCGATCATGAACTCAGTGATAAGCAATCGCGAGACGTTGTCTGCCGACGATATTTCCGGCGCTCAATCGCTGTATCTAGCGCCTACTCCGACACCAACTCCAACGCCGACGCCCACGCCGAGCCCGTCTACGAGTCATTTTGCCAATATTTCGACGCGAATGGACGTCGGCACTGGAAACAATGTGATGATCGCCGGTTTTATCGTTTCTGGCTCGCAATCAAAAACAGTAATAGTCCGTGCGCTTGGGCCGACTCTTGGCAGTTACGGCGTCGCTAACGCCTTGAGCGATCCAATGCTTGAGTTGCACGATTCCTCGGGTGCCACAATTGCGATGAACGATGACTGGCAGAGCGGATCGCAAGCTTCGCAGATCAGCAGCAGCGGCTACGCCCCCACCAACAGCAACGAATCAGCCCTGATTGCAACTCTGGCGGCCGGCGCCTACACCGCGATCGTGCGCGGCTACAACAATTCGACCGGGGTCGCGTTGGTCGAAGTGTATGAATTGGATTCTTTATCGGCGCGTTTATCTAACATTTCCACTCGCGGACAGGTTGGCACAAACCAAAATGTCCTTATCGGCGGTCTAATCATCAATGGCTCGACAGCAAAGAAACTAATTGTACGCGCCATCGGTCCGTCGCTAGCCTCACCGCCATTTTCGCTCTCCGGCACGCTCTCTAATCCGACCTTGGAGTTGCATGACAGTTCCGGCAACCTGCTCGCGAGCAATGACGACTGGGGCAGTGGCACACAGGCGGCGGCGATCTCTGCTAGTGGGTACCAGCCATCAAATGCCAAGGAGTCCGCGATTATTGCGACGCTGGCGAGCGGCAGCTATACTGCCATTGTTCGCGGCGTTAATGACGGCACCGGTATCGCGCTGGTAGATGCATATGATCTCGATCCGTAAATTGAACGAAAGCTGCGCGCTTAGGTTCAAATGTGCGCCGATTGAATCCCGTACCGAACCAAACTAAATTTAGCGTTCTTCCACATGAAAAAGTTCTCCCGTTTATCAGTATCTGGCAGTCTTTTGGTTATTGCCTGCGTGGCTCTGGCCACCACCGTTATTCCGCCATCGTTTGATGATTTGGTCGGTCGGGCCGAAATGATTTTTCAAGGCACTGTAACTGACGTCCGCTCCGAATGGACCGGTGAGGGCGCGCAACGTCACATCATGAGCTACGTGACGGTTAAAGTAGAGGAAGCCATCAAGGGCAATCCTGGTGCGAGCGTGACTCTGCGTATGCTGGGCGGCACGGTCGGCGCCGAGACGATGGAGGTTGCTGATGCGCCGAAATTCAAGGTCGGTGAGCGCGACATCTTGTTTGTAGAAAACAACGGCACCCAGTTCATTCCACTCGTCGGCATCATGCACGGGCGATTTCGAGTTAAGAAAGATGAGACTGGGCGCGACGCAGTTTTTACAAACGAGGGATCGCCTTTGAGCGACGTTACCCAGCTTGGCAAAAATGAGGCCGCAGCGTCTGCCGGGCGACCCATCTCAGCGCAGGAACTTAAGCAGGCAATCCATACCAAGGCGCAAGCGCAGAGCGAGCACGCCGGCCATTAAGGCGGCTCTGTTCACCAGATTGGCGTCGCGACCCATTAAATCGCTAATCCCAAACGTCCGATCGGCGCCACGGACTTGGCTTGATCGAGATTTACGATGTTATCCCTGATTAGGGCACTTCGTTCGACGCACGTTCACGTTTCACTTGTTGCTTCACTTCGTTCGTCCGATCAATTGCGGCCTTTGCCCAATCATGCTCGCTGGCCGGGCGCGGCGTCAATGCTGCCTGAGCCACCGCTTCAGTCGTTTTTTGGGGTGCAGAATTTTCCGCTTTTTTCTGTCGCAAGAAAATCACGCCTAGGACGATCAGCGCAACAACGACGAAGTAACGCATTCTCCCTTTATCAGCACGATATGAGCCACCTCCAACCATTGCCCGAACCGATGTGGAGTGATAAGTAACCACATGAGCGCAATTCGGCGTTCGGCGTTTTTCCTGTGGCTGCCAGTGCTGATGGCAATGACGGCACAGGCGCAGATTTACCAGGGCAAACAGCTCGTGCAGGCCGACGCCCTGGCAAATGTCAGCGCCGTCGTTCCCGGCGAGCCGTTTCTTGTGGGCGTGCGGTTAAAAATGCAACCGCATTGGCACACCTATTGGAAATATCCGGGCGATGCTGGAATTCCCACCGACATCAAATGGGAAATGCCGGAAGGCTGGCGCGCGGGCAGCATTCAATGGCCGATTCCACTGAAGCTTCAGGAACCGGGCGATATTCAAATTTACGGCTATCACGATGAAGTCCTTCTTATTCAACAGATCGCGCCAGCAAAAAACTTCACCAGTCCGACAGTGAAATTGTCGGCGAAAGTGAACTGGCTTGTTTGTGAGAAGATCTGCATTCCGGGCGATGCAGTCGTGACATTGTCGCTTCCAAGCGCCCCGACCAATTCGCCGGCAAATACAGACCTTTTCGCGCGTTTTCAAAAGCAGTTGCCGGGGTCGCCTGGGACCAACTTTTCCGCTTCCTGGAAAAGCGATGGGACCGGACTGGTTTTGAATGTTACGCAGCCTGACTTGGCGAAATTTCCGTCCGTCGAATTCTTTCCATCGCCCCCGGAAAATGTGGCCGTTGGTCACCCGCGCCTAGAATCACATGAAGGAGGTGCCTACACCTTTCGCATCCCTCTCGATAACGCGAAACAAGACTTCAAATCGCTGCCCGGCCTGATCGTTTTCGGAAATGCCACCGACGCACCAGATCGCAGTGCCTGGGACGTTTCGGTTGGCTCGGAAAAGGCAACGGCTAACGAGAATTCGACATCGAGAGACGTTGTTCGCTTTCTTATTTTCGGTTTCATCGGCGGTTTCATTCTCAACCTGATGCCGTGTGTTCTGCCGGTGATCTCACTGAAGATTTTCGGTTTTGTGCAGCAAGCCGGCCAGAGCCGCGCCCGCATTTTTCGCAGTGGCCTCGCCTTCATCGCCGGAATTTTCGTCTGGTTTCTTGGCCTGGCGCTTGTCCTGGTGATCATTAAATCTGCGGGAGGCCAGCCCGTCTGGGCAGCGCAATTCACCAATCCCTATTTCGTGCTTTTCATGAGCGCGGTCGTTCTGGTCTTCGCGCTCAACCTCTTTGGCGTTTTCGAAATTAATTTGCCACAATGGCTAAGCCGTCGTGCCGTCGCCGCTGAAGGGTCGATGCATGGCGATGCCGGTTCATTTTTCCAGGGCGTCTTTGCTACCGTACTGGCTACGCCATGCACTGCGCCATTTCTTGGTACCGCCCTGGGCTTCGCTTTTACGCAATCTGCGATTGTCATTTTGCTCATGTTCGGCTCCATCGCGCTCGGAATGAGCGCTCCTTATTTTCTGCTTAGCGCGCAACCGGCCTGGCTCAAATTCTTGCCCAAGCCGGGCCCGTGGATGGTGCGAGTAAAACAACTCATGGGTTTTTTGCTGATCGCGACCCTGCTCTTTTTACTTTCCGTGCTCGGCGCCCAACGCGGGGTTGCTTCCCTGATCTGGACCTGCGCTTTTCTTCTTGTCCTTAGCATCGCCTGCTGGATGAAAGGCGCATTTCTCACACCTCTCATTTCGGCGAAGACCCGTGGTCTCGTGCTCGTACTCATGCTCGTGCTCGTAATCGGAGGCGGGATTTATTTCATCGGAGATAAATTCCAGAGCGCAGCCGCGGTCGCCACCCCCACCGCTTCTGGTGGCGGCTGGGAAAAATTTACCCCTGAACGGCTCGCTTCCGAACTTCAGCAGGGTCACGCCGTCTTCATCGACTTCACCGCCGAATGGTGCATCACCTGCAAATTCAACGAATCGACCGTGCTCGAGACTGCAGCCGTGCAGGCTGCATTTTCCGAGCGGCAAATTGTTAAACTGAAAGCGGATTGGACCAATGGCGATCCCGCGATCACGAAATTATTGAAACAATTTGGCCGGCCGGGTGTCCCACTTTATGTGCTTTATCCCGGGCGCACGGCGCAACCGTATGTCTTCCCGGAACTGCTCACCAAGAACATCGTTTTGGAAAAACTGGAAACCGTTAACCGCACAATCGCATCACAATAAATATGAAAACACTTCTTCTTGCATTGAGTTCGCTCGTCGCCACCACTCTTTTCGCTGCCGATTCACCGCCCGTCGGCGCGGCTGCGCCCGATTTTAGCCTGCCGGATGCTTCCGGAAAATCACACAGTCTGTCCGAATACAAAGGCAAGTACGTAGTCCTGGAATGGTTCAACCCCGAATGCCCGTTTGTGAAAAAGCATTACGGCAGTGGCAACATGCAAAAGTTGCAGGGCGAATTTACCGGCAAAGGCGTGGTTTGGCTGACGATCGATTCCAATGCCCCGGGTTACGAGGGAAACCTGTCGCCAGAAGAAGCGCAGAAGGTGATGAAAGATTGGAAAACGAAGCAAACCGCGCTTTTGCTCGATCCTGACGGCAAGGCTGGGCGCGTCTATAACGCGCGCAACACCCCGCACATGTTTGTCATCAATCCCGAGGGCAAAATCATTTACGAAGGCGCGATCGACAGCATAGCTTCGCCGAATCCGGCCGACATCCCGAGTTCAACCAATTACGTGAAAGTTGCGCTGGATGAATCGATGAGCGGCAAGCCGGTCTCGAACGCAAATACCCGTCCCTACGGCTGCTCCGTCAAATACAAATGACTTGTAACCGCGCGCGCTGATCGCGGAGACTGTCTGCACGCTCGGGGAGCGCAGGCGGCCAGCCTGCCGTCAAGGAGCGGCGGCTTCCAAAGCCGCCGAATCAACAAACAGCGGTCTTGAGACCGCCGCTCCTTGAGCTCGCCGGCAAAATCCGTTTTGGCGTATTTCGTGTGTTTGGCGGGTCGACATTGGCATCGCGCCGTTGTCTAGTGGGTCGCCGCGATCACTCCGCAAAGATGAACATTCTCCTGCAGACAAAAGAAGAGATTGAAGCGCACTTTGGAAAATCGGCTACGATGGCGCCGAATCTTCTGGGCATGGTCGGCCAGGGCGAAGAGGCGTTTGGGTTCCTGACCGGCGACATGAGCGAAGGATTTGAGATCACCGTCGGTTTCTTCAACGGCAAAGCGCGTTATGTCGCCTTCAAAAAACGGACCGGAACGCCATGGGGGGAGGGTGATTTGCGAGCGGCACTGATGCAAATCGGAAAATACTCTAACTGGTCCGTCAAACCCGCCTCGGAATTCTTCGATTATGTCGAGAAACGGAAAAAGGGAGTGGTCGGCGAGGCTACTGGCTGGCAAATGCCGAGGCGCCGCTACGCCTTTGTCTACGTCCCGGACGTGGGGGGAGAAATTGGGATTATGCCAGACAAGACCGCGATCGATCAGAAATTTCCGTTTTCGTGATTTGCCAATTGCGGACCCCCGCCAGGATTTAGCTGTAACTGGTAAATCGCAGCGCCACGCGTATGGCAGACAGCGGTAACGCGCGCGTAATCGCCATGACGATTTTCATGGCAAGGCCAGGAATGATTAAAGCCTTGTCCTGCTCGATGGCGCTTAACCCCGCCTGTGCCACTTTTTCTACCGCCACGTGCATGAGACCGGAGCGAGGTTTTTCCCCGCGCGATTCCCGATTGGCCACTTCTGCAAATTCAGTATCGACCGGCCCTGGGCAGAGGGCGGTCACAGTAATCCCGCAACCATGCGTTTCGGCCCGGATCGCTTCGGAAAAACTGGTAACGTAGGCTTTCGTGGCCGCGTAAGCCGCAATGCCCGGCAGCGGAAGGAATCCAGCAGAGGAACTCACGTTCAAAATTGCTCCCCGTTTTTGCGCGATCATCCGCGGCAGTAAGGCGCGAGTCAGCGCGGTTAACGCCAGCACGTTTACTAGCACCTGCTCATTGACATGAATCGGGTCGGCTGTGGCAAAGGAACCGTGATCGCCGACGCCGGCATTGTTGATCAGGAAATCGATTGGCTCGTTCGTGAGCAAGGCAGCGAGTTGCATCGTCTGCTCGAGATTTGAAAGATCGGTCTCGCGGATCTCGACACGTAGCGCCGGATTCGTGGCGACTAATTCGGTACGCAAATGTTCGAGTCGATCGCGCCTTCTGGCGACAAGAACGAGAAGTTTCGCGCGCGCAGCCAGTTGCCGCGCCAATTCGCGACCGATCCCGGCCGAAGCGCCGGTGATCACCGCAGAGCAATTATCGAGATTCATCGTCATTCCCAGCGAAAGTCGAGGAATCCCATTGCGCAACCTCAAAGCTACCGCGGCGGGGTCCCTCGGTCCGAGGCGGACTGGCGGTTTTGCACGGGGTAACGCGAACTTCTTGGGCGCTCAAGTGTCGCCATTTCCCGCGCGGAAGATCATGCAGTCTTAAATTGCCCATTCGAACTCGCGTCAATTTTTTCGCGTGAAATCCGAAACACTCGAGCATGCGCCGGATCTGGCGATTGATTCCTTGTTCAAGCACAATGCGCAGTCGCGTTGGCGAAATTTGCTGCACGCGTTTAGCACGAGCGCGCTTCCGATCGAGAACAACTCCGCGCAAAAGTTTCTGCGCCAAATCCGAGGTGGCGGCGCGATTGAGCACCACTTCGTATTCCTTTTCGACCTTGAACCTGGGATGCGTTAATCGCTGCGCGAATTCACCATCATTCGTCAGCAACAATAAGCCTTCGCTCTGAGCGTCGAGCCGGCCGACATTGGCGAGCGAAGAAAATTTCAGTGGAAGCAAATCGTAAATCGTATCGGTTACGTGTGGATCGCGTCGCGTGCAGACGAATCCAGCCGGTTTGTTGAGCAAAATGTATATGGGCGCGGGTTGATGAACGAGTTTGCCATCGACCTTGACGTGATCGTTTGTCGTTGGCCGGAAATGAAAATCCCGACACGGTTTTCCATTCACGGTGACGCGACCGCCAGCGATCAGTTCGTCCGCGCCGCGACGCGAAGCCACGCCGGCGGCAGCGAGAAAGCGATTGAGGCGCAAGGAAGGTTAAAAAAGTTACAAGGTTAAAAAGTTACAACGGGACCGGCGCCCTCCGTTGTAACGTTGTAACTCTTTTAACTAATCACCTCCGCAATCACACATCAGGCTTCGTCTTGGGTAGCCCGATCACCTTGCTTGTTTCCTTCCATTGCCCGCGTTTCTTGAGCAGATCGACGCGCTCGAAGCGTTTCAAGACGTTGCGCTTGGCTGCGAT
>Ga0209808_1001915_pt1 | contig 10734 bp, 8 predicted proteins | sample GraSoiAngelo_157_FD_186171 | JGI IMG/M metagenome (GOLD analysis project Ga0209808, IMG submission 186171) | Grasslands soil microbial communities from the Angelo Coastal Reserve, California, USA - 14_1009_16_20cm (SPAdes) (version 2) | ecosystem: Environmental > Terrestrial > Soil > Grasslands ...
CGAATAGGTTCCGGGGGCCAGCTTCAGTCCGGTGACGAGGCTGCCGAGGTTGCCGCCCGATTCGGTCACCAGATCAACCGTGGCCGGGGTCGACAGGGGAAACTTGACCCAACCGCCATCGTCGGGACCGGCAATCGAGCTGGTGTTGAACCACACTTCCTGTGCGGTGATCCACACGTGCGAGTATTGCGCGGGGGTGTTGCCGGTCACCGACACGTCCGTGCGCGTCGAGCAGCCGGCCAGCGCGCAGCACAGGCCCGCGACCGGGACGGCCAGTGCGACGGGTATGCGGTTCATGGTGCCAAATCCATGTGTCATCCTGAAGCGATGATGTCCCAACCGGACGGGCCCCGCAACGCGCGAGGGGGCAGGTCTTGTGTCGAATCGTGGTCGCGCCTCACAGGCCCGGCGGGTAAATTGGACGCGCCTGCACAAAGTCTGTACAGTGCGCGGCGCCAAACGTCCTTCCGTGCTCGGTCAGCACCGTTTCGCTCGCAGTCTGTGCCTCACCGCCGCACTTCGATTTACCATTAACTCCAAGCCTCGCGTCTGACCGCCGCAGCCGAAAGCGCTGCCGGGCGAGTTCGATAACAGAGGTTTTCCTTTTATGTCATTTACCAATCTCGGGCTGAAACCCGAGCTGGCCCGTGCCGTGGCCGAAAAGGGCTACGCCACCCCCACCCCCATCCAGCGCGAGGCGATACCCGCAGTGCTCGCCGGCCGCGATGTGCTCGCCGGTGCGCAGACCGGCACCGGCAAGACGGCCGCGTTCGTGCTGCCGATCCTGCAGAACCTCGCCTCCCAGCAGGCAGGCGCGCCGCGCGCGCTGGTGCTGACGCCGACGCGCGAGCTCGCGGCGCAGGTGGCCGAGAGCTGCCGCGACTACGGGCGCCATACCGGGCTGCGCACCATCGTGATCTTCGGCGGCGTGAGCGAGAAGCCGCAGATCGAGGCGCTGCGCAGCGGTTGCGACCTGCTGGTCGCCACTCCGGGGCGGCTGCTCGATCTCGCGCAGCGGCAGCTCCTCGACCTGCGCCAGGTGCGCTGCTGCGTGCTGGACGAGGCCGACCGCATGCTCGACATGGGGTTCATTAACGACATCCGCCAGATCCTGAAGCTCCTGCCGCGGGAGCGCCAGAACCTGATGTTCTCGGCGACCTACTCCGAGGACATCCGCGAGCTCGCGGGCCGCTTGCTGCGCAATCCGGTGGCGATCGAGGTCGCGGCGCGCAACGCCGCGGCCGAACGCATCGAGCAGCACGTCTATCGCGTGCCGAAGGAGCACAAGCGGCATCTGCTGGCGCACCTGATCGTCAGCGGCAACTGGCACCAGGTGTTGGTGTTCACCCGCACCAAGCATGGTGCCAACCGGCTGACGGAGCAGCTCGTAGGCAGCGGCGTGCGCGCCGCCGCGATCCACGGCAACAAGAGCCAGGGCGCGCGGGTACGGGCGCTCGCGGATTTCAAGGAGAACCGCATCACGGCACTCGTGGCGACCGAGGTCGCCGCCCGCGGGCTCGATATCAAGGAGTTGCCGCACGTGGTCAACTACGAGCTGCCGAACGTGCCCGAATACTACGTGCACCGCATCGGTCGCACGGCGCGTGCCGGTGGCTCCGGTTCGGCCGTCTCGCTGGTGTCGCCGGACGAGGCACCCTTGCTGCGCGACATCGAGAAACTACTGCGGCGCTCCTTGCCGGTCGCAGCCTTGCCGGCCTATCCGGTGGCCGCAGCCCCTGCCGCGGGCGCGCCGCTCGCGCGCGTGGCCGCGGTCGCCGGTGCTCATCGGCACGAGGGGCGGCGCTGGCAGGCCGGCCCGGGACGGCGCCCGCCATCACGCGGCCGCGCTGCGGCGCCGTCCGCATCCTTCCCGCGCGCGCGCCGGCCGGTGTAGTCGGCATGAGACCCGTGCGGTCCCGGAGCGGCTGCCTGCTGGCTGTGTGATGACCGAGCTCGCCTGGGTCGCGTTGCGCGCCGCGAGTCTCGTGCTGCTGTTCCAGGCGGCGGGCGCGGCGCTCTTCAGCGCGGCCTTTGGGCAGCGGCTCGCTCACTCCGCGCCCGCGATCCGCCGCACAGGCGTGCGCGCGGCGGCGGGAGCGCTCGCGGCGCTCGGGGCGCAGTACCTTCTCGAGCCGGTGCACTTGGCGGGGGAGTGGGCCGGCATCGCCGACGCGTCCCTTCACCGCCTGGTATTGAGCTCCTCCACCGGTGCTGCGCTCGCGATGCGGGCAGCCGGTGTTGCGGCCGTGGCGCTCGGGCTGCGGCACGCTGGATTGGCCGCCAGGAGCGCGGGTGTCGCCGGCAGCCTCGCCGCACTGAGCTCGTTCGCGTTGACGGGGCACACCGCGGTCGATCCGCACCGCCTGCTGCTCGCGCCGCTGCTGCTCGTTCACCTCATCCTCGCCGCGTTCTGGTTCGGTTCACTGTGGCCGCTGCGGCAGCTGTGCGCTCTGGAGCCGCGCGAGCAAGCGGCGCGCGTGATCGAGGCGTTCTCATCCGGCGCGCTCTGGCTCGTGCCACTGATCCCGCTCGCGGGCGCCGGTATTGCGGCGGTGCTGCTGCCGGATTTCGCCGCGCTGCTGGCGCCCTATGGGCTGCTGCTCGGCGCCAAGCTGCTGCTGTTCGCGGCACTGATGGGTCTCGCCGCACTCAACAGGCTGCGGCTCACGCCCGCGCTGGCACGCGGGGAGCCCGGTGCGCTGCCGCGGTTGCGGCGCTCGGTGGCCGCGGAATACGTCCTCATCTGCGCGGTGCTCGCCGTGACGGCCGTGTTGACCGGGTTCTTTTCGCCGGCGCAGGCCGAGCGCGATGCGACTGCCGGCAGGCCCGATACGGCACACCCGCTGGCTAGGGCGCACGCATGATGGCGCGGCGCAGGTCGGCGAGCGGCGCGCTGTCGGAGAGGCGCACAGAGGAACCTGCGGGCTCGATACCGAGCTGCTGCCACAGCCTCATGAGATCGGGCGTGACCGGGCGGTCTTTCATCTGCGCGTACAGATCCTCGAGCGTGGTGGTGCCGACCGCCCCATCGCCGGTGCGCAGGACGCGCTCGATCGGCCAGTCGGAGGTGAGCCCGCTGCTGGCGCGCGCCACGGCGCGCAGCGCGTCCTGTAACCCGAGGCGGTTGTGCGTCTGCGTGCGGATCTCGACGTCGGCCAGCAGACAGAACATCGCGCCGCCCCAATAGGTGCGCCCCCAGGTGTGAGTGTGGTCGAGGCCGCGGTCATCCGCTTGCGGCAGGCCGCGCGGCATCTGCCGGATCTCTTCCGCCCACACGTCCGCTTCGCTGCGGTTGCCGGCCTGTACGCGCGCGACCCCCTCGACGTAGGTCGCAAGTCCCTCCGACAGCCACGCGTGCTCCTCTCCCGTGTCCGGCAGGGCAAGGTGGGTCATCTCGTGCACCAGTACCCAGTCGGCCAGCAGTTGCGTCCCGCTCACCTCGCGCCCGACCTGCACCCGAATGAGGGCGTCGGGGTTCGCGAAGCTCTTGCCCCCGTGCACACCGTCACCGGCTTCGGCGATCACCCGCACGGTGAGCCGGGTGGTTGGAAAGCGACCGTAATAGCCGCTGACGATGCTCGCCGAACGGCGTATCCATTCGCGCGCCGCAGCGCCGCCGTCGCGAAAGGCGCGCGGCTCGAGCTCGACGTGTATGTCCACGCCGCCGACCCTGATGTCGTCGATGGTCGCGGCCGCAGATGCCGGCGGCGCGCCGAGCGCCAGGTGCGTGATCGCGGCCGCGGCGGCGGCAGTGCCGGCGGGCCAGGCGCGCTGCATCAGCGGTCCTTCAGCGTGCGGTTTGGCCGAACAGCACGCGCCTGGCCTCCTCGGTGAGGGGGGTGCGGGTGTTGGCGGCCGGGTTGACCGAGGCCGCCTTCTCGTAGGCGCGCACGGTGGCCGGGCGGTCGTGGATGGCCTGGAACCAGCGCTTGAGATGCGGGAAATCCTCGAGCTTCTGTCCCTGCGCTTCGAACGGCACGATCCAGGGGTAGGCCGCGATATCGGCGATCGAGTACTCGCCGGCGACGAACGCACGGTCGCTGAGGCGCTTGTTCAGGACCCCGTACAGGCGGTTCGTCTCCTTCACGTAGCGCTCGATGGCGTAGGGAATCGGCTCGGGTGCGTAGCGGGCGAAGTGATGGTTCTGGCCCGCCATCGGGCCCAGGCCCGCCACCTGCCAGAACAGCCACTGCATGACCTCGATGCGCCCGCGCAGGTTTGGCGCCATGAGCCGCCCGGTCTTTTCGGCGAGGTACACCAGGATCGCGCCCGACTCGAACACGGACAGCGCTGCGCCGCCTCCCTTGGGATCGTGATCGACGATCGCCGGGATGCGGTTGTTGGGAGAGATGGCGAGGAACGCCGGATCGAACTGCGCCCCGGTATTGATGTTAACCGGCACGATCCGGTAGGGGAGCCCCGCCTCCTCCAGGAACATCGTGATCTTGTGTCCGTTCGGCGTGGTCCAGTAATAAAGGTCGATCATGATCCGCACCTCCGGCACCCGAGCCCCACATTGGCACGCTCCGGGCGGACGCGCGAGGCCCTTACGGGTTGGCGCGGCGTCCGCCTTTCGCGGTATTGATAGGGTATACCGGTGCCCCTGACCCTTGAGGCCGCAACGGGTGACGCCCATGACTCCTGACCGCTCCGGACTGCGAGCGCAGCTGGCGGAGGCAGGTTACGCGCTGCTGCCGGCGGCGACCGCGTGCGCCACGCTGCAGCTCGACCTCGCGGCTCTCGATGCCCTGCGCGACAGCTGGGAGCGGTTGCCGCGCGATACGTACCTGCGCGATGGGGGCAACTACCGAGCGCGCCGGCACAGCTGTTTCGTGCAGACCCCGGCCGCAGGCCTGCTGGAGGCGGTGCCGCACCGGCCGCACTGGCAGCCCACCTCCTACAACGCCCTGCACGGCGGACTCACGCGCTGGTTCGAGCCCGTGGAGGCTGCGGTCATGAGCGCGCCGGCGTGGCGCCAACTGCTGAGGTCCATTGGCGAGCTGTTTGCCGAGGTTCGTGCCGTGCCGCGCTGGTTTATCGAGGCGCACCAGTTCCGCATCGATACCGCCAGCGGCGTCGGCCGTCCGACGCCTGAGGGTGCGCATCGCGATGGCGTGGACTTCGTCGCGGTGATACTCGCCGGACGGCGCAACATCCTCGGCGGCGAGACGCGCGTGTTCGATGCGCACGGCGCCTCCGGCGTGCGCTTCACCATGCAGGAGCCCTGGTCGATGCTGCTGCTGGATGACGCGCGCGTGATTCACGAGACGACCCCGATCCAGGGGCAGGGGAAGGACGGCGTGCGCGACACGCTGGTGCTGACCTACCGGGAAGGGGGATTTCAGGAGCCGGACACGCCGCCCCCGCTCTGACGCCTGCGCGGTGCGCGCCGTGCGGGGTGCCTTCAGCGGCCGTCGCCGTCTTTCGATGAGCGCCCGGCGATCCAGGTTTCCAAAACGTTGAGCGCATCGTCGGCGAGCGCGAGGTCCGCCCGCAGGCCCGGGGCGATGCGGCCGGTGTCGTGCGCGAGGCCGAGGAACTCGGCCGGCCCCCGGCTGGCCATGCGCACCGCCTCCGGGAGCGACAGCCCCAGCATGGAGATGGCATTGCGCACGCAGCTCGCCATGTCGATGTTGGTCCCGGCAAGCCTGCCATCCTCGTCCAGGCAGGCGGTGCCCCTGACGCTGATGCGACGTCCCTGCAGCTCGAAGGAGTCGTTGTCGGTGCCGACGCTCGGCATGGCGTCGGTGACCAGCATGAAGCGATCGTGAGTCTTGCAGCGCAGCGCGATGCGTAGCGCCACCGGATCGGTGTGCTCGCCGTCGACGATGATGCCGCACCAGCTGGTGGGGTCATCGAGCGCCGCGCCCACCGCGCCGGGCTCGCGGGCCGTGAGTTGCGACATGGCATTGAACAGATGTGTGAAGCCGCTGAGGCCGTGGCGCAGCGCGGTGCAGATTTGCGCGTAGGTGGCGTTGGTGTGCCCCGCGGAGACCACGACGCCGGCCGCCACGAGTTTCTCGATCATCTGCGGCGTGGTCATCTCCGGTGCGAGGGTGACGAGGGTGCGGCCGCCGCGCAGCGAGGTGAGGAGCCCGAGCGCGCTCGGGCCGAGCTCGCGCAGCTTGGCCGGATCGTGCACGCCCTTGCGCGCGACGTTGAGGAACGGACCCTCGATGTGAATGCCCAGCACACCCGGAACGCCGGCCTCGATGGCGCTGCACACCGCTGCGATCGCTCGCGCCACCACGTCCAGATCCGCGCTGATCAGCGTGGGGAGAAAGCCGGTGGTGCCGAAGCGGCGGTGGGCGCGGCCGATGGCGCGGATGGACTCGACGCTGGGTGCGTCGTTGAAGAGCACGCCACCCCCGCCGTTGACCTGCGAGTCGATGAAGCCCGGCAACAGCAGCTGCCCGCGCAGATCGTAACGCTCGGCGCGCCGCACGCGCCGGTCGGAAGGCGCGACGATGTCGAGAATGCGCCCACCGCTGAGCAGCACGCAGCGCTTTTCCGCGAGCCCGTCCTCGAGCAGCACCCGGCCGTTGGTGAGCGCAACGCTCATCACAGCGTCTCGGTCACCTTGTGAAGATGCGGCGGCCGGTCCGGATCGCCCCCGCGCGCCAGGGAGAGCGCATTCGCCATGCGGTAGAAGCTCTGCGCGAACAGCAGCGGTTCGATCACCGGATGCGCACCTTCCGTGGGCAGCAGAGTCGCACCCGGGGCGAGCGCGCCGGCCAGCAGCACGTCGGCCCCTTGCGTCGCGAGCTCGCTCGCCAGCTGCGCAACGCCCGTGCGGCTCTCATCGTTCTGCGAGAAGATCAGCAGCGGGAACCCCGTGCGCACCAGCGCCATGGGACCGTGGCGCAACTCCGCGGCGCTCACCGCTTCCGCATGCAGGCCGCAGGTCTCCTTGAGCTTCAGCGCCGCCTCCTGTGCGATCGCCAGCCCCAGGCCGCGGCCCACCACGTAGAGATTGTTCGCGGGCGCAAGATGTGTGACCGCCGCGCTCCAGTCGAGCTGCCACGCTCGCTCGAGCTGTTCCGGCGCCTGCTGCAGGGCCGCCGCGAGCTGCGCGTCGCGCGCCCAGTCCGCGACCAGGTGCACGATCGCGGCGAGCGAGGCGATGTAGGACTTGGTGGCCGCGACGCTGCGCTCTACGCCGGCGCACAACGGGATCAGATCGTCGGCGAGCTGCGCGAGCGGTGAGTCCTGCGCATTCACCAGCGCCACGACGTGCGCGCCGGCGGCGCGCGCACCGCTCACCGCCGCCAGTAGATCGGGGCTGGCTCCCGACTGCGAGATCGCCAGCACCAGGGCACCGGAGAGATCCGGCCGCGCCTCGTAGACCGAGCTCACCGACGGCGCCGCCGAGGACGTGAGCAGCGCCAGGCGCGTTTCGATGAGGTAGCGGGCAAAGGTGGCGGCGTGATCGGAGCTGCCGCGCGCGCAGGTGACGACCGCGCGTGGTGGGGCGTGTCGCAGCTGTGCGGCGAGTCGCGCGACGCGCGCCGCGTTGGCCTGCAGCTGTTCGCGCACCGCAGCGGGGGCCTGGGCCGCCTCGCGAAACATGCGCGTGCTCGCGTGCGTTGCGTTCACGAGGAGATGCTGAGCTCGGCGACGAAGTCGTAGATGTCGCCGCGAAAGTAGGACTGGGTGAACTCCGCGGCACGGCCGTCGTTGAGAAATCCGACTCGCTCGACCAGCAGGCCGGCGTCACGCTCCTTGGCGTGCAGCAGCTCCGCCTGCTCGGCGCTGAACAGCACCGCGCGCAATCGCTGCAGCGCCCGCACCGGTCGGTTGCCGGCGCGCTCGAGCGCCACGTACAGCGACGACTCCACCGCATCGACCGATGGCAGGCAGGAGGCGAGGATGGTCGCGTACTCGAGCGCCATGGGCGCATCGTCGGCGAAGCGAATGCGGTGGAAGCGGTACACCGGCGTGCCGGGACTCGCGCGCAGAGTGAGCGCCTCCTCGGGTGTGACCGTGCCCGTGGACTTGCGCAGCCATACGCTGCGCGGGTTGCGACCGCGCGCGCGCATGTCCTCCGAGAACGAAGTGAGCTTCGAGAAATTCTTCTCGACGCGCGCGCGCACGAAGGTCCCCGAGCCCTGACGCCGCAGCAACATGCCATCGCTCACCAGTCCGTCGATCGCCTTGCGCACCGTGATGCGCGAGACGCCGAAGTCGCTCGCCAGGTCGCGCTCCGGCGGCAGCGCATCGTCCGGAGCCAGCACGCGCGACTCGATCGCCTGGCGCAACGCGCGCTGCAGTTGTTGGTAGAGCGGCAGGCGGCTCGTCTCATCGAGCTTACCGACCGCCAGTGACAGCGGCGTCAAGGTGGCTCTCCGACCGGTACGACAACGACGTCATACTACCACTCTAAGACCAGTTTGTTGCTAGAGAGATACAGGTTGAATGATAAGCCATTGTAATATGAGATTAAAATTTCAAGGAAAACGAGTGGTACCTACGGGTATAGCATTCTACGATTAGTGGTACTATATTGGCATGTAAGTGGTCCCAAACGGGGGCAGGCCGCGCAGACGCTCGCAAGCGAGCGATCCCTTGGGTCTCGCGGGAGTTGGGACGCGGCGTGACCGTGCATCGGCTAACGACAACATCCGGGGTGGGGTAATCATGAGAATCGCAAGGTCGACGTTGATCGGATCAGCGGTCGCCATGGCGCTGTTCGGACGCAATGGCGTAGTTCACGCACAGGCAAGCGGCACGACAGCATCCAATCCAAATGAGCTGCAGGAAGTCGTCGTGTACGGCATCCGTGCGAGCTTACGTGAATCGCTCGAGACTAAGCGGCAAGCGACCGGGGTCGTCGACGCCCTGACCGCCGAGGACGTTGGGAAGTTTCCAGACAAGAATCTCGCTGAAGCACTGCAGCGCGTCCCGGGCGTAGTCATCAACCGCGAGTTTGGAGAAGGCGAGCGCATCAACCTGCGTGGCACGGCAGCAAACTTGACTCGAACGCTGCTCAACGGGCATTCGCTCGCGACCGCGGACTGGTTCATTCTCGACCAACTTGCCACCACGCGCAGCTTCAACTACCTGATGCTGCCTGCGGACATTATCGGCAAGGTGGTGGTTCTCAAGAGCGCGCAGGCAGATGTGGAGGAGGGTGGTATCGGCGGCACGGTCGACGTTGCCACGCGCAATCCCCTCGACCTGAACCCGTTCACGGCGTACGCATCCGTGCAAGGCGGATACTCGGAGATGTCCGGCAAGACGGATCCGCAGGGTACGGGTCTGATCAGCTGGAGGGACAAGGACGATAGATTCGGAGTACTACTCGCCGCTATCTATCAGGAGCGACACCTGCGCCGCGATGGCGTAGAGGTGCTGGGGTATCAGCCGGTGAGCGCGAGTGATCCGACCCTCGTCCCAGCGCTCATCGGCTCGGCGCTGTTCCAGCAGGACCGCATCCGCAAGGGCGGCAATATCGGCCTGCAGTTCAAGCCGACCGACCAGGTGCTCGTCAACGTGACGGGTCTGCTGTCCGAATTCGATGCGAACAATGTGAACGAGAACTATCTGGCCTGGATTACCCGGGCGCTCGGTAATGGCGGAACGCTCAGCAATACCACGGTTCAGAACGGCACCGCGGTTGCCGGTCGGGTCGCGTCCTTGAACAACGGCACCCAGGACTTCGGAGTCGTCTACGACGCGATCGATCGATTCGCCAGAGCCACGACTCGCAATGTCGATTTCGACGCAATCTACAGACCGACGGACGACTGGATTACGCACCTCAAATTCGGCTACACGGATGCCACGGGCAACACCAACGGCCAACCGTTCGTCGAGTTCGGCGCGCCCGCCGTCCTCAACTATGACTTGAGAGGCACCGCGCCGCAGGTCCAATTCGCGCCCAACGGCAACGGGGTGACGGTCGATCCCACCAATCCAGCCTCGCTGCAACTCATCTTCGGCTCTCTGCACCAGATCTTGAACGACGACCGGGAGCAGTACGGCTACCTCGATGCCACCAAGAAACTAGACGTCGGCCCGTTGAAGTCACTGAAGTTCGGCATCAAGCGCACTAATCACGAGCGCGACCTGACGTTCAACGCGACGACCTACGGCGGATTCTTTGTTCCCATAAACACGCTGCCGGCCTCAACGTTCGCCGGAGGCTTAACGCCGGGGGACTACCTCAAGAACGTCTCCAGCCCGGGCACTTTGACCAGGTATTGGCAGGTGGACACGGGTGCCGTGGAGCGCGTGCTCTTCGCTGAGCTTGAACACTCGGGGCGCGTGTTGTATCCGCAGCAGAGCTTCTCTGCACAGGAGAAGACCACGGGCGGCTTTGTCATGGGCAACTTCGAGGGCGATCACTGGCGCGGAAACCTCGGCCTGCGCATCGTTCGCACGGAGCAGACCACAAACGGCGCAGTCTTCGCCGGCGGACCCGGCTCGATCGATAATCCGTTCGGCCGCTTCATTCCGACCACCGCGGAGCGCAACTACACGGATACGCTGCCCTCCTTGAACGTGGCCTACGATGTGAGGAAGGATGTCGTGGTGCGTTTTGCGGCGGCAAAGGTGATGGCGCGGCCTGACTACACCGACATCGTGCCGCGCACTACGCTCAACCCCGGCGCGCTGACAGGAGCGGCCGGCAACCCCAATCTCGACCCCTACCGTGCGAGCCAGGAAGATCTGTCGATCGAGTGGTACCCGGACAGGGATACGGCGTTCACCCTGGCGCTCTATAACAAGGAC
>Ga0209808_1001917_pt1 | contig 10730 bp, 8 predicted proteins | sample GraSoiAngelo_157_FD_186171 | JGI IMG/M metagenome (GOLD analysis project Ga0209808, IMG submission 186171) | Grasslands soil microbial communities from the Angelo Coastal Reserve, California, USA - 14_1009_16_20cm (SPAdes) (version 2) | ecosystem: Environmental > Terrestrial > Soil > Grasslands ...
TTCATTACTCCTATCATTACGGGGACAGCTATATTCCCCACATTCAGCAAGAGGAACCGTTGAAGGTAGAGTGCCAGCATTTTATCGATTGCATCGAAAGCGGAATGGAGCCGACGACCAGCGGCCGTTCCGGCTTGGAACTGGTCACTATTCTGGAAGCGGCAACTGCTTCGCTCAAAGCAAATGGCGCACCGCTGAATTTTCTTCGCAAACGCGATGATGGCGTCGTGCCGCCGCGTCCGAGGCAAAGTCGCGGCGCCGTTCAGGTCGGACCTCTGGCCGTATGAGCGACGCCCGTGCGGCAAACCAACTAATCGCGCCAGACGTAAAGCTAGGGCGCGACGTGCGCATCTTTGGTTTCGTCAACCTCTATGGCTGCGAGATTGGCGACGAGACCAAGATTGGATCTTTTGTCGAGATCCAAAAAAACGCCAGAATCGGCGCGCGTTGCAAGATTTCGAGTCACACTTTTATTTGTGAAGGCGTGACCTTGGAAGACAATGTCTTTATCGGACATGGCGTCACGTTCATCAACGATCGCTATCCGCGCGCAACCGACGGCAATGGCCAGTTGAAGACCGAAGATGATTGGAGTTGCGAAGTCACTCTTATCAAACGCGGCGCCTCGATTGGTTCGGGCGTAACTTTGCTTGGCGGAATCACGGTTGGCGAGAACGCAATCGTCGGCGCCGGTAGTGTTGTCACCGACGATGTCCCCGCCAATGCAACTGTTGCCGGAAACCCCGCCCGCCTGCTTAAGAATCGTTTTCCCTCTACCGATGAAAGTCCCATTCTTAGATCTTAAAGCCCATCACGCTCCTTTACGGGGCCATTTCAAAACCGCTATCGCCGAAGTGATTGATAGCGGCATTTTCGCTGGCGGCCCTGCGGTCGCAGATTTTGAGGACGCATTCGCTGCCTTTTGCAAATGCGACTACGCGGTTGGTTTAGGTAGCGGAACCGAAGCGGTTTGGCTGGCGTTGCTGGCCTGCGGCGTCGGCCCGGGCGATGAAGTGATCACGGTGCCGAGCACTTTCATGGCAACGGCCGAGGCCATTACCTATTGCGGCGCGAAGCCCGTCTTCGTAGATGTTGACGAACGCACCTACACCATGGCTCCCGCTGCATTGGCCAATGCCCTAACGAGTCGTACGAAAGCTATCGTTCCGGTTCATCTCTTTGGCCAAACCGCCGACATGGATCCGATTCTAAAGTTTGCCCGCCAGCATGGCCTGGTCGTGATAGAAGACGCCGCCCAGGCGCACGGTGCCGAATACAAGAATCGACGAGCTGGGTCGATGAGCGAAATCGGCTGTTTCAGTTTTTATCCTGGAAAAAACCTCGGGGCGCTTGGTGAAGCAGGTGCCATCGTCACAAATAACCTTGAATTGGCCGACAAAATTCGGGTACTGCGCGACCACGGGCAGGCGCGGAAATATCATCACACCATGGTCGGCTGGAATTGCCGGATGGATGCGATTCAAGGTGCATGTCTCGCGATCAAGTTGCGACATCTTGACCGCGGCAACGACTTGCGCAGAACGCATGCGGCCAGATACAGCGCGGCATTTAAAGAGGTCGAAGAAGTCATTTCTCCGTTAGAAGCCGAATACGCTCGTCATGTCTATCACATCTACGCCATTCGTGTGCAGGATCGCGATGAAGTGATGCGGCGGTTGGAACAGAAAGGGATCGGCTGCGGCGTGCATTACCCGGTTCCAGTGCATCTTCAGCAGGCTTATGTCAGCCTGGGTCATCAGCGCGGCGCGTTCCCGGTCTCGGAACAGATCGCGAACGAGTTTCTCTCCTTGCCGATGTTTCCCGAGCTTACCGAAGCACAGATCGATTTTGTGATCGAAACCGTTACAGAAACCGTTAGTGCGGGGGTAATAGCCTGAAAGCGGTTAGGCAAATAGCAGAGCAGGCAACGGCCGCCGCGTCGCTTCCGGTCACGCCAGTGCTCCGATCTTTGCCACGGCTAGACGAGGAGAAGCACGTGCAATCCAGCGGGCTATCATTAAATGCGATCCTGATGAACCCTTTGGTAGATAGCGCGTGGGACGACGCCATCAACATGCATCCCGATGCGACCATCTTCCATTCAACGGCCTGGGCTCGTGTGCTGGTTGATACTTACGGTCATCGTCCGTGCTATGTTCAAATGTCGTTGAATGGTAACCTGCTTGCTCTGGTTCCAATGATGGAAGTCCAGAGCGTGCTGACGAGATCGCGCGGCGTTTGCCTGCCATTTAGTGACTATTGTGCCCCCCTTACTTTTAGTAGCTTCGGACACCAGCTTGTAACGCAAAAGTTACAGCAGATCGCGCGTGAGCGAGGCTGGAGCTACTTCGAGCTACGAAGCCATTCAATCATTCCCGTTGATGTGCCAGCTTCCGAGTCTTATTACGGCCACGTCCTTGATTTGAGGATCGGCCCGGAGGCCCTCATTTCGAATTTTTCGAGCTCGGTTCAGCGAGCGGTACGCAAAGCAGAACGCAGTGGACTAACTGTAAGCATTCAATCTACCCCGGACGCGATGGCTCAGTTCTACAAGCTGCATCTCAGGACCCGCCGCCGTCATGGAGTGCCACCGCAGCCGCAATCTTTTTTTATAAACATTCAACGGCATCTAATTAGCGCCGGTTTTGGGTTTATTGTTCTCGTCGAATATCAAAAAGCCCCCATCGCCGCCGCCATGTTTTTTAAGCTGGGGCGCCACGCGGTCTATAAATTTGGCGCGTCTGATGAAAGGTTGCAGGAGCTTCGCGCCAATAACCTCGCCATGTTTGAAGCAATAAGGTATCTGTCCGAGGGAGGCGCTAAAGCATTGCACTTCGGCAGGACCGACAAAGAGAATGATGGTCTGCGGCGTTTTAAACTTTCGTGGGGCGCGACCGAAGAAACACTAGACTACGCTCGCTTTGATACGGCGAGTGCGTCTTGGAAAGCCTCGCGTGACCGCCGCTCCACATTTCACAGACGTATCTTTCGCGCATTACCGGCCTCGCTTAATAGGCTGTCTGGTGCTATGATATATCCGCATCTCGACTGATGCACTTCCTCCCTTAATATATGCCTGAACATCGAACAGAACCTGAACCTTCCAATCTTAATTTACGCAATATCCTGTCCGCACTCTTCAAATGGAAGCGAACAATCTTAGGATTTGCCGTCTTCGGCATTGTTGCAGCTGCGGGTGTGTTTTTTTTCTATCCGGCAGTTTATGAATCGGATGCGAGGCTGCTCGTTCGTTATGTGCTCGAAAGAAGCGCCGTTGATCCAGTCGACGCCATGTCTGGTCAAAGCGGGACACGTGGCACAGGCATAACCAACGACGGCGTAATCGGAGCGGAAGTCTCCATTCTAACTAGTTGGGATCTATCGGTCCAGGTAGCAGAGGCTTTGGGGCCGAATCGGGTGCTTCCCGACACCAAAGCGCCATCGGTCGTGGCAGCTGCCGCTGTAATTAATTCGGGCCTTGGTACTACCACTGCCAAGGGAAGCAACATCATCGGGGTCTCTTACCAAAATGGGAAACCGGAAGTCGCCACCGCAGTTCTGAATGAACTCGTTAATCGTTATTTTACCAAACATCTTGAAGTACACAGATCGGCAGGCGCGTTCGACTTTGTAAGTCAGCAAACTGACCAGGTCCGAGGCCGGTTGGGCCAGACTGAGGACACTCTGAAACGATTAAAGGCCAAGGCTGGTATCCTCGATTTGAAGGATAGCATTTCTGCTTTAAATGGTGAAGCAGCGAAAACGGCAGAGCAGTTGTCAATTGCCGAAGGGGATCTTGCGGAACAACGCGCAAAGGTGAAATTAATGGAGGGCTCGACCGGTTTGCCAGCGCCTGCTGTTGAACAAACGGCGTCGAAATCTTCGGCGGGAGCGACCGCCACGCCAGGGCAGCCCACGCCGTCAACTATTCCACCTGCAACGCCGGTATCCGCAACTCCCTCTCCAAAAGATACACAGGATTATCAGGCGCTGGTCACTAATCTGACGCACTTGCGCCAAACTCAAGTGGAGATGTCCGCCAAGTACACCCCTGAAAATGTACTGATGAAGATGAACCAGGCGCATATTAACGATTTGGAGCACCAGAAAAGCGTGCTGGAGAAGACATTTCCGAGTCTTGCCATCATCGGTGCATCTAAAGGCGAGCAAGATCTGGGAAGTGAGCGCGCTCGCCTTGCCGGCATGGAAGCAAAAGCGGATACACTTAGGCGTCAGCTTATCAATACTCAAGAACGGATGAAGCAGCTGTCCGACGCCGCTCCAGAAATCGTCAGGTTGGAACGGAACAAGGAGGTGGAAGAAACGAACTACAGGTATTTCCAAGGGACGCTGGAAAAAGCGAGAATAGACGAAGCTTTGGATCCGTCGAAAATGCCGAACATCAGCGCGATCCAACGACCATCCCCACCGGCAATGGTTACAACTACGCGCAACAAGCTTGCGCTCGCATTTGCCGGAGGTGGACTGGCTTTTGGAATCGCTCTCGCCTTGCTCTCTGAGATGATCTTGAACCATAGTTACAACCGCCGATCGGAAGTCGAGCTGCAGCTCCGCTCGCCCGTCATGCTTTCGATTCCTTATCAAGGCACGAATGGTCGCCGCCTACGCTTGCCTTGGAAGAATGGCCAGCGCGCCGGCAAGGAAGCTCCCGCTAAGAGCAAGCCCAATCTTGCTCCATGGGAGGTCGAGCATTTCATTCGTCCCTATTCGGAGGCGATTCGGGATCGTCTCGGCTTATATTTCGAGTTGCATGGAGTTACCCATAAACCGAAGTTGGTAGGAGTTACTGGCTTTAGCGAAGGTGCAGGAACTTCGACGCTTGCTGCCGGTGTAGCTGCTGCCCTTTCGGAAACCGGTGATGGTAAAGTTCTCTTGGTCGACGTAAATGCTGCCAATGGTGAAGTTCATCCATTCTTTGCCGGCCGCCCCGCTTCCTCTCTCACTACGGCCATTGAACCCCAGGCAGCAATCACTTCCGCTGCCGATAATCTGTACCTCGCAACAATCACGCGATCGGGCAACAAATCCACCCATCTTGGGCTCAAAAAATTCTTCGCTCTCGTTCCAAATCTCAAGGCCAGCGACTTCGACTACATTATTTTCGATATGCCGCCAATTAACCAGACCAGCCCCACCATCGGTTTGGCCGCGCTGATGGATAAGGTTCTGCTGGTGGTAGAAGCGGAGAAGACCAATCGTGACGTGGTAAAACGCGGCTATCGTGAGCTTGTCGGCGCACGGGCGGACGTAGCGGTGGTCTTGAATAAGACACGTACTTACGGTCCAAAGTGGCTCGAAAGCGGAAGTTAGGCCTATTTCGCGGAACGACGCTACCCTCGCTTCTCTTCCTCCGGTTCGGGAGCCGCCGAGCTTGTTGTAGTCGGGTTCGGTAGTTCGTAGTTCATGTTACGTCATAGAATCTACTACGGCCTTAAGCCCTTCGTTCCCCGATCCATCCGGCTTGGAATTCGCCGATGGTTTGCCATTCGGAAACGGGAGCAACTCAGGGATATTTGGCCTATTATGCCGGCCTCGGAACGCGCGCCAGATAATTGGCTCGGGTGGCCGGATGGCAAGCAATTCGCCCTGGTCTTGACGCATGATGTCGAAGGCAAGGAAGGTTTGGCCAAGTGCCGGGAGTTAATGCGACTGGAGCAGGAGCTCGGATTTCGCTCCTCTTTCAACTTCATTCCGGAGGGAAACTATAAGGTCCCTTCAGAATTAAGAGATGAATTAACAACGAACGGGTTCGAAGTAGGTATACACGATCTTAAACACGATGGCCGATTGTTTGTATCGCGGCGAAGGTTTAGCCGCAAGGCCACGAGGATTAACCGTTATCTCCGCGACTGGAATGCGACAGGATTTAGATCGGGTTTTATGCTCCACAAGTTGGATTGGCTTCACGAGCTCGATATCCAGTATGATGCCTCCACTTTCGATACCGACCCGTTCGAGCCGCAGCCAGAGGGCCGCCATACAATTTTCCCCTTCTGGGTACCCGCGCCCGTGGTGCGCAGGTCAGGGGTCACCCCTCGTGAGGCGAACGTGAAGGCGCCCACAAGTGTGCCCCGCGCCGGCTACGTCGAACTCCCCTATACTTTGCCTCAGGATTTCACACTCTTTTTATTGCTGAGGGAGCAGACGGTGAACATCTGGCTGCAAAAAGTCGATTGGATTGCCAGGCACGGCGGAATGGCGCTCGTCAACGTACATCCCGATTATTTGTGTTTTAGCGGAGCCACGCCAAAGGCGATGGAATATCCGTCCGCGCATTACAAGGCGTTTCTGGAATACGTGAGCCGGCATTATGAGGGCCTTTTCTGGAACACGACACCAAGAAACGTGGCTCAGTTTTTTGCTGATGCGACGAAGGTTCCCGTGGCTAGCGAAGTCTAAACCTCCACACTAACTTCTCCGATGAATATCACAGTTTTCGGAATGGGATACGTAGGCTGCGTGACAGCGGCGTGCTTGGCTGACATGGGACATGTCGTGATTGGCGTAGATTTGCAGCAAACCAAGGTATCGCTCATTAATTCCGGAAAAAGCCCTATAATTGAACCAGGCTTGGAAGACCTGATCCGCCGAGGAGTTGACACAGGGCGTCTGCAGGCCCTTCGGGAGGCGAAGAAACTGGGGGATATTTCACTGGTCTGCGTTGGAACACCCAGCAATGAAAACGGAAGCTTAGGCCTTGAGCAAGTAGAGAGAGTTGTTGGGCAAATCGGTGAATTGTTGCGAAATGCGGACAAATTCCATGTTGTGGTGATCCGCAGTACGGTGCTGCCAGGAACGGTGGAGAATATTATTTTGCCGTTGCTTGAGCGCACGTCCGGTAAGCAGGTCGGAAAAGAGTTTGGCATCTGCATGAACCCTGAATTCATGCGAGAAACCACCGCAATTGATGATTTTTATCACCCGCCCTTTACCATAATTGGAGCCCGCGATGACCTTTCTGCTGAACGGCTTGCGGCTATCTATTCCAATTTAAAATGTCCGATTGAGCGAATACCCATTCCGGTAGCTGAGATGATCAAGTATGCCTGTAACACATTTCACGCCGTGAAAGTATGTTTTGCGAATGAGATTGGCAATCTGAGTAAGCGCATGGGTATTGATAGCCACAAGGTGATGGAGATCTTTTGCAAAGACACCAAGCTGAACATTTCTCCCTATTATCTTAGGCCGGGATTTGCTTTCGGCGGCTCCTGCCTGCCAAAAGATCTGCGCGCCATTCTTCACAAAGCGAAGCAATTGGACGTGGAATTGCCGGTGCTAAATTCCGTCCTCGAAAATAATCGTAAACAGATTGAACTCGCTCTCAATCTGATCCGCCGAACGGGAAAGAATCGGATCGGAGTGTTGGGGCTCAGTTTTAAAACAGGTTCGGATGATATGCGAGAAAGTCCTATCGTGATGTTGATTGAGACCTTAATCGGTAAAGGGCATAAGGTGACCATCTACGATGAGGAAGTTGGCCTGGCGAAGCTGGTGGGAGCGAATAAGCGTTATATTGAAGAGACGATACCTCACATTTCATCTTTGATGGTTTCATCTCCAAGCGAAGTTATCGAGACCAGTGATGTTGTAGTTGTGAGCAAGAAAAATCCTCGAATTTACGACGCGATTGTCAAACACGGGGATTCAAGAGTAATAATCGATCTCGTTCGGTTATATCCAGAATCTATAAGCCGGCCGGCTAATTACGAAGGTGTCTGCTGGTAGCCTCCTGACAATGCAAGCCGTCGGATTATGAAAGCATCTGCGGTCAGAATCCTCATGCTGGTGGAGAACCATTTCCCGCAGGATACACGTGTCAAGAACGAGGCGATTTTGCTCACAGAGGCCGGTTATCACGTCTCAGTGATCGCACTTCGGAAAAAAGGCCAGGCCATGACCGAAGTCGTCAACGGTGTTCGGGTTTACCGTCTACCACGCCTAGAACTGTTTAAGAAAACCTCGCATGGAAATCTCAGTCGGGCAGGCTTGCTTTTCCTTAAACTGAAATCCTCACTTGGCTATCTTTTTGAATACTGCTACTTCACGGCGGCTTGTTTGGTCGTCAGCATTTATGTTTTCGCGCGGCGTGGTTTTGACGTCATTCACGCTCACAATCCTCCCGATACCCTTTTTGTGGTGGCTGCGCCTTTCAAGCTGCTTGGGAAGAAATTCGTCTTCGATCACCACGATCTTTGTCCGGAACTTTACCGCTCTCGTTATCGAACTGGGGAAGGTTTCTTTACCCGATTACTAAGAGTGTTTGAATGGTGCAGCCTCAAGCTGGCGGACATCACCATCGCTACGAATGAATCCTATAAACAGGTGCAGATGGAGCGCGCGAAGAGAGATCCCCGGACCATTTTTATTGTAAGAAATGGGCCTGACAAGTTACGAATGTCTCCGGTTCAGCCCTCTCCTCGTTTGAAGGCAATGAACAAGTGCATCCTTTGCTACGTAGGCAGTCTTAATCCCCAGGATGGCGTCGATTACCTGCTTCGGTCGTTGCGTTATCTGTCACACGATCTAAAGCGTTCGGATTTCCATTGTGTCATCATGGGCACGGGAGACTCACTGCAGGATTTACGCGATCTGGCTGGAAGGCTGCGACTCAACGGTTTTGTTGAACTGACGGGCTTTGTCCCAGATGAAGATTTGCAGGCCAACCTCGCGGCTGCGGATATTTGCGTGGATCCCGATCCTTCGAGCCCTCTGAATGACGTGTCTACTTGGATCAAAATCATGGAGTACATGGCGTATGCAAAGCCCATCGTCACTTTCGACCTGAAAGAAACGCGATTTTCTGCCGGAGAGGCTGCTATGTATGTTAAACCAAACCGCGAAGCCGAATTCGCGAAGACGATTGCCGACCTTATGGAACAACCTGACCTTCGAGAGAAAATGGGAAGTTACGGTCGTCGGCGCGTTGAGAAAGAATTGCAGTGGACTAAGGTCGGCCAAAACCTCGTGACTGCGTACGAAACGCTCCTGGCCGAGAAATGAACCACGTTATTTTGATTCGAAGGCAGTCTCCCTCAATTTTTGGACAGGGGTCTTTCTATCGGTAAGACCCCCATCCGCAGCTCAGTGACGCTTCAGCGATTTAACGCTTTAACAACTCAGCGCTTTTGAGGACTTAACTAATTTAACTTTGCTAATCTTCGATTTAACGATTGCCGCTCTGATTCGTTTTCCTTGCGCAAGATATCACGAATTCTTTCGAGAATCAGAAAAGGGAGTGGCTCAATTGGGACCGTCACGGTTAAACACGAAGATGGAAGTTCGATCCTTCCTCGTTCCTCCGCCTTTCCAACCACCCGACCTGGAAGTTCATCTAGGTCGTGAATGAAGATACAGATTGCCAGCCCGGGGTGGGCTAATCGAATGCTTATCATCAATGCTGACGATTGGGGACGCTCCGTGGCGGAAACCGATGCGGGCCTCAGATGTTACAAAGGGGGGAGAATCACGTCTGTCAGTGCGATGGTTTTCATGGAGGATTCAGAGCGCGCGACGGAGCTGGCGAAAGAAAATGAATTGGATGTCGGATTGCATCTTAACTTTACCGACAGATTCACGGCTAACGAGTGCCCTCGAACCCTTGCGAATTATCATAGCGAAATCGTCCGCTTTCTCCGGGCAAACAAATACTCGCAAGTTTTGTATAATCCCTTTTTGCGGAGGGAATTCGTCTACTCATGCGAAGCACAAGCTGGGGAATTCGCGCGCCTGTATGGTAAGCCGCCGTCACACATCGACGGGCATCATCACATGCATCTTTGTGCCAACGTCCTTCTAAGCAACGTAATTCCAACGGGCATGAAAATGCGTCGGAATTTTTCCTTCTGGCCTGGCGAAAAAAACTTTTTTAATCGCACCTACCGATCGCTTATAGATTGCTGGCTTGCTCGGCGATACCAGCTTCCAGAATATTTCTTCGACCTGGCACAGTGCATGCAGGGAAAGAAATTAGACCGAGTCGCGGCGTTGGCGAAGTTAAGCAAGGTGGAACTCATGACACACCCGATTGTTAACGAGGAAGAGGAATATCTTATGAGCGATGAATTCAAGGTGATATTGCAACGCCTCGAGATTGGCGGTTATGCGCTGGTTTAATCTCGCTCTTCGCTTTATTGCTGGGCTTTAAATATGGTAGTCTCGCGGCAATTTTACTTCCGAGGTACATCTTCCACTGGAACTCATCCACCGGGAACTGATCGAGATGAACTAGAAGGGTTGGAGGGGCGTTCATCGGTCAATATGGAATTTCCATGAAAAAAATCGTCGCCGAATCGTTTAAGCAATCCATCACGAAAGAGCAAAGCAAAGACACCGGAATGGCGATGGTACTTTTGCTTTTGCTCGCCAGTGGCGCTTTCAAACGGGAAACTCTTGTTACCATAGCGATCGTCGCTCTCGTGTTAGACATGACGTTTCCGCAGCTTTATCGGCCGGTGGCCGTTTTGTGGCTGGGTCTCTCCCACCTGTTCGGCACGGTGGTCTCCAAAATCCTTTTAACACTGGTTTTCTTTGGCGTAGTGACCCCGATTGGCCTGGCGCGGAAACTTTTGGGGGTTGATTCTCTGAAACTGAAGGACTTCAAGTCTGGCGAAAATTCGGTAATGGTCATTAGAAATCATATTTTCACTGGGAAAGACATAGAGAAACCGTATTAAAAAAACTAATTATGGAATTCATCAAAGACCTTT
>Ga0209808_1001918_pt1 | contig 10727 bp, 10 predicted proteins | sample GraSoiAngelo_157_FD_186171 | JGI IMG/M metagenome (GOLD analysis project Ga0209808, IMG submission 186171) | Grasslands soil microbial communities from the Angelo Coastal Reserve, California, USA - 14_1009_16_20cm (SPAdes) (version 2) | ecosystem: Environmental > Terrestrial > Soil > Grasslands ...
GTGGCGGAACATCCGGAGCTACTTCCGTGTCTGGCCGTTCGCGTACTGAGTACGCGAGGAGGGAGAACAACACCATGAAGCGTTATCTCGCAATCGCAACGGCGCTAATGCTGGCGGCAGGCAGCCTGCTCGCCGCCGCGCCGTCGTCCGCCCAGTCCAAGGGCGAGATCGTCATCGGCCTGCAGTGCGACCGCACGGGCGCCACCCAGATCGTGGGCACCGTCCTCTGCCCGGGCTACCACGACTACATCGCGCTCGTGAACTCCAGGGGCGGCGTCGAAGGGCACATGCTCAAGGCGATCGAGATCGACCACGAGTACAAGGTGCCGCCGGGCGTCGAGTCCTACGAGCGTCACAAGAAGGAAGGCGCCGTCATCATCGGCGTGTACGGCACGCCGCACATCTACGCGCTCACCCAGAAGCTGACGGAAGACCGGATCCCCGGCACGTCGCCGGGCTTCGGCAGCGCCGCCGCCGCCGACGGGCAGCGTTATCCGTACATCTTCCCGATCGCGGCCACGTACTGGTCGCAGGCGGCCGCGGCCGTGGACTTCGCCAAGAAGCAGCTCAGCGGCGGTCTCAAGGGCAAGAAGATCGCGTACCTGTTCTACGACAACCCGGCCGGCCGGGAGCCCATCGAGGTGCTGGAGGACCTCGCGACGAAGGAAGGCTTCCAGCTCAAGACGTTCGCGGTGCCGCCGCCGGGCGTGGAGATGGGCGCGCAGGTGCTCGACATCGCCCAGCGCTACCGCGCGGACTTCGTGATCTCGCACCTGTTCGGCGGCGCGCCGTCGGTGTCGATCAAGGAGCTCAAGCGGGTCGGCTTTCCGCTCAAGAAGGTGATCGGCCTGGTATGGGCCTCGGCCGAGGCCAACATCGAGGGCGCCGGCGGCTTCGGCGTCGCCGACGGCTACTTCGCGATGCAGTTTGCGGGCGTGGGCACCGACTACCCGGTGCTGAACGAGATCCGCGACATGTACAAGAAGCAGGGCAAGCCGGCGCCGAAGGAGATGGCGTCGACCGTGTTCTACAACCGCGGCGTCCTGCTCGCGGCCGTCCACGTCGAGGCCATCCGCAACGCGGTGAAGGCCAAGCCGGACGGCAAGATCACCGGTGATGACGCGAAGAAGGGCTTCGAGAAGATCAGCAACTTCACCCTGGGCGGGCTGGTGCCGCCGCTCAAGATCACGCCGACCGACCACGAGGGCGGCGGGCTCGTGCAGATCTGGCAGGTGAAGGACGGCAAGTTCGTGAAGTCGACCGAGTGGTTCGCCGCGTACCAGGACGTGGTGGCGAAGCACATCAAGGAGTCGGGGAAGAAGTAGGGAGAACGCGGGCGGGGCCGACCCCGCCCGCACCCCTCATGCTCGCGCTCAATAACGTCGAGGTCATCTACGACAACGTGATTCTCGTCCTCAAGGGCGTGTCCATCAACGTCCACGAGGGCGGTATCACGACGCTGCTGGGCGCCAACGGTGCCGGCAAGACGACGACGCTCAAGGCCGTCTCGGGCCTGCTCCCCTCGGAGCGCGGCGCCATCACCAAGGGCGCCATCGAGCTGGCGGGGCGGCGCATCGATCACCTCGCGCCCTACGACGTCGTGCGCCGCGGCGTCGTGCAGGTGTTCGAGGGCCGGCGCGTGTTCGAGCACCTCACCACCGAAGAGAACCTCATCGCCGGCGGCCACGTGCAGGCCGACCGCGCGCGCCTGCGCGAGGGGATCGACCGCGTCTTCCAGTACTTCCCGCGCCTGGCCGACCGGCGCCACGTGCAGTCCGGCTATCTCTCCGGCGGCGAGCAGCAGATGCTCGTGATCGGCCGCGCGCTCATGTCGAGCCCGCGCGTCATCTTGCTGGACGAGCCGTCGCTGGGTCTCGCCCCGATGCTGGTCGAGGAGATCTTCGAGATCGTGCAGCGCATGAACCGGCAGGAGAAGCTCACCGTGCTGCTGGTCGAGCAGAACGCCGCGCTGGCGCTCGCCATCGCCGAGCACGGCTACGTGATGGAGAACGGCCGCATCGTGCTCGAGGGCTCCGCGGCCAGCCTGCGCGACAACGCCGACATCAAGGAGTTTTACCTCGGCCTCACCGAAGTCGGCGCGCGCAAGTCCTACCGCGACGTCAAGCACTACAAGCGCCGTAAACGCTGGCTGAGCTAGGGGAGACATCGCTCGATGACACGGATCGGAGTGTGGGGAAGCCTGATGGTGCTGGTGGCCACGCTCGGTCTCACCGCGTGTGCCTCGATGAGCAGCGCGCCGGCGCCGTCGCTCTATCGGCGGCTGGGCGGCCGCGAGGGCATCGCGGGCGTCGTGGATGCGTTCGTCACCAACGCGCTGGCCGATCCCCGCATCGGCCCCGCCTTCAAGTCGCTGCCGGCCGCCAAGGTCGGGCCGCTCAAGAGCAACATCGCGGACTTCATCTGCGAGAACACCGGTGGCCCCTGCTCGTACGTCGGCCGCACGATGAAGGAGTCGCACAAGGGGCTCGGGCTGGCCCGGGAGGACTTCGACGCCTGCAACGCCGCGCTGGCGAAGGCGCTCGACACCAACGGTGTGAAGGCGGCGGACAAGGAGCAGCTGATGAAGCTCGTGCAGTCGCTCATGCCCGACATCGTCGGACAGTAGCCGATGAAGCCCGCCGATCGCCGCGCCGGCTACTGGAACCGCGAGCGCGAAACCATGTCCGCCGGCGCACGCGAGCGATACCAGGCGGGCTGGCTCGGCGCGCTGCTGGAGCACGCCTGGCGGCACGCGCCGGGCGTGCGCCGCCGGCTCGAGCAGGCCGGGCTGTCCCCGAAGAATTTCCGCTCGACGGACGATCTCGCGCGGTTGCCCGTCATCAAGAAGAGCGCGATGCCCGATCTGCAGAAGGCGGACCCGCCCTTCGGCGGCTTCTGCACCGTGCCCCTGGCGAAGATCCGCAAGATTTTCGTCTCGCCCGGCCCGATCTTCGAGCCGATGGGCCCCGAAGTCAGCGCCTTCCACGCGGAGACGGCGCTCTTCGCCGGCGGCTTCCGCCCCGGCGACATCGTCATCAACACGTTCGCGTACGCCTTGACGCCGGCCGCTCACGAGCTCGACGAGGCGCTGAACCTCATCGGCTGCGCGGTCGTGCCGACCGGCGTGGGCCAGACCGAGATCCAGGTGAGCGTGGCCAAGACCGTCGGCGCCACCGGCTACGTCGGCACGCCGTCATTCCTCATGACGATCCTCGCCAAGGCCAGGGAGATGGGCGTGGGCCGGCTGCCGATCCAGGTCGCCCAGGTCGGCGCCGAGCCGTTCACCGAGTCGATGCGCCGGGAGCTGGCGGACCAGCACGGCATCATGGCGCGCCAGGGCTTCGGCACCGCGGACCTCGGCATCGTCGCCTACGAGTGCGCGGAGGCGAGCGGCATGCACCTCGTGGAGGAGGCGATCACGCAGGTGTGCGATCCCACCAGCGGCGAGCCGCTGCCCCACGGTCAGATCGGCGAGCTCGTCGCGACGGTCAACAACCGCACGTACCCGATGATCCGCTTCGGCACCGGCGACCTGACGATCGTCACCGACGAGCCGTGCCCGTGCGGCCGCACTTCCGCGCGCATGCTCGGCTGGCGCGGCCGCGCCGACGAGGTCACCAAGGTGCGCGGCCTGTTCATCCATCCCCGCCAGGTCGACGAGATCGTCGCGCGCGTGAAAGGCGTGGGCCGGTCCCAGGTCGTCGTCGGCCGCGAGGGCCACAACGATACCCTCACGCTGCGGGTCGAGCTGGGCGCCGGCGCCGACACTCATGCCGTCGCCGCCGCCCTCGAGGCGGCCATCCGCGACGTCATGAAGCTGCGCGGGATCGTCGCCATCGTCGCCGCCGCCACCATCCCCGAGAACGCGAAGAAGATCTCCGACGAGCGGAAGTGGGATTGACCACATGGGGGGCCCCGAAATGGCCCCCCAAACCCCCCACACGTTCGGAGCGCCCCGGCACAGCCGGGTCGCTCCTCTAACCCCCCCACGCTCGGGGCGCCCCGGCCAAGCCGTGGCACCGCTCGATATTCCGACAGGCTCGTAGCGCCCCCGCGAGCGACCGACGCCGGGACCGGACGCGTGAGTCACGGGCGTATACTCCCGGCCATGGGCGAGCCCACCCGGGCCTGGCCGGCTGACACGCTGGCCCGCGTGCCGTTCTGGGTCTACCAGGACGAGGCGAACTACCGCGCCGAGCTGCGCCGCATCTTCGAAGGCCCCACCTGGAGCTTCGTGTGCCTGGAGTCCGACGTCGCGAAGCCCGGCGAGTTCCGGACGACGTTCGTCGGCGAGATGCCGGTGATCGTGGTGCGCGGGCAGGACGGCGGTGTCCACGCGTTCGAGAACCGGTGCGCGCACCGCGGCGCCTTGATCGCGCTGGATGACGCGGGCAGCGTGAAGAACGCGTTCCAGTGCGTCTACCACGCGTGGAGCTATGACCTGCGCGGCAACCTGATCGGCATTGCGTTCGAGAAGGGCAGCAACGGCCGCGGCGGCATGCCCGCCGACTTCTGCAAGGCCGATCACGGGCCGCGCAAGCTGCGGACGACCACGCTCTGTGGCCTCGTCTTCGCGACGCTGGCGCCCGAGACGCCGCCCATCGAGGAGTACCTCGGCGCCGAGATCCTCGGCCGCGTGCGTCGCGTGATGGGCAAGCCCGTGCAGGTGCTCGGGCGCTTCACCCAGGGGTTGCCGAACAACTGGAAGCTCTACTTCGAGAACGTCAAGGACACCTACCACGCGAGCCTGCTGCACGCCTTCTTCGGGACCTTCCGCATCACGCGGCTCACGCAGGGCGGCGGCGTGCTGGTCAGCCCCGACGGCGCGCACCACGCCTCCTACACGATCGGCGTGCCCGAGGACGCCAGGAGCGCCGCGTATCGCGAGCAGGGGATCCGCTCGGAGCTCGACGGCTTCCGGCTGGCCGACGCGCGGCTGCTCGACAGCGTGGACGAGTTCAACGATCGCATCCAGCTGCAGATCCTGACCGTGTTCCCGAATCTCGTCATCCAGCAGGTGCAGAACTCGCTCGCCGTGCGTCAGATCGTGCCGACCGGCGTGGCGTCGATGGAGCTGCACTGGACCTACATCGGCTTCGCCGACGACGACGCGGAGATGCGGCAGCGGCGGTTGCGCCAGGCCAACCTGGTCGGCCCCGCCGGCTACGTCTCGATGGAGGATGGCTGCGTCGGCGGCTTCGTGCAGCGGGGCGCGGCCGCCGCCGGCGACGAGGTCTCCGTCGTCAACATGGGCGGCGAAGGCACGGAATCGATGGACACGCGTGCGACCGAAGCCTCCGTGCGCGGGTTCTGGAAGGCGTACCGCCGCCACATGGGCTACTGATGCTCGAGCGCGTCGTCAGGCTCAACGCCGACTACGCGCGCGCCATCGACGACGACCGGCTGGAGGACTGGCCGGGCTTCTTCACCGAGAAGTGCCTCTACAAGATCACCTCCGCCGACAACCACCGCCGCGGGCTCGAGGCCGGTGTGATCTACGCGGACACGAAGAGCATGCTGCGCGACCGCGTGGCCGCGCTGCGTGAGGCCAACATCTACGAGCGCCAGACGTACCGCCACCTCATCGGCCTGCCCGCGCTCGTCGGAACGGAAGGCGAGCTCACGCGTGCGGAGACGCCGTTCCTCGTCGTCCGCATCATGCGCGACGGGACGATGGATCTCTTCGCGACGGGCCGCTATCTCGACGCGCTGATGGACGACGCGGGCGCGCTGCACCTGCGCGAGCGCATCGTGGTCTGCGACAGCGGCCGCTTCGACACCCTCCTCGCCATTCCGCTGTAGACCACCGACATGGGGGCCCCGAAATGGCCCCCCAACCCCCCCAGCCTTCGGAGCGTCCCGGCGAAGCCGTGCCGCTCCTCTAATTTAGACCGCGCCAGCCCATGGGGGCCATTCCCCGCGCGGCGAGGGCGCCGGTTAGTTGCGCTTGACCCGGCGACGTTCGTCTTCCCAAATCTTTTCGCAGGCCTCGTGAAAGCGGATCATCCTGTTGGCGGCTACGTCGGAGAAAGGCGCGTATGCCTCGTTGATTGGCGTATCGCAGCCAGAACACGGCTCGCCATGACCTTGCACGATGGTAACGGCATTGGGCGGCGTGCCACCGGTCCTGGAGGTCGCCGACGCCGTCCATGCGCGCTCCCTCGGTAGCGAACCGTTTGCGAGCCTGGCTTGGATACGTTCTCGGCATACGGCGTCTGTTGGTCTGGACATAGACTCTTCACCCTAACCCTAGGCTGCTGGATGGACCGAAGCCAGGCGGGAAGCCAAGCGGGACATGAAGCGGACGCCCGGCGTGCTTACGCTCCCAAGTTCGCGTGGAGTTGTCACGAAGATCGGCATTCTTTGGATCGCGGAGTGCCGCGACATATCGCTCGAAGTGGTACTCAATATCGTCAACGAACGCCGCGGGGACAATGACGAAGGCGCTCATCTCCAGTGTCGCCCGCTGGGCCGAATGCGCTGCCTTGCGCGCTATCTCGCGGCGCCTCTCCCCGCTGAGGTTCTTTGCCCGTGTCTTGCCACCGATGCCTTGCGGTCGTCTTCCGGTCATCGTAGGGGTAAGCATAGCGGTGCGCGGTGTTGTCAGCGAGCCCTCCATGTCTAGCGGAACGCGATGCTCGACGGGCTGCCGGTCTTCACGACGTGGCCCGTGGGCTTCAGCTTGCCGGTGGCCTGATCGACGCGGAAGGTGACGATCGTGTCGCTGTTCTGGTTGGCGGCGTAGAGGAGCGACCCCGTCGGATCGAGCGCGAAGAAGCGCGGCACCTTGCCCTGGGTCGATTCCCAGGCGACGGGCGAGAGCACGCCGCTGGCGTCGTCGACGGCGAAGACCACGATGCTGTCGTGGCCGCGGTTACTGCCGTAGACGAAGCGTCCCGATGGTGCCACGGCGATCTCGGACGTGGTGCTGTGCCCGGTGTACGAGGGCGGCAGCGTCGTGATCGTCTGCAGCGGGACCAGCTCGCCGCGCTGCGTGTCCCACTTGAAGGTCGTGATCGTCGAGTCGAGCTCGTTCATCTGGTACAGGTAGGGCTGGCTCGGATGGAAGTCGGCGTGGCGCGGGCCCGCGCCGGGCCGGCTCGCCACCGAGGGTGGCTCGGCGGGCACCAGCTTGCCGGTGGCCGTGTCGAGCCGGAACACGAAGGTCGTGTCGAGGCCCTTGTCGGGCACCACGAGGAAGCGCCCGCGCGGGTCGAGGACGACGTCGTGCGGGTGCGCGCTCGCCTGCTCGGTCCGGTGCGGGCCCGGCTTGCCCTGCAGCGTGACGAGATCGCTCAGCGGGGCCAGCGAGCCGTCCGGATTGACCGGCAGCACGGCCACCGTGCCCGTCGAGTAGTTCGCCAGCACCACGAACCTGTTCGACGCGTCGATGGCCAGGCGCACGCCGTTGCGGCCGCTGGTGGGCTGGCGGTTGAGCAGCGTGAGGCGGCCGCTCTCCTGGTCGACCGCGAACGCCGTGGCGTCGGCGCCGTCGCCGTGCGCGGCGTAGAGGAAGCGCTGCCGGCGGTCGAGCGCCAGCCACGATGGATTGACGATGTCGCCGACCAGCTGCACCTGTGTCCAGTCGCCCGATCCCGGATCGATCCGGTACACGCCGATGCCCTCGCCGCGACCGTTGCGCTCCTTGCTCGTGTAGCAGCCGACGTAGGCGAACATCGGTGTCCTCCGGGTGGCCGCGCTGGCGCTCGGCCCGGTGGCCGCGGCGCACCCGCCGGCGGCGATGGCGACGATGAGACCGGCGGTGCCTGCGAGAAAGTCGCGCCGCTCCCTGTCCATCGTCACCTCCGACCGTCGCGCGTCGACCGCGCGCGTCTGTTGGCCGTCCTCTGTCGGGTCCACCAGGCCCTGATCTCGCCGACGTGATCGCGCTCGTGGCTCCAGCCCGGCGCGGGCAGCCACTCCGTCACCGGATACGCGTGCGCGGGGTCGCGTAGCGACGCCGCCGGCAAGCGCTGGAATCGTCGGACGAGATCGGCGCGCGTACGCTGCATCCGGCGGAGCAGCGCGCGCAGGCCCAGCCGGTGCAGTCGCGCGACGGTGCGTGCGTTGAAGCGATCGGCGTACGCCAGGCTCTCGAACCAGTGGATGCGGTCGCCATGACCGCGCGCGATGAGTGCGAACCGGCGTACGGTCTCCTCGTCGCAGGCCAGCAGGTGCCCCAGGACGTCCTTGACGGACCAGCGGTCCTGGGTGCGCGCCTTTAGGATCTCGGCCTCGGGCAGGCGCGCGAGGACGGCCAGCGTTTCGCGGCGGGAGGCCACGAGGCGTCTGACGGCGGCGCGCCGCCACTTCGCGAGCGCCGTCGATTGTCGGGTCGCCATCACGGCCCAGATGATACATTCCTCGCGCTCGGCGTTCTTGTGCCAGTGTCAATCGCGCGAATCGAGGAGGTCACCATGGCGACTCGCAGACTCTCACGGCGACAGATCCTGGGCATGGCGGTGGGCGCGAGCGGCCTCGCCCTGTCGGGACGTCTGGCGGCGTTCGCCGAGGCGCTGAAGCCGACGCCCGGCGAGATCCTGGGCCCGTTCTATCCCGTCATCAAGCGTGTCGATCAAGGCGCCGACCTGACCGTCATTCCAGGAAAGCCGGGACGCGCCGTGGGCGAGGTCATCCACGTGATGGGGCGGGTGCTCAACGTCGAAGGGCAGCCGATCCGGGGGGCCAGGGTCGAGCTGTGGCAGGCCAACGCGCGCGGGCGCTACACGCACCCGAGCGACACGAATCCGGCACCGCTCGATCCGAATTTCGAGGGCTTCGCCGTGCAGACCACCGACGCCGAGGGCCGCTATCGGTTCAAGACGGTCAAGCCGGGCGCGTACCCGGCGCTCGGCAACTGGATGCGGCCCCCGCACCTGCACTTCGACGTGACCGGCAAGGTCAACCGCCTCGTCACGCAGATGTACTTCCCCGGCGAGTCGCTGAACGATACGGACCTCCTTCTGCAGAAGCTCCGCGCGAACAAGGAGGGCGCCATCGCGAAGGTGTTGCCCCCCACCGCCGACGTCGAGCCGGATTCACGCCTCGTCGTCTGGGACATCGTCCTCGACAAGGGCTGAGCGGCGCGCGTCACCTCCGGCTGTTCAGCACATAGAACGGCGTCACGGCGTCCGGCGTGAGCCAGGCGTTGTACCAGTCCTGCACATAGGGCTTGAGCTTGCGCAGCGCCTCGGCGTGGCGCCGCTGTCTGGGCCCGATGGCGCGCGCCGCCTTGCGGATCTCGCGGTAGAGCGCGTCCACGTCGAGCGTCGTCAGCCGGCGATCCTGCATCACCACGCGCCCGCCGACGATCGCCGTGTTGACGTCCTCGCCCATGGCGCGATGCACGAACGCCTCCGCGATCGGCAGCTCGTCCGTCATCCACGGGTCGCGCAGCACGCGGTCGAGGTCCACCAGGATCATGTCGGCCTTCATGCCGGGCTTCAGCGCGCCGATCTGGCCGCCGAAGCCGACGGCGCGCGCGCCGTTCAGCGTGCCCATGCTCAGCACGTCATACGCGTCCAGTGCCGGCGTGCGCAGATCGTAGTCCGGCACGCGGTGGAGCTTGTGCAGCATGCGCAGCTCCATGATCGCGTCCTCGTCGTCGTTGATCGTCTTGTCGTCGAGCCCCATGGCCACGTTGACGCCGCGGCGGTGCATCAGGAAGATCGGCGCCAGGCCGTTGCGCATCCCGAGATTGCACGACGGGTGGCTGGTGATGGAGGCGCGCCGGGTGGCGAGACGATCGATGTCCTCCTCGGTCACCCAGATGGCATGGCCGAGGGTGAGGTTCTCGTCGACGAGGCCGAGGTCGTCGAGCCACGCGATGGCGCTCTTGCCGTACTTCCGGAACGAGAACGCCTTCTGGATCGGCGTCTGCACGCAGTGCATGTGGATCGGCACCTTGCCCAGCTGGTCGGCGGTGGTCTTGGCGCGCAGCAGGAAGCGCTCGGTGCACGCCTGCGCCCACGAGGGTGAGAGCAGCACCCGCGTGTCGTCCGAGGCGAAGCGGCCGTGCAGGTGATCGAACAGCGCGAAGTATTCGTCTTCCACGCGCTCGCTGTCGAGGTGCACGAGCGGCTCGGCGAACGCCTTCAGCTCGGCGGGCAGGGTGGCGAGGAATGCCTTGCTGTCGAGCACGAGCTTGTCGACGTTGCGCACCCCGGGCGCGAAGGCCAGCCGGATCCCCGCATCGAGATACGTGCGGATGGCCGTCTCGCAGCGGCCGCGCGCCTGCGGGCCGTCGGTGTCGAAGCCCATGTGGTGGATCGTCGTGCAGCCGCTGCGCAGGTGGCGCCAGGCGCCGAGCGCCGCCGTCAGCTCCGGCTCGAAGACCGGCATGAACGTCCAGTCGATCAGGTTGTTCTCGAGATAGTCGTTGAGCACGCCCTTCTGGATCGGGCTCAGCGCGCGGCCGTGGCTGTGCGCGTCGACGAGGCCCGGCATCAGCAGCTGCTTGCCGTCGCCCACGGCGCGGGCGCGCGGGTGCTTGCGGCGCAGCGTGCGCCAGTCGTCGACGGCGGCGATGCGCGCGCCCGAAACCAGGACCGCGGCGTCGGTGAGGACGCCGGCGCCGCCCTCGCCGGCGTCCGTGATGACGTACTGGCCGCGGACGAGCAGCTCCACGCCGCTACTCCAGGGCGGCGAGCTTCTCGATGATCGTCAGCGCCACGCTGGTGTCCTGGTCGGCCAGGCCCGCCGCCATCGCCGCCTGCTGGTAGCGCTGC
>Ga0209808_1001924_pt1 | contig 10697 bp, 5 predicted proteins | sample GraSoiAngelo_157_FD_186171 | JGI IMG/M metagenome (GOLD analysis project Ga0209808, IMG submission 186171) | Grasslands soil microbial communities from the Angelo Coastal Reserve, California, USA - 14_1009_16_20cm (SPAdes) (version 2) | ecosystem: Environmental > Terrestrial > Soil > Grasslands ...
TGCCGAGGTCGATCGGGACAAGGTCCTCAAGCAGGGGATCACCCTGGCCTCGGTCTACCAGGCCCTGCAGGCTTTCCTGGGCGGCGCCTTCGTGAACTACTTCAATCAGTACGGACGGGTCTGGCAGGTATACGTGCAGGCCGAGGGCGAGTTCAGAACCAAGGCCGAGAACGTCGGCCAGTTCTATGTGCGCAACGCGGCCGGCCACCCGGTGCCGCTGTCCACGCTGGTCACGATGCGGCAGGTCAACGGCCCGGAGTTCACCACGCGCTTCAACGAGTACCGGGCGGCGCAGATCAACGGCATCCTCGCGCCCGGGTTCAGCACCCGGCAGGGCATGCGCGCGCTCGAGGAGGTCTTCGCGCAGACGATGTCCCGCGACATGGGCTTCGATTACTCGGGGATGTCGTTCCAGGAAAAAACGGCGCAAGAAGGCATCCCTCCAACCGCCGTCTTCGGCTTCTCGCTGCTCGTGGTATTCCTGCTCCTGGCCGCCCAGTACGAGAGCTGGACGCTGCCGTTCGGCGTCCTGCTCGGCACGCCCATCGCCATCCTGGGCGCCGTGGGCGCGCTGTGGCTCAGCCGGTACGAGCTGGACGTATTCTCGCAGATCGGCCTGGTGATGGTGATCGGCCTGGCCGCCAAGAACGCCATCCTGATCGTCGAGTTCTCCAAGGAAGAATTCGAGCGCGGCGCCTCGCTCGTCGATGCCGCGCTGGCCGGGGCCCGTGTCCGCCTGCGCCCCATCCTCATGACCGCGTTCGCCTTCATCCTCGGGGTCCTTCCGCTCGTGATCTCTCAAGGCGCCGGCGCCAACTCCCGACGGATTCTGGGCACGACCGTCATCGGGGGGATGCTGGCGGCGACGCTCATCGCCATCTTCATCATCCCGGTCACGTTCTACGTGAGTGAGCGCTTCGGACGAAAGCGCGAGAAGGCCGCGATGCCCGATGTGGCGCTGGCCCCGATCCGCGGAGGAGCCGACGACGCTCCTCCCGCAGAGGGAAGGCGCCAATGATGCGGTCCGCCCGCGGGTGGACGGCCGTCGGCATCGTCACCGCCGCGCTCCTGGGCGGCTGCGCGATCGGACCGAACTACACGCGCCCCGCCGTGGCCGAGCCCCAGACGTTCCGCGGTCAGGCGATGGCGGAGGCCGCGTCGCTGGCCGACGCACCGTGGTGGGAGGTGTTCCAGGATCCGATCTTGAAAACGCTGATCCAGGAAGCCCTGCGCAACAACTACGACGTCCGGATCGCCGCGGCGCGGGTGCAAGAGGCGCGGGCGAATTTCCGGGTCTCCCGCTCGGATCTCTACCCTTCGCTCGATTACTCCGCCGGCGTGGCGAGGGCCAAGATCTCACCCGGCATCACGGGAGTCCCCGGCGGACCGGTGGCGAACGCGAGCAACTTCTACTACGGCGCGCTCACGGCATCGTGGGAGGTCGACATCTGGGGCCGCATCCGCCGCTCGAACGAGGCGGCGTGGGCGACCTTCCTGGCCACCGAGGACGCCCGGCGCGGCGTCTGGCTGACGCTGGTCAGCGACCTGGCGCAGGCCTACTTCGAGCTGCTGGAGCTCGACGTGCGGCTCGACATCGCCCGCAACAGCACCGGCGCCTACCAGCGGACGTTCAACGTCTTCCAGGATCGGTTCCAGTTCGGCACCGCGTCCAGGCTCGAGACCGCGAGGGCCGAGGGCGCTCTCGGTGAAGCGCAGGCGACGATCCCGCAGCTCGAGAGCGACATCGTCGCCAAGGAGAATCAGATCGGCATCCTGCTGGGCAAGACGCCGGCGCCGATTCCGCGGGGGACGCCGATGTACGCGCAGGCGGTGGTGCCGACGGTGCCGGCCGGGCTGCCGTCGACGCTCCTCGCGCGGCGGCCCGACCTCCGCCAGGCGGAGCAGCAGCTCGTGAGCGCCAACGCGCGCATCGGCGTCGCCAAGGCCGAGTTCTTCCCGAAGCTGAGCCTGACCGCGCTGTTCGGCACGGCGAGCCCCGAGGTGTCGGCGCTCACGGGCGGCGCCGCGACGATCTGGGCGGTCGCCGGGGCGCTCAGCGGGCCGCTCTTGAACGCCGGCCGCACCCTCGGGAACTACCGGGCCTCGGTCGCGCAGTGGGAGCAGGCGAAGCTCCAGTACGAGCAGGCGGTGCTCATCGCGCTGCGGGAAGTTTCGGATGCGCTCACCGCCCTGGGCAAGCTGAGCGAGGCCGAGACGGGGCAGGACCGGGCCGTGAAGGCGTTGGAGCAGGCCGTCGAGCACGCCACGGATCGATACCGCTTCGGCCTCGCGAGCTACTTCGAGGTGCTCGAGGCGCAGCAACAACTCTACCCGGCGCAGTACACGCTGGCGCAGATCCGCCGCGACCGGCTGCTCTCCCACGTCCGCCTCTACAGGGCACTGGGGGGCGGGTGGAGCCTGACCGATGCTCAGTGGAAGGCCGGGGCCCCCTGAACACCGCCCCGATGTTCGATTTTGTCCTGCAGCACAGCGTGACAGTGCTCTTCGCCTGGGCGTTCGCCGTGCAGGCTGGGCTGCCGGCCCCGGCCGTGCCCGTGTTGCTCGGAGCCGGCGCCCTGTCCGGCTCGGGGGAGATGAACTTGGCGCTGGCCATTGGCACAGCGATGGCCGCCGCGCTCGGCGCGGACGTTGTCTGGTATGCGCTGGGCCGATCTCAGGGAAGCCGAGTGCTCGGGACCCTGTCTCGATTCTCGCTCGATCCGGACTCGTTCATCCGGGATGCCAAGGAGCGGTTCTTCGCACATCGCGGGCGTTATCTCGTAGTGGCGAAGTTTCTGCCGGGTCTCAACCCCGTCGCCGCCGGACTCGCCGGCGCGGTCGCCATTCGCCCTCGGCGATTCCTGCTCTACAGCGCCGCCGGCGCCTTCCTGTGGGCAGGAACCTGGATCACTCTCGGCTACGTCGGCGCGGAAGTGATCGGTCTCATCGCAACCCGTGTCGCCCGCCTTGGGACGCCGATTGTCGTCGTCATCGCGGTTGTGCTCATCGCCTACCTCGTGCTCAAGTACGTCAGACGGCGGCGCTTCCTCCGTCACCTGCGGCAGGCTCGCATCACCCCCGTGGAGCTCAAGCGACGGCTGGACGCGGGCGATCACCTTGTGATCATCGACCTGAGAACGGCGCTGGACATGGAGGCGGCTCCGTACGGAATCCCGGGAGCCTGCCGGATCACGCCCGAAGCGCTGCAGCATCCCCACCAACTGATCCCACGAGACCGCGAAGTGGTCTTCTACTGCGCGGAGCCCAAGGAGGCCACGAGCGCCCGGCTGGCCCTCCGGCTGGCCTCCAACGGCTTCAAGAGTATTCATCCTCTGAGTGGGGGACTCGAGGGTTGGCGCGAGGCCGGATTCGTCGTCGTGCCCCTGGCGCATTGCTCGGTTACTCCTGCGTGAGGACCTGGTTGTTCGCAGCGTTGGCGCTGTGGGCATCAGCCGTGCTTCCGGCGTCCGCTCAGCCGGCGGCGGCTCCGCAGACTCAGCAGAAGGAGCCGGTGCAGGCGGCGGTCACGCCCATCCCGGTGCCGGAGATCGCGCAGCGCGCCGAGCAAGTGCCGCCGGCGCTGCGAAGCGTCGAGCAGATCGCGACAGGCTCGGACGTTCAGGAGATCGAGGCCGAGCTGCCCGCGGCCGCTGCGTGGATCCGAGGGCGCCTCGTGGGGACGACGCAGGCGCTGGCGTCGTCGCCCTCTGCGAATGCCCTGGCCACCCTGACCGATTCCTGGCGGGTCATGCGTTCCCGGCTCGCCACCTGGAATGACACGCTCACCAGGCGCGCGACACAGCTCGCGCAAGGAGCGGAGCAGCTCGAGGTGATGCGGGCAACGTGGTTGGCCTCACGCGCGAAGGCCCTGGAGTCCAGGGCTCCGGCGCCGGTGATCGAGCGCATCGACGCGACGCTGGCCGCCATCGTGACGGCGCAGAGAGGCGCCGCCGAACGGCTCACGCACGTCCTGGGAGTTCAGGACCGGGTGGTTCGCGAGATCGCCCGCTGCGACGACGTCCTGTCCAAGGTCGCGCAGGCCGGCGCCACGCTGGCCGGCCCACTGTTGTCGCGGGACAGCGTTCCCATCTGGAGCCCCGAGGCGCGCACGCCGATCTCGACCGACCTGGGCGGACGATTACACGAATCGGTCGGTGACGGCATCGAGCTGACCCGGGAGTTTCTCGCCGGTCACCTCGCGCGGGCGCCGCTCCAGCTCGGGCTGTTCGTGGTCGTCCTCGTGCTCGCGCGCCTGGCACGCACCGCCGCGCGACGCCGGGCGGAGCAGGAGCCAAGCGAGCAGGCCACCGCTCTGGTCTTCGAGCTCCCGGTTTCGTCCGCGCTCGTCCTGGCCCTGTTGGCCACCGGCTGGATCTACCCGGAGCCGCCGCGTGTCCTCCTGGACGTCATGGGGCTCCTCATCCTGCTGCCTGCTGTGCTGATCGTGCGCAGGCTGGCGTCGCCCGCGGTCGCCCCCGCGGTCTATGCGCTCGCCGCGTTCTTTCTCGTCGATCGTGTCCGCGATGTTTGCGCGGTCGTCCCGGTGCTGGAGCAGTGGGTGTTCCTGTTCGAGATGGTGTCCGGGATCGTGTTCCTCGCGCTCGCGCTGCGCTCCGAGCAGCTCTTGACCGACGCCGGGGATCAGGCCGCGTTCGGATGGCGGCGTCTGATCGCGTGGATCCTGTGGGCACAGCTCTCGATCCTCGTGGCCGCCGTGTTCACGGGCGCGCTGGGCGACATGCGCCTGGCACGGCTGCTCGGAGGCGCGGTGCTCACCAGCAGTTATGTCGCGCTGGTGTTGTACGCGGGTGTACGGGTCGGCGAGGGACTCGTGGCCTACGTGCTTCGCGCGGGTCCCCTGCGGCAGCTGCTCATGGTGCAGCGGCATCGCGCACTGCTGCAGCGCCGGATCGACCTGGCGCTCCGTTGGCTCTCCATCGTGACCTGGGTCTACCTCACCCTGGATGGGCTCGGCGTGATGGACTCGATCTGGTCCGCGGGCACGATGGCCCTGGGCGCACGGTACAGCCGCGGATCGGTCAGCCTGTCGCTGGCCGACGTGGTGGCATTCGGGCTGACGGTCTGGGCGGCCTTCCTGCTGTCGTCGTTCGTTCGCTTCGTCCTCGGCGAGGACGTCTACCCACGCGTCGGGCTCCCCCGTGGGGTGCCGTACGCCGTCTCGACGCTCACTCACTACGCCATCGTCCTCGCGGGGTTCGTCTTCGCGGTCGCGGCGCTGGGCGTCGATCTCAACCGCATCACGATCCTGGCGGGCGCGTTCGGCGTGGGTATCGGCATCGGCCTGCAGAACGTGGTGGCGAACTTCGTGTCCGGACTGATTCTCCTGCTGGAGCGCCGGATCCACGTCGGAGACTCCGTTCAAATCGGCGATCTGCAGGGTCAGGTCAGGGAGATTGGAAGCCGTGCGAGCACGATCCGGACGTGGGATGGCGCCGAGGTCATCGTGCCCAACGCCCGCTTGACCTCCGAGCCGGTCACGAACTGGACGCTCTCGGACCGCTTGCGGCGTGTGGATCTCAACGTCGCGGTCGTCTACGCGGCCGACCCGGAGCGCGTGCTGGATATTCTGCGCACCGTCGCCAGGGCTCACCCCAAGGCGCTGGCCGACCCGGCACCGCTCGCGTTGTGCACGGGGTTCGCCGACAGCGCGTTGAACTTCGAGCTGCGCGTGTGGACGGCGCGCTTCGAAGAGGGCGACTCGGTCTTGAGCCAGCTGGCGGTGGACGTGCATGCCGCCCTCATCGCGGCGAGGATCGAGATTGCGTTCCAGCGACGTGAGATCCACATCCGGAATGGGGCGCGTGAGCAACCGGCTTGTCTGGCACTCGAAACGGATGGAGGGAGCTCGTCATGAGCGGCACAGAAGATATCGGTATCGAGGCGCTTACCGAGCTCGCGCTGAACCTGCGCTGGTCGTGGAACCGCAGCACGGACGAGCTGTGGGCCCAGCTCGATCCCGAGCTCTGGTCCTTGACCCATAACCCGTGGGCCGTGCTGCAGACGGCGTCACCTGGCAGGGTTCAAGCGCTCCTGGCACGACCGGATTACCGGCAGCGGGTGAAGGACCTGATCGATCGGCGACATCTCTATATGAGCTCAGCGGCCTGGTTTCAGCAGGCCCACGGACAGTCGCCGCTCACGCGGGTGGCCTACTTCAGCATGGAATTCGCGCTCAGCGAGGCGCTGCCGATTTACTCGGGTGGCCTCGGCAACGTCGCAGCCGATCAGCTCAAGGCGGCCAGCGATCTCGGGGTGCCGGTGATCGGCGTCGGGGTGTTGTATCAGCAGGGTTACTTCCGCCAGGTGATCGCGGCCGACGGCAGCCAGGAAGCGCTGTACCCCTACAACGACCCGGACCAGCTGCCCATCACGCCGGTGCGAAATCAGAGCGGTGATCTGCTGCGGCTGCCGATCGTGCTGCCGGGCCAGAAGGTCTGGCTCCGCGCCTGGCAGGTGCAGGTCGGCCGCGTCGTGCTCTATCTCCTCGACAGCAACGACCCTGCGAATCCGCCCGCGTTCCGCGGCATCACCAGCGAGCTGTACGGCGGCGGCGCGGAGCTGCGGCTGCAGCAAGAGCTCCTGCTGGGGATCGGGGGCTGGCGATTGCTGCGAACGCTCCGGCTCGAGCCCGAGGTCTGTCACCTCAACGAGGGGCACGCGGCGTTCGCGATACTGGAGCGCGCGCGGAGCTTCATGGAGGACACGCGGCGTTCGTTCGAGGTGGCGCTGGCGGTCACCCGCGCCGGCAATGTTTTCACCACGCACACCCCGGTCGCGGCGGGCTTCGACCGCTTCTCGCCGGCCCTCCTCGAGCGCTTGCTTCGGCCGTACGCCGAGCAACAGCTGGGCGTCTCGCTGCGCGATCTCCTTGCGCTCGGCCGGGAGAATCCGGACGACCCGGATGAGCCGTTCAACATGGCGTATCTTGCCATCAGGGGCAGCGGGGCGGTGAACGGCGTGAGCCGCCTGCACGGCCAGGTGAGCCGTCGTATTTTCCAGTCGCTCTTTCCTCGTTGGCCGGAAGTCGAGGTGCCGGTGGCTCATGTCACCAACGGCGTCCACACGCCGTCGTGGGAATCCGCGGCGGCCGACGCGCTGTGGACGAAGACGTGCGGAACCGAGCGCTGGAGTCAAACGCTGACGACGATCGAGCGCGACATCGCGAACGCGTCCGACGGCGAGCTGTGGGCGCTGCGCACCGCCGCGCGTAGGGTCCTCGTCGACTACGCCCGTGAGCGCGTCGCGCAGCAGGGTGCCTTCATGGGCTTGCCCTCGGACGAGGTATCGGCGATCGGGGTCGGGCTGGACCCCGCCGTGCTCACCCTCGGATTCGCGCGGCGGTTCGCCGCCTACAAGCGCCCCAACCTGCTGCTCCACGACCCGGCGCGGCTGCTCCGGATCCTGACGAACGCGGCGCAGCCGGTGCAGCTCGTCATCGCCGGGAAGGCGCATCCGGCCGATCGCGGCGGGCAGGAGCTGATCCGGATGTGGATCCAATTCATTCGTCGGCCGGAGGTCCGCAACCGGGTGATCTTCATCGCGGACTACGACTTGCTCCTGGCCGAGCACCTGGTGCGGGGCGTCGACGTGTGGGTGAACACGCCGCGGAGACCCTGGGAAGCCAGTGGAACGAGCGGAATGAAAGTGCTCGTCAACGGCGGCCTGAATCTCTCGGAGCTCGACGGCTGGTGGGCCGAGGCGTACGAGCCGGAAGTCGGCTGGGCGCTGGGCGACGGCCAGGAGCACGGCGACGATGCCGACTGGGACGCCGCCGAAGCCGACGCCCTGTACACGCTGCTCGAGCGTGAAATCGTGCCCGGCTTTTACACGCGCGACGCGCGCGGGGTTCCGCAAGCCTGGATCGCGAAGATGCGCGCCAGCATGGCTCGTCTCACTCCTCGGTTCTCGACGAATCGCGTGGTGCGCGAGTACACCGACACGTATTACGTTCCGGCGGCGGCGCGCTATCGGGCACGTGGCGCCGACAAGGCGGCGCTCGGGACGCAGCTCGTCGGCTGGACGCGCGATATCACCCAGTACTGGCCCGACGCGCGCTTCGGCGCACTCCGGGTGGCGACGCAGGAAGGCCGACACCACTTCAGCGTCGACGTCGACCTCGGTCGGCTCGATTCCGAGGCCGTCCGGGCCGAGCTCTACGCCGAAGCGGCCAATGGCCGGGAGCCGGAGCGCCACGCGATGGCCCGTGGCCGGAGGCTCGACGGCCCGGACCATGGCTACGAGTACAACGTGAGCATTCCTGCCGTGCGAGCGGCCGGTGACTATACGCCGCGGCTCGTGCCATACCATTCCGCCGCCCGGCTGCCCCTCGAGGCCCACGAGATCCTGTGGCGACGGTGAGGGAGACAACCCATGCGCAACGGCAGGGTCCCGAGCGGCGTCCTATAGACGGAACGAAGACGCGGCGGGTCAGCGGATGCTGAAAAGAAAGGATCGAGACATGGCGATTTCGCCGCTGGCGGGCAAGCCGGCGCCCAAGGACATGCTCGTGGATCTGGCTCGCCTCGAACAGGCGTACTACGCGCACACGCCGGACGTGGAAAATCCCGACGAGCGTGTCAGCTTCGGCACCAGCGGGCATCGGGGCTCTTCGCTGCGCGGCTCGTTCACCGAGGCGCACATCCTGGCGATCACGCAGGCCATCTGCGACTACCGGCGGAGCCAGGGCATCGACGGTCCGCTCTTCATGGGCAAGGACACGCACGCGCTCTCCCGCCCGGCCGAGCGCACGGCCCTCGAGGTCCTGGCCGCCAACGACGTGACCACCATCATCCAGCCCAACGATGGCGTGACACCCACACCGGTCATCTCGCGCGCCATCCTCGTCGAAAATCGTGGCCGCAGAACGCATCTCGCGGACGGCATCGTCGTCACGCCATCGCACAACCCACCGGAGGACGGCGGCTTCAAGTACAACCCGCCGAACGGTGGACCGGCGGACACGCACGTGACGGAATGGGTGCAGGACCGGGCCAACGAGCTGCTGCGGCATGGCAACGCCGGCGTGAAGCGCAAGCCGTTCGCGGCCGCCATCAAAGCGGCGACCACGCATGAGCAAGACTTCGTCCTGCCCTACGTCCACGATTTGAGAAACGTGATCGACATGGACGCCATTCGCGGTGCCGGCCTGACGCTCGCCGTGGACCCGCTCGGCGGCGCGACCAGAGACTACTGGGAGCCCATCAATTCGTTCTATGGACTCGACATCACCGTCGTCAATCCGATCGTCGACCCGCGCTTCGCCTTCATGACCGTCGACCATGACGGCCGGATCCGCATGGACCCGTCGAGCCCGTATGCCATGGCCCGGCTCGTCGGCCTCAAGGATCGGTTTCGAGTCGTGTTCGCCACCGATCCCGACGCCGACCGGCACGGGATCGTCACTCCGTCGACGGGGTTGATGAACCCCAACCAGTACCTCGCCGTCGCCATCAACTACCTGCTCACGAACCGTCCCACGTGGCCGGCAGGCGCGGCCGTCGGCAAGACGATCGTGAGCAGCAGTCTGATCGACCGGGTCGTGGACAAGTGCGGCTACCCGCTGCGTGAGGTGCCCGTGGGGTTCAAGTGGTTCGTGCCGGGCCTGTTCGAGGGCTCGCTCTGTTTCGGCGGCGAAGAGAGCGCCGGGGCCAGCTTCCTGCGGCACGACGGCGCCGCATGGGCGACCGACAAGGACGGCCCGATCATGGCCCTCCTGGCGGCCGAGATCACCGCGCGCACCGGAAACGACCCGGGCGAGCACTATCGGGCGCTGACCAAGGAGTTCGGCACGCCGTACTACACACGCATCGATGCGCCGGCGACGCCCGAGCAGAAGGCGAGGCTGGCCCACCTCACACCCGAGACCGTCGAGGACTCGGAGCTAGCCGGCGAATCGATCAGGGCCAAGCTGACCCGTGCCCCGGGCAACGGCGCGCCGATCGGCGGATTGAAGGTCATCGCCCGGAGCGGCTGGTTCGCGGCGCGGCCGTCCGGCACGGAGAACATCTACAAGATCTACGCGGAGAGCTTCAAGGACCAGGCTCACCTCGACGCCATCGTGCGCGAAGCGCAGGCGATGGTGAGCCGATCCCTGGGACGGTGACATGATGAAGGCACCCCAACGGCTTCACGAGCTGGGCCAGAGTCTGTGGCTCGACAACATCACCCGCGACCTGCTGGATCGCGGGACGCTCAAGCGGTACATCGACGAGCTGTCGGTGACCGGTCTCACCTCGAACCCGACGATCTTCGATCACGCGATCAAGAACAGCGCCGCCTACGACGCGGCGATCCGCACGAAGGTCCGAAACGGGATCTCGGCCGAAGCCCTCTTCTTCGAGCTGGCGCTGGACGACCTCGGCCGGGCGGCCGACCTCTTCCGACCCATTCACGACCGGACCGATGGCGTGGATGGCTGGGTCTCGCTGGAAGTGTCGCCGCTGCTGGCGTACGACACGGCGAGCACGCTCGCCGCCGCCAAAGCGCTGTTCGGCCGGGCGAAGCTGCGCAACCTCCTCATCAAGATCCCCGGGACCAAGCAAGGACTGCCGGCCATCGAGGAGGCGATCTTTGCCGGTGTGTCGGTCAACGTGACGCTCCTGTTCTCTCGCGAGCACTATGTGGCGGCGGCCGAGGCGTATCTGCGCGGCATCGAGCGGCGCGTCGCCATCGGTCTC
>Ga0209808_1001925_pt1 | contig 10694 bp, 8 predicted proteins | sample GraSoiAngelo_157_FD_186171 | JGI IMG/M metagenome (GOLD analysis project Ga0209808, IMG submission 186171) | Grasslands soil microbial communities from the Angelo Coastal Reserve, California, USA - 14_1009_16_20cm (SPAdes) (version 2) | ecosystem: Environmental > Terrestrial > Soil > Grasslands ...
GGTCTGCTGGATGACTCGCGGGCCTGCGAAGCCGATCAGGGCACGCGGCTCGGCGAGATTGAGGTCACCGAGGAGCGCGAGACTCGCCGACACCCCGCCGGTGGTCGGATCGGTGAGCACTGAAATGAACGGCAGGTGCGCCTGCGCCAGGCGTGACAGTGCCGCCGCGGTCTTCGCCATCTGTAGCAACGAATACAGCGCCTCCTGCATGCGCGCCCCGCCGCTGGCGGAGAAGCACACGAACGGCCGCCGCTCCTGGATGCAGTAATCCACGCCGCGCTTGAAGCGCTCGCCGACCACCGAACCCATCGAGCCGCCGAGGAACTGGAATTCGAAGGCGCAGGCCACGATCGGCAGCGCGTGCAGCGTGCCGGCGAGCACCACCAGGGCATCACTCTCGCCGGTCGCCTTCTGCGCCTGGACGAGCCGGTCGCGGTAGCGCTTGCTGTCGCGGAACTTGAGCGGATCCTCCGGCGAGATGCCAGCGCCGATTTCCGCGCTCGTGCCCGGGTCGAGAAAGCGCTCCAGGCGGTCGCGCGCCCCCATGCGCATGTGATGGCCGCACTTGGGACACACATACAGGTTGCGCTCCAGCTCGGCGCGGTACAGGACCGCATCGCACGCCGGGCACTTGATCCACAAGCCCTCCGGGACCGAGCGCGTGCGCCGCTCGGTCTTGATGCGGGAGGGCATGATCTTGTCGAACCAGGACATTCGGGCGCAGCGGCGCGGCAGTGAGACCGGGGCGCGATCATAGCCGATCGGGCGCGGGGACCTCGGGCCGGCACCCCGCCGGCAGGGCGAACGCCGCCGGATAGCGTACCGACAGCAGATACAGCCCGGCGGCCGGGGCGGTGGCGGCGTTACGGCTGCGATCACGCCCCTCGAGCACTTCGCGCGCCCAGGACGGCGGCGCGTCGGCCTTGCCGATGGCGATCAGCAGGCCCGCGATGTTGCGCATCATGTGGTGCAGGAAGGCATTGGCGGTCGCCTCGATGAGGACCCAGTCCCCGCGCCGCTCCACGCTCAGGCGCTCCATGCGGCGGATGGGCGACTTGGCCTGACATTCCGAGGAGCGGAAGGCGCTGAAGTCATGCTGGCCAAGCAGGGCGGGCGCCGCCTGCGCCATGCGCTCGTGATCGAGCGGCCGATGGATCCAGGCAGCACGTCGCGCCAGCAGAGCCGAGCGGGCCAGGCGATTCAGAATCAGGTAGCGGTAGGTGCGCGCCTCGGCGCAGTAGCGCGCGTGGAAGTGCGCCGGCACCGCCGCCGCCCAGGACACACTCACGTCCGCCGGCAGTTCGCTGTTGGCGCCGAGCACCCAGCCGCGCGTGCTGCGGATCGCGCGCGTGTCGAAGTGCGCGACCTGTCCGTACGCGTGCACCCCGGCATCGGTGCGCCCGGCGCACACCAGAGTGACCGGCTCCCCCGCAACGCTGCTCAGCGCCGTTTGGGTGATGCGCTGAATGGTCGGCAGGCGCTCCTGCGCCTGCCAGCCTGCGTAGGCGGAGCCGTCGTACTCGACCCCGACGGCGATCCGGCTCACGCGCAACCCACCCGCGGACAGAGGCCTGCCGCAAGAGCCGCAGGCGCTGGCAGCCAATTAACTAGCCGGGGAGCGACTCCATCAGACGCTGCGCTTCCTGTTTCTGCGCCGCCGAGCCCTCGGCGAGCACTTCCTCGAGAATGTTGCGCGCACCGTCCGGATCGCCCATGTCCATGTAGGCACGAGCCAGATCGAGCTTCGTGCCGACTTCGCTCATGGTCACCGGTTCGAGGTCCGGCAGTGCCAGGTCTTCCGAGGACAGCCTCTGCGTGGCCGCGAACGCGCTCTCGGGCAGCGTCGCGGTGCCCACGTCGAGGTCCAGCGCTCCGCCGTTGGCGGCATGCGTTCCAGTGGCGACGCCGACGTCGAGGTCCACATCCCCGCTGTGCGCAGCCGGGTGCATCCCGCTCGCATCCCCCAGGTCGACATCCACTTCCCGTGCGCCGAGCGCCGCGAGCCGCGAGGTCGGGGAGCTGTCCGGCATGGCCGGGCTGGTTTGCGCGAGCTTCCCCTCGAGTTCGTCCTGATCGAATTGCCATGCGTCGGTGCGGCTCTCCTGCCGGCGGCGCTGCTGCGCGTCCTCCATGACGCGGCGCGAGTGATCGTCGAGGCCCGCGACCAGCGTCGGGCCATCCGGAGTGGAGGCCGCCGCGAGGCCGGGCTGATCCACCGTGTCGACCTGGCCCACGTCCAGGCCCAGATCATCGATGGCCAGTTCCGCGGTCTGATCGCTGCCGCCTTGCTTGAGCGCCGACGCGACTCTCTGCTGTATGGTGGGCTGCTCTTGGGTGGCGGCGATCGCGGGCTGCTCCACGGTCGGACCCTCGAGCTCCCCGGTGGCGCCCAGGCTCCCGTCCTGACGCATGCGCCCCGTCATCTGGCGCGTCGTGCCGGTGGTGCTGAGGAAAGCGTTCTCGAGCAACGCGGCGTTGCGGTCGGTGACGTTGGTCGGCGAGTCCGTCCGCTCACCGAAGGCAGCGCCAAGGTCCAGATCCACTCTCTCGGTCGCATCCCCCGCGATCGTCTCGCCCGCCAGATCGAAGTCCACGCGGCTCTGTCCGCCTTCCAGGTCGAGATCCACGCCGCCGGCCGTCGCACCGCTCACCGCCCCGGCGCCCGAGAACAGCGGATCCTCGGGCGCGAGCTGCTTGCCCATGATCAGGATCTTCTCCCACTCTCCGGGCGCTGCCTCGGCACGGCTGTCCGCCAGCTCGCGCGCCGCCTGCAGGAACTGCTCCTTGTTGCCCCACACGAAGAATACTTCGAGGAGCTTCAGTCTCAGATCGCGGCGCGCGGGTTCGCGGCCGATGGCAATGCGGATCAGATCCGCGGCCTGGTCGTACAGGCCATACGCCATGTGGAAGTCAGCCTCGGCGAGCGGGTCGCCCTGGTCGAGGTTGATCGCCGTCTCGCTGCTGATCGTCTCATCGCTCGCCACGTGCCTCGCCGTGGCCGCCGCAGGCGCCGCTCCGGCAGGGAAGCGCGGCCGCTCCTGCTCCGCGGTTTCCTCCACCAGGAAACCGGGCTCGGGGCTCGCCCCCCGCAGTGGCGCCTCCGGGGACGCAAAGCCGCGGCCTCCCGCGAAGGCCGTCTCCGAGGCCGCCCCCGTCAGGCGGCCGAGGGAGTCGTCGAACTGCGCCGCGCGGCGCGCACGCACGATTCTCGATCCCGCAAACGCGACGAGCGCCACCAGCAGCAGCGCGATCTCCCACCAGTAGCCCATCAGCGTGTCGAACAGTGAGCCACCGGCGGCCGGGGGAGCGGGCGCCGGCTGCGCGCTCACCGGCGGTGGCGCTTCGGCGGCCGGCTGGGACGGTTTCTCCTCAGCCACGGGCGGCGGGGCCGCCTGCGGGGCCGGAGCCTGCTCGGCAGCCGGAGCCTGCTCGACATGGGCCGGCGCGGCAGGGGCCGGCACGGGAGGGGCCGGCGCGGCCTTGGGGGGGGCTGCTTCGGCAGCGGGCGGCGGGGCCGGGGCGGCGGGCGGCGGGGCCTGCTTGGCCGCCAGCTGCTCCTGCAGACGCGCCAGATCCGCGTTCTTCCGCTCCAGCAGCCGTTTGGATTCAGCCAGCTGTCCTTCCAGATCGTGCACGCGGCCCTTGAGCTGGCCGACTTCGGCGCTTGGGGCGGCTCCGGGCGTGACGCCCACGGAAGGCGACTCCGAAGGCGTCACCAGCTTCAGCTGCCCGGGCCGCTCGCCCGAGGGCGCAGCCGGGGTGCTGGAGCGCCACGCCGCGTACTGGCGGCGAATCTCCGCCGCCGCTTCGCTCGGCGACACCGCGGCCGCCTGCGCGGCGTCCGGAATGCGCAGGACGGCACCGGAGTGCAGCACGTTCATGTTCTTTTCGAAGGCGCGCGGGTTCGCCTGGTAGATGGCAACCATGAAGCTGCGGGTGCGGGCAGTATTTGCGCCGGCCCCTGCCTCGCTGCTGGCGATTGCCGACAGCGTCTCGCCGCGCTGCACGACGTGCAGCGACTCACCGCCCGCCTCGCCGCCGGCGGCGCTCGCGCGTGCCGGGGGTGCGGTACTCGCGGCGCTCGATTCCGGCGCCCGCGTCGCAGGCGGCGGGTCGGCATCGCGTGCGGGCGGGTCGGCTCCGCGTGCGATTGCACCTTCGCGCGCGCCGGAGCCGGTCGCGGGTGCGCTCACCGGTGCGCTCGCCACCGCCGAGCCGCCGGGGGTGTACACGGGCGGATCGAGCAGCATGGTGTATTCGCGCACCAGGTGGCCGCGCGACCAGTTCACGTCCACCAGCAGCGTAATGAAGGGCTCGGAAATCGCCTCCGTGGACCTGAGCTTGAGCATCTGGCGGCCGTCCGGCGCGCGCACCGTGCGCACCTGGACGCCGGCGAGGTAGGCGGGCCAGTCGAGGCCGTAGCGGGCGAAGGTCTCGCGTGAGGCAAGCTGCGCCTGTACGGTATTGGCTTCATCGGGCGCGACGTCGACGAGGTCGACTTCCGCATCGAGCGGCGCATTGAGTGGCGAGAGGAGACGGATGTCTCCCAAACCCAAGGCAAGCGCCGCCGACGGCAAGGCCAGCAGCAATGCCAGCGCCCGGAGTGAGCGTTTGGCGACCATCAGGGTACCCTAAAAGACATTATTGGACCAAATGTCCTGTGAAAACAAGACGATGGGGCGCAGGATGCGCGCCCCTCGTGAATCCCGCGGCAATATAACTTAAATAGGGCGTTGCGCCCAAGCCTCGGCGATCTGAACGCTGTTCGTGGCGGCCCCTTTTCGTACATTGTCCGCGACAATCCATAAGTTAAGTCCTCGATCAGGGGCGAGATATTCCCGGATTCTCCCGACATAAACTGTGTCGCGTTTCGCTGCCTCGGTAGCCGCCGTGGGGTATCCGCCCGCCACGCGCTCGTCCATGACGGTGACGCCGGGCGCTTTGCGCAGTAGTTCACGCGCCTGGGTGGCGCTGAGCGCGCGGCGCGTCTGGATGTGCACCGCCTCGCAGTGTCCGTAAAACACCGGCACCCGCACCGCCGTGGCATTCACGCGCAGCGCCGCGTCCCCGAGGACCTTGCGGGTCTCCCACACGAGCCTCATCTCCGCGCGCGTGTAGCCGTTGTCCTGGAAGGCGTCGATGTGGGGCACGCAGTTGAAGGCGATCCGCCCGATGGCCGCATCCGCGGCCACCGTCCCTTGGCCGCTGAGCGCGGCGATGGACTGCCGCGCCAGCTCCTCCACGGCCGCGCGACCGGCGCCGGACACCGACTGGTAGGTCGCCACGTCGATGCGCTCGATGCCGGCCGCGTCATGCAGGGGCTTGAGCACCAGCGCCAGCTGGATGGTGCAGCAGTCGGGGTTCGCGACGATGCCGCGCTGACCGAAGCCCGCGAGGGCGTGCAGGTTCACCTCCGGTACCACCAGCGGCACGTCCTCCCGGTAGCGGAACTCGCAGGTGTTGTCGATGACGAGGCAGCCGGCCGCCACCGCCCGGGGCGCGTACTCGCGCGACACCTGCGCGCCGGCGCAGAACAGCGCCAGGTCGCAGTGCGTGAAATCGAAGTCCGCCAGCTCCTGCACCGGGTAGCTGCGCCCGCGGAAGCTCGCGCTGCGGCCGAGCGAGCGGTTGCTGGCGAGCGCGTACAGTTGCGAGACCGGAAAGCCGCGCTCCTCGAGGACCGTGATCAGGGTCTCGCCGATGAGCCCGGTGGCGCCGATTACGGCGACTCTGAACTGTCTGTCCATGCGCGTAAGGCGCCCGCCCGATCAGCCGCGCGAGGCCGCGGCGATGTCCGGTGTCGCTGACTTCACGTCCGCGTTCTGCGCGCGCTGGCGCAGGTAGTGGTCCATGAGCACGATGGCGAGCATGGCCTCCGCGATCGGCGTCGCCCGCAGGCCCACGCACGGGTCGTGGCGGCCCGTGGTCACGATCTCGACCGCATTGCCCTGGGTGTCGATAGTGCTGCCCGGCACCTGGATACTGGAGGTGGGCTTGAGCGTGAGGTGCGCGATCACGTCCTGGCCGGAGGAGATGCCGCCCAGCACCCCGCCCGCATGGTTGCTGCGAAAGCCCGTGGGCGTGAGCTCGTCGCGGTGCTCGCTGCCGCGCTGCGCGGCGGCGCGCGTGCCGGCGCCGATCTCCACGGCCTTCACGGCGTTGATGCTCATGAGGGCGTGGGCAATGTCCGCGTCCAGCCGGTCGAACACCGGCTCACCCAGTCCCGCGGGCACCCCGCTCGCCACCACCGTGACGCGCGCGCCGATCGAATCCCCGGCGCCGCGCACCTTCCAGATCAGCTCCTCGAGCTCGGCGATGCGCGCCGGGTCCGGACAGAAGAACGGATTCTGGTAGGCGAAGGCGGGTTCCACCGGCTCGAGCGACAGCGAGCCGACCTGACTGAGGTACCCGTAGATGCGTACGCCGAGGCGCGCGGCGAGGTAGCGGCGCGCAATCGCGCCCGCGGCGGTGCGCATCACCGTCTCGCGCGCCGACGAGCGCCCGCCGCCGCGGTAGTCGCGCACGCCGTATTTCTGCTGGTAGGTGTAGTCGGCGTGTCCGGGTCGGAAGCGATCCTTGATCTTGTCGTAGTCGCGCGAGCGCGCGTCGGTGTTATCGATGAGGATGCCGATCGGGGTGCCGGTCGTGCGGCCCTCGAACACGCCCGAGAGGATGCGCACCTGGTCGGCCTCGCGGCGCTGACTGACGAAATGCGACGTGCCGCTGCGGCGGCGGTCGACATCCTGCTGCAGATCCGCCTCGCTCAGCGGCAGGCCCGGCGGGCAGCCGTCGACGATGCAGCCCATGGCCGGCCCGTGGCTCTCGCCGAAGGTGGTCACCGTGAACAGCCTGCCGATGGTGTTGCCGGACATGTTTATTGGCTGAACGTGGCCTGCGGCCCTTGCAGTTGCTCGCGCGAGAGCAGGAACACCCCGCCCCCGCCGCGCGCGAATTCAAGCCACACGAAGGGCAGGCGGCGGAATGCCCGTCGCACCGCGCGCTCGGTGTTGCCCACCTCGACGATGAGCACTCCGCGCGGCCGCAAATGCCGGCGCGCCTCCTGCAGGATGATCCGTACGGAGTCGAGCCCGGCGCTGCCGGCCGCGAGCGCCACGCGCGGCTCGTGCCGGTACTCCGCTGGCAGCCCCGCAAGCTCGCGCGCGCCCACGTAAGGCGGATTGGAGAGGATGATATCGTAGGTTGCGCGCCCGAGCGCGCGGAAGTGATCGGACTTCCTCAGCCTCACCCGGCGCGCGAGACGGTGACGGCGCACGTTGCGGCGCGCGACTTCGAGCGCGGCATCGGATATGTCGACCGCGTCGATGCGCGCACGCGGCAGGGCGCGGGCGCAGGCGATGGCGATGCAGCCCGAGCCGGTGCCGAGATCGAGCACCCGGCGCACGCGGCGCGCATCGATCCAGGGGCCAAAGCCGCGCTCGATCAGCTCGGCGATGGGCGAGCGCGGCACCAGCACGCGCGCGTCGACGTGCAGAGGCACACCCGCGAACCAGGCGACCCCGGTGAGGTAGGCGGCCGGAATGCGCTCCCTGATGCGCCGGGTCACGAGCGCGCGGGCGCGGGCCTGCGCCGTCCGCCCGACGCGCCGCCCGAGGCCAGGCGCGCCGCCGCCGGGCGGCAGGCGCACGGCGTGCAGCACCAGCGCCGCGGCCTCGTCCCAGGCGTTGTCGGTGCCGTGTCCGAAGTGCACGCGCGCGCGCGCGAGCCTGCCGGCGGCGCGCGCGATCAATGCGCGCAGCGTGACCGCGCGCCCGGTACGCCGCGCGGGGCCGCGTACGGCGCGCGTGGCTGTATGAAATAATTCCCTGGTGACCATCGCACGTGCCCGTTTGCTGCTGGCCGCCGCCGCGCTGTGCGCAGCGCTGGGCGGCTACTGGCTGGCGCAACAACTTGACAGGGCGAGCCCGCGGCTGGCAAGCGGTACGTGGCTGCCGCGGCCGAAACCGGTCGGCGACTTTCGCCTCACCGACACCTCGGGCCGCCCCTTCACCCGCGCTGAGCTCGGCGGCGCTCCGACACTCATGTTCTTCGGCTTCACCCGCTGCCCCGACGTGTGCCCGACGACGCTGACGAAGCTCGCGCAGGTCAGGAAGCGCGCCGCGCTCGCCTCCCTGCGGGTGCTGTTCGTCAGCATCGACCCGCAGCATGACAGCGCGCCGCTCCTCGGCGCCTACGTGCACGCGTACGATCCCGCATTCCTCGGGCTCACCGGCGATGCGGCGTCGATCCTGGCGCTCACCGCCGACTTCGGCGTGGCGGCGAGCCGCGTGCCGCTGCCCGGAGGCGACTACACCATGGACCACTCCGCGGTGCTGTTCCTGCTGGATGCGCGCGCGCGCATCGCCGCGATTTTCACGCCGCCCTTCGAGGTGCCGGCGCTGGCGGCTGACCTGCGCCGGGCGGCGCCCTATCTATGAACGCGACTTCTGCCGGTGGCGTGCGCTCGCGGCTGTTCATCGTCCTGCAGTACCTGCTGCCGCAGCACTGGCTCTCGCGCCTCGCCTACCGCATCACGCGCAGCCGCGTGCCGCTCATCAAAAATGCACTCATCAGTGGCTTCGTGAACCGCTTCCAGCCGGACATGAGCGAGGCCGAGCAGCCCGATCCGCTCGAGTACGAGAGCTTCAACGCCTTCTTCACGCGCGCGCTGCGCGCGCCGGCGCGCCCCTGCGATCCGGACCCGGCGGTGCTCATCTCCCCGGTCGACGGCAGCGTGAGCCAGATCGGCCGCCTGGAGGGCTCCTGGCTGGTGCAGGCCAAGGGCCACGCCTACACGCTCGAGTCGCTGCTGGCGGCGGACCTGTCGTGGCCGGCGCAGTTGCGCGGCGGGGCCTTCGCGACGCTGTATCTTGCGCCGTCCAACTATCACCGCGTGCACATGCCGCTCAGCGGGGTGCTGCGCGCGGCCTGGTACGTGCCCGGGGCTCTGTTCAGCGTCGACGCCACCACCACCGCCGGCGTCCCCGGGCTCCTGGCCCGCAACGAGCGCGTGGTGTGCGTGTTCGCTCATGAGGCGCTCAGCTTCGCCGTGGTGCTGGTGGGAGCCCTGTTGGTGGGCAGCATGGCCACCGTGTGGCACGGCGAGGTGACGCCGCGCGCGCTGCGCGGGGGCGCCGATCTGCCCCTGGATGCCGCGCGCGCGCCGCTCACTCTGGAAAAGGGCGCGGAGCTCGGCCGCTTCAACATGGGCTCCACCGTCATCCTGCTGCTGCCGCCCGGCGCGAGCGAGTGGCTGTCCGGGCTCGTGCCGGGCAGCAGCGTCCGGGTGGGTCAGGCGCTGGCGCGGCTCACATGAGCCGCGGCGGAGACTGGCGGCCGAGTGCCTCACGCGAGCGGCTCATCGAGCGCGAGGCGCTGCTCGCGCGCACGCGGGAGTTCTTCGCCGCCCGTGGCGTGCTCGAGGTCGACACGCCGCTGCTGGTGAATGCGCCCGTGAGTGACGTGCACATACACTGCGCCGCGGTGCAGCTTGCGCCGGCAGCCGGGGCACCGCCGGCGCCCGCCGCGCTGCTGTTCCTGCACGCCTCGCCCGAGTACGCCATGAAGCGTCTGCTCGCCGCCGGCAGCGGCGACATCTACCAGATCTGTCACGTGGTGCGCGCCCGGGAAAGCAGCCGGCTGCACAACCCGGAATTCACGCTGATCGAGTGGTACCGTCTCGGGTTCTCGCTGGAGGCGCTCATGGAGGAGGTGGAAGCGCTGGTGCGCGAGCTGCTCGGCCGGGTGGGCGCAGAGCGCGCCAGCGAGCGCATCAGCTACCGGGACGTCTTCGCCCGCGAGCTCGCGCTTGATCCGTTCACCGCCTCCGACGCCGAGCTGGCGCAGGCGGCGCAGCCGCTCGGCTTCGCGGGCGCGGGCGCCGACCGCGACGTGTGGCTCGAGCTGCTCATGGGTTCGCTCATCGGCCCGCGGCTCGGCCGCGAGGCGCTGACTTTCGTGCACGGCTATCCGGCTACCCAGGCGGCGCTGGCGCGCCTCGATCCGCGCGAGCCGCGCGCGGCGCGGCGCTTCGAGCTGTACTGCGATGGCATCGAGCTCGCCAATGGCTTTCACGAGCTCGCGGCGCCGAACGAGCAGCGTGCTCGCTTCGAGCGCGACAACGCGCAGCGGCGGCGGCTCGGTCTGCCGGTCTTCCCGCCCGACGAGCGGCTGCTGGCGGCGCTCGCCGGCGGCTTTCCGGACTGCGCCGGTGTGGCGCTCGGCTTCGACCGCACGCTGATGCTCGCCACCGGAGCGACGCACATCGAGGAGGTCCTGGCGTTCCCGACCGCGCGGGCGTGAGTGCAGCCCATGAGTCACCGCGAATGACGGCGGCGCGGCTCTCGCCCCGGGGGCTCGCGGCCGCGACCGCGGCGTTTGGCATCTGGGGGCTGTTCCCGGTCTACCTGCACCCCTTGAGCGGCGTGCCGGCGCTGCAGGTGATCGCCCACCGCGTGGCCTGGGCATGTGTGTTCATCTTCGGGTGGCTGCTGCTGCGGGGTGAGCTCGCAGGAGTGTCCGCCACACTCACCAACGGCAGGCTCGTGGCGCGACTCACGCTCACCGCGCTGCTCATCAGCGGCAACTGGCTGGTGTACGTGTGGAGCGTGACCCACGCGCACATCGTCGATACCAGCCTCGGCTACTACATCAATCCGCTCGTGAACGTGGTGTTGGGAGTGTTCGTGCTGCGCGAG
>Ga0209808_1001928_pt1 | contig 10679 bp, 20 predicted proteins | sample GraSoiAngelo_157_FD_186171 | JGI IMG/M metagenome (GOLD analysis project Ga0209808, IMG submission 186171) | Grasslands soil microbial communities from the Angelo Coastal Reserve, California, USA - 14_1009_16_20cm (SPAdes) (version 2) | ecosystem: Environmental > Terrestrial > Soil > Grasslands ...
GTCAAGACAGGCGCAGACTCTTGAGCGAGGCGCGAGCCGCTCCTCGACTGATGTCAGGCACAACGATCAATTCAAGCACCGTGACATCCGAGAGTTCAACTTGATATTCCTCGACTTCGTGTACCGTGTCAGGTGGGCTGAAATTCCACTGCTGGCGCACGATTTCTCGAAACGAGCGTCCGCCGTCCGGAGACCACCGCAAGACGAACTCTTGGGAGCGCTTTATCGCGGTTTCTTCGAAGACGAGCGCGATGCGTGTGAGTCTTTGCGGCTGATCGAAGATTAGCCGGATGGTTTGAGTGCCAGGATCGGCGGCACGCCAGCCCCGCATTTCTCCTGGGACCAGTGCAGACTCGACCGGATAATCCTTTTCTTCCGATGTGACCTCGACCGCGGCTGCGCCGTCAAGGTCCAGCCATTCTTCGTCGCGAGGCGGAGCATCCTGCGGAATCGGCGTGATTAGGCGCTTGCGCATAGCACGCTAGTTTACCTCCGGTCCGGCTCTGGTGATCGCCGATGGGGAAGGACTCGGCCTTTTGGGTCATTTCTCGGTTCAGTGTGTATAATAACCATAAGCTAAGTTTGACTCACACGCAGTTGAAAGTCGGTACCGCCAACCAGCGTCACCTCTTCTCACCCGCAGCGATTCTTCTCAGCACAATTCAAAAAAGGAAATAGGAATATCAAATGGCAGAACAAGGAACAGTAAAGTGGTTTAACGACGCCAAAGGCTATGGCTTCATCAGCCGTCAAAATGGGGAGGATGTCTTCGTGCATTTCTCCGCAATTCAGGCTGGCGGCTTTCGCAGCCTGCAAGAAGGGCAAGCGGTGCAGTTCGAGGTGACCAAAGGCCCGAAGGGCTGGCAAGCCGAGAACGTTCAGGCCGTCTAAGTGGCAAGCAAGAATGCCCGTTATCCGAAAGGATTTCGGGCATCTCTGTTTATTTTGGTAACACCACTTCTCGGACTACGGGTTGCCGCTGTGTTGTCGAACATTGTGCCGGAGACGAAGAACGCTGCCCTCGCCGATCAACTAACCCACGCGTCATTCGCCTCGAAACAATGTCAAATCAAAATTTCATAATCATTCACGAATTTTTCACAGTCCGGTAAGTGCCCAAGGTCGTCTAATCGCTCAGATAAACATTATCAGCCGAATCTCAACATGCGCATTGTGGCAGGAGCAGCGCCTGAGCCGTCAGGACAAGGAACCGAAGTTGAGGCTGAGTCTCGAAACCCGAGTAGCCGAAGACGTTACTGTGATCTCGTGCAAAGGCAGAATTGCTTATGGCGCTGAAGCTGCCGCGCTGTCCGCCGAAATTGCCGAGCTTGTGCCCCAAACCCGTCGAGTCGTAATCGACCTCAGTGGCGTGGAAATGATCGACGCCGCCGGCCTCGGAGCACTCATATCTGGTGTCTTGACGGCGCAAGCCAGCCAGTGCTCGGTCGAGCTGGCTGCTCCAGGCAATCTGATCCTCGAATTACTGGAGCTTACCAAGTTGATCTCCGTTTTCGAACTCTATCCCACCTTGGATGCCGCCACCGTCGCATCCCGTGAACAAGCGGCATGACGGATGAAATCAAGTGCGGCGGTGAGGTGTTCAAGGTTCTATGCGTGCAGTCACCCAGTGGGATCGAAGAATGCTTCGAGCACATGAGCCTGCTCGCGGGGAGCAGGGCCACGTGATCTGAAGAAGATGCAGGAACTAGCGGACAAATACGAAATTGAGTTCCTGCTGCCTTCGAGGTGAAGGTTGGAGGGCCTCGACTTATCGACGTGTCGAGGGAGAATCTATGACTCGCGAAGCCAGAATGGTGTCCGGGATCGTCCTCATCACCGTACCGACGATTCAATACGGCGGGTATTTTCTGCTGACCTCTTTGATGAACAAAGGAAGCGGTTACATGGAAAACCCGCTGCGACAGAATTTTTTCCGCGCCGGGCACGCTCACGCAGGTGTGATCGTGATCCTGTCGCTGATTTGTCAAATGCTGGCGGACGCGGCCGTTCTGCCGACGTCCCTGCTTTGGTTCGTCCGAGTTGGAGTGCCGCTGTCCGCGATTCTCATTTCGGCGGGGTTCTTCTTCTCGATGCTGCCGCCGACCGCCACTCAAGCCAGCCGAGCGGTCTCCCTGATCTACGTGGGAGCGGTGATCCTTGCCTGTGGAGTCGTCACGCTTGGCATCGGGTTGTTGCGGTCTCCTCGACCGAGCTAAGACCAGATTCCTGATTGACCACTTTAAGAAAAAAGAGCACCAGCTAACCGAGACCCGGAATCCCAATGCTGAGGTGTTTTCTAGCTCGGGGGTCATCATGCCAACATCATCCACTGACGAGAGGCACTGACGAGAGGCACATGGCAATACGTGGCCTTGGCGAGATCGCACTGCGCGCCAACAATCTGGATGCTATGCAGAAATTCTACGAGAAAGTGATCGGCTTACAGCTAATGACCCGAGTTCCCAACTGCGCATTCTTCAGGATCGCGGACGGCTACGGCGGCCACACACAAGTGCTCGCCCTCTTCGACCGCTCACAGAACCCAAATTATCACGGTACAGACGCGGCAACGTCCACCGTCGACCACATCGCGTTCGAATAGCTCTCACCGATTTCGCAGGTGAAAAGAAGAGGCTGGAGGCATTCGGGCTTCAAGTCGAGACCACCGAACATGCGTGGGTACATTGGCGCTCGCTTTATGTGATCGACCCCGAGGGCAATCAAGTAGAGCTAGTCTGCTACGACGGCAGTGTGTAGGGAGCCAACGCGACGACATGCTTCGCCGTAAATTCTCGGCATGTGGATTAACCGAACCCGTAGGGGAGATCGATGAGGTAGCACCAACTGCCTTCCGGCTGGCGACGAGCGACTTCGATACTCGTACCAGAGGTTGACACATCTCGGCCATCGGCGGCGGTTCCGTGAAATCGCCAGTCTGCCACAAGCAGCGCCGTGTCCCCCGCTTGTACGATTCTGCGCGCGTCGTGAGTTGGATCGTTGGCTTCATAGCAGCATAGTCAGCGAGCGCTTTACGAATTGCGCTAATGCCCCGCGCCGGCCCGCTACGCGCCATCAGGAATGCACCGAATGCGTACAAGGCAACAAGCGCATCGAGATCGCCCGAGTTCAACGCCTCCACAAAGAGTTTGTGGAGGTCTCCCGGTAATGCGGCTGAATTCACGCTCCTGCTCCTGTTGTTCTGAACGTAAAATCACAAATTCAAGGATCGGAGCAAATTGTAACGGCTGACCTGTAGGTAGGCGTAACGGGGCTAGTCGTGGGAGTCTGGTTGACATACGGCTCTCTGCACGGCAACAATCTGTGCCTATGCGCCATCTCTGCTTCTTGGTTCTGCTGCTCTTCTGGGCCGCTTGTGGATACGCACAAAGCAATTCCTACCTGTTCGTCTGGGCGGGCGACGACGCCAAGAAGAGCGGCGATTTCCTCGCGGTGCTGGACGCCGACTCAAAATCTCCTCACTACGGTCAAGCGGTAGCTTCGGTCGGCGTTCCCGGCCCGAGTGGAACGCCTCATCACACGGAACTGGAGATGCCGGAGGGCGGCTTCTTGTTGGCAAATGCATTTGAGAGCGGGCGCACCATACTGTTCGATCTGCGCGAGCCGCTGCACCCCTCGCTCGCTACATCGTTCGCCGATCTGGACGGATACATGCACCCGCACACCTATGTGCGGCTGCCTAACGGCCATGTGCTCGCGACGTTTCAGTACCACGGTGGGCACGAACCCAAATCGGATGGCGGCGGGCTGGTCGAGTTCGACGAACGCGGACATCTCATCCGCAGCGGCAGCGCCATGGATGCGGCGGCAAAGGGCCAACTCATCCGTCCGTACAGCCTTGTGGTTGTCCCGGCGCTTGACCGCATTGTCAGCACGAACACTTCAATGCATTTCAAAAGCGACGGAGAGACTCGGACGGTGCAAGTGTGGCGGCTTTCGGATTTGAAGCTACTGCGAACGCTGGTGCTACCACAGGGGCCACGCGGATCGGAGCAGCAAGACCCCGGCGAGCCCCACGTGCTCGCCAACGGGAAGACCGTGCTAGTCCACACGTTTTCGTGTGGGTTGTACCAGTTGGACGAAATCGACACGGATCACCCCTCGACGCGACATTTGAAGACATTCGAGGGCGATGAGTGCGGTGTGCCGCTGCGGATCGGACACTACTGGGTACAGACGTTGTCTTCTGCACACGCACTCGCGGCTTACGACATCTCCGACCCAGCCCACATCCGCGAGGTATCGCGGGTCACATTCGACGACAAACAGAAGCCGCACTGGATCGCCGCCGATGCTGACGGTCGCCGCATCGTGTTGAACTCGGGCGAATATGGGGATCACCGTCTGTTCATCGTGAACTTCGATCCGCAAACAGGTGCCCTGAAGTTGGACGAACACTTCCGCGATCCGGGCAGCGAGAGGCCCGGTGTAAGCATGGAAGGCAAGTCTTGGCCGCATGGATTCCATGGCGATGCCTACCCGCACGGGACGGTGTTCTCCCGTCCTGCGGCTGCGGTTCGGAGCGCCTCGACAAGGGACTAGGTCAACCGCGGCCAAGCCGGAGGTACACGTGCCAAGCTCAAAGGAAACCCTCAAAGCCCGCCTCGCCCGCTACCGCCAGATCAAGATCAGCGTGATCGGGAGGAAGTCCGGGCGCACTATCTCGATCCCGGTCTGGTTCGTGCTGGAGGGCGAAAAGCTATACCTGCTGCCCGTCCAGGGCTCAGCCCGGTGGTCAGCGCGATGCGCAGGCCGGTCCAGCGCTCCCGCCGCAGCGCCTCCACCTGTGCCACCCGATCGGCGCCGGTGCGGCGCGGCGAGCGCTGCGGTCGCGACGAGCGGTCCCCCAGGCCCTCGCGCCCCAGTTCGCGGTAGCGCCTCACCCACTTGGCCGCGGTTTTCGCACTGACGTTGACGGCGGCGGCCGCCGCTGGTGTTTCCGATTGACGCTCCACAGCCAAGCGAAATCCGCCTCACGATGTCTTGTCGAGTTTAACTATGACCCCCACATCAAATTCTGAGTAATACTTCTTAACACCCTCGCCCCGTATTTCTCCGGGAATTTCTCTACCACAGACTTCACGGCTTTGGCGTCAGTCACAGGAGCAGCTTGGAACTTCGCCCCCACACCTCGCGCCTCAATCCGTGAAATGTGGGTCAAAATCCACGCTCCCCATTTCCCAATCACGACAGCGCGATCCGGAGAACACAATTTTTTCTGTTATGCACAACATTGTTGCAAGAATTCACAGAGTTTCCACCGGCGAGAGCACTTTTGCTCTTGTGGACTACTTCCACTTTGATAACGTAAGCAAAGTTTGTAACCCTTCGAATGTCTCGCAATCTAGCGAGATCTAAAGTCGTCACTCCCGAAACCCTACCAGCCTAACGAAGGAGCCATGGAACATACCTGCTTGCGGCAGAACAGCACGACGGACCGTAACGGGGCGGGCAGCCTCCTCGTGGCGGGGGATTACACACCCCACGTTTTCAGCCAGCGCGATGACCATGAGATTCAAACGAATGGCTCAAAGACAAAAGCTAATGCGCATGCATTGAAGCAACAGCGGCCAGTGCGGTACGGCCTCCCATGTGTGAATTGCAAGGCCTACTACGCTTCCGATCTTTCCTCCTGCCCAATCTGCAAGTGTGCCGAGCGTGTCCCTGCCACGGGGACCGAGGCGGAATCGACCCAGACCCTGAACAAGCCACAGGGAGGTGTGCTCCAACCTGCGCTTCGTTCTTTTATCAATCTTGATTCGCCTCGCGCGTGTAGGGAAAAGATGCCGCTGGCGGGACGGCGTAACGAGGGGGCAAGCAGTTTCCTCGTGGAATCCAAGTTGCTGCTGTGCACCAACACAGATGAAGTCAATACGGGCATAAGCTCGCCCGACAGCTTGGCCGAGAATCACAAAACTCAACAAGATGAATCCGGATTGGTATGCCTGAGTTATGACCAACAACGTGAGAAGTTGGCTTATACGGAAGCGGCGCTGGCCCATGCGGAGGCGGCGCTGCTCATGGACTTGCGGGAAGCCGCTCAGGTCATTTACGAGGCGGTATGGGCTGATCCATCGCCTGCGGAACCAAGTCGGACGTACGAGAACGCTGCGCAAGCCTTGCTTAACGAACTGCACCACCGTGCCGGCATGGTGCGGCTTTTAGGTCCGATTTAACTCTAAATGGATCGACCGGCGACTCTGTCAACCGGACTCACCGGGCAGGAGGAGGAACCCCTTGATTATTTCGACTTCACGGATAGCCCCGGATGTACGCAGCCCAAAGACTAAGACACGACCCGTGGCCTGTCGCTTAGAAAGAGGGTCCTCACAGTCGGAGGGAAGGAGAGGCAGCACTGCAAGAAGGACCTTACGACTCACTCGTCGCGAGCAGCAGATCGTCAATCTCTTATTGGAAGGATGCGACAACGCTGAGATTGCCGGGCAACTGAGGATTGCCCACAGGACAGTCAAGGCCTATTTCAATCGCCTGTTTTTGCGCTTTGGCATTACCAGTGGCATCAAGCGAGTCAAACTCGCCACCTTTATGTACAGGAGCCGCCTATGTTCGGACATGATCTTTACGGGGAGCGCTGCCCAACTGAACGGGAATAGCGCATCATCGCCCTCGTCGCCCAGGGCCTCAGTAACCGGGACATCGCCCGCGAAGTTGGAACCACCGAGCACCTCCTCAAGAACCGTCTTCGAGCCCTCTACGACAAGTTGGGTATGTGGCACCGTGTCGAGCTTGCCTTGTGGTACCGGGCGAGAGGTAGCGACGGCAGGGCTAGGTCCTTCCCGCGGTGATGCTGAACAGTGTTGTAAGCCAAAACCCGTACTCCGGGCGTCCGCGACACAGTGTCGATGACTCGCTCGACGATTATTCTATTCAGAAGCTCCATCTCTGCGTCGGCGGATTCGCTGGCAAAGGGCAACACTGCCACTGACCCAACTTTTGCCCCGGTTCTGCGCCTTACTCTAGGTTTGCTCAGTTCTTGCGGAATCGGAATAAACCTGTATCCCCGGCCTGTTGTGCAAATTCGCCTGCAACTCCGCCGCTGACAATCTCCATAGCAAAAAACGAAAGCGGAGCCTCTGGCCGAGTTCTCCGCCTCCGTTGTTGTTGCGCCACTTCGTCTAGGAGACAGAGTAGGAGAGCATCTACCTGGTTTCAAGGAAATTCCAGAGTAGATGAACTTTTTTTACCCAGACGGCGATTGATGCCGGCACACGTTCCGTTGATACAGTACAGACCTCCTGCTGCGAATCCGTCAGTAACGCTTAGGCTTGGCCTTGCGCCTTCGCAGGAAATAGCGCCTCTCGGCTCGGTTCATATTGCGGCGAAACACTTGGCGGAACATGCGCTCAATGGGAGTTTCTCGGTGAGGCTTGCGGGGGAACATGCACCACCCTTAAGCAGGCTTTTGGGGACAAATTGTAATCCCGGAAGTCCGGATGCATGAAACGTGACAGAGTAAGACGAGGGAGCGGACTCACGGTTCAGTGTTTACGTGAAATCCATGCCTCCAGAAGTCCCGTGGGTACATACTCGTGATCCTTACGCGCATCAGGTAGTTGACCATGCTTGTCAATATGTAGACGGTCGCGTGCATACTAACGGCCTTGAAAACTTCTGGTCGCTGTTGAAGCGCGGCATCTCTGGAACCTACGTGAGTGTGGAACCGTTTCATCTATTCCGTTACCTTGATGAACAGATGTTCCGCTTTAACAATCGCAAAGACCTTGACGACGCTGGCCGCTTCGATCTAGCCGTTCGCCAGATCGTAGGAAAGCGCATCACCTTTGCGCAATTGACTGGCAAACCGAATTGAGTAAGGACTACCCAGACACGGGCCGCTCGGCGGCAAGGCCGGGGCAAGCGGGCTAAGAAGTCGCCCGCTTTTTCTTTGCTCGTGCGCGCTTGCGCTTCCATGCCTTCTCTCGATTGCGAACCGGCTGAAGAACGCCTGCAGTATGACGCTCGTTGTCTTGTCAGGCTGCTTCCCGAAAACAACCATGAGGGCATCGGCGATGCCAAATACGATCCCGCACAAAATGCCAATGAGGAGGCGATTCATGACAAGGCTTGTACACCAGCACGCATCACTGTGCAAGCTCCTGAAGTACGGCACTTAGGAGGCGGGAGACACGAGGTTCTCAACAGACGGCTCTATGAAAGCCATCAAGGGTAATCTTCGTAGGATGACGCCGTAAAATTGTGTGCTCGCACTTTCAAACCAAGGACAATGGTGATGCGCAAGGTAATTGTCTTGATCGCTGTTTTTTGGGAAATTTTCTCCGCCTGCCACAAGGAGCAATCGCCACCCCGGGAGCTGGCAGACCAGTGGCATTGGCTTGCGCCAAAGCTACCGCCTCTTTGTGAAATTACCTGATGTCGTAATCACCAGCAGTGCCTACATCATACCCAACCAGAATGTTAGGATGCGGCCGCTCGGGCTTCTTGCTGAAACCGGTGGAGGCGCTCCGTATCCGATAACACTGTTGCTGGAAGTACTTTGATGGCTACGGGCCGCCCCAGGCGGGGGTCGCGGCCGCGATACACCTCGCCCATACCGCCCGCGCCAAGCGGCGCAATAATTTCATAAGGTCCGAGCTTCGTACCCGGAGACAAAGCCATAAGCGGCCAAGATTATAACCGCCCTGATTTGTTGTGGGGTACCTGTTGCAAATGTGTGGGTGGCGCTGATGTTAGGCCTGCTTTTACCCCACAGTCAATTGAGCCTGGCCTGCAGGGCGTATAATTTCGCGGCAAACCAACTAGGAGGTTTCGGAATGGCCAAGACAAAGCAGTTCGCAGTCAGGATTGAAAACCGACCCCGTGCGGTGGCCGAGGTCGCAAAGACCCTGGGGAATGCAAAGGTCAACATTCTCGCCTTGCTGGCAACGGCCCAGGGGACGAGCGGGACACTTCAGCTCATAGTTGAGGACACGAGACGAGCCAAGAAAGCTCTGGACGATGCCAGGATCTCGTACAACGAGACGACAGGAGAGGAGATTGAGTTGCCCAACAAGCCCGGTGCATTGGCTCAAAGCTTGGAGAAGCTGGCCGCCAAAGGCGTCAATCTGAACTCGATCTTTGCCACGGCCGCGAAGGGCGGAAAGAGAGCCGTAGTGGTCTACGCGGTGGAAGCTCAGAAGGCCGCGGCGACTACTACTACGGCGGCATAGAAGATAGAAGGAGGAAGCGTCCCATGTCGGCCAAAGAAAACGTTCAATTGATGCACCGGTGGTTTGACGAAGTGTGGAACCAAGGGAAAGCTGAGACGGTTCACGAGCTACTGGCCGAGGATGCCATCGGTATGGGCCAAGGGGAACCAGACGTCAAGGTGCGTGGTCCCGCGGATTTCGTGCCCTTCGTTGAGCGGATTCGTGGAGCATTCCCGGATATAAACATCAAGATTGAGGATGCCTTTGGGGCGAGGGACAAAGTAGTGGTTCGTTGGTCCGCCACGATGACGCACAAGGGAGACCATTTGGGCATTCCTGCGAGCGGCAAGCCGGTCCGAATCACAGGAATGACGATGGTTCGCATTGGCAACGGCCAGATCGTGGAAGGCTGGGACAATTGGGACCAACTCGCGATGATGCAGCAGATCGGAGCCTATGGACAACCAGAGGCTGTACTGCTGAAGAAGACTGCGTAGTCACGTCTTTTTAGCGCGGGACAACGGATCCTCAGAGTACCAATCTGCCTGACACGGCCGGCTGGCGAGCAGCATCTCGGCTTCGGTCATCAATTCCCAATAAAGGTCTTGATCTCCTCGGCCTCAGTCTTGTACTCAGGTGTCATAGCTTGAACTCGATCTAACGGACAACACCGTCGAGTTCCCGGTTGTCGGACACCCGAGCAGGTAGAAATCCATGCCGCCGATGTTTGCGTGCCGCGGCGAATCATAGTTGTGTTTCAACTCTGGTCTTGTCGGCAGGTAGCCTTCAAACTGCACCCAGTAGAGCCGCTGAACATTTTTCTGCGGATCTGCATCGACGAATGCATGCAGTTCGCAATCCGCCATGCCGTAGAGCACCCAGCGATCTGCACCAACGTATTGCGCGGAGTTCGGCACATGGATTCGTACCTAGGGATCGCGTTCAGAAGTGATCACATTGCTTTCCACCCTGCGCTCCGGACCGCAGTTCTTTGCGCCTCTGTTCATCAAGGAGATGCACGAGACGCACATACATCAATTCCGTCCGGCATGTGGTAGCCCCTCGCGCGGGTTAGAGCTACGATGTGCTCGACATCGGAGCCCGGTCGCATCTCGGCGTCTTTCGTCCGTACCCAGGTGTCCGCATATCAAACAGGTTCAAAACGAAGCTTTAGATGGAGCGACGGACGACTTTAGACGTCAATACCGACAATTGCTTGAGTCGAACGATTCGATCCCAGCGGAGAGATATGACCGATTGCGCGTAGGGGTCGCCCAAATCACGCGTGAACTATATGCAAAGTTCCTGCGGCTGATCGCCGCAGATGAGCGCATCAAAGGAGCGTGTGCGGGGAATGCAACAATTCTGAGACAAGCACTCAAGACCTTTGATAACCGACTAAATGCCGAGTTGACGCGGGTTATCGATGCCGAACTTGATAAGTATTACAGCGATCGGTCGGGCCAATAGTAGGTAGCTCTGGAGCCGCGATCA
>Ga0209808_1001930_pt1 | contig 10676 bp, 16 predicted proteins | sample GraSoiAngelo_157_FD_186171 | JGI IMG/M metagenome (GOLD analysis project Ga0209808, IMG submission 186171) | Grasslands soil microbial communities from the Angelo Coastal Reserve, California, USA - 14_1009_16_20cm (SPAdes) (version 2) | ecosystem: Environmental > Terrestrial > Soil > Grasslands ...
CCGGCCATGCGATTCAGGTATGGTCAATTGCCTCGTTGCTGGATCACGAGTACAAACACAAGAAGATCGTCGGCGTGACCGCATATAGCCTTGCTGGAATAGTGAGCGCGGCTCGAATCGCAGCGCAAAAACATTTCGCTTCAGATGTTTTCGCTGGCGGTACGATGGGCTGGTTCATCGGACGATACGTCTATGACACTCACATGAGCCATCTCGCGCACAAGCACTCGTCATTGATGCCGATGGTCGTGCCACAGATTGATCCGTTACAGCGACGCTATTCTTTCGAGCTGGTTTTCGGCCAAGCTCCTCATCATTGAGTTCGACGGAACGATCGCCTATAGATGAGTGCCAGCGCGTACAAGCGGTGAATGCTGGGAATCTTATTTTTGCGTTCGATGTCGTGCAGACGGCTGGGAGGAATCACAAACGCAGGTTGCCGACTCTTTTTCGCAAGCGCCACACTTGCCGCGTGAACTTCACGCAACGACCATCCGAGTTGCTGACGGATCGCCCGCAGTTCTGCGCCGGGTTTTGCTTGTCGCCGCCTTCGATTGGCCATGGACGATACTATAGTGAAACTGCGGGCGAGAACTGCTATGAGATCGCTAATGTGGGTGTCGGGTAAACAGCTTACTGGCTGGGCCTGCTCCGCGTGCGGCTGGACGTTTCCTCTTCCTTCGCTTCTCAGCGATCCCGAGGCAAAGAAGGCTTATGACAGGCTCGCCTCGGCCAAGTTTCAGAGACATGATTGTGCTACTCACCGCCCCGCGTCTCTCGCCCCCGAAAGCTTCATCAACCGTGCCGAAGGACTAGTGATGCGTGGTTTTAAGCCCAAAGATGCGGCTGAGATCGCAGCAAGAGAGATCATGTTCGAGAACGACCATGATCCCGACATCGCCAGAAAAGTGCAGATTGAAGCACAAGACTTCCTCCGTCGAGTGAAGGAAGGTTGATCTGGATCATCTGCCTCTAGGCTGTGCCCGCCCGCTTGAGATCGCCTATTGCATCTTCAAGCGTCGGGAACGTGAGGAAAAGCGATTCCACGCTAGTGATTTTGAGCATTCTCGACACTCGCTCGCTTGCGCCGGAGAGCACTACTCGTCTTCCCACCTTCTGACGAGAAACATAGGCAGAGACGAGTGCTCCCAAAGCGGTTGAATCAATATAGGGAACATCACTCAAGTCGAGAATCACAGTTGAGAAGCTTTCCTCGCGCCGGATTGCACCCTGAAACAGTGAGACATTCTCCATGGTCAGCGGCCCTTTAAGACAAAGCACGCTCTGACCCTTAACCTTGCCCAATCGTTCGATTTGAAGCGTGTTTCCCACGGTCGAAATTGTAGGTCCGCAAAGTCTACAGGTGCAAGTGCACAGCCTGTGCGAAAAGTTACGATTCCTGCCAACCGCTGGTTGTCAAGTCAAATCATTGCGGAGGGACGCGGAATGCCGTGTCAGACGGCGCTTTCGCGGCCACGCGCATCACGACCTGCGCGTTTTGTCTGGGTTCTTGCTATTCTCGAATGAAGCCGCCTAATCCGAGCGCCGCGAAGAAAAACGTTCATCTACTCTGGAATTTTCTTGAAGGTAAGTAGATGCTCTCCTAACCCTGTCTCAGACGAAGTGGCGCACTAAACGAAGGCGGAGAACTCGGCCAGAGGCTCCGCTTTCGCGTTTGCTATGGAAATCGTCGCATGAGAACAGCGCGATTCGAGAGAGTCCGTGTGCGGGATTTACGCGCAGCGTTTGCGCATATCCGCCAATTCCAATTTGATCTGTATCAGGCGTTGCTGTCGGAGAGCACTTGCTGATTTGTCGAGTGCGGTGTGCTCCTTACGACTCCAATAGCGGGCATTCGCAACTCTGAGATCGCTCATTTCTAGCTTCAAACTGGCGAGCCGCTCCGAAATGTGGTTAGCATCAATCATTGCGGCGATCATACGCCATCTCCTTCCGGGCACCTACGCCACTTTTCGCATTCCGCTTAGTTCGGCAAACAACTGCCGGATGTGCTCGCGTCTTTTCTCGTACTTGTGGTGCTCGACGAGAGCAAGCTCCCCAAGGCTGCGCTTTCTGAAAAACTCGACCTGCTCTTTAAAGAGTCGAGTCAGCTCGACTTTAATCTGAGAGAGTTCTAGGTCGTTCATGGCTGGCCTCCGTGCTGCTCACTTGAGGCGTAATGGGGAGCAGAACGGGAGTCGGGAAATCCGAAAGAACAGAAGCGGCCTCGCCACGGGGGAGGGCTAGTGTCTCGCGGGTTCCCCCTTTCTCCCGCGCCGCTGATTATAGCCCTGGTCTTGTCTTCCATGCGAAAGGGTTTATCTACTCTGGAATTTCCTTGAAGGTAAGTAGATGCTCTCCTACTCTGTGTCCCAGACGAAGTGGCGCATAACAACGGAGGCGGAGAACTCGGCCAGAGGCTCCGCTTTCGTTTTGCTATGGAGATTGTCAGCGGCGGACTTGCAGGCGAATTTGCACAACAGGACAAGTTTTGCACAGGTAGGGCGGCTTAACATTTCTGCTATAACATTCGAGTAATTCTTCCGCTTTTGGGAGGCATCTATGACCCAAGATGCCCGCAAAGACTGGCGTGATCTCTGCCGAGAAGCCGTCGCCGAAACAGACCCAGCTAGGCTGATAGCGATTGTTAACGAATTAAACCGAGAATTAGACGAAGCACAAAAGAAGAAGGCGGCGGTGTACCTACAGCAGATAGACAAGAGAAGGGCGTAAAGAGAGTAAGTTTTTGTGTCGTCGGGGGTGGACCGATGGCTGCTGCCCACATTCTGCAAGTCGCATACTATGACACCCTGCGGGAACTCCGCGTAAAAATGCTTGAAGCTGCCGGTTATCAAGTTACATCCGTCTCAGGCAACGACAATGCTATGGGGCTGGATGGGGCGGTGATTGCGGGTGCTAATTTAATCGTCGTCGGTTTCTCCGCTGAGCATTCTGTTCGGGCTGCGATGGTTCTTTGGTTCAAAACGCACTACCCCAAAATTCCGGTCGTCGTCTTGCAGTTCAGCAGTTGGGAGAAGTTCCCTGAGGCCGACGTGTCTACCTTCTCTGAAGACCCCACGATCTGGCTGACAGAGGTCGCCGGTATTCTGAAATCCTAAGCGTCGTCCTGACCCACTACCCAGGCGCATCCTTCTCGAAACAGCGTGTCCTACCGCATAAATGCGCTCTCAATACAATCTCTGCCGTATTCCATGCACAGGCGAAGGGCCATCCTATGCACCGCGATTTCAAAGCGGACTATGAAACGAGCGCACAAAACGCTGCGAGCCAAGGTGCGCAAGATCATCAAGCCAGCTCATCCGACACAGCCCGAAAAAGCGGAAATCAGCATTGACGAAGCCGATGATCTGTATCGGGAAATTCGCATTGAGAACAGACTGATGGATGAGAAGGGCAAGGAAGCGAGATTGAAACAGGGGGCCGAAGTTGAAGTTCAGATCGAAGCGATCAGGAAGCCACAAGAGGCAAGACATGAGAACGCCACGCTCCCACTCCTGTAAATCTGTTCTGATCGTGGATGACAATCCTTGGATTCGCAAGGTGCTCTGCGAACGCTTCCAACGCGAAGCGGGCCTTGCCGTGTGCGGGGAAGCCGAGAATGGAAAGGAGGCAATCGAGAAAGCCCAGCAGCTACGGCCTGAGTTGATTGTGCTTGATCTCTCCATGCCGGTCATGAATGGACTGGACGCCGCCCGAATACTGAGGCGGCTCATGCCCTCAGTGCCACTCATTATGTACAGCGCGTTCGGGGACAAGCTTATAGAGCGGCAAGCTCGTTTGATAGGCATACGCGCACTAGTTTCAAAGTCGCAGGATGCTGCCGTCTTGATTAGCAAAGCCCGTAGCCTGCTCACTCCAAGGGCGGCCTGAGAGCCAGAGGGGGCCGTATTCTGTATCCTGCGAGATCAACGGTTATAGGGAGCAGCGCAGTCCGTGCAGTGGTGCAGGTGAAATCCACAGGATCAAACTGTGCCATGCTAGACCGCATGAAGAAGCCGGAACTCCTCATAACCCAAAAAGTCGGAGAGGTGCCAGTACGAGGGATTTGCAGCGCATGTCCTCATATCGTATTCGATATTGGTTCAAAGCGTGGTAAGCACGGAGACCATGAACGCAAGTTGAAAGAACTATTTTCCGAGCACCTAAAAAAGGTACATGCGGCATAGATTCACCAGAACGGGGCGGCACGTTGCTCTCAATGTTCGTTGACAGGAAGCGCGAATTCGGAGTAGGCTCCTCCGCACAAAGAGGCCGTAACCCTGCTATGGATTTGACCTGCCACTTGCGACTCTTTCCTTGTAGCCCGTCTAGCCGCAGACGGGATGCCTCGCTACTCCGTGTTTGAAGCCAGCCTTTGTCGCCTCTTCGTCGTGACTCCAGAAATGGGGTCACGTTTGCCCGGCAAGAATCAAGGGGAAAAGCCGTTGACAACTTTAGTGTGGATTGTACGCAGTCCGAGAGATTGCCGGTCTAGCGCACTGCCAGCTTGATCCTGCTATTCTGGTCGTACTGATGTCACTTCATTTCCAGCCAATGCCGCTCCTGAAGCGGGCCGCTCCATTCGATGATCCCGATTGGATTTACGAATTAAAAATGGACGGCTTTAGAGCACTCGCCGTGATCGAGCATGGCCGTGCTCAGTTGCTTTCACGCAATGGGCATCCGTTCGCGTCGTTTTCTGCACTAGCAAAGTCAATTTCCGATTCGCTGCCGAATGTGAGAGCCGTCATCGATGGCGAAATTTGCTCGCTCGATAGACGTGGCAGACCGCAGTTCAAAAATCTGATGTTCCGCCGTAACCCGCCGTGCTTCTTCGCATTCGATATGTTGACCTGTGATGGAAAAGATTTGCGGACTGAGCGATTGCTAGACCGCAAGCAAGAACTTCGGCGGCGGCTGTGACCTTCGAGCGTGCGAGACTCTTGTTCGGGCTTCCAATGAAGAGATGTTGCAGTTTCGCAACCGGTCTGAGTTATCACTGGTATCACTGAACCTGTGCGTCCGCCTGTTAGCTACTTGTTGCCTTCGCGTCCCCATGCCAACCTGGCGAATTTCACCAACCAATACAGAATCACCATAATACAAACCGGAAAAACCAAAAAGAACAACCCCACTCTCACCTCACCAACGATCGCTTTCCAATAATTGTTTATTGCTTCGACGGCCATCAATGCCAATATGAAGACAAAAAAAACAACCGCGAACCACATCGTTCTGTCAATTAGCCGTTGGCCCGACTCTGTTCGACCAAATACATGATGGTACGCTCGGCTGTCTTTCGGAAGCACTAGCCTCAGCAAAAATAAAAGCATATTAAATTCTCCCTAGATAGAGAGATTTAATTCTCAGGTCAGTTGTTATCGAATGAAACGGCACTTAGGTGCTCGATGCGAGTTGGCCTTGTGGGTTGTTGTTCCTTTTGACAAGCCGTGCTGCAGGAAGAAGGTTCCAGGGCGATTCGAGGCCGGGTGCAGGGTCCCCCAAGCGCCACAAACCATGATCTGCTGGCCTTGGCCGGTCATTGAATATTCAGTGCGCGGGAATTCGCGAAGGATCGTGCCAGCGGTCGGCGGTATCGCGGTGTCCACCTCGACATTTTTCTACAGGGGACATTGCCGACAACGGCAATCCGGTCTAGACGTGCTTATTCGGCGGGCATCATTGGATCACTTCCGGCTCTGCTGGTTTCATTGCCAGTTGCTCAATCGCTTCCAGAGCCGCGTCGATGGATTTTCGTTGCGGCTTGGTATAGTGGCCTAACGTAGTTGCCGGATTCGCGTGTCCTAGATGACCGGTTGCGTTCAATATGTTTCCTGATGTATCCGTCATCAAACTTGAGAAGCCGCGCCGACCGGGATAGTACCCGCGCCATTCGATGCCCGCCGTTTTCATAGCGGGCGCTATCACGCGCACGTTTAGCGAATCCAGACTCAGCGGTTTGCCAGAAGAACTTTGCAGCATGAAACCATCCGCCGATTGTGCCCTGAACCGCTCTAGCAGACCGCGCAAAGGTTCAATCACAGTGACATCTCTTACGGAGCTTTCCGTCTTAGTTTCGCCTACGAGATTGCGCCACACCGTTCTCTTGACGTGCAACTTTTCGCCGTCCCACTCTGCCCATTGCAAACCGCGAATCTCTGCCGGACGCAATGACGCGAAGTAAGCAAGCCCGACAGCTACAGCAGCGCGGATGTCAAGAGGCTCTAGAATTCGAAGCATGGACAGTACCTCATCTAGCGCGTATTCCGTTTGCTTCGCCGGGCGCGGCACCTTATGGAGCCATTTCGCGCCTAGCGCCGGGTTTGTGTTCATCGGAATGACGCCGGTCGCAATCGCGTACTCATAAACACCGCTCAGTACAAATTTGACATGGCTCAGAGCATAGCGGCCTAATCCAGTTTTCTTACGCCCGCCGTTTTTAGCGAGATGCGTCAAGACCGCCGTGACCTGCGCCGTGGTGAGATTCACAAGCGCGACGGAGCTGAGGTGCGGCTTCAGATAGCAATTCCAAATTTGTTTGTAGCCGTTCACTGTGGGCGCGGACTTGTTCACTTCGCACCACGGGAAATAGTGCTTCTCAATAAAATCGGAGAGGCTCTCCTGGCCCGTTATAATCTCGCTGCCCTGGCCCGCGTTCACAGACTCCATGAGGTACAGGTCCGACTTTTCGCACAGCTTGACGGCCTTCTGTTTGCGCGTTCCGTCCTCTGCTGTGTGGTAATATCGAGCGAAGAAGGTCGTCCGCGTTTCTATGATTTCGCCTTTCTGTTTGCGCGGTAGGCGGTTGCGGTTAATGAGGGTGTGTATATCCATGGCGGGCAGTGTGACGTATGGCGGTTTATTGTGCAATGGCCCGTTGGTAACACACAATTGATTACCCGTAAGTTATTGAGGAGAGGTGGCCGAGAGGCTGAAGGCGGCGGTTTGCTAAACCGTTATACGGGCTAAAACCTGTATCGAGGGTTCGAATCCCTCCCTCTCCGCCATCAATAGGTTACGGCCATTCACTGAATCACCGTCATTTCTGAATGTGGCTTTTTTGTGGCTTTCTCCGCGTTGTACGCCTCCAGGCGTTCCATTGCAGAGACCTTGTGTTCTGGTGTCGGGTGGCAGTACCGCTGGGTGATGGTGATCGAGGAATGTCCCATGAGCTCCCGCAGCGTCATGAGGTCCACCCCCGCCATCGCCATGCGTGATCCGTAGGTGTGCCGGAAATCGTACAGCCGGAAATCGAACTTCAAGCGCTTGCAGAGCTCCTTATGGCGGCGCATCACCACTTGATTGGTTGCCGCTCCTCCAAAGAGCTGGCCGGGCTGCCAGAGCCTGCCCATCACTCCGTACGCCCTGTTGGTGAGCGGGATCGTCCTCCGGGCGAACCGGGTCTTCCCGGTGGGGATGAAAATGTACCGTTCGTCCAAGTTGACGTGTTCGCCGCAGGCTGCGAACAGTTCGCCAGGGCGCATTCCCGTCTCCACGATGATGGTCGCGATGTCTCGTAGAAGCGGGTCCGCCCGGTCCAGGTAAATTCGTTCTTCCGCGTAGGACACGATTCGCATATTGCCTGGCCCTTCGGGGAAGAGCTGCACATGGAACCGGGCGATGGGGAAGCTCATTCTCACGCACCAGTTTCGGAATGTTCGTAGGCAGGCGAGGTCACGATTGACGCCTGCGCAACTGCACTCGCCGGCACGAACCGTTTTGAATTCTTCCACCATTTGAGTGTTCATGCGTTCAATCCGAACGGCGCCAAAATGCGCGATGAGCCGTTTGGTTGAAACTCGATATCGCTGGTGCGTTCTTGGTTTGACGTGGGCACCGGTCCAGGCCAGAAACCGTTCGAACGCCACATCGAATTTAAGTTTTTCTGCCGTTCCAATGGACTGTTCCGGATTGCGGAGGCATGCCATGCGTCTTTCGGCTTCCATCCGCAATGCCTCTGCTCTGTTAGCTGATTGGGTGCTTCCTCTGTACCGTTTGCCGTTGATTTGAAATTGGTAATGGTAATACACACCTCGTTTAACGATCATCTGCGCCTCCGGTCGGGAGGCACGTTTACCCTGCATCGGTGAATATAGTCCTCGACATCGGTGTCGATGTAAAAGACTCGGCGACCGAGTTTAACATACTGGAAATGCTGTTTTTGGGAGCGCCACTGATTGAGCGTATGGACGCTGAGGCCCGTGCGCTCGGCAACCTCCTCGACGGTGAGCAAGTGTTCCACTTCAGTTGATATCCATGTCCCTAACTGGGATTCGTTTCTCTTCCTGGATATACGTGAGCCAAAAGATGAGCTCGGAAACCGAGTAACTGACATTTTTGATCCCGTCTTCCCGGAATTTTTCTAGGCGGGCAAGCCATAGTTCAATTAGTGGGATCATGGGGCACTCCCGTCTCCAAAGTTTCGATACGTGTTTTCAGGGTGTATTGAATGAATTGCAGGGTCTGCAAACTCGTTTCGTTCGCAATGAAATCAGCCACGCTCTTCCAGGTCAAAATCGGCTGTTTTTTGGGTCGTGCCATAATTACCTCCTACAGGTAAGACGACTCAGGAATTTTTGATGAATTAGGGTCCTTTTAAAATCGGGAATTCTATTGGGCTAATTCGAGGGGAAAACTAAATTGCTTGGCCGAATCGGGTACGGCAACGAGCAAGCTCACAATAAGCTGGGCTGAGTTCGATGCCCACAAAGCGCCTGCCTAGCCGCTGCGCGGCAGCACACGTAGCTCCGGAGCCGCTAAATGAATCCAGTACGATATCCCCGACATTAGTACTCTCTCGTATGAGGATTTCCAGGAGCGCTACGGGCTTTTCAGCTATGTGGGTGAGCTTCTTGGGTGAAAGCCTGCGGACTGTGAGCACGTTGCTCAAGTTGCGAGATTTCGTAACGAATGTGGATTTTATCGCCAGAATAATGAGTTCATAATTCGGCCTGAAGTTATTTCCCATCCCAAGCCAGTTTGCCGCGGACGGTAGCGCATCCGTTTTACGAACAGCTGAACGCGTTAGCTGGGTCTGGAATTCGCCCACAGTCGACCATCCGCAGAAAATATACGCAACATTTTTGGCTACCCGGTAGAGCTCCGAAGACCAATGGGGAAGCCAGGCAAGCTGGTCATCATTCGCGATCGTTACATCATGAAATTTACTTGTTTTGCGTTGGGCTTTCAGGGTAATACCATACGGCGGATCTGTGAGAACCAGGTCGATGGAATCAGCAGGGAATTTTCGCATCACCTCCATGCAGTTCCCTTCTATTATTTTGTCGATAAACCCATCCATCTAGGTCATAAGACGACCCGACATTCCGTGAATTGATGAGTGTGCCCAAAAGTAATGGTTATTGAAATTACGGATGGCATTAATTCATAAATATGTACCTCACAGAATTGGGGGCGATATAAATCTTGTCTTGCCGATCTGTCTTGCCGACAAGACAGGCAAAAACATGCTCTTGGCTTTATTTTCCGGAACTTACGTTCGTTGACCTAGTCCCTTTTCCGGCATCGATTCTTTGGACAAATGACAAAAACTCTTCGGAATCGAAGAGCGTGGATTAGGTCTACGCCTGTTCTATTAGCTTGTCGCCCACACCGCTAACTGGATTTAGTAATGTGGGTTATTAAACCTTGGCATTGTTGACCGCATGGGTCACTTCAAACACTTCCAAATCGGTCTCACGAGGAATCGCAAGGATGTGTTTAGGTTTACAAGTTATCCTTCATGAACCAGGCACGCTCGTCATCCCGGAGCCAGGATCAACTGGCATGCGGGAATGAATGGGTGCCATAAACGGGGTTGCTGCCGTCGTAATGATGGCGAACCGGCGTTGTAGCTAAGAAGTGGGGCGCGATTATCTTGGGATCGAATGAATCCAGAAAATATAGAAATTGCAAATCATAGACTTGGATTGGCTCGGAAAAACCTATGAAATACGAACACGAATTGTGCAGCTCGCGGGAGATTTGTAGCGGATAGAATTGTTTTCCCGTCACAAAATTCCAGGCTGGGATGTGTGGGGGAACGAGGTGGAGTCTGACGTCCTAAGGGGAAACTGGTTCCCAAAAAGCCGTTGCCGTCCACCAAACGATGAGTTTTATGGACGGAGAACTTCTCTTCCCGCGCCCGACATCAAAGAGAACCGCTCGGCAAGAGAACGCCATCCCGTGCTCGCGTGAAGCGCATCAAGCAGAATGAATCACTCGAAGCGGGGCAAAAGATCCTTATGGCATGTTCAGTGACGTACAACCAATTGTTTTTAGCCTGGCAAATCGGTCGGAAATTTGCGTCCTTAGCACCTTGCAAGGCTACTGTTTTAACTGGATAGTCTCTTTCTGAGTTCCCCGGAAAATATCTATCTCAAGCTTCTCAGGCTCCGGGACTTGCATCGGAGCCTGTTTTACCCGCGTTACTTTGGCCTGGTGCTGTGCCGACATCGCGCCACCGAACAGGCTTGTGTTCCTTATCGCAGCCGCTTTCTCTTGGTTTCTATCGAGCGGGTTGCGCAGAACTAATTGGATGCGTCCTTCTTGACTGGCCAGCGCCAGCTTCTCGGATTCTTCTGGGGAAACCAGCAGCGTGACGACGGAGGCATTCTGCGGTTCCCCTGTTGCACTGCGTTCGGTCCTCTGGCCGGTTGCCAGCACGGCCACGTCTT
>Ga0209808_1001939_pt1 | contig 10660 bp, 8 predicted proteins | sample GraSoiAngelo_157_FD_186171 | JGI IMG/M metagenome (GOLD analysis project Ga0209808, IMG submission 186171) | Grasslands soil microbial communities from the Angelo Coastal Reserve, California, USA - 14_1009_16_20cm (SPAdes) (version 2) | ecosystem: Environmental > Terrestrial > Soil > Grasslands ...
TCGATCCACTGCAGCACCTCGGGAGTGCGCGCGCGGATGCCGTTTACGTTCCAGGTCGTCAGTTTGAGTGTCACCGCGGACCTGCAAGGCTGTTTCCGCCTTCGCGGAAACAGCCAGAAAAAGCGTTGCTCCTAAGCCGCCTTCGGCGGCCGGAGCAAAACGAAAGGCGGAACCCCGAAGGGTCCCGCCTTACGGCGCAGCGTCGCGAAAGGGGGGGATTTCGCGGACGCCGCGAACGGTTGGATGTTACTTCTGCTCCTCGAATTCAGCATCCACTACGTCGTCCTTTTTCGGGCCGCCCGCCTGTTCGCCGGGCTGGCTTCCCGTCTCCGGGCCGGGGGCGCCCGGCTCACCCTGCGCTCCGCCGGCGGCCTTGTAGGCCTCCTCGGCCATCCGGTGGGAAGCCTGCATCAGGGTCTCGGTAGCGCTCTTTACCGCCGCCACGTCCGAGCCGTTCAGCGCGTCCCGAACCGCCTTCACTTTGGCCTCGAGATCGCTGCGGGTCGCGGCGGGGATCTTGTCGCCCAGCTCCTTGAGCGACTTCTCCGTCGCGTAGGCGAGGTTGTCGGCGCGGTTGCGGACCTCGATCTCCTCGCGCCGCTCCTTGTCCTCCGCCTCGTGGGCCTGCGCTTCCTTGACGGCGCGGTCCACGTCCTCCTTGGAGAGGCCCGAGCTGGCCGTGATGGTGATCTTGTTCTCCTTGCCGGTGGCCCGGTCCTTCGCCATGACGTGGACGATGCCATTGGCGTCGATGTCGAAGGTCACCTCGATCTGCGGCACGCCCCGCGGAGCAGGCGGAATTCCGTCGAGGTGGAACCGGCCGAGCGTCTTGTTGTCGCGCGCCATCGGACGTTCGCCCTGGAGCACGTGCACCTCGACGCTGGTCTGGCCATCGGCCGCGGTGCTGAACACCTCCGACTTCTTCGTGGGAATGGTGGTGTTCCGCGGGATCAGGGGCGTGGCCACGCCGCCCAGCGTCTCGATGGAAAGCGTCAGAGGCGTGACGTCGAGCAGCAGGATGTCCTTCACCTCGCCGGTGAGCACGCCACCCTGGACGGCGGCGCCGATGGCCACGACCTCGTCGGGGTTCACCGAGCGGTTCGGCTCCTTGCCGAAGAAGTCCTTCACGATCTGCTGCAGCTTCGGCACGCGGGTCGCGCCGCCCACCAGGATGACCTCGTCGATCTCCTTCGGGCTCTTCTTGGAGTCGGCCAGGCACTTCTTGGTCGGCTCCAGCGCGCGCTGGAACAGGTCCTCGCACATCTGCTCGAACTTCGCGCGGGTGAGCCGCTTGACCAGGTGCTTGGGACCGGTCTGATCGGCGGTGAGGAAGGGCAGGTTGATCTCCGTCTCCATCGTGCTGGAGAGCTCGATCTTGGCCTTCTCCGACGCCTCCTTCAGGCGCTGCAGGACCATCTTGTCCTTGCTGACGTCGATGCCCGTCTCGCCGCGGAACTCCTGGATCAGCCAGTCCATGATCTTCTGATCCATGTCGTCGCCGCCGAGGTGCGTGTCGCCGTTGGTGGCCACGACTTCGACGACGTTCTCGCCGACTTCCAGGATGGAGATGTCGAAGGTGCCGCCGCCATAGTCGAAGACGGCGACGATCTCGTCCTTCTTCTTGTCGAGGCCGTACGCCAGCGCCGCTGCGGTGGGCTCATTGATGATGCGGCGCACCTCGAGGCCGGCGATGCGGCCGGCATCCTTGGTGGCCTGTCGCTGGGCGTCGTTGAAGTAGGCAGGAACGGTAATGACGGCTTCGCTCACCCCTTCGCCGAGATAGTTCTCGGCGGCCCGCTTCAGCTTCTGCAGGACCTTGGCGCTGATCTCGGGCGGGCTCCATTTCTTGCCTTGGATCTCGACGGCGGCGTCGCCGTTGTCGCCCTTCACGACCCGGTAGGGGACGCGCTTCTGCTCGCTGGTGGTCTCCTCGAACTTGCGACCCATGAAGCGCTTGATCGAGTAGACGGTGTTCTCTGGATTGGTAATCGCCTGGCGGCGGGCAACCTGGCCGACCAGGATTTCGCCGTCCTTGCTGAAGCCGACGACGGATGGGGTAAGCCGGTTGCCTTCCTCGTTTTCGATCACCTTCGGGTCGCGGCCTTCCATGATCGCGACCACGGAGTTCGTCGTCCCGAGGTCGATTCCAATGATCTTCTTCGCCATTTCCTTTGCTCTCCCTCGACGCGCTCGCGGCCTATCGGTCTGCCGCGGTGCGGCGCTAGAGTAAGTACGGGCAGGGGCCTGTCAAGGAACGCCAGAGGGTCGTGTGCAGGCAGGCGAACGCATCGGCGCCAGGTACGTCCTCGAGCAGCGATTGGGTCTCGGGGGCATGGGCGAAGTCTGGCTCGCGGAGCTGGAGGGAGCAGGCGCGTTCCGGCGGCGAGTCGTCCTCAAGGTGCTCGCTCCGGAGCGCCGCGGCGATCCACGGATTGCGGCGATGCTCGCCGACGAGGCCCGCATGGTGGGAGCGCTGCACCACCCCGGCATCGTCGCCGCGCTCGACTACCTGGAGACCGAGGAGCACGGCCCCGTCTTCGTGCTGGAATTCGTCGACGGTCCGTCGCTCCGGTCCGTCCTCAAGATTTCGCGCAGGCAGAACGTGGTGATGCCGGAAGCGCTGGCGGCGCACGTCGGCGCGCAGGTCGCGCATGCCTTGCACGCGGCGCACACGGCGCTGGGACGCGACGGAAAGCCGCTCTCCGTGATCCATCGCGACGTGGCGCCCGACAACGTGCTGCTCTCGCGCTCAGGCGCGGTGTACCTCGGCGACTTCGGCGTCGCCCGGGCCACGGGCTGCGAAGACGTCGCGCACCAGGGCGCGGGACCGACGGGAAAGCGCGGGTACATGGCGCCCGAGCAGGCCCGGGGCGGGAAGATCGGGCCCGCCGCCGACATCTTCTCGCTCGGGCGCGTCATCGCCGACGCGGCGGACGTGGGATGCGGGCCGGCGTTGCGCGTCGTGATCGAGCAGGCAACGGCGGACGATCCGCGCGACCGATTCGCCAGCGCATCGGAGATGGCGGCGGCGCTGCTGCATGCATGTCCGCCGCCCAGCGATCCGGACCGCGCGCTCGCGGAGTGGCTGCACCGGTATGCGCGGGACGCGCTCGTGCAGACCCGCGGATCGAAATCCGTCGTGTCGCGCTCCGACCCGCCGCCTGCGGGGCGGCCGTCGGAAAGCACGCCGCGGCGGGTGGAAGCGCGCGGGCCGCTGTTCGCCGCCGTCCCGGCGCCGCGGCGGCGGGCGCTCAAGATCGTGGCAGCCGGCGGGGCGCTGCTTTTTTTGCTTCTGCCGGTGGTGCTGCTTTTCGCCGCGCCGCGCCGCGCACATCGATTTCTGCAGTCCGCGATCAGCGCGGGGCCTGCGGCCGCCCATGGTGACATCCGAATCAACGCCTCGCCGGGAGAGGCGGAGGTCTACGTGGACGGGGAGCTCCGGGGCTTGACGCCACTGTTGGTCGAAGTGCCTTCCGGCAATCATTCCGTGCGGGTAGGGTCCGTGAAGCTCGGCCGGTGGCGCGCGATCGATGTCGCCGTGAAGGACGGCGTGGAGCACCGCTTGGACGTCGACCTGTCGCGCTGATGGACCCTACGAAACCGCGTTTGCGATGCATTGTAGGTGTCGCTGCTCCCTCTGGCGGGCTCCTGCCTACCCGATTGACAGTTGGGGTCGCGGAATGGCGAATTCACAAGCGTGGGCTCGCCTGCTTGCGCCATGTTGACACGCTACTCAAGATACGCTACTCCTGCGAATGCATTCACGCGATGCTATTCAAAGCATCGCCGGTGGGGCGGCGTCCGAGGGGGCGGCACCTTGAGCGGGGTGACGATGGCGCAGCGCGAACGCGACGACTTCGACGCTCTCGAGGAAGAGCACCCGCAAGGGATCTCCGCTGTCCAGATCGTCGACTTCTTCGCGCCTCGCGGCGTGAAGCTCGCGCAGGCCACCTTCCGCAAGTACGTCCAGCTCGGATTGCTCCCGCGCAGCCGGCGCGTCGGCGAGAAGGGAAAGCATCGCGGCTCGAAGGGTCTCTATCCGGCGAGCGCGGTCCGGCGCATCCACGTCATCAAGTCGTTGATGGACGAGGGGATGACGCTCGAGGACATCCGGCACTCGTTCATCTTCTTCCGCGGGCAGCTCGACGGCGTGGAGCGATCGCTCGACGAGCTTTTCGCGGCGCTGGAGAAGGCGGTCGCCGACAAGGGCGAGCTGCGCCCCTCGCGACGCAAGGAGCTCGACAGGCTGCTCGCCGAGAGCCGGCGGCACGCCCATCAATTCGTCAAGGACATGGAGCGAACGGTCTCCGAAATCACGTCACGGGAAGACCCCGGGAAGGGATGAGCCTTTCATGAGCGAGGCGAAGAGGAACATTCTGCCCGTCGTCGACGAACCGGAGGACAAGCCGCGCCAGCGAGCGCGGACGATGAGCCGCAAGGAGATGGCGCGGCTCTTCCGGCAGCAGGCGGCGGCCGGCGGACTCGATCCCGAGCTGCAGACGCTGATGGCGGAGCTGGACGCCAGCCGGCCGCAGAACCGGGGCGACTGCGCCGAAGGCGAGCGGCCCTGCCCGTACGTCTCCTGCAAGTACAACCTCTACGTGGACGTCAACCCGCGCACCGGGTCGGTGAAGATGAACTTTCCCGACAAGGAGCTGTGGGAGCTCGCGGAGACCTGCGCTCTCGACGTCGCGGACCGGGCCGGCATCACGCTGGAAGAGGTCGGCGTGATCATGAATCTCACCCGGGAGCGGGTGCGCCAGCTGGAGATGCGCGGTCTGGCGAAGCTGCGGGTGATCGCCGACGACGAGCCGCTGCCGGCCAGGGACGACGAGGACGACTAGGCGCTGCCGCACCGGAAGGTGCGGCTTTGCGCCTCCGCAGTAGACGAGACGCGTAGGGCGGCGGCGAGCGCCGCGGGGACGAGTACTACGGATGCGGACGTTCGCTCCGCCAGCCCGCTCCACCTGACCAATCCGGCGCCGGCCTTCGGCCGGCGTTCCGCGGGCTGAAGCCCGCGGTGCTGTGGTATGGAGCCGCGTGATGACTGTCGCGCGCGCGTTGATCAGCGTCTCGGACAAGACGGGCCTGGTGGAGTTCGCCCGCGGCCTCGCCGGGCTTGGGATCGAGATCCTGTCGACGGGCGGCACCGCCGCAATGCTCGCCAAGGAGGGCGTGAAGGTGAAGCAGGTCCAGGACTTCACCGGCGCGACGGAGATGCTGGGCGGGCGGGTGAAGACGCTGCATCCCAAGGTGCACGGCGGCATCCTCGCGCGGCGCAAGCTCGCCGCCGACCAGGCCGACATGCAGAAGCAGGGGCTTCAGCCGATCGACCTGGTGGTGGTCAACCTGTACCCGTTCCGCGAGGCGGTCGCGAAAGGCCTGCCGTACGAGGAGGTCATCGAGAACATCGACATCGGCGGGCCCTCGATGATCCGTTCCGCGGCGAAGAACGCCGAGTACGTCACCGTGGTGGTCGATCCCGCAGATTACGGTGTCGTCCTTGCCGAGCTGCAGCAGAAGCGCGAGGTGCACGAGAGCACGCGACGGCGGCTGCAGGCGCGCGCGTACGCCCACACCGCCGCTTACGACGCTGCGATCTCCGGCTGGCTGGCCGAGCAGCTCGCAAAAGCGCACCCGGAGGAGGGCGGCGGGTTCGCGGAGTCTCCGCCGCTGCCGGAATACCGGCGGCTGCAGTCGCTCAGGTACGGAGAGAACCCGCACCAGCGCGCCGCCTTCTACGCGGCGGTGCCGCCGCCCCCGGAGCCGACGCTGGCGTCCGCGAAGCAGTTGCAGGGCAAGGAGCTCTCCTACAACAACCTCCTCGACGGATCCGCGGCGCTGGAGGCGCTGAAGGAGCACGCGATGGGTCGCGACGGCCAGGCTGCGGCGGTCATCGTCAAGCACACCAATCCGTGCGGCGTCGCGCGGGCACCTACCGTGCTCGACGCCTACCGGATGGCGCGCGACTCCGATCCGGTGAGCGCGTTCGGCGGCATCGTGGCGCTCACGCATGCGGTCGACGCCAGTACGGCGATGGCATTGGCCGAGACGTTTCTCGAGGCCGTGATCGCGCCTGGATTCGACCGCGGGGCGCTCGACGCCCTGAAACCCAAGAAATCCCTCCGGCTCCTGGAGGTCCCGTCGCTGGCGGAGGCGCGCGATTCCTGGACCCCCGAGCCGCGCGAGCTGCGCAGCATTCCCGGCGGGCTGCTGGTGCAGTCGCGCGATCTCGCGGACGCCGATCCACGCGGCTGGAAGGTGGTCACCCGGAGGGCGCCGACGCCCGAGGAGGTGGAAGCGCTGTCGTTCGCCTGGAGCGTGGTCAAGCACGTGAAGTCGAACGCCATCGTCCTGGCGCGGCGGGACGTCACCGTCGGAATCGGCATGGGACAGACCAACCGGGTGGACTCGGTGCGGATCGCGGCGCAGCGCGCAGGAGAGAAGGCACGGGGTGCCGTGCTCGGGTCCGATGCGTTCTTCCCCTTCCCCGACGGCGTGGAGGAGGCGGCGCGCGCGGGCGTGACCGCGATCGCGCAGCCGGGCGGTTCGGTGCGCGACGACGAGGTCATCGCGGCCGCCGATCGCCTGGACGTTGCCATGGTGTTCACGGGCGTCCGGCACTTCCGGCACTGACTTCATGACCCGGGTCGTCGTCATCGGGGGCGGGGGCCGGGAGCACGCTCTGGTCCGCGCGCTGCGCCGCGGCGGGGGAGCGCGCGAGATCGTCGCGGTCCCCGGGAATCCGGGGATCGCCCGGGAAGCGCGTTGTGTGCCGGCGCTTCCGTCGCTCGCCGACGCGGCCCTCGCGGAGTCTCCGGACCTCGTGGTGGTCGGGCCGGAGGCGCCGCTGGCCGAGGGCTTCGCGGACCGGATGGCGCAGCGGGGCGTCCCCTGCTTCGGGCCCGTGCAGGCCGCGGCACGGATCGAGTCGTCGAAGGCATTCGCCAAGGAGGTGATGCTCGCCGCCGGCGTGCCGACGCCGAAGGCGGCGGTGTTCGTGGATCCGGCAGCCGCGCGGGATTACGCGCGGTCGCAGGGACCCAGTGTGATCAAGCTCGACGGCCTCGCCGCGGGGAAGGGGGTCATCGTCGCGGACGACGGCGCGGCGGCGGCCGCCGCGGTCGACGAGCTCTGGAAGCCCGGAGCGACGTTGCTCGTCGAGGAGCGCCTCGCTGGCCGCGAGGTCTCGATCATCGCGCTCTGCGACGGGGAGACGGTGCTTCCGCTGCCGCCCGCGCGCGACCACAAGCGGCTCCTGGACGGTGACCGGGGGCCGAACACGGGCGGAATGGGTGCCGTATGCCCGCCCTCCGACGTGACGCAGGAACTGGTCGACGTCGTGGTGCGAACGGTACTCGAGCCCACGGCGAGGGAGCTGGCCCGCCGCGGCGCGCCGTTCGTCGGCGCGCTCTATGCCGGGTTGATGCTGACGCGCGAGGGGCCCCGCGTCCTCGAGTTCAACTGCCGGCTCGGCGACCCCGAAGCACAGGCGATCCTGCTACGGCTGCGCAGCGACCCGCTGCCGCTGTTCTTCGCCGCCGCCCAGCGCCGCCTGGCCGGACAGAAGCCGGTCTGGGACGCGCGAACGGCTGTCGCCGTCGTGCTGGCCGCGCACGGGTACCCCGGGGCGCCGCGTGCGATGGATCCGATCCACGGCCTCGAAGCGCTGGCCGCCGAGGAAGGCGAAGATCTGTGGATCCTCCACGCCGGAACGAAGTCGCAGGCCGGAACGGTGGTCACCGCCGGCGGTCGCGTGCTCACCGTCGCGGCACTCGGCTCCGGCCCTGCGCAGGCGCGGGCGCGCGCTTATGGCGCCGCCGCGCGGCTCTCCTTCGCCGGGTCGCAGAGCCGGTCCGACATCGCCGCGGGGGAGCTGTAACTGAAGCGGGGCCGGCAAAGACCGGGAGGGCAGCTCGACCGCCTCATGCTGGCGGAGCTCGCGCGCCTGTTCTTTGCCACGCTGGGCGGCGTCGTCCTCATCTATCTGGTGATTGATTTCGCCGACCGCGCGCATACCTATACCGGCCGGGCCTGGGGTTGGGCCGCGGCGGAGCTCTACGCGAACAAGGCCGCGGTGGTGTCGTACCAGCTCGCGCCGGTCGCGCTCATCATCGCGACGTCGCTGCTGGTGACGCTGCTCTCGCGGCGCGGAGAGCTGACCGCGCTCTTTGCGCTCGGCGTGCGGCCGCTGCGCCTGCTCGCGCCGATCGCCGCCTTCGCCGCCGTGCTCGGACTGGTGCTCTTCTGGCTCTGCGAGCTGGTCGTGGTCGGCGCCGACGCGCGGGCGGAGGAGATCCAGGTCAAGCGCTTCAACCGCTGGGGCGACTGGGCCACCTATCACGCGGGCTCTTCCTGGCTGCGGGGGAAGTTCGGGCGCATCTATCATCTCGGTCCGGTGCGGGACGGCGGATGGGAACCTGCGACGGTCCTCGAGATCGCTCCGCCGTTCCGGCTCTCCCGCCGGATCGACGCCCGCCGCATCGAGCCCGCCGGTCCGGGGCGGTGGCGCTTCCTGGAGGCGGTGGAGACCCGCTACGAGCTCTACGGCGGCCCGGGCGGCACCATCTCCGAGCGCCGGGTCGACGTGCTCATCGAGTTGTTCCCCGAGACCCCGGCGGATCTGGAGCTCCGCAGCGGCCGTCCGCGGCAGCTGCCCTGGCGCCAGCTTCGCGAGCAGCTGCGGCGACGGGAGAAAGGGGGACAACGCGCGCGAGAATACGAGGCGGCGCTCGCAGAGCGTGCCGCAACGCCGGTGCACGTGATCCCGGCCGCGCTTGCCGCATTCGGTCTGACGCTGAAGCTGCAGCGCCCACGCCGCCGCCTGCCTCTCGCCGGGGCCGTCGCGCTCGGCATGGGGCTTTCGATGGTGCTGTGGGCGGCTTCGGTCATCGCTCACGCGATCGCCGTCTCCGGCGCCCTCGAGCCGTGGACGGCCGCGGCGATCCCGGGCCTGGCCAGCGCGCTGATTGCCGCCCTGACGCTCTGGAGGGCGTGATAAAAGGCGCGCCGTTCAAGGAGCCGCGATGAAAGGCATCATCCTCGCCGGCGGAACCGGGTCCCGCCTGTTTCCGCTCACCAAAGTGACCAACAAGCACCTTCTTCCGGTGGGGCAGGAGCCGATGATCTTCCATCCGGTGCGCAAGCTCACCGACGCCGGCATCGAGGAGATCCTCGTCGTGACCGGCGTCGAGCACATGGGCGACGTGGTGACGCTGCTCGGCTCCGGCAAGGACTTCCGCTGCCGGTTTACCTACAAGGTACAGGACGAGGCCGGCGGCATCGCGCAGGCGCTCGGACTGGCGGAGAGCTTCGCCGGCGACGACCTGATGTGCGTGATCCTCGGCGACAACATCTTCGAGGACGCCATCGATCCCTACGTGAAGGCTTTCCGCGAGCAAGGGAAGGGGGCGCGTCTGCTGCTGAAGCAGGTGCACGACCCGCAGCGGTACGGCGTCGCCGAGGTGGAAGGCTCCCGCGTGGTGCGCATCGTGGAGAAGCCGAAGAAACCGAAGACGGATCTGGCGGTGGTCGGCATCTACTTCTACGATTCCCGGGTGTTCGACATCATCCGCACCCTCAAGCCCAGCGGCCGAGGCGAGCTGGAGATCACCGACGTGAACAACCATTACCTGCGCGCGGGAACGCTGCATTGCGACCGCCTGCAGGGGTGGTGGACGGACGCGGGCACCTTCGACTCGCTGGCCTCGGCGAACGACCTGGTGAGGCGCAAGTGACGCAGACCGTCCTGGTCACGGGCGGCGCAGGGTTCATCGGCAGCAACCTGGTGCGGCTGCTGCGCCGCGAGCGCCCGGACTGGACGGTCGTCAACCTGGACAAGCTGACCTATGCCGGCAACGCCGAGTCGCTGGCGGAACTGCGGGAGGATGAGAAGCACGCCTTCGTCCGCGGCGACATCCTCGACGCGGAGCTGGTGAATCGGCTGATCAGCGACCGCAAGGTCGACGTGATCCTCAACCTCGCCGCGGAGAGCCACGTCGATCGCAGCATCCTCGGGCCGGCCACCTTCGTGGAGACCAACGTCTCCGGAACGCAGGTGCTGCTGGAGGCCGCCCGGCAGGCGAAGGTGAGGCGGTTCGTGCAGGTCTCGACCGACGAAGTCTACGGATCGCTGGGAGCGACGGGCAGGTTCAGCGAGAGCAGCCCGCTGAGGCCCTCCAGCCCGTACAGCGCGTCGAAGGCCGCGGCCGATCTGCTCGCGCTGGCCTACGGGCACACGTTCGGCATGGACGTGGTGGTGACGCGCTGCTCGAACAACTACGGCCCGTACCAGTTTCCCGAGAAGCTGATCCCGCTGATGATCGCCAACGCGCTCGAAGGCCGCAGGCTGCCGGTCTATGGCGACGGCCTCCAGGTCCGCGACTGGATCCACGTGGACGATCATTGCCGCGCGCTGCTCGCGGCTGCCGAGCGAGGCCGCTCGGGAGAGGTGTACAACGTCGGCGGCGACAACGAGTGGCCGAATCTCCAGATCGTGGGACGGCTGCTGGAGATCCTCGGCAAGCCGCGCGAGCTGATCGAGCACGTGAAGGACCGGCCGGGACACGACCGCCGCTACGCCGTCGACGCTGCGCGGGCGCGCGCCGAGCTGGGCTGGACACCGCGCACCTCCTTCGGCGAGGGGCTGACGAGCACCGTC
>Ga0209808_1001946_pt1 | contig 10643 bp, 9 predicted proteins | sample GraSoiAngelo_157_FD_186171 | JGI IMG/M metagenome (GOLD analysis project Ga0209808, IMG submission 186171) | Grasslands soil microbial communities from the Angelo Coastal Reserve, California, USA - 14_1009_16_20cm (SPAdes) (version 2) | ecosystem: Environmental > Terrestrial > Soil > Grasslands ...
AATCGGTGGCACCGAAGGACGCCGCGAATCGACTGGGCGCGGCGTTGTTTATCTGATCGAACGCGCCATGGACATGTTGAAGATGGATCCGACCGAATGCACCGCGATCATCCAGGGGTTCGGCAACGTCGGGTCAGTCGCGGCATTGTCGCTCGCGTTGAAGACCGGAATCACAGTCGTGGGTATCAGTGATGCGACCACTGCCGTTTACAATCCCAAGGGAATCGACGTGAAAGCAGCGGAGCAGCACGTTTTGAAAAAGGGAAATTTGCGCGCATTCGACCAAGGCGATCGCATCGATCCTAACGAAATGCTGGTCCAGAAATGCGATGTTCTGGCGCCTTGCGCGGTCGATCGCGTGATCACGGAAAAAAATGCCGGCAAACTGCAGTGTCGGATTCTGGCTGAAGGGGCGAACGGGCCGACCACGCCGGAAGCAGATAAAATTCTCGATCAACGTTGGGCCGAACTTTTCGTTATTCCCGACATCTTGTGCAACGCCGGTGGCGTCATCGTTTCCTATTTTGAATGGGTGCAAGGTTTGCAGGCTTTCAGCTGGAGCGAAACGGAAGTGACCGACAAACTTTTCCGCATCCTGGAACATTCCTTTAGCCAGGTGATTCGGCGCGCCAAGGCGCACAAGATTTCGCACCGGATGTCGGCCATGGCCACCGGAGTCGAACGGGTGATGAAAGCAAAAAGGACGCGCGGCCTCTTCCCCTAACCCAGTGCGATGGGGGAGATCGCCGTTTCACTGCGCGGATTGCTCGCGCGCTCGATTGATTACGCGGGAATGTTTCCGCCGTGCCAGCTCGAGCTCGAGCCGTCGCTGAAGAATCAGGCGCAATATTTGCGCACCGCTGATGCGTGGATGCTGAGCGCGTTCGTGCTCCCGGTCGAACAATTCGTTACCGCCAAACAATTCCTGACGGAGTTCGATCCTCTTCATCCGCTCCAAGTTTCCGCACTTGGGCCAAAAACCGAAAACGCAGCTGCTTTTCGTGCAGCGCTAGCGAAGACCAACGCGGCCATTCGTTCGCTATCGACGCACAATGTCGATCTCGTATCGGTCAGCCAACTCGAAATGTTTTTGCCTCCCGATATCGATTCGCAGTTGCTAAACGAAACGAGATCGATTCTCGGAACGTTGCCCACGTTTTGGGAAGCGCCGCCAGACAGAGCAGAACAAACCATCGCGTTGGTGGCCGAACTTAATTCCAATGCTGACGCGCCCACATTCGGTTACAAATTACGTACCGGCGGTGTCACGGCCGACGCTTTTCCGACGACGGTGCAAATCGCCCAGTCGTTGGTCACGCCTGCTACCCATCAAGTTCCGATCAAGTTCACCGCCGGGTTACATCATCCGCTCCGCATGTTTCGCGATGAAGTGAAAACGAAGATGCACGGATTTCTCAATGTGCTCGGCGCAGCCGTACTGGCGGCCGAATACAAATGGGACTCGCGGCAGGCCGCGCTCATGCTGGAAGATGAAAACGCGGATTCGTTTTCCTTTACCGACGAATTTTTCGCGTGGCGCGAATGGAAAATCGACATCAAAAGGCTGCAAGATCGGCGGAAATTCGTCACTTCCTTCGGCAGCTGTAGCTTCGACGAGCCGCGCGAAGATTTGCGCGCGTTAGGATTTCTGTAGCCGCGGTCGTCGGCCGTGGCCACAGCCTCTCTTTCGCCTTGAGCTTCTGCTAGATCCAAGAGCAAGCGCTTGAATTTGTTGCAGCGGCGGTCTACCTGTCGCGCCGTATTCTTTGCGAAGGCGGATGACCGCCGAACGACAAGAATTTCGGCGCTCGTAGAGCGCCGCTACAGAATATGCCGCTCCTATCCTTTATCAACGTTCCGCCCAATTCCGATTTCCCAATTCAAAATCTGCCTTTTGGCGTTTTCAAACCGCGCGAGGGAAACGCGCGCGTCGGCGTCGCCATCGGTGAGTTGATTCTTGATCTCTCGGTTCTGGAAGCGCGTGGATTCTTTTTTGACGTTTTAGCTGCTCCTGTCCCCAGCAGAAGCAGAAATAATCTGCCGCCGGAGACGGCGGCAGCTTCAACAAAAACGGCGCCAGCTACAACGCTGTTTGCGAGCGATTCGCTCAACGCCTTCATGGCGCTGGGTCGCCCGGCGTGGAAACAAACGCGAGACATTTTGGGGAGCCTGCTTTCGGCCGAAACCAGCACCTTGCGGGACAACGCAGAGCTACGGGCGCATGCGTTTCACAAACAAAGCGAGGTGACGATGCAACTCCCGGCGCGTATCGGCGATTACACCGATTTTTATTCTTCGTATCATCACGCTCACAATGTCGGCACGATGTTGCGCGGCCCGGAGAACGCGCTCATGCCAAATTGGAAATGGTTGCCGGTGGCCTACCACGGTCGTGCCAGTTCAATTGTTGTTAGCGGAACGGAGGTAAAGCGACCACACGGACAAACGAAGCCGCCGGATGCGAGCGCTCCGGTTTTCGGCCCGAGCAAAAGCCTCGACTTCGAATTGGAAACAGCATTTTTTATTGGTCCGGGAAATCCGCTCGGCCAATCCGTTTCAATCGATCAAGCCGAAGACCACATTTTTGGGATCGTGCTGATGAACGACTGGAGTGCGCGCGATATTCAGACATGGGAATACCAGCCGCTTGGTCCGTTCCTGGCAAAAAACTTCTGCACCAGTATTTCGCCGTGGGTGGTAACCTTGGAAGCGCTCGAGCCGTTTCGCAAAAATCTGTCGGGACAAGATCCAGCACCACTGTCATATTTAAAACGCGCGAACGATTTCACTTTTGACATCCAATTGGAAGCCCACTTGCAGACCGCCAGGATGCGCGAACCGCAAACAATCACGCGCACCAATTTCCAAAATCTTTACTGGAGCATCGCGCAACAACTGGCGCACCACACCGTCAACGGTTGCAACCTTCAACCGGGCGACCTGCTCGCGAGTGGCACGATCAGTGGACCAACCGAGGAGTCTCGCGGTTGTATGCTGGAATTGACCTGGCGCGGGCAAAATCCGCTGAAGTTACCAGACGCTCAAACCCGCAAATGGCTCGAAGATGGTGATACCCTTTCGATTACGGGCTGGTGCCAGGGTGAGGGCTATCGTGTTGGCTTTGGCGAAGTGAGCGGGCGCATTGTTGGCGCGTGACGACATTCGCGCGCCTGATTTCCTGGATTGGTCATCCGCTGGTATTTGTCTTGGCTTCGGTCGCCGTCGTCGTGGGCATACAACTCGGCCCGCGGACCGGTTTACCCATTCTTCTCGCCTTGCTCCTCAGCACCCTCGTGCCAACCGCCATTTTGCTCCTTTCCGGAGTTCGCTCCGGTCGCTGGAGTGACGCGGATGTATCCGTCCGAAAAGAACGGCAGCGCCTTTTTCCGTGGGCGGTTCCGTTCTCGTTAGCAGGCGTGATCGCAATGTGGTGGTTACAAGCGCCAAGTTACATCATCCGCGGTGGATTGGTCACCCTCGGCCTCTTCCTCATCTCCTGGTTGGTGAATTTTAGCTTGAAACTTTCACTCCACGCTCTCTTTGCCTTTTACTGCACGATAATTCTTTTTCGAATCGGTCTGATCTGTGGCGCTATTGCCTTGGTCCTAGCGGTCTTGGTGGCATGGTCGCGACTGTTTCTGCGGCGCCACACTCACATCGAACTAATCACCGGAATTGCGCTCGGTCTGATGGGAGGATTTCTCGCCGGCTGGTGCAACTAGGCGCCAGGCGCAGGTCAGTCGCTAAACATCGAGTCAACATTCCGATGTTGCAGGTGCAATATCCAAATGTTAACTCGTCCGTAGGATGGCGTTTGAGCCTTTCGATAGAGCTGCGCTAGGGTGGAATCGCATGGAACCTTACAAACCGCGCGCTTTTCGCTTCATCGAGCTTTGTCGATTCGGTAAATGGCAGATGAAACTCTACGCGATCGCGTGCCTGGGCGAATTTCCACGAACTGAGTTACTGGCTGCGGCCAAAAAAATCGCGGCGATTGAGCTCGTCAAATTTGAGCCGAACGATTTTTACCTCGGATTTATTGGCGTACACGATGGACGCAATGCTGCGTTTATCTTTGTCGATTTCTGGGGAAACGAGAACGAGCCTTTTCACCGCGTATTTTCTTTCCCGCGGTGATAAGTTTCTGATCTTTCTCCCGCGGACGATTCGGCCCCGTCCGTCTGCGTGTGGGATCTGGCGCTGCAATCATTGGAGCGCGCAGCCTGGATCAAACATTTGTTGCTGAAAGCGGATGCGCCCGATTCGGGGGTTATTTGAGCGAACGCATGAATTCCGATTTGTAACTGCGTGATGTTCGAAATTCGAGCTGCGACTCCAGTCGACCGCGAAGCCCTCCAGCAACTAATCGCAATCTCGGCGCGCGAATTGAGTCGCGGATATTACAGCGAGGAACAGGTCAGTGCCGCGCTGAAGTCCGTTTACGGCGTGGATAGCATGTTGATTGAAGATGGAACTTATTTTGTTGCGGAAGCGGACGACATAATCGTCGGCTGCGGCGGCTGGAGTAAGCGCAAGACACTTTTCGGCGGCGACCAGTTTTCCAACCGCGACGCCAGCCTGCTCGATCCGCGTTTTGAAGCCGCGAAGATCCGCGCGTTTTTTATTCACCCGAATTTTGCGCGGCGAGGAATTGGGCGCGCAATTCTCGATCGTTGCGAAGCGGAAGCTGCCGGCAAGGGATTCATTTCGTTGGAATTAATGTCCACCTTGCCGGGCGTTGAATTTTATCCCGCGTGCGACTACGTCGCGACAGATCCTATTCTTTACGATGCCGCCGGTGTGGTACTGAAATTCGTGCCGATGAAGAAAATGTTGTCGCAGTGATGGCGCCGATTCTCGTGCCGGCCAGAACATTGCAGGTTTGCCTTGCGCCTTTACTGGTTGGTCAATCGTTGTTCGCTGTGTTTTACTTTCTGCGCTATCGGGGCCTGTAGCTCAGCGGTTAGAGAAGGGGACTCATAATCTACTGTCTTTCCTCCTGCTGCGAGCGCGCGCCCGAGACAGTTCGCGAACAGGCGCGACCGCAAACGACCATTTCAGGCGGTGGTATTGTCAACATGATGTCAACGACTCGCGTAGAGCAGAACGGAAATGACGGAAAAGGCTTCTCCGGACGTACCAACCGCGGTCTAAGGATTGACCGCCGCTCGCGAGGGCACTTTCTCCCTTGGCAGCGGACCGGTTACAGTGTGGGAAGCACTTGCAGTAGGCGAGCTGTTACTTTCATGAACCATTTTTCAGCAGTTTTTAAGTCTTGGAATTTCGCTGGAGTAATATTCAAGTCATTAACACTTTTCGCGTGAGTAAGTGCATGACGTATTTCAATCGCCCGCAACACTGATTGCCAGGAATTGCCTGAAAAATAGTCAGGCGCGATCTGTTGGTTCCAGTTCGTCGCTCACTTTCTGCACAGTTGCAGTAACGGCTTCGAGTTCCTTCTGTTGACCTAATTATTGCGTCGCAAAGTTAGCCGTGTATGTGGTATTGACAGCGGGTGTGCTAATCTCGTGACTTCTGGCACGCCCATCCGACCAGGATTGAAAATTGTAGCTCGTTCCATTCAGAGTTTGTGGAGTTGGTGCCGCAATTGATCTTATAATTCCTACAACCCCAGTCACCGTAAATGGTGTTATGCGACCTGAACCACCATCCAAACTGATTTTCAGACCTGCTGGTTGGGTAGCAAAAGTCATATTCGCTTTGCGTGGTAAAATATTACGAACGGTGGTGCTGGTTAATCCCACTGAATCAATCACCTTGAGAGTTATGTAATAATATACATTGGAAGATACTTCCCCCCTATTTGGAATGGTGAAGGTGCCTGTTTTACTGCCGGTTGTTGGTGGGATAAATGGGTGAACGTGGCTGTCGTGATGGAAGTCCACTCGCCAGGTAAATGCGGAAGCGGGCAAGGTTCCATCTTCTTTATCAGAAGCAGAACCAGAATAGTTAACCACCATACCACCGAAATAAGTCGTGCCTACAGCCGGTGTCAGTATTTGTGAGGTTGGTGGTTTATCGGAAGTAACAGAGAGAGTGGCTACATTACTCAAAGTATTGCCAAAAGCATTGCTCACTCGAACCCGAAATCGCGCCCCATTGTCTGACAAAGTCGTCGAAGCGATCCTGTACGTTCGGGCATTAGCGCCACTGATATTTACGCCATTTCTCATCCATTGATAACTGTAGGGAGAAGGACCACTGGCAGTGACTGAAAACGTAACTGGATAACCCACTGAAACCAGTTTTGAAGTCGGTTGAGTGGTAATTACCGGCGAGGGGATTGTCGTATAACGAATCTTCATAACGGAGCCTGCGCCCCGAGCGAGGTAATAAAGGCTGCCGTCGGCTCCCACTTGAATGTCCACTGGCTGTGATGCGCCGGTGATAAAATTAGTGGCCTGAGTTGTTGAGGGATTCAGTATTCGGATAAAGCCTGCGCAGTAATCGCCGAAAAGATATTTACCGACATAGGACGACGGGAAATTGGGTGTACTGGGCGAATAAAATGCTCCACCAGTGATCGCGCACCCTTCACTATGGCCATAATAATAAATCGGACTCTGATATGCTGGATTGGTAGTTGGTCCTTCGGTCGCGGGCCAGCCATAATTTGCACCGGCTTGCCCTAGATCGATTTCTTCCCAAGTCGATTCGCCGACATCATTAATGTACATAAAATTTGTCGTCCCTCGGAATGCAAACGTAAATGGATTCCTAAGGCCCAATGCCCAAATCTCATGGCGGGCCGTGGTCGATTGTACAAATGGATTGTCAGGAGGAATTGTGCCGTCAGGAGCTATGCGAAGAATTTTTCCAAGAAGATTACTCAAATTCTGAGAGCTACTCCCCTTGGCATTGTCTCCCACGGCAATATAAAGGTTGCCATCGGGTCCAAAGTGAAGGGCGCCGCCATTATGATTGGTGGCTGTGGAGAGGGGGTCCAACTCAAGGAGGATTACCCTGCTGCCTGGTAAAACCACATCGCCGTTGGCCGTGAACCGAACCACACGATTGTGTGCGGGGGTCCTAGGAACTGTATAATAGAGATAAATATAATGGTTCAAAGTAAAATGGGGATCGAAGGCAACACCCAAAAGGCCTCTCTCTCCCACCGAGTCCACGGAAAGAGTCACAAAGGGAGTGGCTAGTAAGACTCCGTTTTTAATTACTCTCAATGCTCCTGTTTGTGAGCAAACAAATATCCGACCATTCGGTGCAATTGCCATTGCTGTGGGCGAGGCAATCCCACTGGCTACGGTAGTCTCAACAAAACCAGACGGCAGCGTTGCGCCCGAAACAGAAAAAGATAAACCAAAGAACAGAAATATCATTGCGATGAATAATCGCGCCTGATGCATTCCGGAGTTACGGAGAAAAGATGAAATGATCGCGCGTGCGTGTTTTCGGCGCGCGCATCGAATTACGTCCGGCAAACCAGGCCGCCCGCACGCGTCAAGCTGGGAAGGCGAATTGATCTGCGGACGACGCGGCTGGCTGAGTAAATCTTTCATTCTTTTGACGCGTGAAATTGCAAAAAGTCATCGGTTAATTGCACCGATCCATCGGCGTCGCATTGGGGGATCGCATCGCGGCGAACAAGCTCCAATAGCGCTCTTTTAACTCTTGTTTGTACGGCGTGTTGCTGTGATACCTCTCAAATCGCTTCCGAAATGTCGAGCCTGAAATACTGGGAGATCGTCCCTGACAAGCTCAGCGCCATCTGTTGGTCATGGGGCTAATGCAAAGCGGTCACATGCGACGGTTGGCTGTACATTGTCGTGCGCCAGAGGAGGAGCACGTTTATGCGGATCGTATTGTTGAACAAGCCACGTACTTTGGCATCAGCACTGACGCAGCGGTTGTCGAGATAAAGTCGTTGCTAGGGGATGGCGCCGATTCTCGTGCCGGCCAGAACATTGCAGGTTTGCCTTGTGCCTTTCTTGGTTGGTCAATCGTCGTTCGCTGTGTTTTACTTTCTGCGCTATCGGGGCCTGTAGCTCAGCGGTTAGAGCAGGGGACTCATAATCCCTTGGTCCCAGGTTCGAATCCTGGCGGGCCCATGAAAATTTCGGATTGCGGAATGCGGATTGCGGATTTGAATGGCGCGTGCGGCGGCGCCTCGCGTTCCTGGCGGAAATCATTTTCATCAGCATTCTGATTCTTGTCACACGGTGTGCGAATTTCGGTGACGTCTTCTTCGGCGGCCAAATCAATTTCATTGATGCCGATTGCTATTCGCGCATGACCCGCGCGCGCATTTGTTTCGAACATCCGGGCACGATTGTCAGGCGACATGATTTTGAAAATTTTCCGAACGGAACTTCTCCGCATACGACCGCGCCTTTCGATTACCTGATCGTGGCGCTTGCTGCTGCGCTGATGCCACTAAGTAAAAATGCGCTCGATCTTGCGGGTGCCATTGTGTCACCGCTCCTTTCCATCGCGCTAGGAATTTTTCTTTGCTGGTGGACCCGAAAAATGCGCCTGCGATTTCGCTGGGGATCTCTCATTCTTTACGGGGCGAGCCCAATGCTGGCGCATGGGTTTGCGCTCGGCCGACCCGATCATCAATCGCTGCTGATTGCGCTAATCACGATTGCGCTTTGCGCCGAGCGGACCTTGACGCACGAATCATCACAATCCTGGAGCATCGTGAGCGGTGCGAGTTGGGCCCTTGCGCTTTGGGTATCGCTGTATGAGCCGGTTGTTTTGCTCGTGATCGTCGTCGCATTTCGTGCGCGCGATATGATGAAGCGGGAACGACGAATGGGATGGATTGTTTTTGCCGTGGTTCTCGCAGTTGCATTCATCATTGAACGGCGAATTCCAGCATGGCCGAATTGGGAATTTGGCGGCGCGCTGAGAAATTGGAGCGCTACGGTGGGAGAATTGGCCCACGTCTCGTTAGCGAGCACGATTTGGTTTAACTGGTGCGGCTGGCTGCTGTTGCTCGCACCGATTTTGCTTTGGCCGAAATGGAATCGAAACACACCGTTGTTTTTAATCGCGCTCTTGATGACCGCGTTTGCCCTGACAATCTGGCAGGCGCGTTGGAGTTATTTTTTTCTGATGATTTTCGCAATGCTGGTTCCACAAATTTTGTCCGTCCTGCGCAATCCGCTAATCGCGACAACGATTTTCATCGTTGCATTGTTTCCGATCGCACAATCCTGGGACCATTTGTTTGCGGACGAGGAATTGACGCGACGCGCGGAAAACAAAATCGAGCAACTCGAGTTACGCGCAATGTCTTCGCAAATCGACGGTGCATTCATAGCACCATGGTGGTTTTCGCCCGCGCTCAGTTATTGGTCGCGGCGGCCTGGGGTGGGCGGGAGCTCGCACGAGAGCATTGGAGGGATCGTCGAAACTGCGAGATTTTTCGAAACACGGGATGCGGAAGAAGCAAGGCAAATACTTGATCGGGATAGTGTTAACTGGATCATCTCTTACGACGCCGACCGGGTGGCGCAGAATTCTGCGCAGATTCTTGGCAACCCAGTTCCCAAAAACGCGTTGTGTTATCTGCTCGATCGCCGCGCCACCGAAGTCCCACCATTTTTGCGTCTCATCGCACAGACCGGACACTTCAAACTCTTTCGCGTGGAGAAATCATAAAAAGCTCATCGTGCGAGGGAAAAGTTTGACAGAGGGGGACTGCGTTCCAATACTGTTGTGTGTTAAAGAAATTCATCCCGCAAAGGTCCGCGCCGTCGGTCGGCGAGGGCTCGCTAAACACGGGAAATGAGGAAGGCAATCGGGTCGCTTACCGCGAAGAAACCAGAAAATCAACGTTAACCGAGCATTCAAAACTTATGGCAGAACATAATGGCAAAGACGTCCTTTCAAGCGACGTCGAAATTAAAGGCTCAATCAAGTTTCAGAAGGAACTTCTGATCGACGGAAAGGTGGAGGGCGAGATTAATTCCGATGGGGCCCTGACCATTGGCGAGAACGCGGACATCCGTGGCGAGATCAAAACCAAGTCGATCACAGTTTACGGAAAAGTTCAGGGCAACATCACGGTGGGCGAACGCTGCGAGCTCAAGTCGCGCTGCACTTTGCAGGGTGATTTGAAAGCGGCGCGTCTCGTTATTGAGGAAGGGGCGACGTTCATCGGGAAATCGGAAGTTACTAGTGGCACGTCGCTTGGGGGCAATTCCCAAGCGGCCAAGGCAGCCCACACGCGTCCGGACGTAATTCGTCAACAGGAGCCGGTAAAGACGGCAGCGTTCGGGGCACGGGCATAAGGTAACCTTTTTTAAGCGAGACCGTGGCAAAGTCGTCGCCTGTTAAAGTCAGTGTGGAATGTCCACATTGCGGCTTTAAACAGCATGAGTATGCCGCCGCCAAGAGCACGATGTGCCGACAGTGCGGCTCTCACTTTGCACCGACTGCTCCGCGACGCGCCTCAATTGTAACGCAACGACCGCAACCGGAGCCTCGGACAGATACTCCCTCCGCCGCCGCTTCCCTGATGCAGCGGTTTGAGGGGTTTTGGAAGAGCAAGCGCACCAATGTCATCGAATGCTTCGATTGCCAGCGGAAACAGGAAGTCAGCGGCGCCGCTACGTCGACGATTTGCCCGTCGTGCAGCGCTCACATCGACTTAAGCGACT
>Ga0209808_1001949_pt1 | contig 10639 bp, 8 predicted proteins | sample GraSoiAngelo_157_FD_186171 | JGI IMG/M metagenome (GOLD analysis project Ga0209808, IMG submission 186171) | Grasslands soil microbial communities from the Angelo Coastal Reserve, California, USA - 14_1009_16_20cm (SPAdes) (version 2) | ecosystem: Environmental > Terrestrial > Soil > Grasslands ...
CGTTAGAAACAATTCGAAGCCGCGATTAAAATAAACCAGCACATAAACGAGCACCGTGAAGCCAATCACGATCCGGATCAGTCCCGGAATGCTCAGAAAACCAAAACGGCGTTCAAGTTTGTCCAGCCAGGTCATCGTGATTTAGCCAAGTTTAATTGTTCACACAAAGAACACAAAGAACACAAAGGACCCAACGGGCACAAGGCGACAACTATTTATGTAATCTTTGTGACCCTTGTGCTCGTCGTGTGATACACAACCTTTACCGGCGTGTGATTGGCGACTAGTTTGGCGCGTGAGCGAAAAAAGAACGTCGCTTTACGACGAGCACGTAGGGCTTGGCGCCAAGATCGTTCCGTTCGCAGGGTGGCTCATGCCGGTGCAATACAGCAGCATTGTGGAGGAACATCAGACAGTGCGAAACAATGTCGGCATCTTCGATATTTCGCACATGGGCCAGTTCATCGTGGACGGCGCTGCGGGGCGCGAGTGGCTCAATCGGATGCTCACCAACAACGTCGAGAACCTCGCACCTGGCGCAGGGCAATACACGTTCCTGTTGAATGAAAACGGCGGAATCATTGATGACCTGATTGTTTATCGAATCGCCAGCGAGACCTTTCTGCTTGTGGTCAACGCGGCTCGCGCGGATGACGATTTTGCATGGCTGCAGGATCATCTCGAAGTAGGGCATGTCTCCGGCTTGCCCGATCGCACCGATCGCAAGTGGGACGTATGCGCTACCATGCTAACAAGTCGCAGCACAAATTTTGGCGCAGTAGCCATTCAAGGTCCGCGGACTGCGGCGTTGTTTGATGCGCTCTTCGGTAAAGAGATCGAGTTGCCAGCGCGAAACCACATTGTTGATGTTCCATTTGGCACAACGAACGTTTCGGTGGCTCGCACCGGCTACACTGGCGAGGATGGCATTGAAGTCTTCTTCCCCGCAAGCGACGCGGTGAAGTTTTGGCGCGCCGCTCTTGAACGAGGTAAGCCGCTCGGAATTAAGCCGTGCGGCCTCGGCGCGCGCGACACCTTGCGGCTGGAAATGTGTTATCCCCTAAACGGTTCCGATCTTTCGCCGGAACGGAATCCCATTGAGGCGGGTCTCGGATTCTTCGTCGATCTCACCAAACCGGATTTCGTCGGGCACGACGCCTTGTTGAAGACAAAGCAATCCGGCCCGGCCGAAAAGCTGGTTCCATTCAGGATGACGAAGAAAGGTCCGCCACCGCGGCCGCACTACGCCGTGTTTCGCAATGGCGAGCAGATTGGGGAAGTGACCAGCGGCACACTTTCTCCGAGCTTGAACTGGGGCATCGGCATGGCGTATGTGTCGTCGGCGCACGCGAAGATCGGCGCAGAGATCGATATTGAAATTCGAGGCCAAAAGTTCCCCGGTACCGTGGAAAAAAAACCTCTCTACAGAAAACCAGCATCATGATCATCCCGGACGATTTGCTCTACACCGAAAGCCACGAATGGATTAAGCGCGAAGGCGACAACATCCGCGTGGGCATAACCGATCACGCGCAATCGGAATTGACCGACGTAGTTTATGTCGAGCTACCTAAGATCGACCGCCAGGCAAACGCCAACGAACCGATCGCGGTCGTCGAATCAGTGAAAGCGGCAAGCGACATCTACGCGCCGGTGAAAGGCACAGTTGTCGAAGCGAACAAGGCGCTCGAAGCCGACCCGGGCTTGATCAACCGCGAACCGCACGGGCAAGGGTGGATATTCGTTCTCAAGATCGACAGCGCCGACGATCTTGAAAATCTGAAAGACGCTTCCGCTTACAAAAAGCAGATTGGTTGAAACCAAAATTTTTTCGAACGCCGGCGGATTTCCGAATCTGGCTGGAGGAGAATCACCCGACGGCGACCGAGGTTTCGGGAAAGCCTAGCATCACATGGCCAGAGTCGGTAGATGAAGCACTTTGCTTCGGTTGGATCGACGGAATTCGTAAGCGCGTTGACGAAATCAGCTATCAAATACGGTTCACGCCGCGGCGGCCCGGGAGCGTTTGGAGCGCAACTAACATCAAGCGCGCGAAAGAGCTCGCTCCAGAGAGACGAATGCGATCGACCGGCTTAAAGGCATTCGCGGCGAGGATTGAGAACAAGTCAGGCATCTATTCATACGAACAACGAAATACCGAGTTGACACAGCGATACGCAAGGCTGCTGAAGAAGAACAAAGCAGCATCGAACTTTTTCAAAAACAGCCGCCGTCGTATCGAAAAATGATCGGCTGGTGGATTATCAACGCCAAGAAAGAAGAAACGCGAATGGCTCGTCTTGCAAAATTAATCAGCGAGTCTGCGAAAGGAAAACGCCTGCTTCAATAGCGGTCAGCGTTTGCTGAAGAGCAGCTCAGCTATGACAGACCAGAGACGGCAATATTGATAAGCAGCGCGAGAATGATCGTGTTGAACCCGAACGAGAGAACGCTGTGGAATAAAGTGATGCGGCGCATCCGGCGCGAGGTGATCTGCACGTCCGACACCTGACAGGTCATTCCGACCACAAACGAAAAATATGCAAAATCAAAGTAATCCGGCGGCCGATCGCCGGGGAAAATCAGCCCGCCGGCATGCCGATTCACGCCAGGTTCATCGCTATCGCCGTAAAACGCATGCGCATAACGCAAGCCATAAACCGTATGAACCAGCGCCCAAGAAAAGATCACGGTCATCAACGTGAGCAACAGGTGAACAATGAAATGCCCGTCCGTTTGACTCCTTTTCACGCTGACGAGAAATCCGACAGCGAACAGCGCAGCGGATGCGGTCACCACGACGAAAAGGAAAACCAGGAAGCGACTGAGATCTTGTTGCTGCGCTATTTGGCGTATTTTGCGCTGCGGTGTCGTCACTATTGTCACCCAATCAAGCGCAAGGATAACGACAGCGACTGCATTCCAACCTGCAATTGCCGCGCTCCAGATACGAAGATGTCCCCGCGCGGCAAAGAAAACCGCCGCACCGGTGGCCAATCCCAGCCCGAGGCGATGCCGCGCATCCTGACGCGAAATAAGATCGACAAGGCGCACCTTAGCGGCTCGTTTTCTTTATCGCGAACCCAAGATATCCCCACCGGCCCCATTCGTAATGCGACGTGCGCTGTTCGTCGCGGCGACCCGTGTTTCTCTCGTGCGCGTACGTGTTCGCTATGAATTTAGGAAAAGCGGCATTCATCTGCACGTCGTGCGATACGAGTAATCCACCGTCACGGAGGCGCGGCCAAAATTGTCGAAACTCCCAGAGCATATGGCGATAGCTGTGCGAACTGTCGTGCAGAAACATGTCGATGGACGGCGGTAAGTGGCTTCGTTTGAGGAAGTCTTCGATTCTACCACGCAGCGCGATGAACGATGCCGCGGATCGCAATTCGTCTGGAATCAACGCGCCTTGTTCGCAATCCTGGCTCAATTCGATGCTGTAAAGCTTCGCCGTGGCCAGCTCTTCGTCAGCAAACGCTTTCAAGATGAACGCCGAAGACATGCCAATAAACCCGCCCGACTCGACGACCACCGCTGGGTGTAGCCAGCGCGTCAATCCATAGAGCGTTGCGCAATCGAGTGCGCCCATCACTCCCTCAGCGCCGTAACCGTCACGGCGGCGGATCATTTCCGCCATGAAATCGCTTGCTCGAATTTCCTGTGCGAAACGCGCAATGGCATCCCACATGGAGTAAAAGGACGTCGATGGCGACGAGCTCTCAGCCGTCCGCTTCAATTCACGGCGCTGAGGCAGTTGGAATACGCGCATCTTCTGCTGATTCGGAAGGAACATTCGCCGAGCTTCATACTGGCGCGAGTGGTTATTTTGCGTGGATTGTTGTAGCGTGCGCTGTCCTCAGCGCATGAGTGGCTGGAGGTGTTCCGCATGAAGTCCGCTGAGGATAGCGGACGCTACAACGGAAGCCCCTTTTCTCCTAACTAAGCTGTGCTTAACTTTTGTTTTCTCCATGAGCAGTAAACCCAAGCCGCGCGAGGCGGAACTGAACTTCGAGGGCGCAATAGATCGGCTCGAGAAAATTGTCGAACAAATGGAATCGGGTAAATTGCCCCTTGAAGATCTGATCGTACGCTATGAGGAAGGGATGAACCTGGTAAAAATCTGCCAGGAACGCCTCGCCAATGCCGAGCAGAAGATCGAAATCATTGCTCGCGATAGCGCCGGCAAACCAGTAATAAAGGAATTCGAACCGGCCGAGGATCGGGCCGCTCCCGGGAAACCAGTAGCCGAATCGGACAGCACCAATGACGAAATCAATCTCTTCTGAAAATCCCCAAACCATCGAGACTCCAGAGGCACCGAAGCGCTTGCTGGATGGAATCCGTTCGCCGGCCGACATTAAAGCACTGCGCGAACAGGATCTGCCGCAGCTTGCGCAGGAAGTACGCGACGACTTGATCAAAGTTCTCTCGCAAACCGGGGGGCACCTCGGCCCGAATCTTGGGGTTGTTGAGTTGACCATCGCATTGCATCGAGTGTTCGACACCCCGCGTGACCGATTTGTGATGGACGTCAGCCACCAGGGTTACGTGCACAAAATGTTTACCGGCCGGCTCGAGCGATTTGACACCATGCGTCAATTCGGCGGGCTCAACGGCTTTCTGTTACGCACCGAAAGTGAGCACGATTGCTATGGCGCGGGTCATGCAGGAACCGCGCTTTCCGCAGGACTCGGCATGGCCGTCGGGCGCGACTTGCGGGGCGGTGACGAGAACATCGTGGTCGTGGCAGGCGACGCCGCCTTTACGTGCGGAATCAGTTACGAAGCGCTGAATAACGTCAAAGCGCACACAAAGCGGTTTATCGTCGTCCTGAATGACAACGAATGGTCAATCGCCAAAAACGTCGGCGCAATCGCAAGTTATCTCAATACTATCGTGACCAGCCCGACGTTCGCGCATCTTCACGACAAAGCCCGGCATTTCGTCGAAACGATTGCCGGAAAATCCGTCGCAGAGTTTGCGCACAAAGTCGAGGAAAGCGTCAAAGGCTTGCTCGTGCCGAGTGTCATCTTCGAGGAACTTGGCCTGCGCTATTACGGTCCGATCGATGGACACGACATTCCTCTGCTCATCCGGACATTTGAGTTCTTAAAAACGCAGGAAGAGCCCGTTCTGCTACACATCCTGACGCAAAAGGGCAAGGGCTACGCTCCGGCACTTAAGCAGCCGGATAAATTTCACGGGCTCGGCAAATACAAGATCGAAAGCGGCGAGACTGCGCCGACGCCTACGCCGACGTATTCGGAAATCTTCGGCAAAACGCTGGCGAAGTTTGCGGAGACAAATCAAAAGCTCGTCGCAATTACCGCCGCAATGCCGAGCGGCACTGGGCTATCGCATTTTGCCAAGGCGCATCCGAGCCGCTATTTCGATGTAGGTATCGCTGAAGAACACGCCACGCTTTTTGCCTGCGGCCTGGCGACACAGGGTTTGCAGCCGTTCCTTGCGATTTACTCCACTTTTTTCCAGCGCGCGTACGACATGGCGATTCACGATATCGCCATTCAAAATCTGAACGTGAAACTCTGCATGGACCGCGCTGGACTAAGCGGCGACGATGGCCCAACACACCATGGATTATTCGACATCGGTTACCTGCGACACGTCCCCAATTGGGTGCACATGCAGCCGAAGGACGAGGACGAATTCGTGGACATGCTCTGGACAATGTTGCATTACAATTCCGGTCCGATCGCGATTCGTTATCCGCGCGGCTCGGGGACGGGCGCAAAAATCAAACCCGAACCGCGGCTCCTGGAGATTGGCAAGGCCGAGGTCGTACAGCATGGGCGCGACGTGGCTATCTTCGGTCTCGGCGCAATGTTCGAAATTGCCGAAGAAGCCGCGCGCAAGCTGGAAGAAAAAGGAATTTCAGTTGCGCTCATTAATCCGCGCTGGATCAAACCGATGGACACCGGCACGCTCGAATTTTTCGCGAGAAGTGTGGACGTCGTCTGCACGATCGAGGATCACGTTTTGTATAACGGTTTCGGATGCGCCGTCATGGAACATCTGCACTCGCAAATGATCAATACACCGGTCGTGCGCATCGGCTGGCCTGACCAGTTCATCGAACACGGCGCGGTTCCCATTCTTCGTAAAAAACACGGCATCACAGCGGATGCGCTGGTGGAAAAAGTTCTGCCACTTCTGCGCAAAAAATCTGCTGTTCGGCCTTCTGTCGCTTAAGATCTTCCGGAATGCCAGCGCGCATCAATGTGTTCGCGAACATAGCGGATTTCCGTCCTCTTGGTCCTACAAAAAGCGAAGGACGCCTTCGTCTCCGAAAGCGCCCTCCATAGTTTCGATGGCGATAAGCCGAATTCTGTCCGACTGAATTCTCAGCCGGGATGATCATTCATCTCATCCGTCCTGCATGCGCGGGACGAATGCCCGGTCCCGCCATCGCGGAACCGCAATGCGACAGTACCCGAGGATTGGCGGGCCGGCTACCCTTCCTCTGTTTTGTCTTGCACCGCATGGGGTTTTTCGTGCCTCGCGAATCGCTCCGCGAGCGGTGAGCTCTTACCTCGCCTTTTCACCCTTACCTGCGCTTTTCTCAAAGAACCGGCGGTATGTTTTCTGTGACACTCTCCGTCAACCCCGACTTGCGTCGGGGTTGCCCGCGTATTTTACGCGGCATGCTGCCGTATGGTGTTCGGACTTTCCTCCAGCGAATCCCGCCAACGCGAGACTCACCAGCGATCATCTGCCATCGGCCGACAATATAGCATAAACACAAAAATCTGGAACCCAGGAAACCAGAAGAAAGCAGGGATTCGAAACAAATTTCCTGGCTTCCTGGTTTCCAGATTCAGAATGGGGATGGCACGGTTACCAGAAAAATGATAATCATTGCCAGCGCGATGATCAGCTTGGCGAGCATGGCGCCAATGTTCCCGAGCAAACTTCCCCACCCCGCGCGGCCAGCGTCAATCATGCGTTTCCCCGCGATGATTTCACCGATGATCGCGCCAATCACTGGACCAACAAACAGGCCGATCAGGCCGAAGAACAATCCGACTACTGCCCCCAGAATCGCGCCGAATGTTCCCCATTTGGTTGCGCCGAAATATTTCGTACCGAAATAGCCAGCGAGAACATCGAGCGCGTACGTCGCGAGCGTTAGCAGCACGAGGACAATTATCGTGTACCAGCCAATGCTCTTGTCCGGGCCGAGCATGATCCGATGAATGATCGCAGCGGCGAGAATAATGGTGGTGCCTGGGAGAACCGGCGCGACAGTGCCGATCAAGCCGGCAGCGAACAGCACAATCGTCAAAAGCCACCAGAACAGTTCCATGCACCGTAAATCGTGATTCGAGAATCGAGAATCGTCGAGCAGACCCTTTAACGATGTAACGATTCACGCTTCACGAATCTCGATCTCCTTTGACCCCGCAGTTGTCGATCTTATACTGAGTTTCCCCCGCTTAAACTCAAACCGGAGGATTGTTTATGCCACTTGCTGTTGGAACCAAAGCGCCAGACTTCGCCTTATCGACAAAAACCGCGGACGGGCCGAAGCAAATCAGGCTTAGCGAGAATTTCGGGAAAGGAAACACACTGCTGCTTTTCTTTCCGATGGCGTTCACGGGCACATGCACCACCGAAATGTGCGAGGTCAGCGCGGGCCTGAATGCCTATACCGATTTGAATGCTGCCGTTTACGGAATCAGCGGGGACAATCCGTTTGCGCAGGAGGCGTGGGCGCAGAAAGAGAAGATCACAGTGCCGCTCCTGAGTGACTACGAACATAAGGTCGCGAAGGAGTATGGCGTGATGTACGACTCGTTCCTGCCGCAAATGAATCTCGGCATGAGCGGCGTGCCCAAGCGCTCTGCGTTCATCGTCGACAAGAACGGGGTGATCCAATACGCCGAGAGCAATGACGACGCGCGGCAGTTGCCAAATTTCGAGAAAATCAAGGCGAAGCTCGAAGAACTGAAATGAGCTCGCACCGAGAACGAAGGCCATAACGGTTCAACAATGTAAAAACTCCTGTCTTTGCGTCCGTTGCGGCCGTCGTGCGATAAATTATGACTGACGAATTTAAAGCGCTAAAGAAATTCGATGCCGGCAAAGGCCGTGAAGGACTCTTTTTCTCATTACCGGCGCTGGAAGAGCAAGGAATCGGGAAAATTTCGCGGTTGCCGGTGAGTATCCGGATTGTCCTCGAATCAGTGCTGCGCAACTGCGACGGGAAGAAGGTCCGGGGCAAAGATGTCGAATCGCTTGCGAAATGGAACGCGAAATCACCCGCGAACGAAGAGATACCATTCGTCGTTGCGCGCATTGTTTTACAGGACTTCACTGGAGTTCCGCTGATTGTCGATCTCGCGGCGATGCGCAGCGCCGTGCAACGGCTCGGACGCGACCCGAAAATCATCGAGCCGCTCGTGCCGGTTGATCTAGTGGTCGATCACTCCGTGCAGGTCGATTTTTTCGGTTCGCCGCGCGCGTTGGAACTCAATTTGGAAATGGAGTTCAAGCGCAATCGCGAGCGTTACCAGTTTCTTAAGTGGGGACAGCAGGCTTTCAAGACTTTCCAGCTCATTCCGCCGGGAATTGGCATCGTGCATCAGGTGAATCTGGAATACCTCGCGAAAGGCGTGTTGAGCCACAAGTCGGAAGTCAGAGGTCAGAAGTCGGAAATCTTTTTCCCCGATACACTGGTTGGCACGGATTCGCACACGACCATGATCAACGGTCTTGGCGTGGTTGGTTGGGGCGTGGGCGGAATTGAGGCGGAAGCCGGGATGCTCGGGCAGCCGGTTTACTTTTTGACGCCGGAAGTGGTGGGTGTGCACCTGACCGGACAATTGCGCGAAGGAGTGACCGCGACCGATCTCGTGTTGCACATCACGCAGTTGCTGCGCGCGCAAAAAGTGGTCGGCAAATTTGTAGAGTTTTACGGTGAGGGCGCCGCATCGTTGCCGGTGCCTGACCGCGCAACCATCGGTAATATGTCGCCCGAGTACGGTGCGACCATGGGTTTTTTCCCGGTTGACCACGAGTCAGTAAATTATTTACGGGCGACCGGACGCGGCGAAGAAGAATGCCATGCTTTCGAGAATTACTTTCGTACGCAGAAGATGTTTGGCATGCCGCGAAAAGGCGAAGTTGATTACAGCGTCGATATCGATTTGGATCTGGCGGACGTGCAGCCAAGCGTCGCCGGACCGAAGCGCCCGCAGGATCGGATCAATTTGCCGGAGCTCGGGAGAAAGTTTCGTGAACTCCTTGAAACACCGGTGCGCGACGGCGGCTACGGAAAGAAACAGGTCGATCTTCGCGAAAAGCATGTCGTGGAATTGAATGGTAGCGCGCCGCGAAACGGCGCAATGTTTTCTACCGATACCAAGGAGGATCAGGGAATAAGACCCGGTGAAGCACTTAACGTCCTCGAGATGGTTGCAAACCGACCAACACCCGATCCGGGCAAAGAAATTGAAGCTGAATCCAGCCAGGTATTCCTACGTGGGCGTACTCACATTGGCCACGGCAGCGTCCTGATCGCCGCGATAACGAGCTGCACAAACACAAGCAACCCAAGCGTGATGATTGCGGCTGGATTGTTGGCGAAAAAAGCAGTGGAGCGCGGTCTGCGCGTCGATCCTGGCGTGAAAACGTCGCTTGCACCCGGGTCGCGCGTTGTTTCCGATTACTTGGAAAAGACCGGCCTCCAAACATTTCTCGACCAGCTCGGATTCAATCTCGTCGGCTACGGTTGCACGACTTGCATCGGCAACTCGGGCCCGCTGCATCCAAACATCGAGAAAGCGATTCACAAATACGACCTGGTTGCAGCTTCGGTTCTTTCGGGAAATCGGAATTTTGAAGCCCGCGTGCATCAGCATATCAAAGCGAATTTTCTGATGTCGCCGCCGCTGGTTGTCGCCTTTGCCCTCGCCGGCCGAATTAATATCGATCTTTCCCGTGACCCGCTTGCCAAGGACAAGGACGGCAAGGAAACTTTTCTTCGCGACCTCTGGCCAACTCTTAGCGAGATCCAGCATACGATGCAGAGAGCGCTCACACCCGAAACGTACCGCAAATTTTATCGCGACTTCGCAGAGCAAAATCCGAAGTGGAACGAAGTTCCATCGAGCACAGGCGACATTTACGAGTGGGACGCGAAAAGCGATTACATTCATGATCCGCCGTTCTTCGAAGACTTTTCGATGGAGCCCGGCCACATCGCCGAAATCCGGAGCGCTCGCGCGCTTGGCATTTTCGGCGACACCGTCACGACCGATCACATTTCGCCTGCGGGAGCGATCAAAGAGAGTTCCCCCGCCGGAAAATATTTGATGGCCCGCGGAATTCAGCCACGCGATTTCAACAGTTACGGCAGCCGCCGCGGCAATGATCTAGTCATGACCCGCGGCACATTCGCGAATGTTCGAATCAAAAACCTGATGGTGCCCGGAACGGAAGGCGGCGTGACGAAATATTTCGGTGGCGCGACCGTCCCGGTTGCGAAGGAGCGCAAGTCCACCACGGCAGATTCGTCCCGCGGCAAGCCAGAGGCTCGCGCTACTTTAGAAGGCGAACAGATGTCGATTTTCGATGCGGCCATGAAATACGCGGAGACAAAGACTCCGCTGGTTAT
>Ga0209808_1001950_pt1 | contig 10638 bp, 10 predicted proteins | sample GraSoiAngelo_157_FD_186171 | JGI IMG/M metagenome (GOLD analysis project Ga0209808, IMG submission 186171) | Grasslands soil microbial communities from the Angelo Coastal Reserve, California, USA - 14_1009_16_20cm (SPAdes) (version 2) | ecosystem: Environmental > Terrestrial > Soil > Grasslands ...
ACGAGCTTTGGCGGCGGCACGGCGGGCTGGCTGCACCGCGAGATCGTGCTGCAGCGGCGCTGGATCGATGAGGCCGCGTTCTTGCAGATGCTGACCGTCGGCCAAGCCTTGCCGGGCTCCAACGGCACCAAGCTCACGGTGCTGATTGGCCAGCATCTGCGCGGCACCGCCGGGGCGGCAGTCGCCCTATTTGGACTCCTCGCCGGCCCGTTCCTGATCGTGCTCGGGATCGCAGGTGTCTATGCGGGACTGACCGGCAACAAAACACTGCACGACATGCTCGACGGTGTCGCCGCCGCGGTCGTCGGGCTGACTTTCGCGACCGGGCTGCGCAGCATCGCGCATGGCGCTCCCGGCCCAGCGGCGTCGGCGATCGCGGCAGCGACAGTGCTGAGCGTCGGCGTATTGCGCTGGCCGATGATCCCGGTCGTGCTCTGCCTCGGGCCGCTCAGCATCGGCCTCGCCTGGCTGCAGGCGAGGCAGCGCTGACATGCGCGGTTCCGGCGACACGCTGATCGCGCTCGGTCTCGTCTTCGCGCCGCTGTCGCTCTTGTCGTTCGGCGGCGGCAATGCGGTCATCGCAGATATCGCGCAGCAGGCGATCCAGGTGCAGGGCTGGACCAGCGAGCGCGAATTCGCCGACCTCTTCGCGCTGTCGCGCGCTGCACCCGGGCCGGGATCCATGCTTGCCGCGCTGATCGGCTGGAAAGCCGCCGGGATCGGCGGCGCCGCCGTCGCGACGATCGCCTTCTATGTGCCGTCCGCGGCGCTCGTCCTTGCGGTGGCGCGGTTGTGGGCCCGGTGGCGCGGTTCGGTATGGCATACCGCGGTAGAGCGCGGCATGGCGCCGGTTGCGGCCGGGCTGTTCCTGTCGGGCGGTATCGCAGTCTTGCGCGCGTCACCCGGTGGGCCGGCCGTCTGGGTCGCGGCGATTGCGACAACGCTCGCACTGCTTCGCTGGCCCAAATTGCATCCCGTGCCGCTATTGCTCGGCGGCGCGGCGCTGTTTGGAGTGCTTGGCGCGTTGTAGCGGTATCGATGCAAGCGCGCCGAGCGAGGAGAGACCCATGACTGCGCTGCCTGCAGGATTGCCCGACGATTTCGCGGCCCGGCTCGTGCTTGGCTCTGCCGATGCAATCGTCTATGCCGACGCGCAGGGCCGGATGCGGTTCTGGAACGCGGCGGCGACCCGCATCTTCGGTTTCGCCGAAAGCGAGGCGATCGGCGAAAGCCTCGATCTGATCATTCCGGACCGGCTGCGCCCCCGTCATTGGCAGGGCTATGAGCACGTTATGAAAGGCGGCGAGAGCCGATACGGCGCCGGCGAACTGCTATCGGTGCCGGCGCGCCACAAGGACGGTCGGCAGATCTCGGTCGAATTCACGATCCTGCCGCTGCACGATAATGCGGGCGCGATGCTCGGCATCGCCGGCTTTCTGCGCGACGTGACGGTACGCTTTGAGGAAATGCGCGCGCTGCGGCGCGAATTGGCGGCATTGAAGGCGCAGGGCTCGTCCTCCGCAAGCGGCGCGTAGGGCCCTCGAGCAATATCGCGGGCACGGCATCGAGGCTCGGCAACTTCGGGTTGCCGATGCCGAAAAACACCGCGCCGGCCTCGTTTCTGCTTGGAGAAATCCGAGCGACAAGGGCGGTACGAGATGTTCCGCAAAATCTGGGATCTGATCAAAGACACGGTTTCCGGCTTTTCGAGCCATGAGGCGATGAGCCATGCGGCGGCGATAGCGTATTTCACGATATTTTCGCTCGCCCCGTTGCTGCTGATCGTCACCTCGATCGCCGGGCTCGTATTCGGGCGAGAGGCGGCGCAGGCCGCGATCATGGGCCAGTTCTCGGGTCTCATGGGCAAGGGCAGCGGCGATGCGCTGACCTCGATGCTGCAGAGCGCCGGCAGTCAGAGCCAGAAATCCGGAACCATCGCGACGATCATCGGGCTGGTCACCTTGCTGATCACGGCGAGCGGCGCTTTTGGCGAAATCCAATCCTCGCTGAACAAGATCTGGAACGCCGAGCCGAAAGCCGGGCTCACGCGCCTGGTGCGGGCCCGCATCGCCAGCATGGGGCTGGTCATGACGCTCGGCTTTCTGCTCGTCGTATCGCTGGCGGTGAGCGCCGGGCTTGCCGCGCTCGGGCACTGGGTCGAAGGCTTCTTCCCCGGCGCCAAGGTGCTGATGGCGGTGATCAATTTTGTGATCACGCTGGTCCTGCTGTCGGCCGTGTTCGCGGCGATCTACAAATTCCTGCCAGACAAGCAGATCGCCTGGCGCGATGTCATCGTCGGCGCCGTCGCGACAGCGGTTCTGTTTACGATCGGCAAATCGCTGATCGGGATCTATATCGGTAAAGCGAATGTCGCCGAAAGCTATGGCACGGCGGGATCGCTGATCGTGATCCTGTTGTGGATCTACTATTCGACCGTGACCTTTTTGTTGGGCGCCGAATTCACCCGCGCCTATGCCGAGTGCTTCGGCAGCCATGCCGAGCATCGGGCGGCTGAAGCGGAGCGGGTCGCGCCACGCCGACCCCAACCGGCGCCGGAGCCGCGGCCGGCACTCGCCGCCTCTCCGGATGCGCTGGCGCGACGAACCGCTTCGACCCGCGCCGAGATCGATCAGACCTGGCGCGTTATTCGCGAGCGCGTGCCCGAGCCGCCTGCCCTACCCCCAAAAATCGCCGGTCACGTTGTCGCGGAGCGGCCGTCCTGGCTGCAGATCGCGGTGGCCGGACTGGCAGTGGCCGTCCTGCCCGCCCCGAGGCGGAGCGAAACGGCTGCAACTTGGCGTGTCGCGCGCGACGCGGAGCGCATGCCGGCTACTGAAGCGATGGTCAGAAGGCCCACGCAACCGCTTCCGGCCGAATAGGCCGGCCGCAGACTGCACTATCGAACGGGTTGCGGCAGACCAGCGGATTCCGCTAGCGTTGACCCAGCCTCTTCCCGGACCCGAGCGCACCGATGCTTCACGCGACCACCGTCCATTTTCCGGCGACAACACTCCGCGCTGCGCTGCCCGCGCTGATGGCGATCCTGTTTGGCGCCTTTGTGATCTATGGCGTCGGGTTCGCCGGACCGGCGACGATCCACAACGCGGCGCATGACGTCCGGCACGCTTTCGCGTTTCCCTGTCACTGACGGCCAGGTCACCGAGGTCGGATCACTGACGGCCCAGGCTGACGCTCAATGCTGCGGCGGATTTTTCTCACCGCGCTGATCGCCGGCACGATGGCCGGTCTCTTTGCCGCCGGCCTCCAGCATCTCAAACTCATTCCGCTGATCGCCGCGGCCGAGGTTTACGAGGCGGCCGGGGCGCAGGCCGATCATCAGCATGGCGCCGCACCAGCCCACGATGCCGCCGCAGCGGAGTGGGAGCCGGCCGCCGGGATCGAGCGCGCCGGTTACACGCTAATGGCCGATCTCTTGGCCGGCATCGGCTTTGCGCTGCTGCTCGCGGGCGCGGTGGCGCTGGCGCGATTACGCGGCTATGCAATCGACGCGCGCAGCGGGCTGCTCTGGGGCGCTGCGGGATTTGCCGTCTTCGCTTTGGCACCGGCGATCGGATTGCCGCCCGAATTGCCGGGAATGTCGGCAGCCGAATTGGCGGCCCGCCAGCAATGGTGGCTGTTGACCGCCGCAGCGACCGCGGCCGGTTTGGGCGCCGTGATTTTCACTCGGCAGGTGCCCCTGCGGGTTCTTGGCGCCGTGCTGCTCGTGTTGCCGCACCTGATCGGGGCGCCGGCCGCGCCGCATGGCGCAATGGGCGTCCCGGCCGAGCTCGCCGCCGAATTCGCGACCGCCTCCTTGGCGACCGCTGCCGCGTTCTGGCTGTTGCTCGGCAGTGTCAGCGGCTGGCTGTACCGCCGCTTCGAATAGCTAGGCTGGCAAAGGCGCCACAGCCGGCTCAAGTCGCCTGCGGCCGCTGCCGATGAACAAAACCGCCAGTGCCGCGCCGATGCACAACAAGCCCGACAGTATGAAGGCTTCGAGGTAGGTGCCGAACGAGATCCGCATCATGCCGCCGAGGAAAGCCGCTCCGGCGCCACCGACCTGATGGATCACGGTGATCCAGGCGATCATCATCCCGGTCCGTTCGATACCGACGATACCGCTCATCAACCGCGCCGTCGGCGGACCGGTGGCGATCCAGTCGAGCCCGTAAAAGATGCTGAACAGCGACAGGCCGTAGAACGACATATCAAAGGCAAAGGGCAGGTACATCAGCGACAGGCCGCGCAGCCCGTAGTACCAGAACAACAGAAACCGGTTGTCCCAGCGATCGCTGAGCCAGCCCGACGCGGTTCCGCCGAGAAACGCGAACAGGCCGGTCGTCGCGAGCAGGCTGGCGCCGGCAACCTCGGTCAGCCCGTGATCGACGCAGGCCGGGATCAGATGCGTGCTGATCAGCCCGTTTGTCGAAGCGCCGCAGACAAAATAGCTGCCCGCCAGCAGCCAAAAATCGCGTGACCGGGCGCCCTCGCTCAATCCCCGAAACGCCGCCGTTATGGGATTGCCGGCCGGCGGCGCCGGCGGATCGGCTTGCGTCGCGCCGTACGGCGCAAGCCCGAGATCCTCAGGCCGGTCACGCATCAGCCACAGCAGGACCGGCACGAACCCGAGGACGATCGCGGTCAGCACGAGGCACATGGTCCGCCAGCCGGCATTCGCGGTCAGCCACGCCATCGTCGGCAGAAAAACCAGCTGACCGGCCGCATTCGAGGCGGTCAACACGCCCATGACGACACCCTGGCGGGCGCGGAACCAGCGGGCCGCGATATAGGCCGAAAGATACCAGCCGAGAAAGCCGGTCGCGAGACCCACGACGACGCCCCACAGCAGGAGAAGCTGCCACGATTCGTGCATGGTAGGAGTGAGCGCGACAGCGCAGCCGGTCACCGCCAGGGCCAGGCTCATCGTGCGTCGCACGCCGAAGCGGTCCATGATCGCCGCGGCAAACGGACCGACCGCGCCGTACAGCAACAAATTGACGCCGATCGCAAAGGAGATCGTGGCGCGCGACCAGCCGAATTCCGCTTCGAAGGGGATAATCAAGACGCCGGGCGCGGCGCGCACGCCCGCGGTCAGCAGCGCGACGACAAAGATCACCGCAGCGATGATCCAGGCGTAGTGCAATCGGCCGATCGCGATGCGGCTTGGCATGACGGTCAAATCGTCTCCTTCAGGACCATCTTGTCTTTACGCCGTCCATGCCGGTCAGCAGTCGATCACCCGGCGCGGTTGCCGCGTTTCCTTGATAATCAGCTTGTGCCCCGAGGCCTCCTCCAGGGCCTCGGTCGACTCGATCTCGATGCCGAACCCGGCGAGCCCGACATAGGTGCGCGAGCGGGTTGCGTGCAGCTGGATCGAGCTGACCCGCAAATCGCGCAGGATCTGCGCACCGAGTCCGATATCCTTCCATTGCCGGCTGCGTTCCAGCTCGGACGGGGTCGTCTCCTCGGCAATCGCGGTGGTCGGCACGCCCGAGGTACCGTCGCGCAGATAAACGAGGACGCCGCGCCCCGATTTCTTGAAGCGGCCGAGAGCGGTATGGATCGTCTGGGCGCCGCCGAACACATCTTCGACGACATTGGCACGGTGCAGCCGAGTCGGCACGTTCCGCCCGTCGCCGATCTTGCCGTAGACAAAGGCGTAATGGTGCACCTTGTCGAATGGCGTCACATAGGCGTAGCCCATGAATTCGCCGATCTCGGTTTCGATCTTGAACTCGGCGACCCGGGTGACAAGTTTTTCACGCGCTTGGCGATAAGCGATCAGATCGTCGACAGAGATCCGCTTCAGCGTGTGCTTCTTGGCGAAGCTAGCGATCTGCGGACCACGCATGACCGTGCCGTCGTCATTGACCAATTCGCAGATTGCCGCGACGGGCTCAATCTCCGCAAAACGGCACAGATCGATCGCCGCCTCGGTGTGCCCCGAGCGCATCAGGACGCCGCCATCTTTGGCGATCAGCGGAAAGATATGGCCGGGCCGAACAAAATCTGCGCGCCCGGTATTGTTGTTGGCGAGCGCCCGGATCGTTGCCGTGCGGTCGTCCGCCGAGATGCCCGTCGTCGTGCCGTGACGGTAATCGACCGAGATCGTAAAGGCGGTGCCGTGGATCGCGTCGCTATCGGCGACCATCGGCGCGAGATGCAGACGCCGCGCGATCTCGCCGGTGACCGGCGCACAGACGATGCCGCAGGTGTGGCGGATGATAAACGCCATCTTCTCGGGCGTCGCATGCGTCGCCGCAAGGATCAGGTCGCCTTCGTTCTCGCGGTCGTCATCATCAGTGACGACGACGATCTCGCCACGGGCGAAGGCGTCGATGGCGTCGCGCACCCTATCCTGAGACACGTTCTTTGCTCCCGGCCCGATCGGGCCGCAATTCCGTCACTCGAAGCCGTGGGCAGCGAGGAAGTGCGGGTTTGCCTCGCGCAGCCTGGCGATCGTCATCCGCCATAATATCACGCGGGCCGCGCATTCCTGCGAGGGGCAGGTTTCGAAGGCTCCGTTGCGCAGATCGAGGGCGAAACGGCGGAGAAGCCTGTCGGCTGGACCGCGGGCGTCTCGCCCGCCCTCATGCGGCCGGGACGGCCGCGGTCCTGATTGGGCAGATTCATAAAACGCAGCCAATTGGCCAAAACTGTCGTTAATCGGCCCGGTGCCAGCTTCGCGGTGCGCGATTGCGATGGCGGTCGCGATCAGGTGAGCCTCGCGGTGGCGCTCCGGCGGCAGTAGCGGGAGCAACTCGTCGAGCAACAACCGCCGACCGAGTTCGGCGAGTTCGAGCCCGCTCGGGAGGTCGCGCGCTGGATTCTGGACCGCCGGCATCTCGCCGGCAGCCGGGCAGGAAGCCGGCGGTCCTGCGGTATCGAGCAAGAACAGCAGCTCCAACTCGCATTCGCCGGCGCGGCGGCCGATGATCGCGGTCGAGAGATCGCGCGCGCCGCCGATCAGGTAACGATCGCTCTGCTGCAGGGCGATGATCGCCCAACGGAGATTGGCGAAAATCTCCCAATACCGGATGCGTTCGGGATCGAGGCGGCGGCCCGATGCGGCCTCATAACCGGCATAGAATGGTGCACGCGCGGCGATGCCGCCCGCCTCGCGGTCGAGCCGGGCGAAGCGCCAACCCTTGCAGCAGAACCAGCCGATATCCTCGTCGGGGTCGCCCCAGCCGGCGAATTCCCAATCGAGGACGCCGGTCAACTCGGCGCCCTCCAGCAGGTAATTTCCGGTGCGGAAATCGCGGTGGCACAGCACCGGGCCAAGCGGCGGCGGGATGTGGGTTTCGAGCCAGCGCGCCGCCCATTCGAGGACCGGCCGCGGGTTCGGGTGCAGGTCGAGATAGGCGCGGAAGCCGGCGATCTGCGCCGCCGGACCGTTCTCCTCCCCTCGATCGAGGAAGGCGAGGTCGGGCCGCGGCGGCCGGATCGTCTGAAGGCGCGCCAACTCCTCGCCGAGGCGATACGCTATCTGCGGCAAAACCGGCTCGAGCGCCGGATCGGTGGTGATCTGGCGGCCCTGCGCGGTCCCGGCGAGGCGCCGCATGACAAAAAACGGCTTCCCGATGACCCCCGGATCGGCGCAGGCGAAGAGCGGCTCGGGAACCGTAACGCCGGCCGCGAACGCCGCCTGAAGCACGGCGAACTCGTCGAGGCGAGCGAGGCTCGAAGGGATGCCGCTCGCCGCGTTGGTGCGCAAGACGAGGCGCTGCGGCCCGGCGAGGCGGCCATCCGAGAAAAAGACGTCGAGGCCCCAATTCTCCTGGATCGCGCCGCCGGCGAGCAACTCGCAGGCCGTGACCTCGACCTTTTCGGCGCCGCTCGCCCCGGCCAGGAAGCGCGACAGCGCCGTGACATCAAATGGCGGCAACGCCGTGACCGCCATCGACCGAAATCACCGCGCCGGTCACATAGGCACTGGCAGGCGAGACCAGAAACAGCAGCGCGCCGTCGAGATCCTCGGATTGGGCGATCCGCTTCAGCGGAATCCGCGAGATCAACCTCTGGCCGGCCTCGGTCTTGAAGAATTCGCGGTTGAAATCGGTCTCGACATAGCCCGGCGCCAAGGCATTGACGAGAATCCTGTGGCGCGCCAGCTCCATCGCCAGCACATGCGTCAGATGGATGAGGCCGGCCTTCGCGGCGCAATAGGCCGGCACCTGACCGATCGTCCGGAACCCCAATACCGAGGCGATGTTGATGATGCGGCCGGGGCGCTTGCGCTCGACGAGGTGATGCGCAAAGTCGCGCGCCGCCAGCCACGCGCCTTTCAGGTTCGTGTCGACGACATGATCCCAATCCGCTTCGCTGTGCTCGAACAGCGGTTTCGACACGACAACCCCGGCATTGTTGACGAGGACCGACAACGGCCCAAGCCGGTCTTCCGCATTCGCGATGGCCTCGCGGATGCTGTCCTGCTTGGTGACATCGCAGGCGAGCGGTAGGCACATGCCGCCGCGGCTTTCGATGTCGCGGGCGAGTTCGCTCAGGCGGTCGGCGCGCCGCGCTGCCGCTGCAACCTTGGCGCCGGCGGCGGCGAGCACCTGGGCAAAATGCCGCCCGATGCCGCTCGATGCGCCGGTGACCAGCACGACCTCGCCGGAAATGTCGAAGCTCGGCACGGCGATAGCGGTGTCGCTCACGATGCGATCTCCTTCGCCTGTTCGCGCAGCGCGTATTTTTGCACCTTGCCGGTCGAGGTTTTCGGCAATGGTCCAAAGACGACGTGCCCCGGCGCTTTGTAATGCGCCAGATTGGCGCGGCACCAGGCGGTGATGTCGGCGGCCGAAACCGCGCCGGCATCCGGCTTCAATGTGACGAAGGCGCAGGGCGTCTCGCCCCATTTCTCGTCCGGCTTGGCGACGACTGCGGCTTCCATAATCTGCGGATGGCGATACAGCACCTCCTCGACCTCGATCGAGGAGATGTTCTCGCCGCCCGAGATGATGATGTCCTTCGAGCGGTCCTTGATCTCGGCATAACCGTCGGGATGCATGACCGCGAGATCGCCGGTATGAAACCAGCCGGCGGCAAACGCCTCATTCGTTGCCGCGGGGTTTTTCAGATAACCCTTCATTAGCGTGTTGCTGCGCAACAGCAGTTCGCCGATTGTCGCGCCGTCGGCCGGCACATCGCGCAAGGTGTCGGGATCGGCGACGCGCTGGCGCTCTAAGGTCAGATATTGGACGCCCTGGCGCGCCATCTTGGCGGCGCGCTCACCTAGCGGCAGCTCGCCCCATTCCTCTTGCCAGGCGCAGGAGGTCGACGGCCCGTAACTCTCCGTCAATCCGTAGAGATGCGTGACGCGGAAACCCATCCGCTCCATCGCCTCGATGACCACAGAAGGCGGCGCTGCGCCACCGGTCGCGACTTCGACGACGTGATCGAAGCGGCGCTTCACACTGTCCGGTGCATGCACGAGCATGTTCAAGACGACCGGCGCGCCACAGAGATGCGTGACCCTGTGCTCGGCGATCGCGGCAAAGATGGGCGCCGGATCGACCCGGCGCAAACAGATATGCGTGCCGGCGACCGCCGTCACCGCCCAGGGGTAGGTCCAGCCGTTGCAGTGGAACATCGGCAATGTCCAGAGATAGACCGAATGCCGGTCGATCCCGAAGGTGATCGCGTTCCCGAGCGCATTCAGATAGGCGCCGCGATGGTGGTAGACGACGCCTTTCGGATTGCCGGTCGTGCCGGAGGTGTAGTTGAGCGCGATCGGCGTCCATTCGTCCGCGGGCCCTGACCACGGCATATCCGGATCACCCTCGGCGAGAAACGCCTCGTATTCGATGCCGCGGAGTCTGGTCTCGCCGCTGTCATCCGCGATTTCGACGACGGGGATCGGCGTCTCCGGTTCGGCGAACGCGTCTCGCGCCAAGAAGGCGAATTCCCGGTCGGCGATCAGCAATTTGGCGGCGCCATGCTGCAGGATGAAGGCGATCGAGCGGGCATCCAGGCGGTAATTCAACGCGTTCAACACCGCCCCCGCCATCGGCACGCCGTAATGCGCTTCGAGCAATGCCGGCACGTTCGGCGCGAGGACCGCGACGGTATCGCCCGGGCCGATGCCGCGCCGGCGCAGCGCATCGGCAAAGCGGCGGCAGCGCTCGTAGAATTCGCGATAGGTGAAACGCCGTGCCCCATCGATGACGGCGAGCTTGTCGGGATAGACCGCGGCGGCCCGCGCGAGAAAGCCGAGCGGCGTCAGCGCCGTGAAATTGGCCGGATTGCGCGCCAGATGTTCCGCATCGTAGGTCCGTTCCGTCATGGCCGCATCCTTAGGGAAGCCGCCATCAGAGATCAATCCGGAAGACGAGCTTCGCCTTGCCGCCAGGCAGCGGGCGCGTGCCGGTTAAGACACCGCCATTGGCGAGGATGACCCAGCGGGAGGGCTCGTTGTCGTCGTCGCAAGTGATTTCGAGCCGCCGCAAGCCAACCTCGCGCGCCACCGGCAGGATCAGCGCCAAGGCCCGGGTCGCGTAGCCGCGCCGGCGCTTCCACGGCACCACCGCGTAACCGATATGACCTGAAACGTAATCGGGAACCTCGTCGCTGCCCGAAACGAAGCGCAGATTGATCGCGCCGCAGAAATCGCCGTCGTCGAGCCAGAACACGGCT
>Ga0209808_1001953_pt1 | contig 10630 bp, 10 predicted proteins | sample GraSoiAngelo_157_FD_186171 | JGI IMG/M metagenome (GOLD analysis project Ga0209808, IMG submission 186171) | Grasslands soil microbial communities from the Angelo Coastal Reserve, California, USA - 14_1009_16_20cm (SPAdes) (version 2) | ecosystem: Environmental > Terrestrial > Soil > Grasslands ...
GATCGCGGATATTCTGCGCCGCCAGGGGCTTGAACCGGTTTGGAAAGATTGGGACATGGCGCTTACCGAGACGTGAAAATCATTGTAAACGGTCAGTCCCATTCAATTGCCGATCCACAGACGATCGACGGATTGGTTCAGGAACTGAAACTCATTCCGGAGACACTGTTGATCGAGCACAACGGCAAGGCACTTCACCGCGGGGAGTGGCAGAGACGCGCCATGCAGGATGGCGATAAAATCGAGCTAATTCGCGTTGTAGCCGGCGGTTAGCAGATCAAGAGATTGGCGATCACGCCGAAGCTCGAACCACGACGACCCGCATGCCGTCGATTTGCGAGACCACAATAGGGGTTTCTGCGGAAATAAAATCTCCGGCAGTGATCACATCCAGAACGCGATCTCCGAATTTACCTTTACCACTCGGGCGCAAGGTTGTTACGGCCATTCCTTTCGCGCCTGGCACAACCGGTAGCGCGGTGGCGAACTGGCGAGCAACGAGATCACAAGAATCGAGGCAATGATTGCGATGGAGAGATTCAGCATCGGAATCAGGAGCATCTTTGTCGACGGGACGAGCGGTTGATCGGGATAGCGATCGATCATGGCCCAGAAGAGCGATGCTAGGATGAGGAAGGCCCCGACAACGCCGAAGACGATGGTCGAATGGGCGAAGAAGAGCGCCTCGACCAGCACTAAGGCCACCCCAAGACCGAAAAATACGACGGCTTCCCAGCCGGCAAGGCCAGCCAGATAATGCCCAAGAAAGAAAAGTGTGAAACAAATGGCTGAGATCACGCCCGGGAGAGTGGCGCCCGGAATTTTGAATTCGATGTAAGCGCCGACGATTCCGCCGAGCAGCAACAAAGGCGCGAGGGCGGTAATCCAAAACGCCAATTGTTCGAATCCGGTTGGTCGCAATTGGACAACTCGACTGGGCAGATTCCCCTTTTTTACTAGATCGCCAATCGACTGAGCGATGCCATCCGCCAGAAGAGGTTTGCCGTTCACGACCTCCGTTGCCTCCTGGGCGTTTAATGTCAGCAGCGACCCTTTCGCGTGCACCAGACGATCGCCCACTCTGACCTCCTTGTCCTTGTTCATAAATGCCTCGGCGATTTCCGGGTTGTGACCATTGCGTGTGGCCATGCTGCGCACGAGCGCAGACCAATACGAAATCGTCTTTTCGCGCTCAGTTTCCGGAAGATCTTGGCCGGTGGAAAGAACCGGGGCGGCGGCCCCGATTGCGCTGACTGGCGCCATGTAAATATGTTTGGTTGCGAGCGCTACGATTGCGCCGGCCGATCCGGCATTCGAATCGATTAATGTATAGGTTGGAATCGACACCCGGTTCAGTGAGCTTGTCATTTCCTCGGCAACATCCAGCCTGCCGCCATAAGTATTCATATCAATGACAATGGCAGCGGCTTCGTGTGATTCCGCGAGTTTGATTCCACGCCGCAAAAACAAATGCGATGGCTCCGAAATTTCGCCACGAAGCGGAATAACGACAGTATCACCCTTACCGATAATTTCGCGACCCTGGGCAGTTTTACCGAGCGCGACCGCGAATCCAATCGCTAAGGCGATTTTTCCAAAGTTTTGGCAGCGACCGCTCACGCGGCTAAGCTTGCCATCGCGGCAAAGTCGGAACGAGTAAAAAGATGGCAATTCCTCCGGAAACGATCGAACAAGTAGCAGCCGCGAACGACATCGTGGAAGTGATCGGCAGCTATTTTCCGCTCAAGCGTGCTGGCGCGAACTTCAAAGCCCTTTGTCCATTTCACCAGGAAAAGACGCCATCGTTCACGGTCAGTCCTCAGCGGCAAACATTCCATTGTTTTGGCTGCGGTGTCGGCGGGAGCGTTTTCCGGTTTGTCATAGATTACGAACACATTGATTTCCCAGCGGCAGTCCACAAACTGGCGGCGCGAGTTGGGCTTCCCGTCGTCGAGGAACGGCGGGACGAGGAAGGTCGTCAGCACGAAGCGCGGCGCGCCCTTTTGAAGCTACATGCGGACGCGGCGGAATGGTTTCATGAAAATCTGATGAAACGGGACGTGGGTGCGTCGGCACGCGACTATCTCAAAAAGCGCGGGATTAAAGGTGAGGTCGCGAAATCATGGAAACTCGGTTTTGCCCCGGACAGTTGGAAAGGATTTTGCGAATGGGCGAGCAGCCAGGGTTATCGACGGCAACAGATTCTCGCAAGTGGACTGGCAAAATTGCGCGATGAAGAACGCGCCGAAAGCGATTTCTACGATCGTTTTCGCAACCGGATCATATTCCCCATCTTCAATGATGTTGGTGAAGTGATCGCGTTTTCCGGCCGCGTCCTGAACGGAGATTCCGGCTCGGCCAAATACATCAATTCACCCGAGACTCCGCTCTTTCGGAAAGGGCACGTGCTTTTCGGTCTGCACAAAACAAAACGCGCACTGATAGAAGCAAACAGCGCGATCGTTTGTGAAGGCCAGCTCGACTTAATTGCGCTATTCGAAGTGGGAATTCAAAATGTGGTCGCGCCACAAGGGACGGCCTTCACCGAAAATCAAGCGCGGGTATTGCGGCGATTCGTTGATGAGGTCGTGCTTTGTTTTGATTCGGATGTCGCCGGCCAAAAAGCGACCGAGCGTTCACTCGCGGCGCTACTGCAAAATGATTTACTCATCCGGGTCGCAGAAATGCCGCCGGGCGAAGATCCTGATTCGCTTGTCCGGAAGTCTGGCCGACAAAAATTTGAGGAGCTGATTACCTCTGCTCCGGATTTTTTCGATTATTGGATCGAAAAGAAGACGGCGCTGACTGACCTCAAGTCCATGGGCGCGAAGATGCAACTAGCGCGCGATTTAGGCGGGACGGTGGCAAACGTCCGGGAACCGATTATGCGTGGAGAGGTGATTCATAAGATTGCCGCCCGGCTTGCCATTCGAGCTGCAGATTTCGAAAAATTGGTTAACGAGAGCCCGTCCATCACCGTTGGTGCACGGGATTCCACTGGAGAGGTTTCCGTGCCCGTGCGTCTTCCATCACATGAGATAGCGATGCTTTGTGTGCTCGCTCTGCGGGACGAGGACACGCGCGCGTTCCTGCGCGAACAAAACTGGCGGGAGGCTTTGTCGAACATTCCGGACACGAACTTGCTAGTAAAGATTTTGGAAGCGAATTTGGATCCGACCGATCCGGCTTCGCTCAACTTTTTCCAAACGACACTGACGCCGGGCGAGGAATCCATCGTCTCAGGATGGATGTTACAAAGACTGCCGGCGAACCCGGCGGAGATCGCACGCGAGTGGTGGAACGGCCTTGAGCGGGCGATTCTGCGGCGTCAACTCGAGGTGGCGGAAAGCCGCCTCCGCTCCCGCAATCTGAGCACCGGAGAAATCGTGCAATTGCAGAAACAAGTTCTTGACCTGCGAGGGCAACTCCACGACCTTCGCCCGTTTTCGTCTGTCCGTGCGCGCGAGCCCTAATTTTTGGCATTTTTCAGCGAAAGCTGACGAGAATTTCTGACGTTTGCCCGTGGTCAAAAAATTGAAACGCAACGCTCGCACAGTGCGCCGCCGTCAGGCGATTTCACGGCCCGACGGTGGGGATTCACCGTTGCCTAAATCCGCGAAAAAGAAAGCGGCGCCCAAGCGTGCTCTCCAACATAGGATGAAGAGCACAACTGCGCCGACTCGAGTCAAGCCTGGTCGAAACGGAGACCAGATAAGGCCGGGAGGGATCGCGCCCGATGATTTGCAAGCGCGCATCCGGGACTTAACCAAGCTGGCGAAGGAGCAAGGCTACATCACGTTTGATGATCTTAATGATGCGCTGCCGGAAGCCGTCACCGATGCCGAAGAACTGGATGCCATTCTCGCGCAGTTGCGGCGAATGGAGATCGACATCATCGAAGCCTCCGAAGTCGATCGCTACAAAGACGGAAAGAAGGAGGCCGACGAAGAAGAGGAAGAAGAGAAGCCGGAGACAAAACTCGATATTCTGGATGATCCGGTCCGCATGTATCTCAAACAGATGGGCCAGGTGCCGCTGCTGACACGGGAGCAGGAGGTTGAAATTTCTAAACGAATTGAAGAAGCCGAGAACATGGTGCAGCAGCATATCAATCGGTTCGGCTTTACCGCTCAGGCCCACCTCGATCTGGCGCAAAAATTGAGCGAAGGCCGGGAGCGGTTCGACCGCGTGATTCTCGACAAGAAGATCGAAAGTCGCGAACGCTACATGAAAATGCTACCGCGGCTTTGCAAAAAGGTAGAGCAACTGAGCGCCGCCATAACAAGTCAATATGCGGAACTGCGCACCGCTTCTTCGCGCAGCGCGACGGCGCGTCGAAGAGGATTCCAGCGGTCTGTCGCTGCCTTGCAGCGCTTGTATCCGCGTTTCTATTTTAAACAAAAGGTCACGGAAGAGTTTGTCCATCTCGCAGACCAGCATTTTGCAACGATCAGCGCGCTCAAATCCGATCCTCCTCAACGCCCCCACGGTCGCGGCCGAAATTCCGCTCCAATCAAAAAAGAAGATGTGGATTGTGCGGCCTGGCTTTCGGCCGAAGAATATGTCGAGCAATATCAGGCGTTGAAATTGTGGCTCCGAAAAGCGCTTCGCGCAAAAACCGAAATGGTAGAAGCGAATCTCCGGCTGGTCATTTCCATCGCCAAGAAGTACACCAATCGCGGTCTCTCTTTCCTCGACCTCATTCAAGAGGGCAACATGGGTCTGATGAAAGCGGTCGAGAAATTTGAGTACCGTCGTGGCTACAAGTTTTCGACTTACGCCACGTGGTGGATCCGCCAGGCAATCACACGGTCGATCGCGGATCAGGCGCGTACCATTCGCATTCCGGTGCACATGATTGAGACGATCAATAAGTTAATGCGGGTGCAAAAGCAGCTGGTGCAAGAGTATGGGCGGGAGCCGACACCGGAGGAGGTGGCAGAGGAAATTTTGCTGCCGGTGGACCGGGTTCGGGCCGTGCTGAAAATGGCGCAACAGCCGATCTCACTCCAATCGCCGGTGGGCGAGAGTGAAGAGACGAATTTCGGCGATTTCATCGAGGACAAAGGGGCGGAAAATCCGAGCGATATGACCGCAATCGTATTGCTCAAAGAAAAGATTAAGGATGTGCTGGAGACGTTGACTGAGCGGGAACGACAGGTGCTCGAACAACGCTTCGGGTTAGTAGATGGTTATAGCCGAACCTTGGAGGAAGTGGGCCGGCAATTTCGTGTTACTCGCGAACGCATTCGGCAGATTGAAGCCAAAGCATTGCGCAAAATGCGGCACCCGACTCGCATTCGTCAACTAGAAGGATTTCTTGACGCAGCCGAGGTCTGATCGAAACTTTTTCGCCGGCTACTGGTTCAATTTTCGGCATGAATCGCGAAGAGGATCCAAAATTGTGGGATTTGCTTGGCCGCGCGCAGAAGGTTGAGCCGTCGCCATTTTTCGCTCGGAATGTCGTCCGAGCCGTCCGGCTTCGTCAGCCGGAGAAGCCCCAGTGGATTGGGTGGCTGAATCTGCGAAGAATTGTTCCAACATTATCGGCGATCGTTGCGGCACTGTTAATGATTACGGCGGTGGAGACTTTCCACCGGCATTCGGCGCCGACTGGGCGCGAGCGTATAGCGCTGGCTGATGGACAAGATCCCGATCTTGCTGCTGATCTTGACGTGCTGATTGGCGCTGATGATGACAGTGACGACTCAGTGCTGTTATAATAAGTAGAGTCCGGGCGCGCGAGTCTCGGCGGGCTGGGAGCGAGGACCAGGAGCCAACCGAACTACAAAAGGCGGTTAACGCCAGTAGCGATGGTGGCGGTGGTAATAAACGCGCCGGCCGTGCCGCCAGTAATACGGCCGGTAACCGACGTTATAATACCCCGGCGCATAGTACGGATATGGATAATAGCCGTAGCCGTATGGATAGCCATAGAAGCCTGGGAATCCGAAACCTATTCCAATCGAAACTCCAGCATTCGAGTCGGTAGCAGTGGCCATAAGGAAGCCGAGCGCGACCGCCGAGATTAATAAGAGCTTTTTCATCAGTTCATCTCCTTTCGCATAATTAAACCGAAAATTGGACGCAAAGTTTTGCGAATTATTTTGCGATTGATCCGGCCGATTGGAGATACCCAGTCACCCGAAGATCATCTCCAAAACGTTCGTAGCGTGCAGATCTCAGGCGAAACGACTCGGCGACTGACTTTGCTCCCTTTCCTCCGAATGCGAGGACATTTCCGCCGGTCAATTTTGAGCCAATATAAATTTGCACCTTGTCAATCAGGCCTCGATCAAGTGCTTCACTCAACACTTCACCACCGCCTTCGAGTAAGACACTCGTAATCTCACGTCTCCCGAGATCGCGTAAAACTGTTCTGAGCCTTTGGTTGCGATAGATCAGTGTGCGGCTGGCGTGGGAATCGCAGAAAACGTTGGCATGGTGCGGCAGTCGGCCGGACCGGGTCAAAATCACGCGCCAAGGTTGTTTGCTCGCCGACCTAATCCGGACGGTTAACCGGGGATTGTCTTGGCGAATTGTTTTTGCACCGACAATGATAGCGTCAGCAGTCGCCCGAAGTTCTCGCGCGTCGCGGCGGGATGGCGTTGAGGTGATCCATTGTGAATCCGCTGGTGGGGCGGTCAGTCGGCCATCGAGGCTCATTCCGCACTTTGCGATAACGAATGGCTCGCGCGTCCTGATCCATTTGTTAAATGCCTCATTCAATGCTGTACATTCAGATTCCAGCACTCCGGGTGAAAGTTCGATTCCAGCCCGGACCAGCATTTCAATAGCGCGTCCCCGATGCTTCGGGTTTGGATCTACCGCACCAATCACGACACGGCGAACGCCCCGCTCGATAATGTAATCGACACAGGGGGCGGTTCGTCCCCGGGTCGAGCACGGCTCCAAGGTAACGTAGAGAGTGGCGCCCGGCGAAATAGGCCCGGATATTTTGCGCAGGCAATCCACTTCGGCATGATCCGCTCCAGCTTGGCGATGGTAGCCGCGCGCCAGAATATGTCCGCCATCGACCAGGATGGCTCCGACGGCAGGATTAGGGCTCGTTAATCCAGCGCCTTTGCGCGCCTGATCGAGCGCCTGGCGCATGAATTTTTCATCTCCTTTTTCTTTCATCGCGAAGAGACCAAGCTAATGGATCTTGAAGGACGTGGCGACTGGAGAAGAACTGAGTCGAATTGGCGCTAGAGTTCAGGTTCATCTGGCCGACCCATGGGAAAGGATGTCTCTATTGCGCTCGATTAGTAGGAACCGTTTTTACATCCTAAGTAGCCGGTAATGTGAAACATGTGACAGAGATATCGCCCGCGCGATCGTTGGCACTTTGCAAGCTGGAGATAACGAAAGGAAATTTTTCAGAAAGGAATAATTACATGAGTATTATCCGTTACCAATCCCCAGAGACTGTGGCCTGGACCGGGCTTGATCGCTGGAACAACCTTCGTGACGAGCTTGACTCGCTTTTTGACATGCCGTTCTGGTCGAACTTCGGCCGGCAATCGCAGCTGTTCAGCGGCTGGTCTCCGGCCCTCGATCTGTATCAAAACAATGATAACATGATTGCCCGTGTCGAGTTGCCTGGGATGCGCAAAGAGGACATCGAAATCTCACTGCAAGATGGCACGTTGACAATCGGCGGCGAACGCAAGAGCGAAGGGGCTGAAGGCGATAAAGCCGAACGCACCGAACGCTATGTCGGCAAATTCCGTCGTAGCGTTTCACTGCCCACGCAAGTCGATGCCAGTAAAGTCACGGCAACTTACCGCGATGGAATTCTCACGGTCACTCTGCCGAAGGCCGAGGAAGCGAAACCGAAGCATTTCATCACGCCCGTCGCAAGTGTCACCGAGGACGGCGATGCCTATCAGTTGAAAGTCGAGATGCCTGGCGTCAACAAAGAAGGGCTCGAGATTTCGGTGGAAAATAACGAGCTTTCCATTATCGGGCGGCGCGCCTTGCCGCCAATCGACGGCACGATCATTCATCGGGAATCGCGCCCAGAAAATTTCCAGCGCGTGTTCGAGCTCGATCCCAGCATCGATACAGGAAAAATCGCCGCGCATATGGATCAGGGCATTCTCACTCTCACGCTGCCAAAGGCAGATCAGGTAAAACCGCGCAAGATTACCGTCAGTTAATTATCTGCATCTCGGATTCAGAGGCCGCGTGTCCACACGGTTGCGCGGCCTTTTGTTTTTTCTTGGCGAACGCGGAAGCGCGGACTTAGCTGAAGTATGCCCGCAAAAACTGAAGAAAAGACCGGCGAAGAGAAATTAATCGCCGCCCGAAACAAGAATCTCGATCTGGCGATTCAACAAATCGCAAAAGACTACGGCGACGGGGCGATCATGCGACTGGGGGATGACAAGATCACGGACGTTGAGGTCATTCCCACGGGTAACATTTTGATCGATCGAGCGCTCGGGGTGGGCGGGTTTCCGCGTGGACGAGTCGTCGAGGTTTTTGGGCCGGAATCATCCGGGAAAACGACCCTTACGCTCACGGTAATTGCCCAAGCGCAAAAGCGCGGAGGTTTGGCTGCATTCATCGATGTCGAACACGCGCTCGATCCGCAATACGCGCGCAGACTGGGGGTTGACCTGGACGATTTGCTGGTCTCGCAGCCTAGTTCTGGCGAGGAAGCACTGCGAATTTGCGAGACGCTGATCCGCTCGAATGCCCTGGATGTGATCGTGGTTGATTCGGTTGCGGCCCTGGTCACGAAAGCGGAACTGGAAGGTGAAATCGGAGACACTACCGTTGGCGCGCAGGCGCGGTTGATGAGCGCGGCCTTGCGTAAACTGACCGCGCTCATCTCTAAAGCGCGTACCTGTTGCATTTTTACGAACCAGATCCGCGAGAAAATCGGCGTGATGTTTGGCAACCCGGAGACAACGCCGGGTGGCAAAGCCCTTAAGTTTTACGCGAGTGTTCGGGTCGATATCCGCCGGATCGGCGCCATCAAGCAGACCGATGGGGTTGTGACGGGCAATCGGACGCGCGTCAAAATCGTGAAGAACAAAGTGGCGCCGCCATTTACCGAAGCCGAGTTCGACATCATGTACAATGAGGGAATCTCTTCTAGCGGCGCGTTACTCGACCTCGCTCTTGAAAAACAGGTGATCGAAAAGCGTGGCTCTTGGCTCAGCTACAAGGGGACACAGCTTGCCCAAGGACGTGACGCCGCCAAGGACACATTGAAAGCCGATCCCAAGCTTTACCAGGAAATCGAACGCGCTGTGAAAGCCAAGCTCGACGAACAGAAGTAATTTTCGCCTCAGGCGTTTCATCGCCCCATGGGCTGCTGCAAGCGCCGGCCGGCGTTTTGGGTGGTTTTGACAAGTAGGTGCTATTTCGTTAGTTAGTCTCCAAAACGAAACCAACAATGAACCATGACGAATGCCCGGTAAGTGCAGCGGTGCAGGTAATCGGCGGCAAGTGGAAGCCGGTTATTCTTTTTAACCTGAGAGAAGGTGCCAAGCGCTTCAGTGAATTGCGCCGTGCCATTCCAGCGGCAACGCAAAAGATGCTAACCCAGCAACTCCGTGAACTCGAGAGTGACGGAATAATTGATCGCAAGGTGTTTCCCGTCATCCCGCCTCACGTCGAATACTCCTTGAGCGCACATGGCCGCACTTTAAAGACGGTGCTTGGAGCAATGTGCGATTGGGGCCAGAAGCACCGCGCGCATATGCTGCGGCGCGGCACGACCGGTGTCTCGCGTAATGGTCTTGCCACACGCGAGCGGCGCGTTATCGCGACAACCTCGCGCGCGTAAACCCAGCTCGCGTTCCTACCTTTTCATGACAAACCGCGAGATTCGCCAGAGCTTTCTCGATTTCTTTCACGAGAAACAGCACACCATTGTCCCATCGTCGTCGCTTCTGCCAGATGCGCCGAACCTGCTTTTCACGAACGCGGGGATGAATCAGTTCGTCCCGATCTTTTTGGGCGAACGCAAGCCGTCATGGGACCCGCCCCGTGTTGCCGACACACAGAAATGTATTCGGGCCGGCGGTAAGCACAACGATCTCGAGGATGTCGGCCTCGACACGTATCACCACACCTTTTTCGAAATGCTCGGCAACTGGAGCTTTGGCGACTACTTCAAACGTGAAGCGATCGAATGGGCCTGGGAATTGGTCGTCGATCGCTGGAAATTTCCGCCGGAGCGGCTTTACGCGACCGTTTACCAACCTGGAGCGGGAGAGCCGAGCGAGTTTGATCAGGAAGCGCACGATCACTGGGCGCGCTTGTTTCGCGACGCCGATCTCGATCCCGCCATTCACATCGTTAATGGAAGCAAGACGGACAATTTCTGGATGATGGGTGATACCGGTCCGTGTGGGCCGTGCTCGGAGCTGCACGTCGATCTCACGCCGTTGGGCGATACACGTGGCACGCTCGTCAACAAAGAGGATCCGCGCTGCATCGAAATTTGGAATCTAGTTTTCATCCAGTTCAACGCGAATCCGGACGGGACATTTTCTTCGTTGCCGCAGCGTCACGTCGATACCGGAATGGGTTTCGAGCGCGTCACCGCGATCATTCAAGGGACCAAAAATCTGACCGATTTTTCGGGCACAATCTCGAACTATGAGACGGA
>Ga0209808_1001957_pt1 | contig 10614 bp, 9 predicted proteins | sample GraSoiAngelo_157_FD_186171 | JGI IMG/M metagenome (GOLD analysis project Ga0209808, IMG submission 186171) | Grasslands soil microbial communities from the Angelo Coastal Reserve, California, USA - 14_1009_16_20cm (SPAdes) (version 2) | ecosystem: Environmental > Terrestrial > Soil > Grasslands ...
ACCCGCTCCTTTCGAACTTTGCGTTTAATTTCTCGAACCCACCATTTTTGCCATATTTACTCGAAGTCAAGCCCAATCGCGCCGCGAGTCACAGGTTGTTGAGCTCATGGTAAGGGCTTGAGCAGAGCCGAAATTTCAGACCGCTTAGGAGTATCTAGGAAATGTGTGAGTGTTTTCATCGAGCGCGCGCGAGCAAAATTCCGCTTAAAAACGTCGCTTCAGCTCCGACATTTAGCCTTTCGATGGGCGATGTGTCCTGACAAACAAAACGCGATAGACCACATTGGAAAGCCAAAGTCGCGAGTGTAAGAGTCATTCACGTCCGGCGGTCACTAAGTCCGCGCTGGCAGAAACAAAGCGGCTTGGAAGTTTTTGAGGCCGAAGGCGTATGCCCGGTTTACTGCGGTACGAACGGGCCGCGCGGAGATTCAGGTGCTCGACGACAATTGGAACGTTGTCGAGACGATAAGGAATGAGGATTTGAAACCAGTTGTGTGAAATTCGTATTACGGCCGCGGAGTCAGTTTGTGATACCGAACGCAAACAACAATGCGTCTTCTACTTTGCTAAGTGTATCGCGAGGCAGGTCGCCGATTTTCCGAAGAAATCGATTTCTTTCAGCTGTCGATGCGGACATGACGCCTTGTGTATTCGCCGTACTTCCGCGGGTTAGAAACGGTAACGGAGGAAGTTCGACTTCGTACTTGCTGCCGCGATTCTGCCCCGTGACTGGAATGTAGGCAGTAATCTTTCGTGGCGGATCAGGATCGTCCCTAGAAATGATAATTACGGGACGAATTTTTCCGGCTATCCCAAGATCAGCTAGCCAGACTTCACCTCTTTGGGGGCTCATCCAAGAGGTCTAGCACTTCTTGTTCAACCGCCCTAGAGCTCAATATGTCGGAGTTGTCGTCAGGCCGAGGAGATGCGACCCCGCCAAAGCTGAAGGACACTTCCCTTGACCGGATATGCGTTGTCAGCTGAAATGCGTCCACCGCGTTGACAGCTTCGCTCCATGCATCACATACCGCACTCATAATGTCTTGTATCTGTTTATGTTGCCACCTGGAGAACGTTTATATCACGCTTACCCACTTCATCTCCATTGAGCAATATTAACACCCGATAGGTGCCCGGGGTAGGAAAAGTTATTCCTGGCACGGGAACCGAAAAGGCCATTATTTCCGTTCTGGCAAATCTCCTCTCTTCCCCAAGCGGGAGTTTTATCGAACTGCTGAATACGACATGCGCCGACCCCGTTTGTTCAATTCGAGTCGTCAGATCGAGCTCTCTTACCGTGCCTTCAATATTTGAAACCCAAAAAGTGAGGAAGAACCGCAGATAGGTGGCCGGAAATTGCGGAAAAGCGAACTGGTCAAAACACCCTACCAGAGATCTTTTCTGCGTTCCCTGTTCGATAATGGACAGGTCTGACAACAGTATGCCGGGGAGCACTGAGGGTTCGGATTCGATCGGCATCGCGCTACGACTCTGACCAAGGAGGATACCGGTCTCAAGCGGAAAATTTCCCGACCCTTCTCAGCACCTCTCTGTCACAACTATCGCGCACGCGCGCGAGGGACTTGACGCGAAGTTGGCAAATAGATTGCGCTTTATTGCGTCTCGTTGCGTAATGATTCGTAAAGCAATTCGACTGGAAGACCCATGCTTTTCCCTCGTGAAACTCTTTTCAGAGGCAGAAATCGCGAAAATTGAACTCGCGGTAAATTCGATCAAATACGGATTTCTAATCCGTCGGTCGGGTGTTCGAGTCACCCCGGGCGCGCAGCTCCGCTCTGGGGCACGATTCAGAAGAATGCAGCGTTGGTTGGTCCGCGTCTTTGTTTTGTTAGCGATTTGCAGCGCGGCGCCTGCTCATGCCGCGGAATCGCTCGATCAAACGATCGGCTTTCTCCTTCATCGAATCGAGACCGCCGACGCCACCTTCATCCGCAATGGGCAAGCGCATACCCCGCAGGAGGCTGTGGCGCACGTCCGCGCTAAGTACGAACATTTCAAAGCGCAGATCAAAACACCGGAGGATTTTATCCGGCTGACTGCGACGAAGAGCTTGCTTACCGGCCAGCCTTACCTCGTGCGCACTCGCGATGGCAAGGAGATGCCGCTCAGCACGTGGTTGAGCAACGCACTCCGGGAACACCGAGAAAATGAAGCTAGGTGATCTTCAGTCCCGCTGCTGAAGTCCGTCTTGGGAACGAAGTTAGCTACAAGCAGCACAGAAATGAACCAAAACAATTCGTGGGCGCGAATTTTTGCGCCTGCGATCGCTGGCGGATTTTTGCTCTTCGATGGTTGCGCCCTCAAAATGGGCAAGCAGCCGCGCCAGGAAATCGCGCCGTTTTATTCTGCGCGCTCGCCGGAGTTTCGACAGGCCGCGGGATCATTGCTGGGGCCTAATTTTGTCCCGGGCAACAACATCACCACTCTGGTTAACGGGAATCAGATTTTCCCGGCGATGCTCGGCGCAATTCGATCGGCCAAACAATCAATCAGTTTCGAAACGTATGTCTTTCAGGACGGTGAAATCGCGCGCCAGTTCACCGACGCGCTGGCCGAGCGGGCGCAGGCGGGAGTAAAGGTAAACGCCATTCTTGATGCACAAGGCACGCAAGAAATGGGCTGGCAAAATCTGGAGCGATTACGCAACGCCGGAGTCCAGGTTGCGAAATATCATTCAGTTTTCTGGCCCGATCCACGTCGCTACAACAACCGCACTCACCGTAAGCTACTAATTATCGATGGGAAAATTGGTTTCACTGGTGGAGCCGGAATTGCCGATCCATGGACCGGCAACGCCGACTCGCCACAACATTGGCGCGACAATCATTACAAGGTTACCGGCCCAGTCGTGGCGCAACTCCAGGCGACCTTTGCAACCAGCTGGTTAAAAACACGCGGCCAAGTACTGCATGGCACCGACTTTTTTCCGCCTCTCGCACCCGCCGGCCCATATCTGGCACAGGCCATCCGAAGCGGCGCCCATAATGAAAATCTCGATTTGATGTATCTGCTCTCGATCGCCTCGGCGCAAAAAACGTTGCGAATCGAGAACGCTTACTTTCTTCCGGACGACCTGATGCGCAAAGAACTAACCGCAGCAGCAAAGCGGGGCGTGAAAGTTGAAGTCGTGGTTCCTGGAAAAAAGATCGATCAGAAACTGGTGCGCCTTGCCTCAAAACGGCATTGGCCGGAATTGATCCGCGCCGGCCTCAGGATTTTCGAATATCAACCGACGATGATACACGTGAAGTTGATGATCGTGGATGATATTTTCGTCTCGGTTGGTTCGGGTAATTTCGACAATCGCTCGATTCGTTTGAACGACGAAGCCAATCTCGATGTGTTGGATCGCAATTTCGCCGCGCGACAGATTCGTCTTTTTGAAAGTGACAAGAAGGAATGCCGGGAAGTGGCACTCGACAAAACGGGCGGATTGATTTTCGCCCATCCGATTCAACAGGCGGCCGGGTTGGTTGCTCCGCAGTTGTAGAATCGCTCGCCGCGGCGAGCGCCTCTACAATCGATTACCAGCGATGAAACGCGGGATGACCTTCCTTCACTGCAACGAAGGTGCCCCGGCATGTCGCACAAACTTTTTCGTTCGCGCTCAAGGTTCCCTCCACCGTCGCTCGATCATCGGTCGATTCGACAACTTTCCCCGACAAGAAAACCGGCCCGTTTGACGGTGTCGGCCGTAACAATTTGATCGAATAATCTGCAGTAACAGTGCAGGGCGGATGATCGGCACCAGCTTTGTTCATCAAGTGCCAGGCTGCTGTCCAATTGCAGTGGCAATCGAGAAGGGTGCCGATGATCCCACCATTCAAGACACCCGGGAACGCTTCATATTTGGACTGCGGGATCCACTCTGCGACGATTTCCTCTCCCTTCGGAAAACTGCGAATGCGTAAGCCCTGCCTGTTGGCTGGGCCGCAGCCAAAACACGAATTATTGGGCGCGTATTTTTCCTGGAGCGATCTATTTTTCATTCTAGCGGCGCTCCATGAGCGCTAAACTAAGAAAGCCGGTGGTCATAGGCCGCCGCGACAGACTCAATTCAAGCGCCGTTTTTCGATCCGCCATCGTATGGGCGCGGCGCCGGCCCGGTGTACAGTGATAGCGGCCGGATCAAACGATTATTGTCATGCTGCTCGACCACATGCGCGCACCAGCCGGCAACGCGCGACGCGGCAAAGATCGGCGTGTTTAGCGCCGGATCGAATTCCAGCATTGTGAACACCGGCGCGGCGTAAAGATCCACATTGGCGCACAAATGTTTCTCGCGCTCCATGGTTTGCTCGAGCTTCTCGCAAATTGGAATCCAGTTTTCCTTGCCGGTGCGCTTGCCCAGGTCGCGCCCGATCTCGCGCATGACCGGTACGCGCGAATCCCCTTTTTTGTAAACGCGATGGCCAAATCCCATGATCTTCGCTTTCTTCGCCAGCTGGTCTTTCAACCAACCTTCGGCGCGATCTGGGCTTTTTATTTCATCGAGCATTCGCATCGATTGCTCATTCGCGCCGCCGTGCAGCGGTCCTTTCAAGGCGGCGCACGCGCTCGTCACCGCTGCGTAAATATCCGCCAGGGTCGATGCCGTCACCCGCGCGGCAAAGGTCGAAGCATTAAACTCATGATCCGCATACAAAATGAAAATCGTGTCCATCATTTGGATCTGCCAATCCTGCGGAACTTCACCGCGCAATTTGTAGAAAAGATTTCCCGCCAGGGTCAGATCCTCCCGCTCCGGTAGTGGGGATTTGCCGTGCGCGATGCGGTAGCCATCGGTGATCAAGGTGGAGACCTTCGCGATTAATCGAATCGATTTGCGAATGTTGGCCGCGTGCGAATGGTCGTTCAATTCCGGATCGAACGCCCCCAGCATCGACACGCCTGTGCGCAGCATGTCCATCGGATGCGTCTCTTTCGGCATTAATCGCAGCGCATCCAGCACCTGCTTCGGCAGCATGCGAGCCCTCGCGATTTCGGAGGTAAACTTACTGAGTTCCTCCACATCCGGGAGTTCGCCGTTAAGCAATAGATACGCGACTTCCTCGAAGCTGGCTTTCTCCGCCATCTCGTGAATGTCGTAGCCGCGATACATCAGGCCTGCGTTCGGATCGACCCAGCAGATTTGCGTCTCGCCTGCGATCACGCCAGCGAGGCCGGGACTGTAAGCTTGTTTGGTTTCTTTAGTTGCCATCGTTGTTCCTCCCACCATGCTAGCACGCCTTTCCGTCAACCTGAGCGGAGCAAAGCGGATTCGAAGAATCCCGTAGCGTGACCTCGCAGTTTTCGCAACGGGATTCCTCGCTCCGAGCCGGAGTGGCAATTTCGCTCGGAATGACTCCCATTAGGAACGATAGCCAGTCCACGAATCGCAGCCCGGATCGTAATCGAGCAATTGGTAAAGCTCCTCCCGCGTCTGCATTTTCTCCAGCCAATCGCGCTGATTCCCGCGCGTTTTTAGATCGCGCAAAAATTCCGCCGTCGCTTTCATGGAGACGCGAAACGCGCTTTGTGGAAAAATGACCATTCGATAACCCAGGTCGCGCAATTCATCGAGTGAGAGTAAGGACGATTTCCCGAATTCGGTCATATTCGCCAGCAGCGGGACCTCCATTTCCTTTGCGAAATCGCGGAACTCCTCTTTCGTTTGCAATGCTTCCGGAAAAATCGCATCGGCGCCGGCAGCTACGTAAGCTTGCGCCCGCTTCACCGCGCCGCCGAAATTTTCAATCGCCCGAGCATCCGTCCGCGCAATTAGTAGAAAATCTTTATCGCGTTTCGCCGCCGCTGCCGCCGCGATCTTTTCCTTCATGTCGGCTGACGCGATCAGCGATTTTCCCGCAAGGTGTCCGCACCTTTTGGGAAATTCCTGATCTTCCAGATGACAACCGGCCAACCCGGCGCTTTCCAATTCACAAATCGTCCGGGCTGCGTTCTCGGCGCCACCGAATCCGGTGTCGGCATCGACAATCGCCGGAATTTTCACCGTCCTCGCGACGAATCCGGCCAGGATCTCGACCTCAGTCAAGGTCAGCAACCCGATATCCGGCAATCCTGCCGTGCAATTTGCCAGTCCCGCGCCGCTGATATAAACCGCATCAAATCCGGCACGTTCCACCTGCCGTGCGATCGACGCGTTCGGAACTCCCGGCATCGCCACGCAATCCTTCGCGATCAATTGGCGTAATCGCGCTGCCTTTGTCATTTCAATTCGCAACAGATCATATTCTTCCGGTAGGGCGAGACTCAGTCGAGCCATCGCGTTGACCACGGCTCCGCAGAGCGTCGCCCTACCAAAATGAGCGAACTTTGTTCATCACGGCATCCGCAATAGTTTCATCAGATGATGCACACCACTCTGCTGGTCGAGCGACCAAGCCTGGTCCAAAATTTTTGCGGAATGATCCCGTCCCAGCACCGGCGCGACGAGATGCAAAAATTTCCGCTCCAGCTCGACATCCGAGACCGGGTTTTTCGCGTTGCCCAGCGGGTAATCGACCCGCTTGGTCAAAGTGCGGCCATCTTTCAACGTCACATGCACGATGTTCGCAACCGCCCCTGGATAAAGCGCGCTTAGCTCGGCATTGCGTGTCACTTTCACGTTCTCCAAAAATTTCCAAATCGCTGGATCGGTAAATCGCGAGGGCTGAAATTGTTGGTCGGTCACTTTGCCATCGATTAACGTGATCGCGGTAATGTATGGCAGGCTGTGGTCGGCCGTTTCACGCGTTTCCGGTCGCCATTTTTCCGGCTCGCTTCCGATGATATCGACCGACGCGTCGTGCGATTCGATGTTAACTGAGGCGATCTGCGAAACGTCGTCGAGTTGTTCCCGCAAAAACAACGCCGCTTCGATCGCGCTCTGGCTATGATATTCCGCCGGCCAATATTTGATGCTCGTGTTCAAAATCATCGACGCTGGCCCCTGGGGATTTTGTGGGAACGGCACTGCGAATTTGTCGCCAACGTTTCCGAGTGAAACGCCGAGTTCTTTTTCAAATCCCATTTGTCCTTCGAAAATTGGCGCCGGCCCGGTCATTCCCGCGCGGGCGAGCAGCGCCGAGTACACTCCGTGCCGCGCTGCGTTCGCGAATGCGACACCTTTCCAATGCGAAAGTTCACCGACCCGCGCCTGTCGCATCGCCGCGCAGGCCACGCCCGCAATGTTGACCGCGTGTCGCGTTTTTTCCGGATCAAGTTTCATCAGCTTGGCCGACGCGAGCGCGGTCGAGAATGCGCCATAGGTCACGTGATCCCAGCCGCGCGCGCGAATGCTGGCCGCGTCGCACAAACGGCATTGCACTTCATAGGCCAGCGCGGTCGCGGTGATGGCGTCGCGTCCGTTCGCACCCACACTCTCAGCTACCGCCAGCACCGCGGAAATATTGTCGCTCGGATGGGCCGGTTCTTTTGAAAGATAGGTGTCGTTGTAATCGAAATAACGGATACAACAACCGGTCGCGAACGCCGCCCAATCCGGCGGCGCCTGATGATGCGTGCCGATAATGGTCGCACCATGTTTTGCGGAAAATTCCGACGCGACTTCCCGCGCAATCCGGCAGGGCTCTTCATTCCACGCGCCTAGGGCGCAACCGATCGAATCGATTATGCGGCGCTTCACTTCATTTACAGTTTCGCGCGACAAGTCTTCGAAACGAAGGGCGCAAGTGTATTCGGCAAATTGATGGGCGAGCGATTTGGTCATTTGGAATTTGAAGCTGCAATCTGGCGATGAATGACGCGCGGGCAAGGGTAGCTCGAGCATTCTGCTCGCAACAGCCGGCTTTTAGCCGGCGTAGTTAAAAGCAGGCCGTTTTCCCGCGCGGCATCTGTTCAGAACATTCCGGCAGAATGCCGAAATGAGCGAGCAGAATGCTCGCGCTACCCTGCCGCTCCCGCTGACGGAATTCGTCCGTGTTCATTCGAATAATCCGTGGTTAAATTTCTTCCGACATGAACAAAGTCTACTCCAACGCCACGGCTGCGCTTGCCGGTCTGCTCCACGACAACATGACGATTGCTGCTGGCGGGTTCGGGCTGTGCGGCATACCGGAGAATCTCATCGCCGCACTCCGCGACAGCAGCGTAAAGGATCTCACCATCGTCGGCAACAACGCGGGCGTGGACGGTTTCGGCATGGGGGTTCTGCTCACCACTCGTCAGGTGAAAAAGGTGATGGCTTCCTACGTCGGAGAGAACAAGGAGTTCGAGCGTCAGGTGCTGTCGGGTGAACTCGAATTGGAGCTCATCCCGCAGGGCACACTGGCCGAGCGGTTGCGCGCGGGCGGCGCGGGGATCCCGGGGTTTTATACTCGCACTGGCTTCGGCACCAAACTGACCGAGGGCAAAGAGACGAAAGTTTTCGAGGGCAAGGAATACGTGCTCGAACCGGGCATCACGGCCGAGGTTTCGCTCGTGAAGGCGTGGAAGGGCGACAAATCCGGCAACCTCATCTTTCGAAAAACCTCAAGGAACTTCAACCCGATGATCGCCACTTGCGGCAAGGTCTGCGTTGCCGAAGTCGAGCAACTGGTCGAGATCGGCGAGCTGGATCCAGACCAGATCCACACGCCGGGCATCTACGTCGACCGTATCATCCAGGGCGCGAGCTACGAAAAACGCATCGAGTTTCGCACTGTGCAGGGGAGCGCGACTTCAAAAAAAGAGAATCCGATCCGTGAGTTGTTGGCGAAGCGCGCTGCGCAGGAATTGCGCGACGGTTATTACGTCAATCTGGGCATCGGCATCCCGACGCTCGTAGCCAATTACATTCCCAAAGGCATGAACGTCACGCTGCAGTCCGAGAACGGCCTTCTCGGCATCGGCCCGTTTCCGACCGAAGACGAAGTGGACGCCGACCTGATCAACGCCGGCAAACAGACAATCACTTCGATCCCTGGCTCGGCCTATTTCTCCAGCGCCGATTCGTTTACCATGATTCGCGGCGGGCACATCGATCTCGCCATTCTTGGCGCCTTCGAGGTAACCGACAATGGCGATATCGCGAATTGGATGATTCCCGGCAAAATGATCAAAGGGCCCGGTGGGGCGATGGATCTCGTGGCCGGAGTGAAGCGTGTCGTGGCAGTAATGGAGCACACTTCCAAGGATGGCAGTCCAAAGATTTTGAAGGAATGCACGCTGCCTATCACGGCTTTGGGAGTGGTTAACCTCATTATCACCGACCTGTGCGTGTTTGAAGTAAAACAGGGTGGCGGGCTCGTCCTCACCGAGCTGCATCCTGGCGCCGCGATCGACGACGTCCGCGCCAAGACCGGCGCACCGTTCGAGGTCGCACTCAAGCGCTGACTCGCGATGCAGCGCCCGGACTCGCGTTCCGCAAAAAACACTAACCCGCCTGCCGAAGCGGGAATCCTCGCGCGCGTAGCGCTCGCGTTGACAGACTGGACCGAGCGGTGGGTGCCCGATGCCTTCGTCTTCGCGCTTCTCGCCACCCTGATCGTGATTGTTGCCGGTGTCGCGTTTACGCCGTCGCGCCTGCCGCAAGTGATCGACTCCTGGGGAAAAGGTTTCTGGGAGTTGATTCCATTCACGCTGCAAATGGCGCTCATCATCATCACCGGCCACGTGCTCGCGACCTCGCAGCCGGTGGGCCGAGTCATTCGCAGAGTTGCGGCATGGCCGACAACTCCGCGCAACGCTGTCGCGTTGGTGGCGTTCTTTGCCATGGCGAGCTCGTGGTTCAACTGGGGTTTCAGCCTCATCTTCAGTGCGGTGCTCGCAAAAGAAATCGCGCGCCGCGTCGAGGGCGTCGACTATCGCGCGCTCGCTGCCGCCAGCTTCCTCGGGCTCGGCAGCGTGTGGGCACAGGGCTTGAGCGGATCGGCTGCGCTACAAATGGCCACGCCGGGAGCGCTGCAACCGCAGATCCGAGAGATCGTCGCCCACAACGGCATGGTCCCGGGCGGAATCATTCCGTTCCGCCACACGATCTTTCTCTGGCAAAGCCTGGCGTCTGTCGTGGTCGAGATCGCGCTCGTTACTGCCATAATGTGGCTGGTCACGCCGCCCGCCGGGTGCGGCAAAACGGCCCGCGATCTCGGAATCGTTCTCGGAAAATCGGAGATCGAACCGCCGGCGGCAGTCGTGAAACCGACTCCGGGCCAATGGCTCGAACATTCCCCGATCCTCAACTGGCTGATTGTTCTCATCGGCGGCACGTATCTGGTCCGCTACTTTATGCAGGCCGGCGAACCGCTGAACGCGATCAACCTCAACATCGTCAACCTCACCTTTCTGCTCCTCGGTTTCCTGCTGCACAAAACTCCCGCGCGCCTAATGCACGCCGTGCAGGGCGCGACGCCGGCCGTGTGGGGTGTCATCCTCCAGTTCCCGTTCTACGCAGGCATCGCAGGGATCATCACTTCCACCCACCTGAATCAGCGGATCGCCGAGGCGTTCGTCGGGGTCTCATCCGCGCAAACCTTTCCGGCGATAGTCGCGACCTACTCAGCCGTGCTCGGCGTGTTCGTTCCGTCCGGCGGATCGAAATGGGTCGTCGAAGCGCCCTACGTCATGGCCGCCGCGCACGAGCTCAAAGTGCACTTGGGCTGGGTCGTGGCAGCC
>Ga0209808_1001960_pt1 | contig 10607 bp, 6 predicted proteins | sample GraSoiAngelo_157_FD_186171 | JGI IMG/M metagenome (GOLD analysis project Ga0209808, IMG submission 186171) | Grasslands soil microbial communities from the Angelo Coastal Reserve, California, USA - 14_1009_16_20cm (SPAdes) (version 2) | ecosystem: Environmental > Terrestrial > Soil > Grasslands ...
AAGGGCAGGGCGCCGTACCATGCCGTCTACTGTCACTACGGGACCAAGCGAAGGCACCAGCAGGGAATCGCCGTTTTCAAGACGCTGGAGATCCCCGCGGATTCCATGGAGCAGTAGGTCGTATGCATCCACCTCTTCGACCAGTTGCTTTCCGCGGTAATGTTGCAGTCGCCGCAACGAACCTTGTGGCGTCACTCCTCCCGCGACGAAGAGCGCGTTTAGGGGAGTCGAAAGGGAACTGACATCGTACGCCCCAGGCGAAGCCACATTCCCAACCACATATACGCGGACGGTTCTCAGTCGTTGCAACGATACATCCGCGGAAACATCGCGAAATTGCGTTCGCAGTACGCGTTGCACCTCTTGTTGAACATCTCCCAGGCTCCGCCCGGAAACAAGAACCGGCCCCGCTTCAGGCAGCGCCACTCGTCCTTCGCGGTCTACCGTTCGCAGAATCCGTTGCGACACACCGCCCCAGAGATCGATCGCCAGACTATCGCCCGGACCGACCACATAGCTTGGACCGACCGGCAAATCCATGGGGAGATACGCCGGGTTTATTTCTCCTTTTCGAAAAACATCCAATCCAAACCTCTCGACAGGGCGCGTGTTCGGAGCCGCTTGCACGTAGAGGTCGTACAACGAGGGCACGTTGGCGTATGGATTCGGCTGTCGAAGGATAGTCACGGGCTCGACGGACGGGGAGCCACTCGGACGCACATTGCGCTCCGCGCCATACCTTCCTGAATTAATCGCCGTCCGCGATCCGCGGGCATCGAGCACGGGCTGCTCGATTTGCGGCACCGAGAGGAACGGAAGGTCCAGTTGACTCAAAGAGCGACTCGACAAACCATCTTCTGTTCCATACGGTGGAGTTTTCTGTGCTCCGAGCAGGTCGGCCGCGCCCCCACTGCGCACCGAGGCCAACACAGTTTCTGTTGAGCCTGTGCTCGCTGAATAGCCTTCACGCTGATCGCTTGGAACGAGCATCGCGCCGAGACGCGTGACATCGCTCTGCGGAGTGACCTCGGCTCGTTGGACAGCGCCGGTAGAACGTGGCACGCGCATTGGCGCTATCGGTGCGCCAGGAAGTCTCTCCCCTCCTTCCGAAAGAGTGGCCGGCAGGGTTCCGCACTGCGAGTCGCTCCGGGGATCACACGCAGCGTTTTGGCGGCTAGGTGCGGTCTCTTCAAACGTGTCTCGACGCTCCGCCGAGCGGGCAAGGATCTGTGCTCTTTCCTGTTGCACCAGCTTTTGCTCTGCGGCAAGGTCGGAATCGGGATTCACCTTAGGTACGAGATACCCATAGCGCTGCAGCAGGCGTGTTGCCAGAACGCGAGCACGCAAACTCGACCGGAGGCGTTCGGCTATGGAAACATCCGTCAGATCCGACTCCTCAAGAATTTGCCCGCTGACCCCAGCTTCTTGAGCAAGGATGCGTTTGAACTCCACCATGAGGCCAGCCTCTTTGTTCAGGACCTCGAGGATCTGTTCGGCAGAGGCTGCCACACGGTCAAGATTGTCGGAGATAATGTCCGGCGGGCGCGCGGGCACTCGAGTTGGCTCTGAGCCGGACCCTTGCGTCGCCCTCTGCTGAGATTGTTGCTGCGGCATTGCCGCCGGTACTGCGAGACTACCAGCTAAAAACATCGCGGCGGCTTGCCGTGACGCCCAGCTAATGCTTGCGCGGCCTTTGATGTTGCTACTTCTCATTAGCTCCCCCCATGTGCATGCCTTCTCGCAGCTAAATCGTTGGCCAGGCAATTCCTTTCAACTGAGATCTCGGGATATGTTGCACTCATCATCGCCACTTTCTCTGGTGACGCAAGCGACAGCGGGCGACAATTCTCCGGTGTCGTACTTTGTCGCTCCGCTGTAGCCGTTCTCTTTACAAGGCATTTCGTGCCCGCCCGGCTGCGATGGTCAATGTGTGTTGTTGACGGCGAATCTACTTCGCAAAGCGCCAAGTACTCCCTCCTCGGAAGCCTCAATGCTGCTCGAATGAATATCGAGCGAGGCCCAGTAATAGACGACATAATTCTTTGCAGGCGCCACGGCGATCACGCGTACTTCGGGATGCTCCCGAAGCAAAACATCGCAAATCAGCGGCCTTTCTTCCGGATGGTCGAGAGCGATGACCACGAAATTCGGGTGCGTTCTATTCACGCTCTCGGAAATCTCAGACTCTTCCGCGACTTCACCGACAATTTCTATGTCGGGCTGGTCGGCAAAGGTCGAGAGAATGGTTTCGCGCATAAGGCGCGGGCGATTCGCCACGAGGACCCGGATGGACTTTTCCATGGGCACGCTCCCTGCGGGATGAGTATTCTGGCTCCGGTCGACGAACGTAAGAATCAAAATTGCTCTAAACGCAGGACCTAATTCCATGGAATTCAGGGACTTGCGGGGTTTTGGTACGTACCAACTTTGACCCAGCTTGACCTGAGAAATGACCCATCGACATAACTGTCGGGCAAAGGCGACACCGGCAAGAGGATTCTTTCGTTTGTTCCCAGAGGCAACTTTGCTTTGACTTAGGGAATCGATGCCATCATAGGTTTGGAAGGTTTGGAAACAACTTGCTTTTATGTTTTCGGATTAATATACTCTCCGTCCAAAAGATTTCATATTTTGCAACGGAAACATATCCTCTATATATGTGTAGTACCTGTCAAAGTAACAGTCGTCGGTGCAACGAGAGTTTTTATATTTTCTGGCACTGTTGATTCGACTGCCCTAGACCGGGGGGGCTTGACAAGTGGACGGAGTCACTTTACCGTGTTTGCGTAATTTTGGCGGCTGGCATGCTGTCCGTCCATTGCGCGCTGTCGCCTTATCATTATCTGTCCTCGGCGAGCTCGTTACCACGAGGCGTGTGGACCCCAATGAATGACACTATCGCCCATGAGCCCATACGGGTGTTTCTGTTGATCGAGAATCGCCTGCTGCGCGAAGCGTTGGATCGGCTTTTTCGCAAGCGCTCCGATCTGGCGGTCGTTGGACAAAGCGGCCAGACAGATTTGACCATTCAGGACCTCCAGGATTCGAAATGCGATGTGCTGGTGGTAGGGTCTTTCCAAGCAAATTGGCTTCCCGCAGACTTTACACTCGAGTACCTGGGGCAGCTTGGCCTTAAAGTTGTCCTGATCGGCATGGATCCTGATGAGAAGCAATTTATGGCGGCAGTGCGCGCCGGCGTGACTGGCTATTTGTTGAAAGATGCCTCGGCCTCTGATGTCGTAAACGCTGTGCGCGCTGTCTTTCGGGATGAGGCCGTTTGCCCGTCTCAGCTTTGTAGCACTCTGTTCCGGTTCGTCGCTCAAACAGCTGAGGAGATGCCTTCCGAAAACCTGGCTTCAAGACCCGAACTCACTCTGCGACAGCAGCAATTGGTCACTCTGGTTGCCAAGGGTCTTACAAACAAAGAGATCGCGTCGCAACTCAACTTGTCGGAATATACGGTGAGGAACCACATTCATCGAATTCTGAAGCAGGTGGACGCCGAGAGCCGCAGTGAAGCCGTTCAAGTGATCCGCGCAAGCGGATATTCAATTAACCCATAGCTTTCCTAGACGTCCCGCTGGCATCGGTGACGAAATTCGCTCGCACGACAAGTGCGTTATCGATTGATGTAGATGTCGACTTCTCATAATTCTTTCCATGCATCCCGGCATCAAGAGATTTTGCTGAGTCCGCCGCCGTCGACGCCGTCGAGACTTTTGTTGTGAAAGTGGCACGAGAAGGGTTAAGATTCGCAACCAAGAATTTGAATAACGGCTGTGCAGGTATTTTGTAGCCGAGATTCACGGGAAAATGAGCGTCGGAAAGTTGATCTTGCTCATGCTGGTATGTCTAAGCCACCCGGCGTTGTCTCTGGGTCAGGATGGCGAGAGTCAACCCTCGGCCTCGAATGGAATTTTGAGGGCGTCGAGACCGCCTGATCTCAACAGCAGTATCTATTACAAAAACAAGCTCGAATTCTCCTTGGAAACAGGATGGCTTCCTATCAACATCCCGTTTATCTTTGACTGCTTTGTGGGCGACCAATACAACGTGACCGGGCTTAACTACACTCTGGTTCCCACGCTTGCTTCCTTGCGATGGCAAATGGGCAACGTCGGAGGGCCTTGGATTCTCCGTGGCAATTTTGATCTTACGTTCAGTGGAGCATTCACTTGGATTCCGCGCGGACCCGAAACGCACTATCAGGCTTTTGACGTGGGGATTCGACGAAATTTTGTCCGGCACAACGGGAGAACCGCACCCTATTTCGACGTACGCCTGGGTGTGGGACGGATTGACGCTAAGGGCCCCCTGGGAGTGCCGTATGCGCAGGGGCAAGACTTGACGTTTACCTTCATGATGGGCAGCGGAGTGCGGTACAACTTCAATTCTCGGTACGCGATTTCGGTTGGACTTAATTATATGCACGTATCGAATCTGTATTTGTCGGAACCGAGGTTCTACAACTATGGGATTAATGTGTACGGGCCCATGTTTGGGCTCGATGTACGATTAGGAAAGCCTAAAGGTTCCTCCACTCGATGACACGTGGATATGGAGCCAGGGTTGCGAAGGCCTGTGACCTGCGGCTGCGCGTGGGAGCAGGAAAGTAAAACATTGGCGCAGGCAGTGTCGTCAGAGATTACTGCAATCGGCTTACTCTATGGCGCGGAGTAGACCGCGGAGAAAAGTAACCGCAACGACCGTGCTCAGGGGTGCTTTCGATGATTCTCTGCACCTCATCATCGGTGAGTGGATAGTCGATGCCCGGCAGTCCGGTCGGATAATTCACCCTTAGTCTCAGTAAGACCAATCGGCGCTGAATTCAGCCTACAAAGGAGGGACAGGCAGGTTGCGCGCTTGGATCATTGGCGCTTGTGCGCTGTTGCTGGCGGCTGGCAGCGCCTTCGCTCAGGAGCGCGGGCACGCCTCCGCCGAGAAATTAGGCGTTGTGCACTTTTCCACGTCGTGCAACAGAGCGGCGCAAAAAGAGTTCGACCGGGCGGTGGCGCTGCTGCATTCCTTCCAGTTCAGCAGGGCAATGCAGGGATTCGACGCAGCGCTGAACAACGATTCAACCTGCGGAATCGCGTATTGGGGCATCGCACTCAGTCAGTGGAGTAACCCCTTCGCCGCCGGAATAAAAGACACGAGCCAATTGCAGGGCGGGCAAAAAAGCCTGGAACTCGGCAAAACTACCAGCGCGAAGACAGAACGCGAGCGCGCATACATTGCTGCCGTGGGCATGCTGTATGACGACTTCGATAAGACACCGCAGCGTGCGCGCTTGCTCGCGTATCGCGACGCGATGTCTGCGCTCGCGGCAAAATACCCGACGGACAACGAAGCACAGATCTTCTACGCGCTGGCGATCGCGGCCTCCGAGGATCCCGCGGACAAAACCTACGCAGGGCGGCTGGAGGCGGGCGCGATTCTGGAGAAACTCTTCAAGGAGGAGCCCAATCATCCAGGACTTGCACACTACATTATTCATACGTACGACGTTCCTTCCCTGGCCCCACGCGCGCTGGACGCGGCACGGCGTTATTCCGAGATTGCGCCGGGTGCACCACACGCTCTGCACATGCCTTCGCACACGTTCACCCGCACGGGCTATTGGCAGGATTCCGTCAGCAGCAACATAGCGGCAGCTGCGAGCGCGAAACGCGAGGGCCAGATCGCGGAAGAACTCCACGCCAGTGACTACCTGACCTATGCCTACCTGCAAACGGCTCGGGACCAGGCAGCGCGCAGCGTATTGTACTCCCTGCCGGAGATTGCAGCCCGGTTCGATCCGAACGCTGTGGTCAGCGGCGCGGCTGGACCCTCGGCGGGGTATTTTGCGTTGGCGGCAATCCCGGCGCGCTACGCGCTGGAACGTGGGGATTGGAAGCAGGCGGCCCAACTCACTCCGCGCGAGTCGCCCTTTCCCTACACCGAGGCGATAACCTGGTTCGCGCGCGGTTACGGTTCAGCCCGAGTGGGACACGTTCCGGCGGCGTACGAGGCGGCGGCGTCTCTGAAGCAGATTGCAGAGATATTGGTGAAATCTGGCGAAAGCTACTGGGCTCTGCAGGTGCACATCCAAGAGCTTGCGGTGCGTGCATGGGCCCTGATGGCAGAAGGGAAAAAGAAAAAAGCGCTGTTCGAGATGGACTCAGCGGCAGTGCTGGAAGATGGAACGGAAAAGAGCGCGGTAACACCGGGATCGCTAGCCCCGGCGCGCGAGCTGCTGGGCGAGATGTTGCTCGCGGCAAGTCAGCCGGCCGGGGCGCTTCTGCAATTTGAAGCGACTCTGAAAAAGGAGCCGAGGCGCTTCCGGGCGCTCTATGGAGCGGGACACGCTGCACAACTCAGCGGAAACGAGGAAGCGAGTCAGAGATATTTTCGACAATTACTGAAGGTTTGCCAACGTGCCGACAAGCCAGAACGAGCCGAGCTTCTAGAAGCGGAAAGGGCCGTTTCGCAGAAATAGCTTTGAGCTTCACCTAAAGAAAGAGGCCTGCAGCCGGAAATGTGGTGATCCACGCGAATGTTCTTAAGGCCCGAGCAACTCGGACAGATGTTTTTGACCGCGCTGTTGCGTCCACAGGCTTCGGCTGCTGGCCTTCAGTACTCGAGGTGGGCGATGACGAAAGTGTTTGTGTGCGATGGGGCGATGGGGTGTAGGAAGAAATTCTCTGTAGGGGGACCGGCCAGCTGCGCCCGGATTCGAGCTTTTCTCTCACCTTACCAGGGTTAGCTACGTGTTCTTTATTTCATTATCGGCTACGCGTACGCCCTCGGTCGCCCCGCCTTCCACAAATCCCTGAAAGTTTAGGGAAGTGCCTTCGTTGCAGAAGTGGATATTGCCTTCCTGCACTGCCTCGATGCCTCTGATCGTGGTGTATTGGGCTAGTACTCGGACTTTGCAAACGTGATTCCGACGATTGGGTCCGCGACGGACCTTGACGATGGGCCGGGGTGTGACTAGGATATGTTTGAGTGATATATATGCGAGTAAAAGGGTTTGCGCGGGAGTTGAAGAAGGGGAGCGCGGAGCTGCTGATTTTGTCGCTGCTGGAGCAGCGGGCGCGGCACGGGTATGAGATCAGCAAGCTGATCGAGCAGCGCTCGGAGGGCGTGCTGCAGTTCAATGTGGCGTCGTTTTATCCGCTGCTGTACCGGCTGGAAGAGCGGGGATTTATCGAGGGGCGCTGGGTGGAAAAGGCGGGGCAGCGGAGAAGGCGGTATTACCGGGTGACGGCGGAGGGGCGGGCGGTGTTGAAGGAGCACCGCAGCGCGTGGGCGAATTTCGTGGGAGCGGTAAACCGGATTACGGGGGAGGAACATGCCTGAATGGAAGCGCGAGATACGGGAAGCGCTGGCGGGCGCGAAGCTGGAGACAGATGCAGCGCGCGAGGAAGCCGTGGTGGAGGAGTTGGAGCAGGATTTGGCGGAGCGGTATGAGGAGTTGGTGAGGAATGGGGCCGCGGAACAGGACGCGCGCCGGATGTTGAGCGAGGAATTACGAGATGCGCGATTTCTGGCGGGATTGCGGCCGCCGCTCGAGAGGCGGCAGGAGCCGGCGGTGCCGGGGCTGGGCCGGCAGGAACGATTTTTAGCCGGGTTGAGCCGCGACGTGCGGCTGGGCGCGCGGCTGCTGCGGAAGAATCCAGTGTTTGCGCTGGTAGCAATTCTGTCGCTCACACTGGGAATCGGGGCGAACACAGCGATTTTTGAGTTGCTCGATGCGGTGCTGCTGCGGACGCTGCCGGTGGCGGCGCCAGAGCAGTTGGCGGAGGTTCGTGTGAATCACGCGGGCCGGATTGGAAGCACGGTGGCGCGGCAGCAGGACTTTTCTAGCGCGCAATGGAAGGAAGTAGAAACGCAGCAGCAAGGATTTTCGGAGATTGCCGCGTGGAGCACGCAAGGTTTCAACCTGGGGCGGGGCGGCGAAGCGCGCTACGCGAAAGGGTTGTGGGTGAGCGGGGATTTTTTTCAGGTGCTGCGACTGCAGCCAGAGTTAGGCCGGCTGCTCACGAAGAGCGATGACTACAAGGGATGCGGCGTAGAGGGCGCGGTGATCAGCGATGGATTTTGGCAGCGGGAATTTGGCGGGCGCGCGGATGCGATCGGGAAGACGCTTTCGCTGAATGGCCAGCCGTTCCAGGTTATTGGCGTGACGCCGGCAAGTTTTTCGGGGTTGGAGGCGGGATTCAATTTCGATGTGGCGGTACCACTCTGCAGCGAGCCGACGGTGCAGGGAGATCAGTCGTGGACCGCAGGCGCGACAACGTGGTGGCTGGCAGTGATTGGGAGATTGAAGCCGGGATGGACGGCGGAACGAGCGGCGGTGCAGTTGAACGCGGTGGCGCCGGGGATTTTCGCAGCGACGCTGCCTGCGGAGTACGACGCGGCGGCGCGAGAGAAGTATTTGAAATTTACCTTTCGCGTTTTGCCAGCGGGGACCGGAGTTTCAGAACTTAGAGCGAGCTACGCGGCTCCGCTTTTTGTGTTGCTGGGAATTTCGGGATTGGTGCTGCTGATTGCGTGCGCGAACCTGGCGAACCTGATGCTGGCGCGAGCGAGCGCGCGAGAGCGGGAAATGGCGCTGCGGGTAACGTTAGGAGCATCGCGAGGGCGGTTAATCCAACAAATGTTGGTGGAGAGCTTGCTGCTTTCAGCGATCGGCGCGGCCGGAGGTGCGGTGCTGGCGCAGGCGCTGAGCAGATTGCTGATCGGTTTCATCAGCAGCGAAGACAATCCGATTTTTCTCCCGCTGTCGGCAGACTGGCGGGTACTGTTGTTCACGACGGCGCTTGGGGTACTTACGTGTTTGCTGTGCGGGATTGCTCCTGCGTTGCAAGCAGCAAGATCGGACCCGGGATATGCGATGAAAGGAGGCGGGCGGGGAAGCACCGCGGGGCGACGAGGGCTAGCGTTGAGGCGCGGATTGGTGGTTTCGCAGGTGGCGCTTTCGCTGGTGCTGCTGGTGGCGGCGCTGCTGTTCGTGCAAACGTTCCGAAATTTGGTGTCGGTGAACGCGGGACTGCAGCAAGACGGCGTGCTGGTGGCGGATTTCGACTTTTCGCCCTTGAAGATGCCGGTGGGGCGGCGGCCAGAATATAAGCGGGAGTTGCTGGCGAGGGTGAGAGCGGTTCCTGGCGTGGATGATGCGGCTGAAGCGATCAACGTTCCGATGACGGGCAACTCGTGGAACCGCTTCATTGATATTCCGGAGAAGGGCGTTCATAGAAGGATCATAGACTTCAACACGGTGAGCGATCAGTTCTTCCGGACGTTGGAGGTGCCGCTGCTGGCGGGACGCGATTTCGAGGAATCGGATACGCCGAATTCGCCGCGCGTCGCGATTGTGAATGAACGCTTCGCGCAGGAGATTCTTGGGGGAAGCAATCCCATCGGAGTGACGTTTCGCGTAACGCGCGGGAAGCCGGAGGAGAGGGTGTATCAGATTGTCGGACTCGTGGGGAACACGAAGTATCGCGACGTGCGGGAAGATTTTCAGCCGATTATTTTTCTGGCGGAGAGCCAGGACGCGGAGCCGGACCCGGATTCGACATTTGTGGTTCGTTCCGGGGAGAGCGCGGCGTCACTGATTGGGGCGCTGAAAGAAATGGCGGAGAGGACGAGTCCGGAAATTGTGTTGAACTTCGGCGTGCTGCGAACGTCGGTGCTGCGAGGATTGGCGCGAGAGAGGCTCATGGCGACGCTTTCCGGGTTTTATGGCGGTTTGGCGGCAACGCTGGCGATGGTGGGGCTGTACGGGATTGTTTCGTTCATGGTGGTTCGGCGAAGAAATGAGATCGGGATTCGGATGGCGATGGGAGCGGGAAGGACGAGGATTTTGCGCATGATTCTGCGGGAAGGGATGGTGTTGTTGGGGGCAGGGCTAGTGATTGGAGTGATTTTGGTGCTGGCTGCGGGGAATGCGGCTCGGGCGATGTTGTTTGGAGTGAAGGCGAATGATGCGGCGAGTCTGGGGCTGGGGGTGGGAGCGCTGGCGGTGGCGGCGGTGTGCGCGAGTCTGATTCCCGCGGCGCGCGCGACGGGAGTGCAACCGGTGGAGGTTTTGCGGGAAGATTGACGACTCCCCACGCCTAAACGGCGGGGGATTCTTCGGAGCTACTATGCGACAAATGTCGCATATCTCCAACGATGTTTCCTGCTTCACCGGCACATGCGCTGGACTTGCATCCAGGTCTTACTGCGTCTCCACAGGCTCAAACCGAGCGTCCCTCGGCGAAGAGCAGCTTAACTTCCGGCGAGCGAACCTTTGGAATTTGCCTCTTACGTCTTTTCTCGCGGCTCGGCACCGTCGCACCTTGCCAGTGCTCGTGTGCCGAGCGCAATTAGGAACATCTGGGTACCTGGGCTTGTTGGCTTACCCGAGGGGCCGTAAAGCCCCTTCCTTTAGGGTGGGGATATAAGGCTCCGTAGACCGGCAAGGTTCTTTAAGGTTCTTTATGATAGGTTCTTTTTAGGTTCTTTGCCAAAGCTTGACAGACAAAGGGAGTTGAAATAACGTAGACGAAGAAAAAGCGAACACGAAGCTTTAACCTTATTGTGGCTACGTAACGCCAACAGAACAAACGAAGAAACCG
>Ga0209808_1001962_pt1 | contig 10604 bp, 8 predicted proteins | sample GraSoiAngelo_157_FD_186171 | JGI IMG/M metagenome (GOLD analysis project Ga0209808, IMG submission 186171) | Grasslands soil microbial communities from the Angelo Coastal Reserve, California, USA - 14_1009_16_20cm (SPAdes) (version 2) | ecosystem: Environmental > Terrestrial > Soil > Grasslands ...
CCGACGTCGCAGGCGGGCGGGCTGGAGGAAGTGATCGTCACGGCGCAGAAGCGCTCGGAGAGCGAGCAGAGCGTGCCGATGTCGATGACCACTTTCTCGAGCGCCGCGCTCGAGCAGAAGTCGATCAACGACTTCTTCGACTACGCCACCAAGGTGCCAAACCTCGCCTTCGCTCCCACCGGCGATGGCGTCGGCACGGCGCGCACCGTGTCGATCCGCGGCATCTCCGGCGACAACGTGACGGGCTTCTACATCGATGACGTGCCGCTGCCGGACTCGGTCGATCCGCGCGTGCTCGACATCGGTCACATCGAGGTGCTGCGCGGCCCGCAGGGCACACTCTACGGCGCGCGCTCCATGGGCGGCACGGTGCGCGTCATCACCAAGGAGCCGGAGCTGTCGAAGTTCTCCGCCACCGTGCACGCGGGCCTCGCGGACACGGAGAGCACCAGCCGGCCGAACTACACCGGCGACGCAGTGGTCAACATCCCGCTGATCCGGGATGAGATGGCGCTGCGTCTCACCGGGTTCTACGACTACGAGGCGGGCTACTTCAAGCGCAGCAACTGCACCGACCCGGCCACGGCCGGGGTGACTTGCTTCACGCTCTCGGGCAGCGGGCGCACGACCGTCAGCAACGTGGCGGCGCTCGATACCTACGGCGGCTCGGCGAGTCTCACCGTCAAGGCGGGCGATGCGGTGACCATCACCCCGCGCCTCATGATGCAGCGCGCCGGCTACAACGGCTTGCCGCTCGCGGACTTCAACAGCCTGCCCGGAAACGGCATCGGCTTCCCGGCGCCGTCGGCTGCTTCCACGCTGCCGAGTCCGCTCACCACTACCTACTTGACCCAGGCGCGTTTCTTCAACATCCCTGAAGGCGGCACCGACTGGTGGAACCTGTACTCGCTCACGCTGCACTGGAAGACCGGGATCGGCGAGTTCGTTTCCTCCACCGCCTACTTCGACCGTCGCGTCGATGAGACCGAGGACCAGTCGGAGTTCATCTGGGCCGCGATCACTTCCGGGATCTGCTACCCGCCAAATGGACCGGGGCCGCCAGCGGGAACCCCTTACTGCAATCCCCCGCAGCCTGGCCCGATCGAGGAGATCAAGGACTACCAGCGCTTCGTCGAGGAGGCACGCTTCGCCTCGCAGCTCAATGGCCCGATCCAGTTCGTGGTCGGGGCGTTCTTCTCGGACTTTCACGGCCGCGTGCCGTTCGCCTCGCTGTACCCGCCCTCCGAGGTGCCCGGGCTCGATGCCATCTTCACCGGCGGCCCGCCCAACAACCCCGACGGTTTCCCGAACCTGGTGTTCGCCCAGGACTTCCATACCGACGTGAAGGAGCCGGCGGTGTTCGGCGAGGTGTCCTGGGACATCACCAAGGCGCTCAAGGCCACCGGCGGCCTGCGCTGGTACCAGGTGAAGACCACCTCCTTCGGCTTCGAGGAGGGCCTGGCGGTGGGCGGTGGCAAGATCCCGAGCCCCCAGGTCACCGACAGCGAGACCGGCACCAACCCGAAGTTCGAGCTCGACTACCACTTCGACCCGGACAAGATGGTGTACGGGCTCGCGGCCAAGGGATTCCGGCCCGGCGGGGTCGTGCCGATCGTGCCGCCCGGCACGCCCGGCACGCCCAACGACTGCGTGGTGGCGCTCGCCGCCGTGAACCCGAACATCACGCTGGCCGACACGCGCAGCTTCAGGTCCGACTCGCTCTGGAACTACGAGCTCGGCGCCAAGACCGCCTGGCTCGATCACCGCCTGACGCTGAACGCCGCGGGGTTCTATATAAAGTGGAACAACATCCAGCAGGCGGTTCTGCTGCAGTGCGGCTTCCAGTTCATCGCCAATGCCGGCGCCGCCGAGAGCAAGGGCGGGGAGCTGGAGCTGCGCGCGGCCGCCACCGAGCATCTGCAGGCCTCTCTCGGGGTCGGCTACCAGGACGCGAAGATCACCGAGGCAGGTGAATCGGCGCAGGCGGTCGGCTCGCCGGTATTCAACGTCCCCGAGTGGACCGGGAACACCTCGCTGTCGTACACACATCCGGTCAGCAGCGTCTGGAACCTGGCGGGCGAGGTCGACTACTCCTACGTCGGCAGCAGCATCAGCTCTGCGAACGCCTCGGTCTTTCCGCGCGAGCGGCCGGCCTACCGCCTGCTCGATGCACGCCTGGCGCTGAGCAACGGAGCGACCGAGATCGCGCTGGTCGGCAAGAACCTCAGCAACACGGTGACGAACCTGGGCGATAACCGTTCGATTGCCGCGGAAGTTCCCGGCCGGCCACGGCTGTTCCTCAATCAGCCCCGCACCATCGGCGTCGAGATCCGTGAGCACTTCTGAGCACGGCACCGCGCGCCGCGGCGATGTGATCCAGCCGCGCGGTCGCGCGGGGGCCTGCGCGGCACTCGCTCTCGCGGCGTCGGTGTGCGGAGCTACGGCCCGGGCGCCGCTCCCACCCGATCCGGCCGGTGTTGTCGAGCCGCTTCCGCCTCCGTCTCCCCACTGGGTGTGGGTCAATGACGTCGCCTTCTTCGCGTTCCCGGACGGCAGGGCGTTTCTGGTAGACGGTGACAGCGGAAAGATGCTCGGCATGCTGAGCACCGGGTATTCGTTCACGGGGGTCGTTGCCCCGAAAGCCCGGGGGTTGATCTACTCGCCGGAGAGCTATTTCTCTCGCGGTACCCGCGGGACACGCACCGATGTGGTGACGATCTACGATGCCACGCGCCTCGTGCCTGTAGCAGAGATCGAGATTCCGCCGAAGCGAGCATCGGTCATGCCCATGCCCGGCGCCCAGGCCCTGACCGACGATGATCATTTCCTGCTCATCTACAACTATACCCCGGCGCAGTCACTCACTGTCGTGGACACGCGCTCGAGGAAGTTCGTGGGCGAGATCGAGATTGCCGGCTGCGCGCTCGTTTATCCCACTGGCCCGCGAACGTTCTTCTCGATCTGTGGCGATGGTGCGCTCCTTGTCACCACGCTGACGGACGAAGGCAAGGTGACCCACAGCGCCCGTACGGCCGCCTTCATCGATGTGCTGAACGATCCGCTTACCGAGAAGGGTGTACGCCGGGGAGACACCTGGCTGTTCGCATCCTTCGAAGGGGTGCTGCATCCGCTTCGCAGCACTCCCACCGGAGTCGAAGCGGCTCCCACCTGGCCACTGTTCACGGCGCAGGAGCTTTCGCAGCACTGGCGTACCGGCGGACTGCAGCATCTGGCCGTGCATGGCGGTAGCGGCCGGCTGTTCGCGATCGTGCATCAGGGTGGGCCGGAGACGCACAAGGACCTCGGCGAGCAGATCTGGGTATACGATCTCGCCTCTCGCCGGAGAGTGCAGACCATTGCCACGCGCAACAAGGTCGGTTCCATCCAGGTGTCGCAAGACCCGCAGCCGCTGTTGTTCGCGTGCTCGCTCGAAAACAACCGACTGGACATCTACGACGCGACTTCCGGCAAGTACCTGAGAAGCGTGGACCCGCTGGGACTCACTCCCACCGTCCTGGTTACCCCCTGAAGGTCCACGCGAATGCCTGACATGCGCAGCTCGATCGACGCCCGGGTAGAACGGCTGGCACGTGACATGGCGCAGCGGGTCTGCCGGCGGAGCTTCATCCGCAGTATTGGTGCCCTGATGTTCGGCGCTGCGAGCGTGCCGCTGTTGCCGGTGGCGCGCGGTGAGTCGCCCGCTCCAGCCTTGCCCGGCACTGGCGCGGATCCCGGCGACCCGCAGAGCTGTGAGTACTGGCGGCATTGCGCCATCGACGGATTCCTGTGTGCCTGCTGCGGTGGCTCGGCACACAGCTGCCCGCCCGGCACCGAGCCCTCGGCCATCACCTGGGTCGGGACCTGTCACAATCCGGCCGACGGGCATGACTACATCATCTCCTACAACGACTGCTGTGGTAAGAGCGAGTGCGGCCGCTGCCTGTGCAATCGCAACGAAGACGACAAGCCGCTCTACATGCCCTTCAAATCGAATGACTACAACTGGTGCGCGGGCAGTAAGGTGGGGATTTCCTATCACTGCTCCACCGCGCGCATCGTCGGCATGGCGAAGTGAAGCGCGGCGCGGCATATGTGGCCGGATTCGGTGTGGCCTGCGTGTGCATGGCCATGCCATTGTGGGCGGAGCCGCCAGTTGTGCTCACATCAGCGGCGCAAGCGAACTACACGCTCAACTGCATGGGGTGCCATCTGCCTGATGGCTCCGGTGCGCCAGGCAAGGTCCCCTCAGTGCGTGACTCACTCGTGACTCTCTCCAGCAGCGCCGCCGGCCGGCGGTTTCTGCTGCAGGTGCCGGGTGCTTCACAGTCGCCGCTCACCGATCTCGAGCTGGCGCAGGTCCTCAACTGGATGGTGCGCAACCTCAGCGCACGTGCTGTGCCTGCCGATTTCATGGACTTCACCGCTGCGGAGGTCGCCAGCTATCGCCGTCCTCCGCTCGTCACTGTCCGCGAGACGCGCGCTCGGCTTCTGGAGGCCGCTGCAGATCCCGTCACGCGCTGATCGAGGCCGGACTGGCGCGCGCAGCAGCAGGCGCGGCGCTCGCGTTGGCCTCGGCCTGCTCGGCTTCGATGAGCTTTTCCAGCACGCGTCTGAAGTGCGCGAGCGGCGCGTCCGCCAGAATCGCGAGCGGCCGAAAGTTCGGATCCTCCTCGAAGGTCTTTTGCTGGTGCTCGATGATCGCCTTGTCCTCCATGAACCCTTCGATCAGGCTGTCCAGGAGCGATCGGGAAATAGTGGAGTCGTCACCCTCGAAATTGTTGAGGTACACCCAGAAGAAGTGCGTCGTGCGCTCGGTCTCCGGCGTCATGTACTGACAGTTGCGATATTCGCGCGCATTCTGGACTTTGCCCGCCTCGGCGCCTTGACCCGCGGGCGCGAACATGGTCTCCATATAGAAAATGCCAGGTACGAGCATGGTCACGTGATTGCGCCGGTCCACCCTCGCATCCTTGTCGCGAATAACTTTCTTGTGAAACGGCGGTGACTCGCTATTCATGTGCCAGCGTTCCACGCGGAAGCCACGCTCCTGCTTCTCGACCACGGTCGGCTTGGTGACGTATGCGTACTCCTCCGTACCGCCGAGCGTGTGGGTGTGAACGAACGCCAGGTGCGAGAAATCGCTGAGATTGTCGACGATGAGCAGGTAGTTGGCATCGTAGTGGAGATAGGCCGGCAGCCCCTTCCACTTCGGGTCGTGCAGCGGAGCAAATTCGGAAATCAGGGCACGGTCGGCGCGCGCCGGGTCACCCATCCAGATCCAGATGATATGGCCACTCTCCACGATCGGGTATTTCCGCACCCGCAGCTTGGGCGGAATCATGTCCTGGCCGGGAATCTGTACACACTTGCCGGTGTGGTCGTATTTGATACCGTGATACATGCAGCGCACGCTGTCGCCTTCGCGGCGTCCCTCGGACAGGAGTGCGCCGCGATGCGGACAACGGTTGTTTAGCGCGATGACCTCGCCGCTGTCGCCTCGATAGAGCAGCACATTCTCACCGAGCAACGTGCGGGCCAACATCTTGCCGTCGATGAGTTCGTAATCCCAGGCGGCCACATACCAGCAATTCTTGAGAAACATGACGTCTCCCCCGAGTCGCGACACCCTTCATAAGAGCCTATGCGGTCGGATCACCCGCTAGACTGGGCAGAACGGCTTTATGATAGAACAGCCGCTCCGGAGCGGGCCGTTTGCCGATAATAGTATGAAATATCGAAGGTTTATGTCAGCAATGACTCGCGACTATCAGCTCATCGGCTTCGTCACTGCCGCTCGCCGCTGCCTCGCGACCGGTGTCACGTGCCTCGCGCTCTTCGCGGGGCCGAACGCCGCGCTTACGGCAGCCACCGGAGGCGCGGCGGGCGAGCCTTGGCAGAGCTTGCCGCCAACCCCGTCCCTGCCTGCTCCCGCCAAGAGCGGCTACGCGCCCGTGAGCGGCATCCGAATGTTCTACGCGGTCTTTGGTCAAGGCTCGCCGGTCCTGCTGCTGCACGGAGGCCTCGGCAACTCGAACTATTGGGGTGAAGTCATTCCGATCCTGGTGCGGAATCACTACCAGGTCATCGTCACCGATAGTCGTGGTCACGGCCGCAGCACGCGCACCGCGGAGCCCTACAGCTACGAGCTCATGGCCTCCGATGTGCTCGCATTACTTGATTACCTCAAGTTGACGAAAGTCAATCTGGTCGGTTGGAGCGATGGCGCGATCATCGGACTCGCGATCGCCATGCGGCACCCGGAGCGTCTGCGCCGGCTGTTTGCTTACGGGGCTAACTCGGACCCTTCCGGTGCGCGGCCGGACATGGAGGGCAACGCAACCTGGACGAGCTACATAGAACGTACGCGCGGAGAATACCGCCAGCTGTCCCCCACCCCCCAGGACTACGACACCTTTCTCGCGCAGATCCAGGCCATGTGGGCGCAGCAGCCGAATTTCACGGCGGCGCAGCTGCAGCGGATTACGGTGCGAACCGCCATCGTCGATGGCGCGCACGATGAGGCTATCAAGCCTGAGCACACCAGGTATCTTTCCAGGACCATCCCGGGAGCGAAGCTCATCATTCTCCCGGACGTCAGTCACTTCGGCATGCTCCAGAACCCGCAGGAGTTCAGCGATGCCGTAACTGATGTCCTCAAATAGTGCTCCATCAAATTATCTGCCCACGGTGGGCGCCCGGCGGCGCTGCGGGACCTGGACGCCAACAGCCAGTGCCCCTCGCGCACCGTCGGCGACAGCCGCGAGGGGCATCGGGATGGGCTCGGCGCTCAGTGAGCGTCGAAGAACGACGTGACCGCCATGAGACAGAACGGCGGTACGAGCGTGGCGTGGTAGATCTCACGGACGGCAGCGGCGCCACCGTCACGGGCACCATGTAGGATCGCCTCGAAAGCGATCAGGTCCTTCGCCGCGCGAAAGGCGTTCTTGACATCCGCGTAACTACCGCCGCTGGAATCGACGTCCAGAACGGTGACCCGGCCGCTTGGCGTATTCGTTGCCCAGTATTGCTGCATCAACTGCGTATTGAGAAAGAACACGGAAGGGTCCGCGTCGCCGCCGCATAGCAGCACGGGCGCGGTTGGCGACCAGTTCCTGAGATCATTGCTCTTCAAATCCTGCCGAAGCGTGTTTGCCGGACGCGCTGGCGGTACGCCGGTCGTCCTGATCGGGAAGCCGCCGTCAGGCGCGGACTGCGCATCGCGCAGGTACCTCAGACGATAGGCGTTGCGCACCAGATGGTCTGGGCCGAATCCCATTGCAAACACGGGTGCGAGGTTTGCCGGCTGGGTCGCAGGGGTCATGGAGGCGAATTCAGGCGCCGGGGGCTTGCTGTCGAAGAGGGCGTGCCTCGGCAGCAGTCCTTGTGCGATGAGGGTGTTGGCGTCTGTCGTGCTCAGGGCATCGATTGCGGATGCGTACTTTGGCTCCAGGATGTCGGTTGGAGTGGTGTAGAGATTACCGTACGCGTGCTGGTAGCTCGATGCCAGCATGATGAAGTTCTCGGTCGAACCGTCGTCGACCTGCCCCATGACGACGGCGTCTCCGAAGGCGGACATGGCATAGGGACCCGACATCGGTGCCGAGGCCGTGACCGCGATGCCCGCCGCCTGCAACGCGCGGTGAGTGGCCATGGCGACGTGGCCTCCCTGCGAGTAGCCGGTCACGAACAGTTTGTGATTGTCCGCAATCTTCAAGGCTGACAACGCGCTATGCGCGGCAGTCAACGCATCCATCATGTCCTTGGACTGTTGATCCGCGTCGAGATAGGGATGGTAGTTCAGGCTGGAGGTGTCATAACCGGCGTAGTTCGGAGCGACGACGATGTAGCCTCGAGCCGGACCGACGGTTGCGAGCGCCAGGCCTTCCTCGTTGCTCTGGCTTGTCAGGTCGGCAATGTTGAACGACTTGAGGGTCCGCTTCCCATGGGCGTACAGCACAATCGGTCGCGGGCCTTGACATCTCGGATGGGAGCCCGTGGGTATCATCAGTGCCGCGGAGGCGGTGGTGGCCTCACCCCGGGCACCGACGGTGTCGTACTCGAGATGGTAGGTATCGACGGAGCAGGTCGGCGAGAAGGCGAGCTTGATCAGCTCCCGGCCCAGCTGGCTGCCGCTCAGCCTGGAGAGCAGATCAGAGACCGAAAACGAGCCGAGCCTGGCCGGTGGGCTGTTGAGGAGCTGCCCGCGGGCGGCGGGGAGCATCTGGAGTGGCGACACGCCTTCGGTGCTGCCACCGTAGCCGGGGGCGAGCAGCGACACCGCAAGGACCAGTGGCACAAAACGTTTTCCCTGAAACATCGCGTTCTGCCTCCGTGCGGATTGGCCGAACGCGAATCTTGCCAAGAAACCCGTTGAGAAGTCTCACTGTCAACAGAAGGAGACAGGTGTGTCGATGACCCGCTCGAAGCGGGCACCTGCGGATGCCCTATGCAGAACCCCAGACCGTTTTCGATGAGGCCAAGTTCCAGCTGCTGCCGTACCGGCCCTAGCGCGTCACCTCGAGAATCTTTTCAATTCTCGTTTCCGCGTCCGACCGGATCTTGAACTCCACACGCCGCGAACGCGCCGCGTCCTCCTTTCCGGACGCATCAAGAATCAGCCTCGACGAGGACAATCCGTTCGCGGTCACCAGGCGACGGAGCCAGTCGAGGTCGCCGCGAACCTGCGGGACCATCAGCACATAGAGCAGGGTTGATCGGGTCCGTGCCTGCGAGAGCTCCATGTTGTGCAGATAGGCGTCGTCGGGCGATGCAGCACCGGTCCAGTCCGATGATGTATGTCCCTCAATACGGATCTCGCTGATCGCATCCCGATACTTCGGGGACCTCAGAATTCTCACGTAGCGGGGAAAGAAGTCGCTCAGAATGTCCTTGAAAGCCGGCTTCAACTCACTGCTGCCCGGGGAAAACAGAATGTCCGGCTCCGAGAACCGGAGCGTCAGATCCGCCTTGATGAGCTGGGCGTGCCATTTGGGCAGATCCGCGGAGAACTCCTGGCGCAGCTCCTCATAGAGGGCGTCACGGGTCTCACTGTACGTAACGGCCACCGTCCTTATCCGGCCGGCGTCCCCCTCGACCCGTAACATGTAGCACACTGCGATCAGTAGAAACATGACCATGAGCCCGGTCATCAAATCGCTCAGGGGAATCCAATGAGCCTCCGATGCGGCCGCCCGATCCGCGGAAAGAGCGTCGCTCACCGCTACGCCCTCGTGGCCTGAACGGATTCAGGCGGATGTCGCGACACCGCGCCGTGCGTCCCCTGAGTCGGCCGAACGCCCTGCTCGCTCCGAGCAATCATCTGCGCGATTCTCTGCTCTATGATCGGCAACCCCTCTTTCACCTCGGTTATCAGCCCGGACAGAAGCAGGAGCGCCCGGGCGAGCTGCTCACTCTGGTTATTCAGCGCTCCCACAATGTGCTGCAGCGATCGGGCCACCACAGCAAATTCCGACGCCAGGTTCACGATATCAGTGAAGCGTAAAGCCGCTTCCGTCATGCTCTCCCGGGTCGCGGTCTCCTGCTCTATCAAAGCCTGCAGTTGCTTCTCGTACTGAACCTGCCAGGCAACCAGCCTCGCGACGCCGGAGTTCAACTGCCTGAAGTTGTCGCCGAATTGCTCATTGAGCTTCGTATTGAAGTCCCGGACCACTTCCGAGAGGGCCCTAACGAGCGCCTTCGAGTTCGTCTCCGCAATATTCTCCGCGTATCTGTCGAATGCTTCGGTCAGCCTGTCGGCGCGATCGTTGCTGTCCGCACGCAAGAGCTTGACCTGGCCCAACAGAGCGGAATCATCGCCGCCCGCAATCGACCGGTTGAGCTGCACCAGCAAACGGGCCAGGTCGTCCACGGTGGACCCTTCCTGCGCACCGGACGCCGGTACCGCTGCGTCGCCAAACAGCGCGACCCTGATCTTGAGCGTGAGGGCCCAGAATATCCCGACCACGGATGCCCAGAACGAGGTGCGGATTCCCCCGAGCAGGTGCGGGACACTGCTGCGAACGTCGTTCGCGTCGAAATCCAGCAGTCCCCAGGCAATGCCCGCGAAGCAGAAGAATATGCCGAGTGTCGTCAGGATCGTGGGGCCGAGTGCCGTGGCGCGGCGTGACCACCTGATGTGGAACAGCAGGGCAATTGACGATATCAGTACGGCGGAGAATTGCGTAAAGCCGTTGAGACCTTCCCAGATGCGTAGCATCGGCATCTCCCTCGCCACGAGATCCGCGGGGCCACGACCAGCCGCTCGCGAACGTCCGCACTGGGACGCCAAGGAATTACGAGCCTTCTCCGGGCAGTAGCGTCTACACTGCCCGTGTAACCCTTAGAAAACGACAATACGCCGTTCGGACTATTATTATAGCGGCGGCGAGAACCCGCGCAAATTCTCCTCGCGGAGTAGCCTCGATCACTCCGGCATTGGAACTGGCGATGGCCGCTGAGCCGTCGCCGTCCATGTCGCGCCGATCGAGGCCAGGATGATCAGGATGATGGCGGCCCATTGGCCCGCAGCGAGACGCTCTTGCAGCATCGTCCAGCCGGCCAGCGCCCCGAACGCGGGCTCAATGCTCATCAGAACGCCAAAGGTG
>Ga0209808_1001965_pt1 | contig 10603 bp, 8 predicted proteins | sample GraSoiAngelo_157_FD_186171 | JGI IMG/M metagenome (GOLD analysis project Ga0209808, IMG submission 186171) | Grasslands soil microbial communities from the Angelo Coastal Reserve, California, USA - 14_1009_16_20cm (SPAdes) (version 2) | ecosystem: Environmental > Terrestrial > Soil > Grasslands ...
AGCTTGGCAAAACCGATACGCCATACAAAACCGCTACCGCCCGCCTGGACCCCTTTGCCAGTACACCGGGTGATTACAATGCCATCATGGGAAATAGCGGCGGTGATAATCGAACCGAATTCGACTTTCGCGCGCCTCATTCTGTCTGGTACGAGTCGCCAAATATGCAGGGCGTGCATGCCAATTTCCTGGTTTCACCCGGCCAGAATCGCAGTACAGATACCGGACTGTATGCCCAGGGCGAACCGGATTGCAGCGGCGGTAATTCGACGGGAGGCTTGAACGGCAATGCCGGTCAACCCACTTCCTGTGAGGATGGGTCTTTCTATACTCTTTACAGTGTTGATGTCACCTATGACTCGGGCCCGCTTTATGCCACCGTTGCGTACGAGCTCCATAAAGATGTAAATCGCATAGGCGACGAGATAGTTCCAGGCACCATCGGAATCCGTGATGAAAGCGCCTATAAGCTGGGCGTGCAATATACGTTTCCGACCAAAACGACTCTCGACTTCATCGTCGAAAGATTGCAGCGGAATGCCATCACCGACAGCCTGGATGAACGCACCCGCACCAGTACCTGGCTGGCGCTTACTCAAGCTCTGACGCCCTTCGATGACCTGAACCTTGGCTGGGCACACGCTGGCAGGACACCGGGGCAGCCGGTGGAAGGAGTAAACGACAAATTCGGTAATCCTGCGCCGGCCGGTTCCTCGAACAACGAGGCCAACCTGTATACCATCGGCATCAAACACCGCTTCGTAGACAAGCGGACCACCGCATATCTGACGTATTCAAGCTTGGTCAACGGCTACTGGGCGCATTTCTCCCTGGGTGCGGGTGGTCACGGTCTGCCCACTAGAAACTATGTCGGTGACAAATTTGTCGGAGGCTGCCAGACAGGAGGTAATTGCGGTCCACCGTTTGCTGGAAATAACGCCGAAGCAGTCTCTTTTGGTCTGACTTACGATTTTTGACCCGGTTGAGACACATGCGAAAAGGCGCCCGCGGGCGCCTTTTTGTCCCTCGCCGTGACGACGAGTATTTGATGGCGTGATCGCGTGCCAATGGCGCATTGCGAATGTTGCACGTTCACCAGAGCTTCTCGCCGCTGGCGATACGCTCCTGCATCTGCACCTGGAATGCCGGCGGGCCGAAGGCGAACCAGTCCTCATCCATGCGATAGAGCAACAGGCGCTTGTGTTGCGACGCGAAATTCCTGAACCATTCGATAGTCCTGTCATCTGGTCCATCGCCGACTGGTACGGCAACATCAACATCCTGACCGTTCCACTTGCACTGTGCAGGGAGGAAGATGACTTTGGCCTTATCGGGGCGGAGCCACTCTGGTAATGGACTTGTTGGCATGAGCCAACCACAGAAGAACCGCTGGCACGGGTCGAGTGGCCGCCGTTCATAGATCAAACAGTTGTGGCCGGAACTGTGGGGGCACGGGTGGCCGGGGTAAACCTCGACGCCGTAGACATTGATCTTAAGCCACCCATCGCAGCAGGCCGTGCACTCACCGCACCGGCGGCTCGATGCTGCCGCTCCTGTTAACCGCACCGCAACACCTCAGTTGGCTTGCGCTTCGCCGCGCGCAGGAACTTCTCGCAGTCCTCCAGGCGCGGGCAACGGCACTGAAAGCTCGTCTCCAGGAGTGACTTCATCCGCCGTGCCCGGTCCATCAGGGCGTCGACCTCCTCGAGTTTGCGCGCGGCCAGCGCGCGCCAGCGCGCCGCCGGCGGCGTCTGCTCGGAAAAGCCGGTCAGGAAGAGCCGGGTCTCGCCGATGGTGAAGCCCGCCTCGAGCGCGAGTCGGATGAGAGAGATCCGCCCGAAGACCGCCTCGGTGTAGCGGCGCTGCCTGGATCTGCGCGGTGGCGCCGGCAGCAGGCCGGCTCTTTCGTAGTACCGCAGTGCCGAGGCCGTCAGGCCCGCCTGGCGCGCCACTTCCCCGATCGAGAGCTCTTTCATTTCATGTTCCGCCCGCTTGACTTCAAGTGCACTTTAACTCGTAGAGTGTCCCAACAGAAGGGGCGCGCCGCCCTTAAGGAGACGCAACATGGCTGAGATCAGGAGCGCCAGTCTGCTGCTGGCGCTGTTGTCCTGGCTGGGATCGATCCCGGGGCAAGCCGCCGCTGTGGTTCCGGACTATATTGCGAGCGCAATCGCAGATCCCGCCCGGCCGCCGCAGCACGTTGCGCGCGATGCGGATCGCCAGCCGGGCGCGCTGCTGGCATTTGCAGGCGTAAAGCCCGGCGATCGGGTCGCGGATTTCATGTCAGGGGGAGCCTACTTCACGCGGCTCTTCAGCCGCATCGTCGGCAAGACCGGACACGTGTACGCCTTCCTGCCGGACGAGCAGCTGAAGAACTGCGCGCCGGAGGAGACCACCGGGACCCGTGCCATCGAGCACGACGGCAGCTATGCCAACGTGAGCGTGCTGACCGGTCCGGTCGCCCGGTTCCGTCCGCCCGAGCCGCTCGATCTGGTCTGGACGTCGCTCAATTTCCACGACCTGTACGATTCCTTCATGGGGCCCGCCGACGTCGGCCAGGTCACCCAGGCGCTGTTCGACGCGCTCAAGCCCGGGGGCGAGTTGCTGGTGATCGACCACGTCGCGCAAGCCGGTTCGGAGGTCCGTGACACCGCAACGCTGCATCGCATCGACCCCGAGGTCATCATCCGGCGCGCGCAATTGGCGGGCTTCCGGCTCGAAGCCTACAGCGATGCGCTGCGCAATCCCCACGACACGCACCAGCTGCGCGTGTTCGACGCGGCGATTCGCGGCAAAACCGATCAGGTGATCCTGAAATTCAGAAAGCCGCTCGCAGCCATGCCCACCGCGGCCTGCGATGCCTCGGGCGAGCGGCGCGTCGGCACGCGACCCGCCTGGCTGTAGTCTAGAGAATTGTCGGCGCCCGCTTAGGATCCCTGACCACGAACCAGTTCGCACACGCGGCGCCGATCGTGGCGAGGAGGATGAGCGATTTGCTGAAATCCACCCGTGTGAGGAGCACGGCGCAGATGATCACGCCGAGGAGCGGAAGGGTCAGTCCGCCAGGCAGACGCCAGAGCGCGGCCGCGGCTTGCCTGCGGCGCAGAACCGGTACCGCCACACACACGGCCGCGTAAAAGAACAGCCGCGCCACGGCCGACAGCGTGACGTTCCAGGAGAAGCTCGCGAACTGGGAAAAACCCCACAGCAGCAGCGCGAATAGGAGGATCGAGCAGTACGGCGTGCGAAAGCGCGGGTGCACGCGGGCGAACCAGGCCGGGAAGTCGCCGCGTTCGGCCAAAGCGAAGGTGCCGCGCGGCGCGGTCAGCATGTTGGCGCTGATGTAGCCGTAGACCGAAATCAATGCTCCGGCGGAGATGAGCGCTGCGCCCGCCGGCCCGATCACCACCCGGGCCGCATCCGCCAGCGGACGGGCGCTGTGCGCCGCGTCCGCCAGCACTCCGACCACGATGAGCTGCAGCAGCGCATACAGCGCAGTAAGAATAAGGAGTGCCACGAACAAGGCGAAAGCCGCGTCCCGCCGCGGATCGCGCGCCTCGCCCATGGGGTTGAGCGCGGCTTCATAGCCGCCGTAGGCAAACAGCAGCAGCAGCATCGCCTGCAACCAGCCATCCGCATTTGCGGCCACCGGCGCCGCCGCGACTCGCGGATGGACCGCCAGGTAAAGCCCCCCGGCCACGCACACCATTCCGAGCGCCAGCAGCTTCGCCACCACGGTGGCATTGCTGACCAGCGTGCCTGCTGCCACGCCGCGATAGTTCACCGCCGCGAGGCTTGCGAGAAACACGCTGATGACGCTCAGTCTCGGCAGCGGCTGGGTCGCCGCGGGCCAGAATTCCCCCAGGTAGATGACGAGCAGATTCACCCCGGCGGCGCACGCCGTCAGCCGGCTGAGCAGCATCAGCCAACCCACCTGCAGGCCCGCGAGCCTTCCGAATGTATGGCGCACATAGAGATAGGTGCCGCCGGTCTCGGTGAACTGGGAGGCCGCCTCGGCGTAGCAGGCGACGATCACCGCCATCCCCGCGCCGGCGATCAGCACGGCCGCGGGACTCGCCTGCCCGACCAGTCCCGCAACGACCGAGGGCAAGCCGAAGATGCCGCTGCCGAGGATGCTGTTGACCGCCAGTGCTACCATGCTCCAACGGCCGATTGCGCGGACCAGTTGCGGCTGCGAGGTGCGCGGCGGCTCGTGCGTCATCGCGCCCTTGTATCACAAAGGCAAGCAATCAGGACCGCCGCCCCTGACTCGAGGAGCCCCCGTGCGCTATTCGTATGCGACGCACCTGGAGTGCAGTGTCAGCGCGCAAACGTACGACATCGCAAAGCTGCACGGCCTGTCGGCGGCGAACAAGCCGCTGCTGGCGCGCTATGACCTGGATGCCCTCAGGCGCACCGTGTCGCGGGAAGAGATCGCGGCACGGCCGCCGGGCCTGTGGCGGTGGCGCGAGCTGCTGCCGGTGGCGGAGCCGGCCCACATTGTCAGTCTCGGTGAAGTGGAAACACCGCTGGTGTCGCTCTCGAACAGCCGGCGACCCGCCGGGTTCATGCCTCCCATGGTCAAGGACGAGGCTCGCCTGCCGACCGGTTCGTTCAAGGCGCGCGGCCTGTGCGTGGCGGTATCGATGGCGAAGGCCCACGGCGTGCGGCGCATTGCGATTCCGACCAACGGCAACGCCGGTGCGGCGCTCGCCGCCTACGCCGCGCGGGCCGGTATCGAGGCTTACTGCTTCTGCCCGGACGACACCCCCGAGATCAACCTCGGCGAGATCGCCCTGCAGGGCGCGACGGTGTGGCGCGTCAACGGCCTGATCAACGATTGCGCCCGCCTGGTCGAGGCGGGCAGAGCGCAGTTCGGCTGGTTCGACATGTCGACACTGAAGGAGCCGTATCGGATCGAAGGCAAGAAGACCATGGGACTGGAGCTGGCAGTGCAGATGGATTGGCGCCTGCCGGATGTCGTGTTCTATCCGACCGGCGGGGGCACCGGCCTGATCGGCATGTGGAAGGCGTGGCAGGAACTGCTGACGCTAGGTTGGATCTCAGGCCCCCTGCCCCGTCTCATCGCCGTTCAATCCAGCGGCTGCGCGCCGATCGTGCGCGCATTCGATGCGGGGGCAGACGCCGCCACGCCCTGGGAGAATGCCGGCACCATCGCCGCGGGTATCCGCGTGCCCGCGGCGCTGGGTGATTTCCTGATCCTGCGCGCGCTGCGCGACAGCGGCGGCTGCGCGCTGGCGGTGCCGGATTCGGACATCGAGTCCGCGAGGCAGCACGTGGGATCACGCGATGGCCTGCTCCTGAGCCCCGAGGGCGCGGCGACCTACGCCGCGTACCTGCAGGCGGCCGCGAGCGGCAAGGTGCGGGCGGGCGAGCGGGTGGTGCTGTTCAATTGCGCCAGCGGCCTCAAGTATCCGATGCCGGCGGTGACCCAACACATGGACGTGCACCGGCCGTTCCCAGACGGCATCAGGTAACCCCTGCTAGGGGGAACCTGTGGGGACGAGCGGCAGCTCGATGCGTGAGGGGTGTGCGGGATCGAAGTAGACCGAGTTCTCCGCGATGCGCCAGCGCCGGTTGTCGTTCAGGGGCTCGCCGGTATTGGGATTGACGTCGAAGCGCGGAAAGTTGCTGCTGGAGATGTCCAGCCGGATCCGGTGGCCGTGCCTGAAGACGAGCGACGTCGGATACATCTCGATCGTGAACTCGTAGGGCTTACCGCGCTGAAGCATCTCGGCCCTGCCCGGCCCGTTGCGGTAGCGCGCGCGCACGATGCTGTCGCCGATGTTGAGCTCGATGCCGCCCGGAAAGTCGGCATTCGGCGGGTACACATCGATGAGCTTGGCGGTGAAATCGGTATCGGGCGAGTCCGAAGCCGCCCACAGCCGCACGATCAGGCGTCCGGTCACCTCGAGGTCCCGCGCCAGGGGCGGGGTCTGAAACACGAGCACATCATTGCGCGCCGACAGCGGATTGGAGTCCGTGCACGTCCACAGCGTGGGGCGGCAGCGCTGATCGGTCGCGCCGGCGCTCGCGAGCGCCCCCTGGGACGAGATGTTGCCACCGAGGGTTGGCACCGGATTGTGTGGATCGAAGCGATAGGTCAGGGGGGCATGGGGTACCGGCTGGTCCGGCGAAAGCGCCCCGTCGGCGTGCAGGTAGTACGCCGTCGGCGTCGCCCGGGCGAGCGGCCATTCCTGTTCATCGCGCCAGCGCCCGCCGACGAACACCCTACCCTCCGGGGTCTTGTGTCCGTCACCGCCGCCCATGACATAGATGCGCACCGGTGCCTCGCGGTCGACGCCGTTGTCGATACCCTTCAGCCAATGATCGAACCAGCGCTGCTGGAAGGCGTTGAGATCGATGGCCGCGTCGGGCGTGAACTGCGCATCGCCCGCGTAGCTCGCGTTCGGGCGGCTATGGGTCCAGGGTCCGACAATCAGCCGCTGCGGGCTCTTCTTGCGCTCGTGTAGCCCCACGTAGTTGAGGTTCGCCACCTGCAGCGCCCAGGAATCGTACCAGCCGGTGACGTGGTAGACGGGGATGTCCTTGTAGTCGCCGAGGTGATCGACGACCTCCACGCCCATCGCCTTGAACACCGGGTCGTCGCCCCCATGACTCATCGCATCCGTGAGCCATTTTTCGTAGTCGGGCGCGAACTTCAGCGGCGTGTCGCCGGCGCGTAACGGCAAGGCACGCAGGTATTCGGGGACATGGTTGACGAGATCCGCCAGCGCCGGCGCCGCAACCGGATCGCTGGCGGCGCGCGCGGCCGCGACGAGATTCGGCGGGCCCCCCGGATCTCCCATGGAGAATACCCAGTTGAGCCAGCGCAGCTCGAATGCGCCGTTGTGCCGCACCCCGTAGCGACCCACGTCCGACATCGAAAACAGCGGGATCATCGCCTTGACGAATGGCGCAGCGGCGATCGCGAGCGCATGTTGCGTCCCGCCTTCGTACGAGGTGCCGACCGTGCCGATGCCGCCGTCGGACCACGACTGCTGTCCGATCCACTGCGTGGTGTCGTAGCCGTCACGGCCGTCGTCGGACAGCGGCCGCCAACGACCCTGCGAGCGGTAGCGCCCGCGCACGTCCTGCACGACCACGACGTAGCCACGGGCAGCGAAGTAGTGCGCGAAGGGCGCGGCGCGCACCTCCTTGTTGTACGGCGTGCGCATCAGCAGCGCCGGGAACCTGCCTTCGATGGGCACGCCGTCGCGCGCCGGCCGATAAACGTCGGCGGCGAGCCGGGCGCCATCGCGCATCGGGATCATGACATCGACCGCGAGCGCGACGTCGGCGGGCGTTTCGGTCGCTACGGAGGGCGGCTCAGGCGCCAGCAGTGCCGCCAGCACAACACCCGGCGCCAGCAGCCGCCGGCCAAAGTGAGCTGAACTGGCGCTGCGTTGCATGCGGGCGTGCGCAGCTTTGCGGATTACCAGCGCGGCTTGCGCTTCTCGATGAAGGCCTGCACGCCCTCGAGCGCCGCTGCCTCCATCATGTTGCAGGCCATGGTCTCACCGGCCGCAGCGTACGCGGCCTCGATGCCGAGCTCCCCCTGCCGGTAGAACAGCTCCTTGCCCATCGCCACCACCGCGCGCGGCTTGGCGACGATGCTCGCCGCCAGCGCCTCGATTTCCGCATCCAGGCGCTCGGGCTCGACGACCCGGTTCACCAGTCCGAGCGCCTGCGCTTGAGCCGCGTCGATGAAGTCGCCCGTCACCAGCATTTCGAACGCCGGCTTGCGCGCGACGTTGCGCGACAGCGGCACGCTCGGCGTCGAGCAGAAGAGGCCGAGGTTGACGCCACTGACCGCGAACCTCGCGGCGCTGGAGGCCACCGCCAGGTCGCACTGCGCGACCAGCTGGCAGCCCGCGGCGGTGGCGATACCCTGTACGCGCGCGATCACCGGCACCGGCAGGCGCCGCAGCGTGAGCATCATGCGCGTGCACTGCGCGAACAGTCCCCGGTAGTACTCGAGCGAGGGCTGCGCGCGCATCTCCTTCAGGTCATGGCCGGCGCAGAACGCCTTGCCTTGCGCCGCGAGCACCACGACGCGCACCGCTGCATCGCTCGCGATCGCGTCGAGCTCGCGCTGCAGCCCGGCCAGCATCGCCTCGGACAGGGCGTTGAAGGCCTGCGGGCGATTGAGTGTCAGGGTGAGGACGCCGCGCGCGTCCCGCTCGCGCCTCACCAGCGGGTCCGAATCGCCCCTCAGCAGTGGCTCCGCGGCGCTCGTCATGGTCGTCTCCTCATTCGATCGCACTGGCGGATCTCGCCCGCTGGCGCAGCACGAACTTCTGGATCTTGCCGGTGGAAGTCTTCGGGATCTCCTCGAAGCGCACCTCGCGCGGCACCTTGTAGGCCGCCAGCAAGGTGCGGCAATGCCCGATGAGCTCGGCGGCGCTCACCGTGCAGCCGCTCTTGAGCTCGACGAAGGCGAGCGGCGTCTCGCCCCATTTCGGATCGGGCCGCGCCACCACGGCGCAGGTCATCACCGCGGGATGGCGGTAGAGCGCATCTTCCACCTCCAGGGAGCTGATGTTCTCCCCGCCGGAGATGATCACATCCTTGCTGCGGTCCTTGATCTTCACGTAGCGGTCCGGCTCCAGCACCGCGAGATCCCCGGTGTGAAACCAGCCGCCGGCGAAAGCCTCGGCGGTTGCGGTCGGATTCTTCAGGTAGCCCTTCATCACGATGTTGCCGCGGAACATGATCTCACCGAGCGTCTGTGCGTCGGGGGCTACCTCGGTCATGGTCTCCGGATCGAGCACCGTCATCCCCTCCTGCAGGACGTAGCGCACGCCCTGGCGGCCGTTGAGCCGGGTCTGCTCCGACAGGCTCGCCGCGGCCCATTGGCCGCGCTTGGCAGCGACCGCCGCCGGACCGTAGGTCTCGGTCAGCCCGTACGCATGGGTGAGCTCGAAACCGATCCTCGCCATGCCCTCGATCATCGCCGCCGGGGGCGCGGCGCCTGCCACCATGCCGCGCACCCGCTGTGTGAGACCATCGCGCAGCGCGGGTTCCGCGTTGATCAGCAGGTTGTGCACGATGGGGGCGGCACAGTAGTGATCCACACCATGCGCGCGCATGGCGTCGAAGATTGCGCGGCTCTCCACCTTGCGCAGACACACCTGCGTGCCGGCGAGCATCGCGAGCGTCCACGGGAAGCACCAGCCGTTGCAGTGGAACATCGGCAACGTCCACAGGAACTTCGGAAATTGCGGCATGCTCCAGGTGGCGGCGTTGCTCACCGCGTTGAGATAGGCCCCGCGGTGGTGCGTGACCACGCCCTTGGGATTGCCGGTGGTGCCGGAGGTGTAGGACACCGCGATGGCATCCCATTCGTCCCGCGGACCCTCGAGCCGCCGCAGCGGCTCGTGCCGTGCGAGCAGCGCCTCGTACTCGTACGCGCCGAGAGGCTCCCCTGCCCCCGTGTACTCGCTGTCGCACACGTCGATGACGATGGGTGTGCGGCCATGCTCATCGCGCAGAATTCGCAGCGCCGGCGCGATGACCGGCGCGAACTCGCGGTCGGTGATCAGGACCGCGGCCTCGCAGTGCTGCATCTGCCAGGCGAGGAGCGGTGCGTCCAGGCGCGTGTTGAGCGGGTGCAGCACGGCATCCAGCGCCGGTACCGCGTAGTGCGCCTCGATCATCTCCGGAGTATTGGGCAGCATGAGGCTGACCGTGGTGCCACGCGCCACCCCGAGAGCCCGCAGCGCGGCCGCCAGTCGCGCCGCACGTTCGCGCGTGTCGCGCCAGCTGTAGCGGCGCCGGCCGTGAATCACCGCGGGCAGATCACCGAACACCTCGGCACTGCGCTCCACGAAGCTCACCGGCGAGAGCGCCACGTAGTTGGCGGGGTTCTTGTCCAGGTCCTGGTCGTAAATGCTCATGGCAGTGTTCTTTCCGCACGCTCGCATGGCGGCTCGCTTGCGAAGCGTACACCCGCACACTCGCCTTGGCATGCCCCTTGGATCAGACTAGGGCGTCGCGCCCGGTGCATGCCGGGTGGCTCAGGCGGCGCACAGAACGAGGGGGGCTCTTGCATCCAAGAGAGATCGACTGGGTCATCATGGGAGTGTACTTCGTGTTCGTGCTGGGCGTGGGCTACGCGCTGCGGCGCCAGGTGAAGACCAGCACGGACTACTTTCTTTCCGGCCGCTCGATCCCGGCATGGGTTGCCGGGCTCGCGTTCCTGTCCGCCAACCTGGGTGCCCAGGAAGTCATCGGCATGGCGGCCTCGGGCGCCAAGTATGGCATGGCGACCAGTCACTTCTACTGGGTGGGGGCGGTCCCCGCCATGGTGTTTCTCGGCGTCTTCATGATGCCGTTCTACTACGGCTCACAGGCGCGCTCGGTGCCGGAGTATCTGAAGCTGCGCTTCGACGAGAAGACCCGCGGCCTGAACGCGATCTCCTTTGCGACCATGACCGTGTTTTCCTCCGGCATCTCGATGTACGCCATGGGCCTGCTGCTCAACCTGCTGCTGGGGTGGGACTTCGACACCAGCGTGTGGCTGTCGGCGGCTGTGGTTCTGATCTACATCCTGCTCGGGGGACTGACCTCGGCCATCTAC
>Ga0209808_1001966_pt1 | contig 10602 bp, 11 predicted proteins | sample GraSoiAngelo_157_FD_186171 | JGI IMG/M metagenome (GOLD analysis project Ga0209808, IMG submission 186171) | Grasslands soil microbial communities from the Angelo Coastal Reserve, California, USA - 14_1009_16_20cm (SPAdes) (version 2) | ecosystem: Environmental > Terrestrial > Soil > Grasslands ...
AGACCGGGCAGTCGAGCGGGTGGTTGACGAGGATGAACTCGAGCGTGGCGTTCTGGGCGACGCGCGCCATCTCGGAGGTGCGCGCGGTCTTGACGACCATCCCGTCCTGCGCGAACAGCGTGCAGCCGGCCTGCGGCTTCGGCGGCATCCCCTCGACCTCGACCAAACACATCCGGCAGGCGCCGACCGCGGCGCCAAGCCGCGGCTCGTAGCAGAAGACCGGGATCTCGATCCCCGCGGCGGCCGCGGTCTCGACGATCCCGGTGCCCTTTGGAACCTGGACGGAGCGCTCGTCGATCGTGACGGTGACGAGCTCGGGCGCGCTCACGCGTCCCTCCAGGCCACGGCCGGGGTCTGACCCCGGACGTGGCCTGAAACGCCGAACGTGGCGGGGCGCTGTTCCTGCCGCGCCGCCACTCCAAGCGGCTGGATGGCCGTTCCGGCCACGGCCGGGGTCTGACCCCGGACACGGCGAGAAGGGACGTTCACGCCGGCACCTCCGCGACCGGATGGTGTGTGTGCTGGTCGACCGGTGCGAACAAATCTTCGAGCGACGATTCGCCGCCGAACGGGCAGCCGCCCTGGTCCACGTGGGCGCGAAACTCGTCCCGGAACTTGACCACGTACGACGCCACCGGCATCGCGGCTGCGTCGCCCAGAGGACACAGGCACTTGCCGAGGATTCGGTCGCAGACGTCGAGCAGCAGGTCGAGCTGGGAGTGAGTCGCATCGCCCGCCTCGATTGCCTCGAGCAGCTGCACCATCCAGCGGGTGCCCTCGCGGCAGGGCGTGCACTTGCCGCACGACTCATGCATGTAGAACTGGGCCACCCGTAGGCCGAGCTGCACCATGCAGGCGCGGTCGTCGACCACGATCACCGCCGCGGCGCCCAGGAACGTGTCGAGGGCGCGCAGCGCGTCGTGCTCCAACGGGACGTCGATCTGGTCGGCAGTCAGGATCGGCATCGACGAACCGCCGGGAATGACCGCCTTCAGCGCGCGCCCGTCCGGGATGCCGCCGCCGAGGTCGTAGATGACCTCACGGATCGTGATCCCCATCGGCAGCTCATAGTTGCCGCCCTTGACCACGTTGCCGGAGAGACAGAACAACCGAGTACCGGTCGAATCCGGGGGTGCCCCGATCTTCGCGTACTCGGCGCCGCCCAGCTCGAGGATCTTCGGGATCGTCGCGATCGTCTCGACGTTGTTGATCAGCGTCGGCGACGCGTACAGACCTGAGGCGGCGGGAAACGGCGGGCGCGAGCGGGCCTGGCCGCGCTTGCCCTCGAGCGACTCGAGCAGCCCGGACTCCTCGCCGCAGATGTAGGCGCCGGCGCCGCGGTGCAGCACGACCGTGACGCCGTTGAACAGCCCTGCGCCACGCGCGTCGTCGAGCGCCGTCCGCAGCGTCTCGAACGCGTCGAGATATTCGCCGCGGATGTAGATGAAGACGTGTTGCGAGTCGATCGCGTGCGCGGCGATCAGCGAGCCCTCGATCAATCGGTGAGGAACGCGGTTCATGATCTCGCGGTCCTTGAAGGTCCCGGGCTCGGACTCGTCGGCGTTGACGCAGACGTAGTGCGGCTTAGGGATCTGCTCCTTCGGCGGAATGAACTGCATCTTCCTTCCGGACGGAAAGAAGGCGCCGCCACGGCCGCGCAGGTTGGCCGTATTCAGCTCGTCGATGATCGCCGCCGGCTCGAGGCCGCGCACGCGCTCGAGCTGGGTGTAGCCCCCCACGGCGCGGTACTCGGCGAGCTGCCTGAGATCGCGCTCGTCGGCGTTGGCGAGGACGATCACGTCAGCCACCGCGAAGCTCCTGGACGATTCCGGGGACGTCGCCCGCCGAGACGTTCAGCCGGTGGCGGTCGTCGATTGCGACGACGGTCGGCCAGCCGCAGCCGCCGATGCACTCGACCGCGCGCAGCGTGAATGCGCCGTCGGGCGTCGTCTCGCCCGGCTGAACGCCGAGCTCGCGTTCGAAGGCCTGTAGCACGTCCTGCGCGCCGCGGAGCCCGCAGCAGATGTTCGTGCAAACCTCCACCAGGCGCCGCCCCACCGGCGCCAGATGGAACATGTCGTAGAAGCTCGCGACTCCCTTGCAGTACGCCGGCGTGAGATCCAGAGCTTCGCCGACCTCCTCGAGCGCCTCCGGAGGCAGCCAACCGCCATGCCGCTCCTGGGCGATCCGCAGCGCCGGCAAAACCGCCGAGGTCGACTCCGGGTATTGCTCCGCGATCGCGCGCACCTCGTCAGCGAGCGGCCGCGCCATCAACGATCCACCTCCCCCATCACCGTGTCGAGCGAGCCGACGATCGCGATCAGGTCGGCGATGTACGCGCCCTGCACCATCGTGGCCGTGGCCTCGAGCGCCGCAAACGACGGCGCGCGGAACTTCACCCGCCAAGGGCGGGCGCCACCATCGGAGACGACGTAGCAGCCCAGCTCCCCGCGCGGCGACTCGACGGCGACGTAGACCTCGCCCTCGGGCACGCGGTAGCCCTCGGTGACGATCTTGAAGTGGTGGATCAGGGACTCCATCGAGGTGTGCAGCTCCTCGCGTGGAGGCAGTACGACCTTGCGGTCATCCGAGATCCACGGCTCTCCTTCCAGACGCTCGAGCCGGTCGAGGCACTGGTCGACGATCTCCACCGACGCCTGCATCTCTTCGATCCGGACCCGGTAGCGGTCGTAGGTGTCCCCTTGCGGGAACACCGGCACGTGGAGGCGAACGCGGTCGTAGTACAGGTAAGGATCATCCCGGCGAAGATCCCAATCGACCCCCGACGCGCGCAGCACCGGCCCCGTCTGACCGAGGGCGATCGCGTCGCGGCGATTCAGGAGACCCAGGCCGACGGTGCGGTCCTCCCAGATCTCGTTCTTCGCGAGCAGCGCGTCGTAGTCGGCAATCGCCTTCGGCATCCACTCGACGAACTTGCGGCACTCCGGATAGAAGCCGGCCGGGATGTCCTCGGCAAGCCCACCGGTCTGGAAGTACCGCGTGTGCATGCGGTAGCCGGCGACGAGCTCCGAGAGGTCGAGGACCATCTCGCGCTCGCGGAACGTGTACCAGAACATCGAGATCGCGCCGAGCTCGAGGGCGGCGGTCCCCAGCCAGACCAGATGTGAGTGGATCCGGTTCAGCTCCGAGAGGAGCATCCGCATCCAGGTCGCCTTCGGCGGGACTTCCAGACCGAGCAGCTTCTCGATCGCGAGCACGAAGACGACCTGGATGCGGATGCTCCTCTCGTAGTCGATCCGCGGCGCGTACGTGATCGCCTTCCACCATGACTTCTGCTCCATGTTCTTCTCGAAGCCCGTGTGGACGTAGCCGACCTTGGCGTGGACTCCAACCACGACCTCGCCGTCGAGGTCGACGATGAGGCGCAGCACGCCGTGCGTCGAGGGGTGATTCGGGCCGAAGTTGACGGTCAGGATGTCGTCGGTGTCCTTGACCGCGGGGTCGACCTCGAGCACCGTTGGTATCGGCGAGGGGATCCTGGTGCCCTCGTAGATCGGGTCCTGCTGACCGGGCCGGGCGACCGGGAGAGCCACTTACTCCTCCCCCGAGAAACGGACCGGCTCGCCGCCGAGCGGGTAGTCCTTCCGCAGCGGATGGCCCTCCCAGTCCTCGTCCATGATCAGCCGCTCGGGGTACGGGTGGCCTCCGATCGGGATCCCCATCAGGTCCCAGGCCTCGCGCTCGAACCAGTCCGCACCCGGCCAGACGGAGAGCACGCTCGGCACCGGCTCTCCGTCGTCGAGCCAGACCTGCACCCGTACCCGCGGCGCGCCCGGCTGGATCGCGAGCAGGTGGTAGTTGAGCGAGAACCGCTTGGGCTTCGGCGCGGGCAGCGCCTGCAGTCCCTGGGTCATCGGCCGGTTCAGGTTCCGCCCCTGCGCGGTGCCGATGTACCCGGACACGCCGGGCGACCCCCAGCCGAGGTAGTCGGTCGCGGCGATGTCGACGAGCATCTCGAAGCCATGCTCGTCACGGAGGAGGGTGCAGGCCTCGACGAGCCGCGCCGGATCGACGACAAGGGCCGTCTCGCCGAACGCCTCGCGCGTCTCGACCAGTCCGGGAACCCCCTCGAACGGCACTACTTGGCGACCCCGCCGACCTCGTAAGCCGCGGGCACGCCGGCCTGGACGCGCTCGTGCAACCGGATGATCCCTTCCATCAGCCCTTCCGGCCGCGGCGGGCAGCCCGGGACGTAGACGTCGACGGGCAGGATCTTGTCGACGCTCTGCAGGACGGCGTAGTTGTTGAACATGCCGCCCGAGCTCGCGCAGGCGCCCATCGCGATCACCCACTTCGGCTCGAGCATCTGGTCGTAGATCTGCTTGATCGGCGCTGCCATCTTCTGGGCGACACGGCCCGAGATGATCAGCAGATCGGCCTGGCGCGGCGAGGAGCGGAATGCCTCCATCCCGAAGCGGGCGATGTCGTAGCGCGAGGAGACGATCGACATCATCTCGATCGCGCAGCAGGCAAGCCCGAAAGTGTCCGGCCACATCGACTTCGTCTGCGCCCAGGCGATGGCTTTGTCGAGGGTCGTCAGGCCGAGTTGCGACTCGATGTCGCCGAGCTCCTGTTCGAACTCGCTGGGTCCCTTGCCGGGCCAGAGCAGGCGCTCAGATTTCAGGCCGTGGTCGGCCAGCCGGGACGGCTTCGGCCGCTCTACTGCCACTCGAGGGCGCCCTTGCGCCAGACGTAGACGTATGCGATCAGCAGGATCAGGAGGAAGAAGGCGAACTCCGCGAAGCCAAACCACGCCAGCTGGTGCAGGACGACGCCGAGCGGATACAGGAAGACGATCTCGATGTCGAAGACGATGAAGAGCATCGCCGTCAGGTAGAAGCTGATCGTGAAGCGCTGCCGGCGCAGCGGGCCGGTCGAGACGCCGGACTCGAATGGGATTCCGCGCGCGCGCGTGCGGCGCTTCGGACGGGTCGCGAAGACGAACGACATCACGATCATCGAGGTCGGAATCGCCGCCGCGAACAGCCCGTAGATCAAAAACGGCAGCCAGTTGTCGAGCACGTCGTCTCCTCCCGCCAACCCCCTGGCGGCCGGAACGTATCAACTCTCGGCGGAGTGGCACGAGGTCACCGAAAACCGTGGAGCCGTCAGGGAGACAGGTGTTACAAAGTCCTGCCGTTTTGGGGCATGAGCGGTGGCGGAGGACGCTGCTACGATGGGCTCGTGGCAACTGTTGAGCAGCCGACTCTCGTCACGCTCACGGAAAGCGCGGCGACGAAGATCCGAGATCTGATGGCCGAGGAGCCCGAGGGCGAAGCGGCCGTCTTGCGCATCGCCGTCCAGGGCGGCGGTTGCTCGGGTTTCCAGTACGCACTCGGCTTCGACCGCGGCGCCCAGGAGGGCGACAACGAGCTTCAGGTGAACGGCGTCGACGTCGTCGTCGATCCGTTCAGCGCGCCGTACCTCGCGGGCACCGAGATCGACTGGGTTGAAGGCCTGCAGGCAGGCTTCGCGATCAACAACCCGAACGTCTCGGCGTCATGCGGTTGTGGGCACTCGTTCCAGGTCGAAGAGGGCGAAGTTCCCGAGGGCGAAGCAGCTTGCGGCTCGGGCTGCAGCCACTAGCGCCTCTTTTCCTAGTCGCTCTCTTCTTGACGGGCTGTGGCTCGTCGAACACATCGGCTTCGACGCAAGCTTCCGCGGCGATCTGGACCCGGGCTCCGATCTCGACCGGAGACCAAGCGCGGCTGGTCAAGTCGTTCAACCGCTACCTCGCGAACCGCAAAGCGCCGCCTGCGTCGCCGACGCAGCTGGCGCTCGAGTTCGTACGCGCTGATAGGACACAGGCGGCGCTGACGACGAGCCGCGCCCAATCGTCCCCCGAAGGCGGCGGACCGACAACCGTCACGGTTGTCCAGGACCGGCTCGCGGATGACTCCGTGCGGGCGACACGAGATGTGCTCCGCTTCGTATCCTCCGGCAAGGAGTGGCGGCTCGAATCGGCTGCACGCGCGCAGCGCTGCCGGCCGGGCAGAGGGCACCAGCAGTTCGCCGCCGGTGACTGCGTCTGAGTTAGCGGGCGCTTCCGACCGGACGAGGTTCTAGGCTCGCGTCTGTTCCCGACCCGAAGGAGTGATCTTGAAGGCCTTGAGAACGATTTATCGTTACTGGATCACACTGCTGTTCGCGGCGGTCTTGGCTCAGATTTCGGCGGCTGCGTACGGTGGCTTCTACGCGGCTCAGAAGCTCGGCGACCAAAAAGGCTCGGACGAAAGCAAGGTGATCAGCGAGAAGACGTTCGACCACGGCTTCGGCTTCCATACCGCCTTCGGCTACCTCCTTTTCCTCGGAGCGGTCCTTCTTCTGGTGCTCGCCCTCGCCGGTCGGCTCGGCAAGAGAGGGATACTGTTCTCGCTTGCCGTTCCGGTCGCGGTTGCCGTCCAGATCGTGCTCGCGTGGATCAGCGGAAGCGTCCACGCGGTCGGCATTCTCCACGGGCTCAACGCGCTCGTGATCTTCGGTCTGACCGGCTATCTGACCGGCCAACAGTGGCGCGCCGCGCGCGCCGCGACAGTCACCGCTCCGGCCGCGCCCCAGATGACGTAGCCCCGCGAGTAGCATTTTGACGGCGTGAGCCAGAACGGCGTCGTCGACATCACGATCCTCGGGGCCGGCCCGTCCGGTCTGGCGGCTGCGTACTACGCCGGGCATCGGGACGCGTCGGTCCGCATCATCGAGAGCCTGGAGCAGATCGGCGGCCAGGTTGCGGCCGTCTACCCCGAGAAGCACGTCTTCGACGTTGCCGGGCACCCGAAGATCCAGGGCCAGGCACTGGTCGAGCTCTGCACGGAGCAGGGGCTCCAATACGAGCCCGAGGTCCTGCTCGGCGAAGAGGTGCAGACCCTCGAGCGCCTGAACGAGAACGGCGAGGAGTTGCTCTCGGTCACAACAGACAAGGGCGGCCCGTATCTGAGCCGGGCGCTGATCATCACCGCGGGCCACGGCGCCTTCGAGCCGCGGAAGCTCGGGGTCGATGACATCGACGCGTGGGAGGGGAAGGGTCTCCATTACTTCGTGCGGGAGAAGGATGTCTTCCGAGACCGCACGTGCGTGATCGTGGGCGGCGGCGACAGCGCACTCGACTGGACGCTCGGCCTCCAGGACACGGCCAAGCATCCGATCGCGCTCGTCCACCGCCGAGACAACTTTCGGGCTCTCGAGACTACGGTCAACGAGGCCAAGCAGCTGGAGACCGAGGGCCGCGTGAAGATCCTCACCCCTTACGAAGTGCGCGAGGTCCACGGCGACGGTCACATCAGCGCGGTCACGGTTGAGAACACCCAGAGCGGCGAGACCGAGCAGGTCGAATGCGACGCGCTGATCACGCTGCTCGGCTTCCACTCACATCTCGGCGCGATCGCGGACTGGGACCTCGAGCTCGAGGGCAAGCGCCAGATCAAGATCGATCCGACCAGTTGTGAGACCAACCTGCCTCGTGTCTACGCCGCCGGTGACGTCGCCGGCTATCCCGGGAAGATCACACTGATCACGATCGGCATGGGAGAGGCTGCGATCGCGGCGAACAACGCGGTTGCGGCGATCCGGGGCGAGAAGGTTCAGCCGAAGTACTCGACGGACTAGGCGCGTTACCGGCCCGATCACTCGTTTTAGGGAGGCCCCGCGCCGCTGGAAAGGCCGATCAATCCGGATACCGATGGAGATGCTCAAGGTCGAATGTCTGCGCTGCGGTGACACCCGCGACGTTTCCGCGAGGTCGGACGACCATGTGGATGCGGGTGAATGCGAACGGTGCGAGTACGTCGGCTGGGCGCTCGTCGCCGATCTGACGGAGAAGATCCGCCGCGTTCTCCGCGAGCGACCGCCTGAGCGGCGCCGTCTTTATGCAGCATAAGCGCAGCTAAACTCGCGCCGTGTCGACGGAGACGCGGCAAGAGCTCTGGGGTGCCGAAACGCGAAAAGCTGTCGAGAATTTCCCAGTCTCCGGCGAGCCGATTCCGCCCCCCGTCGCACGCTGGCTGGGGCGGATCAAGGCCGCTGCTGCGCGCGTGAACACCGAGCTCGGGCTGCTCGATGCGGAGAAGGCGGAGCGGATCGCCGCCGCAGCGGACCGTGTCGCTGCCGGCGAGCTCGACGACCAGTTCCCGATCGACGTTTTCCAGACGGGCTCCGGCACCTCGTCGAACATGAACGCGAACGAGGTGATCGCCGCGCTTGCCGGCGAGGACGTCCATGCCAACGACGACGTCAACATGGGCCAGTCCTCGAACGACGTCTTTCCCTCCGCAGTTCATCTCGCGGCGCTCGACGAGCTGACGCACGATCTGCTGCCGGCGCTCGGCTCGCTCGCCGAGGCGCTCGAGGCCAAGGCGCGCGAGTTCGACGACGTCATCAAGTCCGGCCGCACGCACCTGATGGACGCGGTTCCGGTCACTCTCGGCCAGGAGTTCGGCGGGTACGCCGCCCAGGTGCGCCAGGGGATCTCGCGGCTCGAGGTCACGCTCCACCGGCTCGGCCAGGTCCCGCTGGGCGGGACCGCGGTTGGCACGGGCCTGAACACGCATCCGGAGTTCGCCGAGCGCGTGCGGGAGCGGCTGACAGAAGAGTCCGGTCTCCAGGTGCTGCCGCCGGCCGACCCCTTCGAGGCGCAGGCGGCTCGCGACGCCCTGGTCGAGGTCTCGGGCGCGCTCAAGGTCGTCGCTGTCTCGCTGACGAAGATCGCAAATGATCTGCGCTGGATGGGCTCCGGCCCGAGAGCCGGCCTCGCGGAGATCCGCCTGCCGGAGCTGCAAAAGGGCAGCTCGATCATGCCCGGCAAGGTCAATCCAGTCATCCCCGAGGTCGTCACCCAGGTTTCTGCTCAGGTGATCGGCAACGACACGGCGATCACCGTCGGAGGTATGCAGGGCCACTTCGAGCTGAACGTCTTCGTACCGCTGCTCGCTCGCAACCTACTGGAGTCGATCAAGCTCCTGGCAGCGGGCTCGCGGCTGCTGAACGAGAAGTGCGTCCAGGGCATCGAGGCGAATCGCGAGAACGCCGAGCACTACGCGGAGCTGACGCTCTCAGCGGCCACTGCGCTCAACCCTTACATCGGCTACGACAAGGCGACCGAGATCGTCAAGGAGGCCGCGAGCTCCGGGCGTCCGTTACGCGAGGTGGCGCGCGAGGCCGGCGTCGACGAAGCGACGCTCGACACGGCGCTGGATTATCGTCGGATGGCGAAGCCGCACCTCGGCACGTTGCCGACGGATCGCCGTTAGTCAGCCGGGTCGCACCTCAATAACGCCGGCACCATCGGCGGCGAACGAGGGGTCAAGACCACGAAGTTTGCTGCCGACAAAGGGATTGCGGTGAAGCGGCTCGTTCTCCCCTTCCTTTGCGCCGCGGCGGTCCTCGCCGCTGCTCCCGCCTACGCCGGTGACAGGCCGAACCCGTTCGGGATCACGATCGTCCGTTTCGACGCCGGCACCACCCCTGCTCAGATGCGAGCGGCGATCGCGAAGGCCGGCGGCGAGGTCGTCACGGATCTGAGTCCAGTAGGCGCGATGGCGGTTGCGCCGGTTGCGCCTGACTTCGGCTCGAGGATCGCCGCCAACTCAGGGGTAACCACTTTCTTTCCCGAGTCGATGTTCGACGGCCCGGTTACGCTCGACGGCAAGGCCGGCGGCGGTGTCGTCGGTCCAATCGACCTCGCCAAGTCTCATTCGTTCCCGGATCCCTGGCACGATGCCTCGTCGTTCCTGGGTGTCACCAATCCCGAAGGAATCCTCCAGTGGGACGACGCCCGCATGAACGTGCCCGCCGCGTGGGCGACGACCCTCGGCGACAAAACGGTCAAGGTTGCCGTCCTCGACACAGGGGTGCAAGCGTCGCACCGAGAGCTGAAGGAGAACGTCGGCACGACGCAGACCTTTGTCCCTTGCGCGGCGTTAAAGCACGAGTACGGTGAGAAGGCGCTCAAAGCTGCCGGCCTGACCGACTGTGGCACGGACGATCGAGAAGGCCACGGCACCTGGGTCGCGAGCCGGATTGCCGGCGCGCTCAACGGCTTCGCCTCGAACGGCGTCGCGCCGCGGGTGCAGATCTCGAGCTACAAGGTCCTCGCCTCCGGTTTTGGCGGCCTCCCCGATTGGATCCTCTCTGGCTTGCTGGCGGCCTGCTCGGACCGCGTCGACCTCGTCAACATGTCGATCACGGGTTATCTCGATCCGAACGATCCGACCGAGGCACAGACGTACCTCCTCTTCAACGACGTCGTCCAGTACTGCCGCGCCCGCGGCGTCACGATCTTCGCTGCGGCCGGCAACGAACACGTGCGCGTCGACCGCGTGACCGTGTCGATCGGCGGCCAAACGCTGAGCGGCGTCGGCCGCGTCTCGGACGGTGCTGGGGGCATCGGCACGACGCGGCCGGGCGCAGACTCTGCGGACTTCGATCTTCGCGGGATGCTCGAGGCGCCCGGAGGCGTTCCGGGTGTGGTCATGGTCTCGGCTACCAACAACGGCAACGGCGCCGCGCCGGCCGACGATCCGTTCGGGTTCGGGATGCACGTCGGCGCCCGCGACCAGCTCGCCTACTATTCGAGCTACGGCGCGCGCG
>Ga0209808_1001968_pt1 | contig 10599 bp, 16 predicted proteins | sample GraSoiAngelo_157_FD_186171 | JGI IMG/M metagenome (GOLD analysis project Ga0209808, IMG submission 186171) | Grasslands soil microbial communities from the Angelo Coastal Reserve, California, USA - 14_1009_16_20cm (SPAdes) (version 2) | ecosystem: Environmental > Terrestrial > Soil > Grasslands ...
ACCTGGTTGGCTTCAGTTATCCGAGCAGTAACTTCAACTACAGCGATTATCGGTTTACCGACGATACTAACACGTCACCGGCGGCAAATTTGTATGTCGGTACCTGGCACGAGCAACTGGAAAAAACATTCCTCGGTTTGGCAGTCGCAAAAAACAGTCTCGATGGGGGAACCGATTATGCATTTGGCGGCGCCACCACCAAGGACGGCACGCAAGACCGAACCATCATCAATAACCCATTTCCATTCGGCGGTGGCGATTTCACCATCACCATCGATAACATGGGCAAACAAATTAACGATTATCTGGCCAGCCACGCCGCCGACGCTAATGCCTTGTACATTCTTTGGGGCGGCGGCAACGATCTCTTTGATGACCATAGCGCACAGAGCGTAATCGACACCGCTAATCGCGTCGGAGGTCTGATTGTGCGGCTGGCCAACGCTGGCGCCCGAAATTTCCTCGTGCCCAATGTTCCACCCCTAGGCGCGGTGCCAAATTCTTTCGGCGATCCAACCCGGGTCCTGGCACTTGACTACGCTTCTGCGATTTATCGCGATCATCTCAAATCCGTCATTGCTTCGACCAAAAGCGGACTCCACGGGAGCGGGATTACCATTCAGGTTTACCCCTTCGATGTCTGGCTCGATGTGATCCGTGTCCTGGGCCAGCCCGCACATTACAACTTCGTCAACACAATTGATTCGGCCCAAGGCGCATCTGGGGTCAATCCGGATCAATATCTTTTCTGGGATGATATTCATCCGACCACTGGTGGTCATTTTGAGCTCGCCAACGAAGCGAATCGACTGCTGAGCGGCCCGATCGCGCCGCTCGGAAAAGCGACCAACATTTCGTCCCGGGGAATGGTTGGCACCGGACAAAATGTGCTGATCGCTGGCTTCATTATTAGCGGGAACCAGCCAAAAAAGGTCATTGTGCGCGCGCTCGGGCCAACCTTGAGCACCCTTGGAGTGAGTGGCGCGCTGGCGGATCCAACCATTACCATAGTTAACAGCAGCAACGTTGTAGTCGACTCTAACGACAATTGGCGGAATAGGCAAGAGACCGAAATCGCAGCCAGCGGTTTTGCTCCGCCCAATGATTTGGAATCGGCCATCATTGCCACCCTCGCTCCCGGCTCTTACACCGCGGTAGTGAGCGGAAAAAATAGCGGAACGGGTGTCGCGCTGGTTGATCTTTACCAATTAGACGCCTCGACCTCGATTTTCGGAAATCTCAGTACGCGTGGTTTCGTTGGCACGGGCGAGAATGTCCTGATCGGTGGATTGATTATCGGCAATGGCGAACCACCCGTGATCGTGCTGCGTGCGATCGGACCGACACTGGGCAGTTTCGGAATTGCGCAACCATTGCAAGATCCGACCCTTGAATTGCGCGATGCTAACGGAGCTTTGATCGCATTCGACAACGATTGGAAGGACAACACGCCGACAGGAATCAAAGCGACATTGCTTAACCCGACTGACAATCGCGAATCAGCTATCATCGCTTCGCTCGCCGCCGGGAATTACACCGTGATCGTGCGCGGAAACAACGGTACGACCGGTGTCGCGTTGGTAGAAGCCTACCGGCTCCATGAGTGACTGCGAAAGGCTGAGCGGCTCGACGGAGTCTCGCCCTACCAACGCCTCTCCACGAAAATTTTCACTGGTAGGGCGACGCTCTGCGGAGCCGGCTTGCGGCCGCTAGTTTTCTATCCGCAACAACCATCAGCTATCAGCCTTGGGCTCCCAGAGCTCGATCGGATTTCCCTCGGGATCAGTTAAACGAGCAAAACGACCGTATGGATAAATCTCCGGATCAAGCGATACTTCGATCCCTTTCGCCCGCAACTGTGCGATCATACGATCCAGATTAGCTACTCGAAAATTGATCATCCATGCCTGGCTTGGGTTGCCGAAATAATCGGTCTCGCTGGGAAATGGCGCGAAAACGGTCGCTCCCCACCTGTTGCATCCATGGTGCTGTGCTGTAATCGCGTGGCGCTCGACTTACGCCGAACGTATCGTCATACCACGCCGACATGGTTTCGGGATCCTTCGCCCGAAAGAACACGCTGCCGATTCCAGTTACTCGTTCCATGGTTACAGCATGATGTGACTTTGTGGTCCTCTAATCGATAGTCATGCAAATACACCCGCCGCGGCGAGTCCTGGATGCGCGGAGCGCGTCCCTTCGCCATCAGCAATTAGCTATCAGCCATCAGCTATCTCAGAGAGCAAGCTCATACTTCGGTTTTCGGTCGGTTCTGACCGTAACTCCAGGAAAATATCTTCGAGCAAAGATTGGAGAAGACCGGGACGCGCGGACCTCCGAGAAAAAATGTCGCCAATATGTTCTGCTGCACAAAGCGCTTCATCAGCAAAAGCCAGATGGTACCTCCAGTAAGCATTCCGATAATGAACAGGATGACCATTACTGGTGCAAAACACAGCATGGCAACCAATCCGGGATGCGGCATGAACTGAGTCAGCCACCGCCCCAGCGCAATCTCGCCCACGACAGCAGGAACGAACATGAAGGCAAACAGACTAAGACAGAGGGCTGGATGATCGCGACATGGAAGGCGGGCGCCTGTTTCATGCGAATTACGATCTGGTTTCATTTCAGCCGCAACACAAAGGAGGTCTATTTCGGGTGAGCGCTCTTTTTGTCATTCCGAGGGCAGTCGAGGAATCTCTAACTTCGTGACAGACGAGTAGCGAGAGATGTCTCGACTTTCGCTCGACATGACAAAGTGCGCAACTCGACGTCGAAGAGAACGCGGGCCGATGCTTTGGTCCGGAGCCCGAAGCTCGCCCAGCCTCATAACTATCTGGGAAAGATTTTTATGCGCGAAGGCAACGCTCCTCGAGGCGATTGCGCAAGTTGAACAGGCGCTGCGCCTTCATCCCGACTTTCCGGAGGCCGAGGGAAACTTGCGCCTAGCCAAAGCGGGCGACCCTCAGTTTCCTTCGCAATCGCCCCCAGTAGAATTCTGGTCAGTCGTCTTCAGCATGCTTACTGTAGCCGGGATCGGTGATCCCGGTTTCGGTGTGGGCAGCGGGAAAGGGATACCCAAGTTCTATAAGGCAAAATTGTAGCGGCGGTCTATGACCGCCGATTTCGGATAGTTCCGGCGGTCATAGACCGCCGCTACAGCAAATGACCATTGGACAGGCCGCGCAGGCTAAGAGCTCGGGCTAGTAGGCGGTGCCTCATTTGAAATATCCAGGACGCAGCGCCATTGCTTATCCGGATCCAAACGCCAGACCGATATTCCACGAAGGTGCAGCGTCATCGTACCGCCATTTAGCCCAGGCAGAGTGAGCTCGTCCGTCCCGCGCATATAGGCAAGCTTGCCATCGGGGGAGAATACAGGTTTTTGCGAGACCCAATGGATCTTGAATCCGGGGGTATCAAAGCTGGCGGCAACGTAAGCACGAATCGCCGCCTTGCCCTCGAGCACAGGCTGTCCCGGGAAAATGAGGACAGCATCATCGCTCCAGTAAGAGACAACCTTTTCGATATCCTTGCCTGCCGTGGCGAGATCCGCCCATTCTGCGTCCCTGGCCAACAATTTTTCCCCTTCGGTTTTGGAATCGAACTGTCGCTCAGAACAACTATCCAGAGTCATTCCGAGCAGAATCAATGATAAATAACGCGATACTTGCATAAGATAGTCTGTAGTCAGTAGTCTGTAGTCACGTCAATCCGTTCGCCTCAAAGGGTGCGCCTCAGTATTGAACACGACTTTGTCGAAATCCAAAGTATCCGGCGGAGCGAAGAGAAGATAAAAGTATTTGAAGGTCTCGGCCAGGACGAAGCTTTCCATTTCATCGCGCTTTGCTTTCGTGACCACATCCTGAAGCGCGGTGTAGCCAGCATCCACCCGGCAATATTTCACAAAGTCCTCGAAGATCTTCTCTCCCATCTTTCGGTATCGCGGATCGTGTGTGAAGTGATGCAGATAATAGGTCGATTCCACGATCTCGGGACGCAGATGGTAGCCGTTGTAAACAATCTGCATCGTTTTGTAATCGATGATCTCCGGTTCGATCCCGTGCATGTTCCACATTTTGAACGATGAATCCTGGAGTCGCCGCGCCCGCGCGACGTCGCCGGAGTGCGTCAGCACAGCCGGAAAGAAAGCGTCGAGCGCGCCATATTGCGATGCAGTGAGCCTGCCTGTGTTCATGTCGGCGTGGCCGTACCACAATTCGCCACGGACTTCGTCGGCAAGATATTTGTTAACCGCGGGAATGCTCGCGTGCCACATCTTCTGACAATCTTTGTCGCCGAATAAGAGCCAGCATTTCCAGAGATATTCGTAGTAAGAATCGATTCCGCCACTGATGTGACTATCTGCATCCATCCACCCACCGGTCTCGACGTTGATGGTCGAGCCAACCAGACCGATCGACGAGCGGCGCTTGAATGTCTCCACCAAAGCACGCTTGGCTTTTTCGTAGTAGATCGGTTTACCGGTTAGTTTGCTCAGCGTCCCGAATTCCAGCAACAGCGTCCCCGTCTCGGCCGGGTTCGTTTTCGCATCGCGAACCTGGCCGGTTTTCAGATTCACGTAAACGTAAGGAAGTGCCGTAGGCGAATTGAAAACGGCTAACAGCCGATTGCCTAAATCGTCAGCCAGATCGAGCAGTTGTTTATCATTCGTTAGTTGATAACTCGAGAGCAAGCCACCGAGCAAACGGATGGTGATTTCGAAATTCTTGACGTAAACGTCGCGATCGAACGAAAGATTCTTCACGATGAGCTCTTTCGCCTTCGCGGCTTCCTTATCCAGCTTCATCAGGATGAGCGTGTCCAAGGCATCGACCGGCGTCATCAGCAGCGATTGGCCGTACCAATCTTGCGGCGTCTTGCTCAGCGGCTTTAACGCATCATGTCCCCAGGCGTACTTCTCGTAATTAGTCCACGCATGCAGAAACTCAGTGCGAACCCGGGTTGCGACTTCGCGCGCATGCGCGTCCTCGCGCGATCGGTTACATCCGACGCTGCCGAAAACGATAGCAGCGGCAATAACCCACCCTGCCAGCTTCAAGGAAGTGCAAGCCATCAGCATGTACTTCCCACGAACTCGCCGCGGACCTTGGCATTCCACGTGCGACATGCTCAACTTCTTGCGGCGCGTGAGGTAAAGCATCCCAGTGCCTCCAGCCACGGGGATCAGTTCTAAGACAGAGCAAGACGGCGACGTTTGCGCCGGCCAGGAGTTCGCTGTACCCGCCTCTAAGCGGCATGGCGTTAGCCTGAGAAAATACGTCACCTCAACACATAAGCTAAGCAAATAGTTAGCTCCAGCCTCGCGGCCGTAAATATGGCTGCCAGATCACCGTTGGGGACTTGCTCTGCTATCACCTTGAGCTGTGCGCCAGCGGCATTCAAGATCAAGATAGGATTATCATGGATCGCCTGTTGTGCGGCTTCCAAGCTCGCGAACGCTTCAACAGTGTCGGCAGGCGTCGCCATAGCAGAAAGTGGATGTCGAAGGTTTGCGCTTCAAAGTCACCAACAGTTTCCTCGAGGCCAGGCATCCGAGGCATATTTCGCTTTTGTAGATTCGGCACCGCGGACCATGGCAAAACGTATATACCGGTAAGTGCCTTATCAGGTCTTCCAATGGAAACATGCGCGCGTACACGAGTGCGGAGCCAATTGCAAAAGGCATCAAGATGAGACAGGAGAGCCATAATGGAATTTCGCCTAGCGAGACGGAGCTCAGCTACCGCCGGCGAAAGCGAGCATACTTCGTGGTCTGTGGTCAGTAGTCATGTTGTCGATGTCTTGACCCGGCCAGCGATCCTGTTGGCCTCCTCCCAGAACACCGTTCATGGATTGGAAATGATGGTGTTCTGGTCAAGCACCAACAACCACTTGCCATTGCGCTTTACTATCAAGTAGGTCTTTATCTGCCTTTCGTTCTCGTGCTTCACACCATCTTCCGGCGTTACGTAACTATCGCTCGTATGAACTGCATCAACCAAGGCGACGTCAGGCGTTACAAAGTGAACCGTCACGTTGTCGATCGTGATTGAGACTCCCTTTAACATGGTCTTGTGAATGGCTCTTACCTCTTTAAGACCTTCATCTCGTCCTCTCGTAATTCCGCCTCCCGGATTGATATGCACCCAGTCATCGGTTGTATATGTAGGTGCGTTCTTAAAATCTCCGTTGTTGTAATCAGCGACGAAGGCCTTCACGACTTCTCGCACTAGCTGTTCATCGTCAGCGCCCCATGCAACCCCAAGCAGACATAGCAAGCCAGCTGCGGACAGAAGAAGCTTCGCAATTTTATCCTTTGATGGTCATCACAGAACACCGATCCAGGGAAATTTTAACAGGCACGGAGACGCGTTGCCCTCATTCTTTCTGCACTATCTCCATCACCTGTTTCAAAGGCTCCGTACTAACTTTGCTTGTCCCTGTAAAGGGATGGTCAAGAATATATATCAGAAATAAAATCAACGTGATCGTTACCGTGAGCGCGGCCGTAATCATGTACTGCGCCTTTATGTTCTTCATTCCAAAGAAAAAGGCGTATGAAACTGTGATCGTCCCGCCAACAAGTAGGACTAACCAGATCACAGGTGGCACCTCGTTCTTGCCTGCAAATATTCTGAGTCGGCGGTACTGAGCGAGGTTATTTATTCGCTTCAGTGATTCGGCATACAGCTCATTGTTGGAAATCGATTTCTCATCTATTCCGTAAAACACCGTAATAAGCCTCGCCATCGCTCGGTTGGAATGAAGATTTACGTCGCCCTGTGACATTCTTTTCAGCTCATCATTATAAACGGAGGCGGTATAATCTATTAATCCTTGCTGTATAATTTTATTGACAGGGCTAGGGAATGCTTTCGAGATGTGAAAAATATCATCGATCTCGTTGGCTTCCAATTGCAGATTCTTGGTGGCGTCGTCATATCCACTCCAGGTAACAAACACCACAAAAGCGACGACTACCCCGTAAAGCAGGCCGAACGCATTGAAGATTATCGCTGCTACTTCGTGGTTCTCTTTCAACGCTTCGGTCGAATATTTCTTCCGCACAAACCGAAGTCCGGCTAGTGCGACCGCGGTGGTAATAACCGAGACAATCAAAAATGAGATCGCTGACGGCAAATTAAGTAGAAATTGCATACATGTCGTAATTTCGACCTGCACTTTGGGGTCGAGTTGATGTGACCCAGTCCTCAGTCGTGTAACTCACTGCCTGCGCCCACCCGTGAGAGTTGAGGTCAGCGTAGGACGACTTCACGAGGTCGTGCATGCGCTGGTTCGCAGAGGCGCCGTTCATTTTGAAAGAGTTGCGTCGCGATGTTCCACTTTAATGGTCAGGTTCGGTTTAACGCCGGCTACCGCAGGCAGGACATGATTCAGAATCTGCTCCGCCGTCATCCGGAACGTTCGGCCGCGCGCGCTCACCTTTAACCAACCGGCCTTGTCGCGGTAATAACGCTCAGTGAAATTCTTGGTGCCGATCGAGATGGTATAGCTGTTATTGGTTAGCTTCATATGAAGAAGGCCTAACGAGGATAAGCGCCGAGCGTCATAGCGTTACAGCGTGGCATCGGGTTGCTCGTCTCAGCTTGACGAGGGCGAATACTGTGAGCACCGCGCTCATCAACAGAATCCACGTGATGATTTCAGTTCTATCGATGCTCATGGCTTTACGCTTTTGTGAACGGTTTACTTTTCTTCCGGGAAAGCGACCGACCCGGTATCGAGACTGTAATAAGCACCGACCACCTTGAGCTCACCGGAATCAACCTTGGCTTTGAGAACCGGCGCGGATGAACGTAATGCTTGCACGACATTCTTTACGTTCTCACGCACCGTCGTCTCGAGGTCGCCTTGGACTGTCGCTTCAACCGCTGGTTGGATCGCCGTGACCAGCGACTGGATATGAGCGGGTGCCTCGCCTTTGGCAGCGATCGTCTCCTTCGCAGCCTTGACCGCGCCGCAGCGCTGATGTCCGAGCACCACGATCAGGCGCACGGACAGATGATCGACCGCGTACTCGATGCTGCCCAGGCTGTGATCGTCGATCACGTTGCCGGCCACGCGCAGGACAAATAGATCGCCCAGCCCTTGATCGAACACGATCTCAGGCGGGACACGCGAGTCAGAGCAGCCAAGAACGACAGCAAACGGATGCTGACTTTTTGCCAGCTCCTCGCGCCGCTTTGTCATGTCCGGATAGATCAAGCTCGCATTTTCATAGCTGTTGGTTGCCAACCGTGTTCTTTCGTTGATCGACTCATGTGGATGCTGCGGTTTGCCTTTGGTGTAACGTCCATTGCCCTGTTTGAGCCGGGAGATCGCTTCAGTGGGAGGAACGATTGGTTGGTCGGCGTGATCCGGATCGGCGGCGCGGACAAACTGGTTGTTACCAGCTAAACCAAGCAAAACCAAAAGCAGCGGGATGCGCGTCTTTGTCATAATGTTCTTTCTTGCTGTTCGTTAAAACTGATTGGATGGTCTGGAAAATGGCTCAATGAAAAACAAGATCAGCTACTGCTACCGACAGCGAGCATAAAATGAGAGATCAGAGAATAGAAGTTCGGAGGTCAGTATAAACCTGGCTTTTGGAGTTGGCTGCGGCGCCTTTTTAGGCCTTCTCATTGTGATATTAATTGCGGGGAGTGTCGGGTTCCGGCATGGACATTCCACCTATAATGCGCCAATCGTTTCCGGTCCTGCGCCACGCGTGCGTGATACGGATGGTATTCGCCGCTCCATTGCCATCCTTGTCCAGCCACTTAAACGTTATCCAGTAACATGCGACCGCGATGTCCTCAGTAACCTGAATCGAGGCGGGTTTGAATTCACCGGTCTTGAACGCCAGTCCCTTACTGGTTTGCGAGGTAATCCAGTCTGTAATGTGGTCTTTGTGAACGGGCGCGGCACTGACTGACGGCCAGCCCAGAAAATCCTTGTGCCACAGGCCGGAATAGGCCGACAAATCATTTTCCTGAACGTAGCGCCAATAAGCCCGCTCAAGTTCCCAGATGGTTTGCTCATCTTTTGATGCCTGCGATGAAACTGCCACATCAGACGCAAGTGCTACCTCGGCAATGACGAGCAGGGCAACGAGAGCGGCGGACAAGAAGAAGTGTCGTTTCATGAGAAAGGGAAACGTCTAACGTACGAAGCTCAGCCGCTCCCACACCGACGCGCAGCGGCGGCGTGACGTTGACTGAAGCGCGTTGTTAGGCACAAGCCCTATCACTTCAATATTTTCCAAAGCGAACGCCCGTCCTGGTATTGAATGTCAGCGATGCGCCATCCCATTTTCGTTCGCTGAAGTGCGAAGATGATCTCTTGGTCGACCCCTATATTCTTAAATCGGGCGGCCACGTACGCTGAGCCTTTTTTATTAGGGAGCACGACCAGCTTGAAAGCCGAGATTTCAAAATCCTGCGCATTGTAGAGGGGGTCGAAGTCGATCTTACCCACTTCGCCTTTTGAGTCCTCTTGGTCCTTAAGATAGAGGTCAAGGAGCGGTTTGTAAAAATAGTTTGGAAGTAGTTTCTTGCTGGCTGGGTACTGCAATGGGTCGGACTTTCCAGAGTGTTCCTTATAAAGCTGGGCAACCAATTCCTTTCCTGTGTCGAGTTTTGATGACCCCGGTTGCGCCGAAGCGAACCCTGCGACCAGCGCCAAATTTGCAGCGAGTACAATTATCTGGTTCATAAATCCCTTGTGCCTAACGAGCAAAAGGCCAGGGACCCGGCACTTTGAGAGGAGGCGAGGCATTGTCGAGTAAGATACCTCACGCTCTATACGTGTCGTTAGGCTGCGTTCTCACTGGAAGGTGTCTGCCTGGGGATCCCAAAAGGCGTCGTGCAGGCCGAGCCTGGCGAAGATCTCGCGCATCTCATTGGCTGCCGGGCGACGGGAGACGGGCTCGAGCCGGGTGCCATACCAAGTCAATGCCAGCTGCCATAATTGGTCCATCCGCACGATCGGTCGGGGCTCGACCGCTCGGGCCCTGCACCATTCTCGGATGAGTTCTTCCGACCGGAAGAAGAGCATATTGTTTCAGGTAAAAACCAGATCATCCCACCACTTGGCCACAGGGACTAGGCAATGAAAGAGCCACGTCGAAGGCTCAGGCCCAGTGAGAGCGACAGACAAATTGAGCGGTTCGTGGCTTTGTTCGCACCGCGAGTGGACCATTCCCGGACGATGAAGAGCTGCGGAAATCCCGAGAGCGTCCCATGCGCAGTTAGCAAAGTACTCGATGCCGCCGACGACAACGTGATGCTGGGTAGGCACGCCGGAGAATGGCGGAGCCATGCGGATAGTGGTGCCGTCACGCTCAAGAAGGAGGAGGCGAATGGCGCGAAGGCGGGCGTATGCCTGCGCGACATGGTCGGTCGAGGCTTGGACTCGCTGAGCCACAGCCTCGATTGACGGAATGTGGCCCGATTCAGCGGTGGAGGTGTAGATGGCCAGCTTGACCGCAGTATCGAAGCCCATGTGCGGTCAAAGATTGCACGAAAAGAGCCTAGCGAGGTCAAGCTCACCCGCGGCTCGGGGCCCACAAGTGGCTACTCTCTGCGGGACACA
>Ga0209808_1001971_pt1 | contig 10592 bp, 6 predicted proteins | sample GraSoiAngelo_157_FD_186171 | JGI IMG/M metagenome (GOLD analysis project Ga0209808, IMG submission 186171) | Grasslands soil microbial communities from the Angelo Coastal Reserve, California, USA - 14_1009_16_20cm (SPAdes) (version 2) | ecosystem: Environmental > Terrestrial > Soil > Grasslands ...
CCGACCTGGATGGGATCGCGGTCACGCAGGGCCCCGGGCTCGTCGGGTCGCTGCTGGTGGGCACGTCGCTGGCGAAGTCGCTGGCCTGGGCGCATGGGCTGCCGCTGGTCGGCGTGAATCACCTCGAGGGCCACATCTACGCCTCGTTCCTCACCGAGGATCCGCCCGAGTACCCCTTCGTGGCTCTGGTGGTCTCCGGCGGCCACACCGCGCTCTACCACGCCCGTGCGCCGCGCGAGTACGCGGTGCTGGGGCAGACGCGCGACGACGCCGCGGGCGAGGCCTTCGACAAGGTGGCCAAGCTCCTCGGTCTCGGCTTCCCCGGCGGGCCGATCGTGCAGCGCACGGCGGAGGCGGGCGATCCCGGCGCGATCGCGTTTCCGGCCTCGCGCATGACCGACGGCGCGCGCGATTTCTCGTTCAGCGGCATCAAGACCTCCGTGTCGCTCTACGTGAAGCGTCACGGCCCGCTGTCCGACCGCCAGGTCGCCGACGTGGCCGCGTCATTCCAGGCCGCGGTGGTGCGGATGCTCGTGCGGCGAACCCTTCGCGCGTGCGCGCAGACCGCCGTCGGGCGCGTGGTGCTCACCGGCGGCGTCGCCGCCAACACGCCGCTGCGCGAGACGCTGGCGGCCGAGGCCGGCGCCGCGGGCGTCCGGCTTCACGTGCCGCCGCGGTACCTCTGCACCGACAACGCGGCCATGATCGCCGCCGCCGGCAGCGATCGGCTGATGGCCGGCGAGCGCGCGACGCTGGATCTGAACGCGATCCCCGATCTGGCACTGGCGTCATGAACGCACGGAGCCGGGCATCCACTCGGACGGGCCACCCACGGCCTCACACAGGCTCGCCTCGGGCGTCGAACTCCCTGCGGCTTCGCACTCCCACGCCGGCCTCGCGGACCCCGCTACAATGAATTTCGAAGCGGTGCTGGCCGGCCTGCCCGATGCCGTGATCGCCGTCGACACCGAGCTGCGCGTGGTCTTCTGGAACTCGGCGGCCGAGGTGCTGGCCGAACGCTCCGCCCGGCGCGCCGAGGGACGGCTGCTGAAGGACATCTTTCCCGCCGACACTTCCATCGTGCGCCGGCTGGCCGAGACGCTGGCGAGCGGGGAAAGCCGCTCGGAGGCGGAGGCGCTGATCGAGCGCGCCGACCGCCGGGAGGTCCCGGTGAGCCTCGTGACGGCCGCGCTGTTCGGCAAGGACGGCAACGTCGGGGGCGCGGTGGCCGTGCTGCGCGACCTCTCCCGCATCCGTCAGCTGGAGGCCGAGGTGCGGCGCGGGGAGACACTGGCCTCGGCCGGCCGCATGGCCGTCGGTCTTGCGCACGAGATCCGCAACCCGCTGGGCGCCATCCGCGGCGCCGTCCAGCTCCTCGCGCGCGAGCTGGCGAGCGAGCCGCGTCTGACGGAGTACACGACGGTCCTGACCAAGGAGGTCGACCGCGTGAACCGGATCATCGAGATGCTCCTGAACCTGGCGCGCCCGGCGCCGGTGCGGCCCGTGCCCCTGAACCTGCACCAGCTGCTGGAGCGCGTCGCCCTCCTGACCGAGGAGGGCGCGCGCGACAAGCGCATCAGCGTCGTGCGGCGGTATGATCCGAGTCTGCCCCCGATCCTCGGGGACGAGGACCGCCTGATCCAGGTCTTCCACAACTTGATGAGGAACGCGATGGACGCGATGAGCGCGGGCGGCACGCTGACGCTGGCGACGAAGGTCAGCCTGAATCCGCTGTTCGGCAAGATGGACCTCGGCGGCGGCCCCGCGCGCACGATGGTCGAGGCGCACGTCATCGACGAGGGCAGCGGCATCCCGGCCGCCGCCCGCGCGAGGATCTTCGACCCGTTCTTCACCACCAAGGATCGCGGGCTCGGTCTGGGGCTCGCCATCTGCCACCAGATCCTCGAGCAGCACCGCGGCGCCATTCACGTGGACAGCGAGGAGGGGCGCGGGACGACCGTCACGTGCTTCCTGCCCACGGCCCGATGACGCAATCGCCGACGCCCGCGCGCGTCCTGATCGCCGACGACGAGGACGGCCTGCGCTGGGTCCTCGAGAAGGGCCTGCGCCAGGCGGGCTACGAGGTCACCGCCGTGCGCGACGGCGACGAGGCGCTGCGCGCGTTCTCGGACGCGCCCTTCGACCTCGTCTTCCTCGACATCCGCATGCCCGGCACCGACGGCCTCACCGTCCTCGCCAAGCTGCGTGCGCTCGCCGGCGACGCCCACGTGATCGTGATGACCGCCCACGGCACGATGGAGACCGCCATCCAGGCGATGCAGCGCGGCGCCTACGACTACCTCGCCAAGCCCTTCGACCTCGACGAGGTGCTGCTGCTCGCCGAGCGCGCGCTGGCGGCGGGTCGCCTCACCCAGGAAGTGGCGCGCCTGAAGACCGGGCTGCAGGAGGTGTGGGAGTTCGGCGCGCTGATCGGGCGTCACCCGCGCATGCAGGAGGTCTACAAGACGATCGGGCGCATCGCGGCCAGCGACGTGACCGTGCTGCTGCGCGGCGAGTCGGGCACCGGCAAGGAGCTGGTCGCACGCGCGATCCACCATTACAGCCGGCGCGCGGGGCGGCCGTTCGTCGCGGTGTCGTCGGCGGCCATTCCGGGGACGCTGCTCGAATCCGAGCTCTTCGGTCACGAGCGGGGCGCCTTCACCGACGCCAAGGAGCGCAAGCTCGGCAAGCTCGAGCTGGCGCACGGCGGCACCCTCTTCCTCGACGAGATCGGCGACATGCCGTCGGAGCTGCAGACGAAGCTGCTGCGCGCGCTCCAGGAGCGCACCATCGAGCGCGTGGGCGGCCAGGAATCGCTCCGCATCGACGTGCGGGTGCTCGCCGCCACCAACCGCGATCTCGAGACGATGATGCGCGAGGGCCGCTTCCGCGAGGACCTCTTCTACCGGCTCAACGTCGTGACCGTCACCCTCCCGCCGCTCCGCGAGCGGCGTCGTGACGTCCCGCTGCTGGTCGAGCACCTCCTGGCGAAGTACGCGACGGAGCTGGGCGAGCGCGGGGTGGCGCCGGAGGCGCTCGATCGTCTGGTCGGCCACGACTGGCCGGGCAACGTGCGCGAGCTGGAAAACGTCGTGCAGCGCGCGATGGTGATGGCGACGAGCGGCGTGATCCTGCCCGAGCACCTGCCGATCGGTCCGGTGTCGGCGGCCGCGTCGGTGGCCATCGACGCCACCCTGGAGGAGATCATCGAGCGCAAGCTGCTCGAGTGCGTGCGCGGGCTACGCGAGCACGCCAGCGCCAATCTCTACGACCTGATGGTCGGGCTGGTCGAGAAGCCGCTGCTGCGCGCGGTGCTCCGCGAGACGGGCGGCAATCAGGTGCGCGCCGCGCAGATCCTCGGCATCAACCGCAACACGCTCCGCAAGAAGCTGACCGAGCACGGGATCGAGCCCGACTCGATCGAGGGCTGAGGCGCGCGCGACGCCCGCTCAGAATACCGCTTGCAGCCGGAGGCCGATGTACTGGGTCTTCAAGACCTGGCTCGGCGAGCCGCTCGAGCGCGGCCCCGACCCGGCGAAGCGGTCGCGATACGAGAGTGCGATGTCGACGGGCAGCGGGAAACGCCCGGCGCGGTAGAGCGACAGCGTCGAATAGCTCAGGCGTATGACGTAGACCTGCTCCGTCGAATCCGTGTCCTTCTCGAGCAGCTGCACCGGCAGGCCGCGGTGGCTCGTGAACCGGTCCTCGAGCTTGAAGCCGTAGCGATAGAGGGCCGAGGCCGAGAAGCCGTCCGTCAGCTGGTACTGCGTGGAGAACTCGAACTCGAAGCGGTCGCCGAGGTCGCGGTCCAGCTGTTCGCGGGTGGTCGTCAGCGCGTTGGCATCAGCGACCCGCTGCGTCACCCGATCGGGCAGGACCCACTCGTATCGGAACGTGCCGTCGAGGATCACGTCCCCGGGGCGCGCGATGCCGTAGCTCGCGGGTGTCGGCGTCTCCTTCCACAGGTTGCTGATGATGTAATCGTGGTGGAACCGCGCAAACAGGCCGTAGGCGCCCGTGCTCCACGAGATGTCCACGAGGTCGTCGGGATCGTCCTGGCGGCCGGTCGGGAACCGGACGCCGGCGGTGGTCGCCAGGCGCAGGTCGCGGGAGCGCCAGTACTGGTACTTGGCCCCGAGCTGGATGTCGCCGAGACCGTCGTCAGAGAAGTCCCGGATCCGCTTGAAGCCGAACCCCGGGATGCCTGGGAGCCCCGGCCCCAGGATGCGCTGTACGTCCTCGGTCGTGAAGCGGCGGGTATTCGGGCAGGCGAGCGGCAGGACCGCAGAACCTGAGCCGCACAGTGGCCCCGGCCCGGGGCCGGTGCGTAACCCGACGTTCGCGCTCGAGCCGGGATCCGAGTTCACCGACGCCTTGACGCTGTTGTGGACCCAGTAATAGGGAATCTCGACGCCGACGGTCAGGCGATCCGTGACACCGTACGCGACGCCGAAGTTCAGGATGTCGAACTCGTACTTGAACCGCAGATGGCTGTCGCCGATGCTCGCGCGACCGCCCACGAAGGGGTCGAGCGGCTGCAGCAGCGGAAAGACGCTGCTGTCGAGCCGACGGTCGTTGAAGCCGGCGGCGATGTCCTCGGGGTTGCCGTGCGGGTTGAAGCGCTCCCCGGTCGGGACGTAGAAGAGGTTCTCGGCGGACACGGCCGAGCGTCCCTTCGGGAGCACGAGCGCATCGTCGGCGCGTGCGACGGCGGGACCGCAGAGACAGCCCACCAGTGCGATGACCGCGAGGCGCATCCCGCTCATCGGCTCCTCTGCCTAGGCGCCCGGGTGCGCCAGATCCGCTTCGTGCACCGCCGCATCGAGACGATAGATGCGCATCGCCTGCGGGACGTTCTTGAGCGTCCGAGAGCCGAGGTCTTCCGGGCTGAAGTCGTCGCCGATCCGACGGCGCGTCTCCTCGGTCAGGATCACGTCGCCTCCCTCCGACAGCGCCGCCAGCCGGGCCGCGATGTTCGTCGTCGAGCCCGAGGCCGTATACGTCCATCGGGCGCCCGCGAGCCCCTCGATCTTCGTCGCCCCGACCGATGCCACGCCCGAATTGACGCCGACGTGCATGACGATCGGCTCCGATTGCCCGCGCAGCTCTTCGTTGATCTCACGGCACCGTCGCTGGATGGCCACCGCGGCGCGGATGGCGGCCGCGGCGTGGTGGCGCGGATCCCGGTCCTGGAAGATGACCATCAGGCCGTCGCCGACGGTCTCGTTGACGTCGCCGCCGCAGCGAATGATCTCGTCGAGAAATGCTCCGAAGTATCGCTCCACGAGCCTGTTGACCTCCTGCAGCTCCATCTCCGCCGACAGCCGCGTGTACCCGGTGATGTCGGCGAAGAGCACCGACACGTCGGCCTCTCTCTTTTCGAGCAACGGCGCCTCCGGCGACTGTTCGATGAGCGTCTGCACGGTGGTGGGGACGAACTTGGAGAGGTTGGACTTGATACTCTCGAGGATCTGGATCCGTCGCAGGCTCGTTGCGAGCTCTTCCGCGTACCGCACGACCTCCTCGTGCGTCATGGCGTTGGCGACCGCGACCGCCGCCTGATCGGCCATCGTCGTCAACAGGTCGATGTCCTCGCGGGCGTAGAACTGGCCGGACTTCTTGTTGCCGAGCGCGATCACTCCCGACAGCTCACCATGATAAAGAAGGGGGATGACCAGGGTCGCCGACAGCCGGCGGAACGTCTCGGAGACGGCGCCTCGAACCTCGGCGTAGTGCGGATCCTCGTCGAGATCGTAGCGGGTCAGGAGGCGAGGGCGTATCCCCATCCACACCAGCAGCGGATCGTCGTATCCGATCGGGACGTCGCGACGCTCCGCCGTGGCGCCGTCCTCGACGAGCAAGACCTGGCACGCCTGCCGGCCGCGGTCGAGGACGACGACGGTGGCGGCCTCGACGAACATCTCGCGCCGGATCGTCTCGACGATCTTCGTCATGATCTGGTCCAGGTTCAGCATCGACGTCAGCGCGTTGCTGACCGCGCTGATGGTGCCCTTGTAGTCGTAACCTTTCCGGAAGAAGACGGTGTCCACCGCCTGCTGCACCCGTCGGCTCACGGGGTGGAAGAGGAAGACCACCAGCACCGCGAAGACCAGCGGCGAGGCCGCCTCGCCACGTTCACCGAGGAGCGGGCGCAGGAAGACGTTCCCGATGAGCGTCTGCGTGGAGAAGTACGCGACGGCGACGAGAGCCGTCATCAAGCCGTAGCCGACGGCGCGTTTGATGTACACGTCGACGTCGAAGAGGTTGTGACGCGCGATCGCGTAGGCGACGCAGGCGGGGAAGACGGTGATGGGAATGGCCAGGAAATTGTTCTGGATGGTGAGACCGAGCCAGTCGGTCCCGAACAGCGACAGATAGGAGGCGAGCGCCGGCAGCGGGAACGCCAGCGCGGCGCCGAACAGCACGACCTTGGCGCGTTGCCGGGCCAGGACCGAGGCACCGCGGAAGTAGGCCTCGAGCGTGGACGCCAGGACCACGAGGGCGCTGACGAGGCCGTAGAGCCTCACCACCTGATAGATGGCGAGGAAGCGCGGCTCGGGATACAGGAGTTCCAGGCCCACGGTGAGGGCGATGGCGACGACGTACGGCGCCACCTGGAGGACGGGACGGCGCTCGATGAACTCGCGCCGCACCGGGAACACGAGCGCGAGGTGCACGAAGGCGGCCGGCCAGAGCGTGTTCACCAGCAGATAGATCCTGATGAAGCCGGCGTGCGTCGACTGGATGTCGAACGACGTGATCGCGAACAGGCTGAGCGAGACGCAGGCCACGAAGAACGCCCAGCTCACCTTCGTGTCGGGCTTGAGCAAGAAGACCACGAGGCCGACCACGAGGTAGATCAGGCCCGCCACGTACGTCACGCCGAACGTCATCACGAAGTCGTTCCACCCGAACCGCATGGTCGGGACGATGACGTCGCGGCGTTGTGCTTCGCGCTCGACGGTGTAGGCGATCGGCGTGCCCCTGGGCACGCGATGAGCGACGGCCTGGAGGTCCCGCATCGACGCGATCGGCTGGCCGTTGGCCCGCACGATCTTGTCCGGCCACCGCAGACCCGCCGTGCTGCCCGTCCAGTGATACTGCCCGATGTTGCCCAGGACGAGACGCTCGTTCACGAGGAAGCCGGCGAACGGCTGATTCACCCAGGTCAGGGCCTGCACGATGGCAATGGCGCTGATGAGCACGACGCTGGTCAGGATCGCCGCGAGGACGAGGCGACCGGCCACGTGCGGGGACGGCAGCGCGGACAGGTCCCAGATGGGCACGACGGCCGATCGGCGTACGCGCGCCGATATCCCCGGCGCTCCCCGAAACGGTGTTCGAAGGATCTGGCGCAGCACGCGGCTATGCTACAGGAAGGTTGTCGGCCGGAATCGCCCGTTCGTGGGCGCGGCTCGCGCGCCGCGCCCACCGAGCCATGGCTCGGATTGCGACTCCAATGACGAGCAGACCGCAGCCGGCGACGAGGGTGATAGCGAAGACGTCGCCGAACGCCGTATAGAACGTGGTCACGCGCGACACCGGCATCGGCGCCACCAGGACGCCGGCGATGAAGACGTCGCGGTCTTCGGGACCTCGCAGGCGCCGGACGATGCGGCCGTAGGGATCGATGGCGGCCGAGATTCCGGTGTTGGCCACGCGCAGCACGGCAACCCGGTTCTCGGCGGCCCGAAAGACGCTGATGGCGAGGAACTGGCGCGGGGCGCTCGAGTCCTGGAACCAGGCCTCGTTGGTGGCGTTGATCACAACGCGCGCTCCCTTCACGACGAAGCGCCGGAACAGGTCCGCGAAGATGTTCTCCCAGCAGATGGTGCTGCCGACGCCGATGTCGCCGACCTGGAATACGGTCGGCGTGTCGCCCCCGACCGAATCGCCCATCGACGCGGCGATGGCGGCCGGCCAGGTGATGATGCCCTTCAGCGGCACGTACTCGCCGAACGGCACCAGCCTGATCTTGCGGTAGACGCCGGCGATTCGACCATCAGGGGTCACCAGCACCATGCTGTTGTAGGTGCGGCTGCCGAACTCGCGCTTCGTGAACTTGGCGTGCTCGGCGCTGCCGACGAGCAGCGGAATGCCGGTCTCCATGGCCAGGTCGCGCACGGGCTTGAAGAGCCTCGGATCGTGCTCGACGTCACCGGGCACGGCGGTCTCGGGCCAGGCGATCAGCGCCGGGCGCTGCCGGGCGGCTTCGCGGGTGAGCGCGGCGTAACGCGACAGCGTCGTCTCGCGATGCGCGGCATCCCACTTGACGTTCTGCGGCACGTTGCCCTGGACGGCGGCGATCGTCATGGTCTCGGTCGCGGGCTCCGCGGAGAGCACGACGTACCCGTGGGCCACGACGATCGCCACCGCCCCCACCGCGACCGAGAGCGGCCCGGGAATCGCGCGCCAGCTCCATGGGCGGTGCCGGAGCGCGTCGGCCAGCCCCAGATTGACGAGCACGATCACGAAGCTGAGGCCGTACACCCCCGTGATGGAGCTCAGCTGGATCAGCAGGGGCTGCCGGTACTGCGAGTGGCCGACGAGCATCCACGGCAGGCTCAGGAAGCCGGCGTGCGAGCGCACGTACTCGAGGCCGACCCAGAGGGCCGGGCCAAGGAGCATCGCCGGCACACCGCTGCGGCCGTGCAGCCACCGAAGGCCGAGTGCCCAGATGCTGACGTACTGCGCCAGATAGAGGCCGAGCGCCGCCTCGTCGAGCGCATTGTAGGCGGAGACCTGCCAGATCCACTCGAACACACCGACGAAGAACACGAGGCCGGTCACGTTCGCGAGCAGGAACGCGCGGCCCGGTCCGCCGCGCTCGATGGCGAGCAGCAACGGGACGAGCGCGATCCAGGCGAGCCAATGAACGTCGAACGTCGGAAAGCTCGCGACGAGGAGCAGCCCGCTCAGACCCGCGAGCGTGACGTCGATCAGCAGACGCACGTGAATTCCACAATGCGGGCCGCCCATCCCGAGGCCGGGCGGGCGGCCCACGTATCCGTGGCGGCGCTTACTTGACGTAGAGGATGACGTCGGCCATCGACCCGCCGCGCTGACTGGCGCCGCACGGCCCGGCCGGCAGTGTCGGGTCCGTGTAGGTGTTGTTGCAGAACCACTGCCCGGAGACGCCCTGGATCTCGGCGTTGCTGATGGATTTGTCGGTGAGCCAGAAGAGGCCCGTCGAGGAAAATCCGAAGGTCCTCAAAATCGCCGCGCGCAGGTCGACGGCGGCCTGGGTGTTGTTGGTGTTCAGGAGATCGCAGAGGATACCCTCGTTGGATCGCGCAAAGACCTGCATGTTCACGCTCGCGCGGAAGAACGCCAGCGCGCCTCCGCGCTCGAGTCGCAGCGTGAAATCGACATCCGTGTTGCCGGCCGTGGCGCCATTCTGAACGTGGGCAGCGATAGTCCCACGCACCGCGGTGCCGCCGCCGGGATTGCTGATGATACACGTCGGATTGTCGTTGGGACCGCCCGCCCAGGCGGGCACAACCACCGAGGCAATCGTCATTGCGATCGTGAACGCAATCATCATCACTCGCACAGTCATCAATCGGTCCTCCCCGTTGATCCCGCTAGTCGAGGATCTTGTAGCTGCTCTGGTCACTGCCGTTGTAGGTGGACGGAATGTAGAAGGAATTGAAGCCCGACGTGCTCTTATCGATCTTCTGAGTGATCGTCTGATCCATCACCGAGCCGGTGCCCGGCGCGTGGTGATACCCGTACGAGGTTTGCCTCGTGCCCTCCACGGTCGGCGTGAGTCGCGTGGAGTGCGCGAGCTCATGGGCGACGTAGTACTTCATCGCCTGCGACAGGATGACGTTGCGGTCCGCGTCCGTTGGCGCGCCCGTTCCCGTGAAGGTGGCCGCCCACGCGCCATTCTGGAACACGAACAGCTTCAGCGGCCGCGTTCCGCCCGCGGTGACCATTCCGTTGATGTAGCTCACGATCCGTTGCGTGTACACGAGCGAGTTGTCGGGCCCGTTGGTCGAGCCGATGCCGGTGGTGCCCAGCGGCTGCGGCGCAGAGACGTCGAGGCACTCGGTGACTCGCAGGCCCTTCTGAATCGGTCCAGTGGTCAGATTGGGGACGCCGAGTGGGAAGATCGCGTTCGCGTTGATGCGCCGATCGTCGGCTGGCGCTGTCGATGTCCCGTCGCTGTACACGAAGCCGGTCTGCTGCGAGAAGCTGCTGAAGCGGTCCACCCACTCGGGGGTCATCGGGTTCGCTGGTGTCGGTGGGTACCCGAGCACGTGAACCTGCGAGCCAGGCACGAGGCTCGCGAGGTTCGCGAACACGGACGACCCGTCGGTCGGATACGTCGTGGCGCCGCCGCCGAGGAGGCTATTGGCCGCCGCGCCGCACTGCGCGTTCACGAGGTGGACGAACAGGTCGCGCTGCCTCGGATCGGTCGAGACATGGACGTTCGAGACGATGAAGCCACGGAACTCGTCGAAGGCGGCGATACCGTCACCGGTCGGTGTGCCGACCACGGGCCCCGTGTCATTGTCCTCGTTGCCGACGGGGCAGGCATTGTTCGGGCAGAACTGGCGCTCCCAGATGTCTGGAATGCCGTTGAGGTT
>Ga0209808_1001973_pt1 | contig 10590 bp, 9 predicted proteins | sample GraSoiAngelo_157_FD_186171 | JGI IMG/M metagenome (GOLD analysis project Ga0209808, IMG submission 186171) | Grasslands soil microbial communities from the Angelo Coastal Reserve, California, USA - 14_1009_16_20cm (SPAdes) (version 2) | ecosystem: Environmental > Terrestrial > Soil > Grasslands ...
ACTGCAACCGGCGAACGCATCGAGATTCCTGCAACCGCCCTGGTGCTGCTGATCGGCGCGGCGGGCTCCGGCAAGTCGACCTTCGCGGCCCGGCATTTCGCGTCCGGCGATGTCGTTTCCTCCGACCAGCTGCGGGCGCGCATCGGCGAGAGCGAATCTGACCAGCGGGCCAACGAGGACGTCTTCGAGCGCTTGCAGGCGGTTGTACAAGACCGGCTGGCCGCCGGCGTGCTGACGATCATCGACGCCACCAACACAGACTGGATGCGACGCGCTGCGCTGATCGGGATGGCGCGCCATCACCGGCGTCCGGTGATCGCCATTGTCTTCGACCTCCCGTTGGAGATCTGTCTGAACCGGATTGCGGCGCGCCCGCGCACCGTGCGGGCCGCCGTCGTCAGGCGACAAGTCAGTGAGGTGCGCCACGACCGCGAGCGGCTCGACCTCGAGGGCTTCGCGGCGATCTACGTGCTCGCGTCAACTCATGAGGTCGAGGGCGCCAGCGTGGATATCAAAAAGGGCCCGGTCGTCCGGGCCCTCTCCTCGTAGCAGCGAGCGACTCAGTCGCGATGAGCGCAGGCGGTCGCAACCGTGGCAAACGCCGCCTTCAACCCAGCCAGGTCCGTCGTGCGGGGTGCCTGTAACAGGGTCTGTAGGTTCGTGATGGCGGACTGGCAAGCCGCACTCGGAGCCGGCAGGCACGCCGTGCGCGCCGCCGTCAGGGCATTGCGCCACTGTTGCGCCTCCGCCAGGTCTTCGGCGCGCGCGGCTTGCAACGCGGTCAACGACAGCGGTTGCCGGCTGGCCAGCTCCGCGGCGTCCTCGGCCACCTCGGCCTGATGCAAGGCCTTCAAGGCATTGATCGCCTGCTGGCAAGCGGCTGACAGCGTGAACCTGGCCGCCGCCGGCTTGACCGCCGCGAGCGGTTTTTCGGCAGGCCCGGCGATCGCCGGCGCCGTGATGGCCCCGCGGGTTGCCACGGAGACCTCGTCGCGGTCGGCCCTCATGATGGTTGTCGTCCCTGCAACCAGGCTCACGACGCTCCCCGGCGAGCCCTGGTGGCTGTTGCTGCTGGCGTTCGCGGTGAGGGTTGCGATCCCGATGGCCGCGATCGCCCCCGTTATCATCGCCTTTGTTCGCACGATTCGTCCTCCTTGGCGGGTAGTCGTCTTGTAAAACGGCGACGGCTGAGCCCGCTTACGCCCGGTTAAGAATCATCTAGACCCCTAGGCGAACGTTAGTTCGGAACGGCTCGAATCACGGTCGCGGAGTCAGGGCACGAGGTGGACCGGCCCGCCCTTCAGGCCGACGGCCACTGTCACTGTGTCGTAGGTGATGGTCGCCGGACCCGTGACGTACTGCAGCTTCCACCAGTCTTGTCCTGGCGGCGGGTTGTAGGAGGACGGAATCGGAATTTCGAGGTGGATCCACTGGCTATTGGCTGACACCCCGGTGCGGGTGTCCACGGCGGTGAAGGACGCCAGCCGGTTGGTGGAGGCGCTGGCCCAAACCCGATAATTCCGCGCCGCGAGACTCGAGCGCTTTTGGCCCAGATCGTAGATATTGATGCCCAACGGCGAGGTCGCGACCGCCCCCGCCGGGTCCAGGATATTGATGGCGACAAAACCGCTCGTGCTGAAGACGTCGCCGGGGTCCCAGAGATCGATCGTAACCGTGAGGCCGGCGTAGTCACGGGGCAGCTGGAACAGATTCATGGTGAAGCTTCCCCCGAGTCCGGCATCGAATGGGGTGAAGAAGCACATGTCGTACCAAGCCGCTGTCTGGCAGCTGGTGCAGGCAGTGCGGCTGGCATCACCATTGACCGCGCGCAACGCATAACCTTTCTTGCCGATCGTGCTCGAGCTGGTAAAGCTCCGCCCATTGTTGTCCAGGGTGTCGACCCGCAACCGGTAGGTACCGGGCACCAGCACGCCTCCCTGGTCATAGGTGCTGAATGCCCCTGTCTGCTGCAAGCTGACAAGGCCGTCGTCCTGCGGCTCGCTGTACGTGGCGGGGTCAATCCAATTGTGATAGATCAGCATGTTGGTTGGCAGACCACCCGAGTAGCTCTGCGTCACCCTGCGTCCCCGACTCGAGCCGCCCATGACGAGGTACTGGTTCGATGCCATCGACCAGTTGCTGGCGTCGATGGGGTAAACAGTGGTCTGCGAAAGGAGCACGTCGCTGCTGCGAATGAAGAGATTGTTCACCCAGTAAAGGCTGTAGCGCATCGCCGGATAGTTCGCGGCCGTCGCCCCGCCCATGTCGTCGTCCTCGTGATACCAGCTGATCCCACGGGTCGAACACGCGCGCAGAGCCGGGTTCTGGTTGTCGTTATTGCAGAAGTTTGCCGCGGCGCCGTACCCATCGGGGGCATAAGCGGCGTTGTAAATCTGAATCACCCCGCCCGCCCCACCACCAGGGATGGTGACGCGGTAGTTGTAGCCTCCTCGGTCGGAAACCGAAGGATCCATGAGCTCCGTGGCGTTGGCGTAGCTGATCTGGTGGACGTCGTCCGTGGCGCCGGCACCGGCGGGCGGATTGAACGGACTTGGCGTGAAGGCGTCGCCATACCCGCGGTCGGTACCCCAACCCTCAGTCCGCATGAACGAGAACCTTGTGCGTCCCAGCTCGCCGAGCGCAGCGCCCAGCTGGCTCCCGGGCTCGCCCAGGGAGATCGGCGGCAGGTAGGCCGCCACCGCGATCTTCTTTACAACATAGGGGCGGAAGCCGAACGCCTCCATGAAAAATACCGGTGCCGTGCGCTCGACGGTCACCTGGAGCTGGTTCGGGTAGCCGGTGACCCGACTCGGGGTGACCACGATCCCGTTGGCCGCGTCGGCGGTGTCGAACCCGTTGCGCCTTGCCTCGTCGAGGGCGCGGTCGGTCGCATCGTTACGCGATCCCGGCGGCATGGCATTACTCGGGCTGAACTGGTCGGGCATGAAGACGACCCCAGACAGGGCGGCAGCGGCCGCGGCCCGCTCGGTGGCGACGCTATAGAAATAACCGACCACCATGTCGACCCCCAGACCAACCCCAGCGATGAGCAATGTCCCGGCCATGGCGACCACGACGATGGCCTGCCCGAATTGCGAGCGTTTCATCCCAGAATCGGTGCCGCCTTCATGACCGAATAGTCGGAGAGGGTGAGGTTCTTGGGAAAGATGCCGGCCGGAGCGTTGTAGGTCCAGACCAGCCTGACCCCAATGGAAGTCTCGTTGGGGGGAGTCTGCTTTCGCTTGTTGATGGGGAAAGTCTGCGTCCCGACCGTCACGTCACCACCAGGGCTGATGAAGTACTTATCGACGAGATCCGCGCCCGGCCGATAGTTGCCGTCCTCCCTCGTGGGCGCATAAATATCGATTTCTGACACGGTGCTGGATGTCATGCCGCCGGCCATCGCTAGAACGTTATGGACGATCTGCATGTCGATATCGGCGGTCGTGGCTCCCGGGTTTGACTGCGACCCGCCGAGCTCCGCCGCCAGGCGAGCGCCCTGGCGAACGGCGGACCCGGACGTGACTTTGTCCGAGGCCATGATGCTGGCGTCGAAACCACCCATGAGCAGCAAGGCGAGCAAAGGGGTCAGAATGGCGAGCTCCACGAGAGACTGGCCGAGCCGGCGATGCCGATCGGGCGCACAAGCGAAACGGAGGCGTGTCCGCATGTCAGTAGCTCTGCGGCTCCAGCCGGATGTAATGGGTGACGGTGCTCTGCAGCGGACCGAGCGGCGCCAAAAAGCCAGCCTTCCACCTGTAGGTGAAATGGACGGTAATGCCCAGAAAATCACTGGTGCCGTTGCCGACGTTGCGTGATGCCGCTGTCCAGGGCTCGGGCATCATCGGGGTGCCGTCAACACGGTACCGGTTGAAGAAGATGGTGTCGGGCGTCAGGTTTCCATTCGCGTCCTGATTGAGCTTGTAGACGTCGACCTCATCCACGGAAAAGATTCCGGTGGCTCCGACGTGTTCGCGAATCACTCGGATCGACTGGTCATCGGCCGTGGCCGCATTGCCGAGTTGAGCAGCCATGCGGGCACCGTCAACGGTGGCATAGCGAGCGGTTCCCACGCTGAACATGAGAAGACCGCCATCCAGCACCCCCAGCATGAGCATGAAGAGCACGGGTAGGACAACAGCGAACTCGGTCATCGCCTGGCCGTAGCCGCGTTCCCCTCGACCCCGCCGCCTTACGGGAATCATTACAGCCCCTCATAACAGCAACGTTAAGATCGCGTCCGTCCAATGTCGGCCGGGCAAGTTGCGACAGGTGTCTTGGGCCCGCGATTTCCATTACCGAGCCGCGACCATCGTCACGCCGCCGTGCGCGCGCCGGGGTTGTCCAGTGCATGGCGCGGTCGGTGTAGTGTCAGCGCGTGCCGATTGACGTCTGGATCCCGGCGGGCACGGCGCCCGAGCACCGGGCGCTACTGCCGGGGGGAATCGCCGTTCACCAACTACCGGCGGCTGGGCCTCTCCCCGATCGGCTGGGTCGTGGCGAGTTCCTTATCGCCGATTACAACCCGCCACGCGTGATCGAGTCGATCCATCGGCTCGATGATCTTCGCGTGGTTCAGGCGATGGCCGCGGGAGTCGATTGGTTGCTGGATGCCATCCCCTCTGGCGTGACCCTCTGCGATGGCGCCGGCGTCCACGACGTGCCGGTCGCCGAGTGGGTGGTGATGACCATGCTCGCCGCCTACCACAACCTGCCCACGTACGTCGATGCGCAACGCCGCGAACGTTGGCATCGCGGCGGCATCGATGCCGGAGGCGATGACCTGGAGGGAACGACCGTGCTCATCGTCGGATACGGATCCATCGGTCGGGCGGTCGAGGCGCGGTTGACGTCCTTTGGTGTCAAGCTGCTGCGGGTGGCGCGCCATCCGCGCGACGGCGTGCATCCGCTATCTGAGCTGGCGGCGTTGCTGCCCGAGGCCGACGTGGTCGTCATCCTCCTTCCCCTGACCGCGGAGACCCGACGCCTGGTGGACGCCCGTTTCCTGTCCGCCATGCGACCGGGAGCGCTCCTGATTAATCCGGCACGGGGCGCGATCGTCGACACTGAGGCGCTAACCGGCGCAGTTCTGGCCAGTCGGCTGCGCGCCGCGCTGGACGTGACCGATCCTGAACCGCTCCCCGACGGCCATCCGCTGTGGTCGGCCCCAGGCGTGCTGATCACGCCGCACGTCGCCGGATCGGTACGAAAACTGTTGGACCGTGCCTGGCGGCTGATCGCCGACCAGGTGCGCCGCTACCAGATTGGCGACCCCCTGCGAAACGTCGTCGTCGACGGCTACTGAAGCTAGCGGTTACGGACCTTTTCCTGGGATGCCTGATAGGCGCGAACCTTTCTGACCTTGGGCTGCGCGTTGACGACGATATAGGGATTTAAGGGATTCCGAGCGGCATAGTCCTGGTGATAGGTCTCCGCTGTGAAAAAGGCCTCCAGCGGCGTGACCTCGGTAACGATCGGGGCGTCGAAGACCCGCGCTTTGTTCAGCTGGTCGATGTATGCCTCGGCCACGCGCTTTTGCTCATCATCGGCGAAGAAGATCGCCGAGCGGTATTGCCGGCCGGAGTCCGGTCCCTGGCGATTGAGCTGCGTCGGGTCGTGCGCGATGGAGAAAAACACCTTGAGGATCTGGCCGTAACTGATCTGGCTCGGGTCATAGAGAACCTCGACCGCCTCGGCGTGCTTCGTGGTACCGCTCGAAACCGTCTCATAGTCTGCGGTCTCGGCTGAGCCACCCGCGTACCCGGATTTGACAGACGAGACACCCTTGAGATTCTTATAGACGGCCTCGACACACCAGAAACAGCCGCCGGCCAGGACCGCCCGGCTCTGTCCGGCCTTGTCGGCGAGGGCGGAGTCGACGATGGGATCAGGGAAGTCCTCAGGTGAGACGCGCGCCATCGCATCATTGTATGTTTCGCGGATATGCTGATGAAGAATGCCTCAGCAAAATGGGGTCAGCCCCAAGCTGGGCGACGTCTTCGCGGTCCCGATCAATGAATCCCAGGTCGGATACGGGCAAGTAGCAGGGCAACGATTTACGTCGTATCTGCTGGCCATTTTCAAGACGGCCTACCGGCGTGGGGAGCACCCCGAGCTCAGTCGCATTACGGCGGATGACATCGCCTTTCTTGCGGAATCGCTCGATGCCAAGATCTGGAATGGCGACTGGGCAATCGTTGGAAACCTCCCGCCTGACCGGTCCCGTATTCGACTTCCTGTCTATAAGGTGACGGTCGGAAATATCAACAGTTGGTTCGTCGAGAGCTATGACGGGAGCCAGCGAAGGCCGGCGCGCCCAGATGAGTTGAACGTCCTGGCACTGCGCACCGTGGTCGCGCCCGTACGCCTCGAGAAGGCGTTGCAGGCATTGCATGGCGCCCGGCCCTGGGAACCCACCTTTGACCAGCTGCAATACAGCCGGGTGAGCCGTCCCGGTGAGAGCTAACGCGGACATTGGGGCATCCGGTCGAAGGCTGAGCTCTGAGGTCGACCAGCAATGACTAGTCGACGGGTCGGAATCCAAGCACGGTTCCTACTAGCTCGACTGTGGAGAGCCGATCGGTTCGGTAGACTGGCGCTCCTCGCAAGGCCAGCAGGACGGCCCGCACCGGCAGACCATCGCGACTGTTCGCCGCGACCTGGATGACACTGAAGCCGTGGCCCGTTCCCTGCCACTGTTGCGGGCCGCCACTGGTAAAGATCGCACCATCGATATCGGGTGGCAACGAGGGCCCGCTCGTCTCCGGTGGCACGAAAGCGAGCACGGCGTGGCCAACCGCAAGCAACCAGCTTCGCCCGTCGCCGGCCAGGTTTAGCGCCACTCCATCCAGCTGCAGCGGGCCTGTGGCCCGCTCCACGGCGATACCGGCACTCTGGGCCTGCTGCACGAGCGCCCGCAGCGTCGCGCTCCACGGGTCGGGATCGGCGATGACAAGCCGGCCGATCTGGAATCGGTCGAGCACAGATGAGGCGGCGCCAATGTTCGTCCGGCGCCCGCCGGTGATCAGCCAGACATCGATCGTCCGCGCCGTTGGCGGCAGGGCCCGACCGATCGACTGCGCGAGGCGGTCGGCGTCAGGCCCGGCATCGATCAGCAGCTGGTGACCGTTCGCGGTCCGGACGAGGACCGCGGACCCGGTGCCGACGTCCAGCGCGTAGACGTGCACCCGTCCATCGGGCGCAATCAGCAGCAGGGCGAGGGCGGCGAAAGCTGCCGCGCCGAGCGCCGCCCAGATCTTTCGCCGCCAGAAAAACTGACGGAGCTTTACGCCGGCGAGCGCCCCGCCGTTGAGGATGGCGGCCGCGGCCAGCCAGCGAGCGGGAAAGTACGGCGTCGGGATCGCGGCGAAAGGCAGGCTTCCCATAAGCTGGATCACCGCCTCGAACCAGCGGGCGACTGCGCCCGCCATCTGCAGCGGAAGCCAGCCGACGATCGGCAGGAAGCTTCCGGCAGCCGCGCCGACGGCGCCGGCGACCATCATGAATGGGACAAGCGGCACAACCAGGAGGTTGGCCAGGGGGGCGATGACCGAGACCTGATGCACTTGCGCAACTAGCAAGGGCCAGGTCATGGCCTGCGCGGATAGGGTGGCGGCCAGCGCCTCGCGGAGCGGTCCGGGAAGCCAGCGCAGCAGCCTCGTCAATGAATCCGCCCAAATAACGATGCCCAGCGTGGCCGCAAACGAAAGGGTGAACCCGACGTCGCGGACCAGGCTCGGCTTGATCCCAAGCAGTACCGCGGCGGCCAGCGCGAGGGCGACGCTCACATGGCTCTGCCGGTGGATCATGCCGGCGAGGATGACCAGCCCACCCATCAGGGTTGCCCGCAGGGCAGCCGGAGAAGCTCCCGATAGAAGGGCGTAGCCGATGATGGCGATTAGGGCCGTGACCGCCGCGCCCCGCGACCAGATACGGCCGAGCCCCTGTTGCACGAGTCGGGCGAGCAGGGCGACATTCAAACCGGATGCGACAACGATATGGACGAGCCCGCTGGCGATCATCTGCTGCGCCAGCGCCTGCGGCAGGGCCGCGCGGTAGCCGAAGACGACGCCCAGCAACAGCGCCGCCTGCGGTTCGGGTAGCGCCCGGTCGACCGTGTCGACCAGCGCATGACGCACGGAATAGAGGAGTGTGTGGGGCGGATCGCCCGGATGTGAGGTGACTCGAACCAGCCGGGCCGAAGGCATCACGCCGGCGATGCCCTGCTCGGCGAGGTAGGTGCGGTAATCGAACTGGTCGAAGCGGGGCGGCGTCAGGATCTCGCCACTGAGCACAACCAGGTCGCCGTAATGCACGGGCGTCGAGCCGTAAGCCGTCGCCAGGATGCGCAGGCGACTGGTCGTCTGGTCCAGGCCGCCGAGCACGTGGTCAAGCTGCACGGTTAGCCGGCGGGTTCCCTTGCGCTCGACCGGGTCATCGTCGACCGTTCCTGAGACGGCGACGGTCTGACCGGCGAGGCTGGCGGGCAACTCGACGGTCGGCGCCAGCACGCCGCGGCCGGCTCCGAGCAGCAACGCGAGCAGGGCCAGTCCGGCGAGTGGCGCGAGCCGCCGGGTGACGAGCGCGACTCCGACGGCCAGCAAAGCCGCCAGCACCAGCCACGGCATCAGCGGGCTCATCAGTATCGCGACAGCCACACCGACACTCCACGAGGCGAGCAGGGCGGCAAGCGTCCACCATGGCCAGGGATTCAGTTGACGGTCAGCGACTTCGCGAGCTCCCCGTAAGTGTTGGCGTCGAGTCCCATCGCCGACTTGAGTTCCGTCAGCAGCACGAAACCGCCGAAGTCCTGCCGGTAACTGATGATCGCGTCGGCCAGCGCCGCGTCCATGCCGGGAACCCTGAGCAGTTGCTCCCGTGTTGCGCTGTTGATGTCGAGCTTGGCTTTCTTTCCTTTCGCGCAGTGGCCGATCAGGGGAACTGCGATCTGACTGGCGTCCCTGACGTGCGCGGCCAGGTTCGGTAGGCAATTCGGATCGGCGTCGTCCAGCAGCCCGCCCGCCGCAACGATCGCGTCGCTGATCCGCAAGGTTGAGCCGAGCGTGTACAACCCGGGATGCCGTACCGCCCCGTTGACGTAGACAATCACGGTGCGCTCCTGGGCCGCCTCGACGTCGTCAGCCGAAATGACTGCGGGCGAGTCAACCGGCGCCGCCGGACGCGGCCAGAGCGTGTAAACGCCCGCCGCCAGAACCGCGAGCGCCAGCACCGCGGCGAGCTGCCAGCTGTGCCGGTACAACCAGCCGTTCAGACCCTGGCGCCATTCGATAAACCGTTCTGTGTGCTGGCGCAAACTTAAGCCAAAGGGCGCGGACAGCTCCTCGGCAGCATGACCGGCGAGCTCTAGCCCGTGACCAGGTTGATCAAACGGTCGGGGACGTGGACCGCGCGTTGAACCCGACGCCCGCCGATGGCCCGCTCGACATTCGGGCTTTTCAAGGCTCGCGCCTGGGCATCGGATTGGTCGATGCCGGCCGGCATCTCGATCCGGTCGCGGAGCCGCCCGTCGACCTGCACGACCACGGTGACCTTGGCTCGACGCAGGATCGTCGGATCGGGCTCGGGCCAGGGCTGATAGACGAGGAGGCCTTCCCCGCCCAGCCGCAGCCAGAGCTCTTCGGCCAGATGCGGCGCGAAGGGACCGAGCAGCCGCGTCAGGTCGCGGCAGGCCGCCTCCCAGGCATCGTTGCGCCGGCCGCCCGCCTGCAGGTAGTCCTGCATCGCATTCGACAGTTCCATCAGCGCCGACATCGCCGTGTTGAAATGGAAGGCCTCGACGTCGCGGGTGACTTTTTCGATCGTCTCGTGCAGCTTGCGAGTCAGCTCTTCGCTGGGTACGCGCGCCATTCCCGGAACTTCCCCGTCTTCCTCGCCCACGATCTGCCGCCAGATCCGATGAAGGAAACGCGCGACGCCGTCGACGCCGCGGTCGTTCCACTCAGCGTCCTGATCGGGGGGACCGATGAAGAGCTCGTAGACCCGGCCGGTATCGGCCCCGTACTTCTCCACCATGTAGTCGGGCGTGATGCCGTTGCCCTTCGACTTCGACATGACGTAGCCATTGCGATGGATCATGCCCTGCGTGAAGAGGGCCGCGAATGGCTCGTCGACCGAGACCATCTTCGCGTCGAAGAGCACCTTCATGAAGAATCGCGAGTAGAGCAGGTGCAAAATGGCGTGCTCAATCCCACCGGTGTACTGGTCGACCGGCATCCAGTAATCCACGCGCTTCTTATCAAAAGGCTGGGAGGGATCGTCGCCGCTGGCGTAGCGCAGGAAATACCAGGACGAGTCGACAAAGGTATCCATCGTGTCCGTCTCGCGCCGCGAGGGCTTGCCGCATTTCGGGCAGGTGGTGTTGACGAATGACGGCGTGTGTGCCAGGGGGTTCTGGCCGTCGGAGCGAAATTCGACCTCTGCCGGGAGGCGCACCGGCAACTGGCGGTCGGGCACGGGCACGATGCCGTGGTCCGGACAATAGATGATGGGGATGGGCACGCCCCAATAGCGCTGTCGCGAGATCAGCCAATCGCGCAGGCGATAGGTGATGGTGCGCTTGCCGATGCCCTT
>Ga0209808_1001976_pt1 | contig 10585 bp, 12 predicted proteins | sample GraSoiAngelo_157_FD_186171 | JGI IMG/M metagenome (GOLD analysis project Ga0209808, IMG submission 186171) | Grasslands soil microbial communities from the Angelo Coastal Reserve, California, USA - 14_1009_16_20cm (SPAdes) (version 2) | ecosystem: Environmental > Terrestrial > Soil > Grasslands ...
CATGTCCTGCCAACGCACTTTAAGATCGAGTTCGTAAGACTTCTTTTGCGAACTCTGCGATTCATCGGCGGTGCAGAGTTGAAAAACCTATTCTCCCAGCCAGGCACCCACTCCGCGCAAAGAATCCACATAGTCGCAGACAATTTTCGTAGCACCCACGAGTGGCACAGCTAGCAACAGGCCCATGGCTCCCCAAATCCAAGCCCAAAATAGCAACGACAGAGTCACCGCCAAGGGATTCAGTCGTACGCGCCTTCCCACGATCTTGGGATACAACACATTCACGGTGATCAAGTGCAGTCCGATGACTGTCACAAAGATGATCAGAATTCCAGCCTTGTCAACGACTCCAACGCCTCCTGCGAGCGGAGGCAGCAGAGCCAGGAATACGCCTAGGTAAGGAATTAGGCTAACGAACCCACTGATTGCGCCGAGAAAATAGAAGTACGGAATACCCAACAGCCAAAACACAACCCCGCTGACGACAGCATTCAGCAGCCCGACGCTCAGGTTGACGGTGATGAAACTGCGGATCATTCCCGTGATTCGAGCCACGGTACGGTGGGCCACTATGCGATGTTCTTTTGGGAAGAGGCGCACGGTCATGATATGGACGTGATCTTTCCAGGTCAGCATAAAGTACACTAGGAAAGGAACGAAGCTGATTGCCAGGACAACTTCGCCCAAGGTGCTGACGCTTTCGGAAACTACGTGCGACAGGCCGGGCGCCTCCTGGACCTGAACTGGAATCGGTTGCTTGCCATCCTTCGAGGCGATCACGTTCCGCGTGCTTTCTTCAATTTTGTTGGTTTGCGCGCGAAGATTACCGAGAACGGAGCGGATTTTGCCCGAGTACTTCGGCAGCTGAGTCGTGAAATCAACCCCTCGGTTGTAGAAAAAATAGGTAAGCCCGACCGCGAGGGTCACCATTAGAACCACAGCCAAAAGCGATGCAATTGCACGCGGTATGCCGATGCGAGTCAGCCAGCCGACTAGCGGCTCCAGAATGAACGCCAGAAGCATCGCCGAAAGCGTGGTCACCAACACTAGTTTCAGCAAGTAGATGAGACCTAGAACTGCGATAGCGGCGACAACTACCTGCGCCACGGATCCGGCTTTAACCGAGGCGTGAAGAATCTCGGCTTCTTCGATAACTGCGGCTGCGACTTCAGTCTGGGTTTGGAGGGCATCTGGCGGCTGACCGGAAGCTACGCCTGATTTTGAAGGCATCGTTGACTGCTCCGCCACAGTTGACGAGATGGATTCCGCGCGCATCGTCATTTGCCGCTTGTATGACGGGACGGGCGCCCGAACTGTTGCTTTGAAGGGCGCTTTTCCGGCCGCTAGGAATTTTCAGGAAGCTGTGTTCGTTTGCGTACAATGTTTATGGCGGCCCACCTAGGCTAATGATGGCTCGCTTTTACGGAGCGTTCGCCAGAGTCGCAGCCCTTCGTTGACAAGGAGGTCGGACTAGCCGATGATCTCGTCGGGATACCATCTTTCAGCCCTTCGCGGCGCAGACCTTCAAAAAATCCAGCGAGAAAGTTGCCGACGCTGTAGGGAAGCAGGTGAGGAACGCTGATTTTTCTACCGATGAGGTCGTTGAGTCGCGCCATCTGGGTCACGGACATTGCAGACGTGTATGATCGATGGGAGCGAATTTGATAGATTAGTGCCATTATGAAGGAGCACAAATCCATGTTAAACATAGCGAAAGCGCCACAGAACAGCGGGACTCATGCTCAGCGTGGCAGGTACTTCAAGGTGCAAATTCGGGCCTGGACAGACTTCGACCCCATGGACAAGAAACTTCCGGAGATCACGGAAGCAATCGAAGGTGGCGGCGGATTGTTGACGGCGATTGAGGTGCTGGAGGTCGAGGACGATCTGGCTGCAATCAGCGATAACGAAGTAAAGGAAGGGTTCCAAAACATCCTTGCCGCCCGGAGGGTTTTACGCAGCATAGGTGAGCTGCCGAAAAGCCTAGTGGAGGACCTTCGCTCAGCACTAAATGCCCGGGAGGAAGTTGGGGAAAGAAAGCCTGTCAGCTCGGCGAACTCGGAATCTGCCCCGGTGCTAAAACAGGCTTAAGTAGACCGCTTATCTCGAGCCCAGGCGCAACTCTGCGTGGCTAAGTCGCTTTTCGCGTTCGGAAGGGGGTCGAGCCTCTTCCACCAGCGTGAACACTCTCCAGTTACATTTGCCTTGCGGGGAGGCTGACACGGTCCGACGACTGGCGGTGCCTTCTAAGCCACTGCGAGGCGCGAGCGTTGGCTTCGGATTTCTGATCAGCTGTCATGGTGGGATCCAGCTGGGATCTTGCGATGCGGCTGCGAGTTTCACCTGCGAACTCCGCCAGCAGGTGCCACATGTAGGCGGTAACCTTATCAGGTTGAACGCCAACCCCGTTTGCGTACATCTCGCCTAAATTCCATCGAATATGTGCGATTTCGGATTGACTCAGTTTTCGCGTAAGTTCGCGGATTAAACTTTCGGCTTGCTGGTCGCCATTTGCGAATGCCAAAGTAAGCCACGTGTAAGCAATAACAGGATCCGCTGGAACGCCACGTCCGAGCGCGTAAGCAGCGCCGAGTTCAAACTGAGCGTTCGGATCACCCGAAAGCGCCGCTTGTTGGAACGGCTCCGTCGCAGCCTCCGGTTTTCTGCCGTGCTGCTGCGGCACTGGACTGGCAGACAAGGGTCGTGAAGTGGAACTGACCTGCGGTGCGCTCTCCTGAGCGGATGCCTGCCGGGGCGGCGAGAATGGGTTCGCTTTCGTATTGCTTGGTACCGTTCTGCTCTCCTCCTTACCAACAATGAGGGCTTTGCTCGGTGCCTTGCGCCCAGTCAGTTGTTGTGCCAAGCGCATTACGGAGTCTTTCCGCTTCAGTACTGTCAGATGTCCTCCCGCCAGCCCGACAGCGAGCGCGACGAGTGCTATTAATAGAGCAAGAGCGGCCCAGCGAGATCTAGAGACTCGTGTCTCAGTGATCTCTTGTAAGGCAGTGGCTCGCAACCGGTCCAGGGCTTTGTCTGCGGCGGAACCCGATGCAATATCTGCTTGCAAATTTTCGGTCCGCACCTCCTCAATGGCTTCATGGCTCGGCTGGCCGTGCCTGGACACGCTCTCAGCGGGCCAATCGCTGGCGTCGGAGTCTTGAGCTGAATCGAGTTCCGATGCAGGCAGCCTTGGCCCAGTATTTGCTCCTTCAGCGTTAGCCTGTTTTGTTCCTTCGAGTCTGCGCAGCGAAACCGATCGCATCCGTCCGACGGTCTCGCACATAGTTACCGAAATTCCTAAACTCCGGAGAACCTCGGAGTTCGCATGTAACGCCTGCAGCAGTTCAATTTCTGGTTCGTGCAGCGCTGCTGCGAGCTCTCCTACAGTTCCGGACCACGCCACTCGCTCGTTGCCGAACCATTGGCGGATACGATCCGGCACTGCGGCTATGGCTTCATTGCCGACCAATATGGCTACAAGAGCGCCTCGAGAAGCCTCGTCTTCAACTATTGCGTTGGGCAAATCTGCGGCTGACATGTGCGGCTGGGCAGAGCTGGACGTTTGCTGAGGAGATGCGGCATGATGGGAAATTGTAAGATTTTCTGATGAAGCTTCTTGCGTAATGTCTTGGCCGGTCAGCCTACCTTCCCGTTGCGCGGTTTCCAAAATAGTCGCGCAGTCGATCACACTACACGCGCGCTGTTCAGCTAAATAGGGGGCTCCAAAACAGATATTGTTGATGTTGCGCGGTATGCCTTCAGCTAAGCTGGCGATCGTTGCCATGGCTTCAGATGTAAAAGGAACACCGCCTCGGTATCCGGAAACCTCCAATCTTCGGTTGATGTACGAAGCTGTCTCTTCAGGCGTCAACGGACTCAGTGAAGCAATCGCCGAAATTCGGTCCCGGATTCCCTGCAGTTCTGGAGATGCAAGTTTGGCGACCAAGTGTGGAAGTCCCGCAAGGATGACCTGCAGCTGCTTACTTCGAGCGAGGCTACAATCCAGCAGTTCAGCCAGCCCCAGCAGCGCGGGGACTTCCAAGTCGTGCGCTTCATCGATCGCCACAACCACTCCTCGGCCCTGCGAGAATTCCCGTTCCAACACTCTGGTCAACTGTTTTCGCGCTTGTGCGATGTCCGCCGGCGGCTGTAAGACTCCAAGTTCGTGAAGAAAATAGTGCAGGAATTCGCCGCGTCCGAGCTGGGTCCAGAATAGATGCGCAGTCAAAGCGGAGTGCTGAAATCGTCCGAGAAGATGCAGCAGCAGTATTGTTTTGCCCATGCCCGGCTCGCCAATCAACACACGTATGTTGCGGCTTTCCTCCGTTCCGGCTGCTAGGAGACTCAGAGCGTTGGCGTGTGTCTGAGATTGGAACAGGTAGCGAGGATCTGACGTGTTGCCAAATGCTTTACTCAAGCCGGTCAGATGCGAAGACATAAATCACTTCTTTTTGCCACTGCGAACAAACAGCGAGCGGAAGTCGCGACGGGCGCGCTAATGAAGCACAGCCTGCGGGATCAGTAGCTAGGACCTCGCCAAAGCTGTTGTTGCTCAGGAGATCGCGGTCTGTCCTGATCCTGTGGCTAAGCCGCATGTAGTTGGTGCGTTTATTATACAACTATTAACTTTTCGGCTACTCTGGTCCGCTAAGAGGGAGCACGCCCAGACACGATCTCCCCGCCGGAGCAGGCCAACCACGCCAATGTCAGGCGAATCGAAGCGGTCGAGGATTACGAATTCGCATTGCCGAGATACGTTATAGCGCTATTTCTCTGTGTGGCGGGGAGCGTCATCGCCTGCGGGCGCCAAGCCAAGGACGCAGAACGTGCAGCATTGCTGAAGCATGCGGCCCGGCTCTTCGAGGATCTTTCCCGCAGATCTGAGAACACAATTCCTGATGCGGTGCTGAACCGTACAAGGTGTGTCGCAGCCATCCCAGCCATACCCGCTGGAACAGGTAAGCTCAGCCGCCGGGGCGTGGCTACCTGCCGGGAAGCATCTGATCACTGGAATGCTCCCGCATTCATCACGTTCGAGGAAAATGGCGGTTCCAAGCATGGTGCTGATCTCCTGATTTTCATCTTGAAAGATGCGGGAGTGCGAGCATTACGATCTGGCCGTTTAGAAATTCAAAAGCAAAAACATGTAGAGGCGCCTCTCGTAGCTACAACTGCAATCCCGACCCAGGTTGAGCTGAGCGTCGAGCTGCTCACGTATGAGTACGCCGGCAATGTGCTCTCCGGCAGCGGAGCTCGTGGTGTTCTTCGCCAGGATGTGGATAAGGGCCCACATGCGTCAGATCAAGCGCTCAGCGATGTACCGAAGAAAATCACTGAGCAATATCTGTCATCTCTCACATCGTTTTTTAACACGATCATGCCGACCGGGATCGTGGTTCACCACACGGCACTCATCCCGAGTGAAAACGCCTTGCCGCGGAGCGAGCGCGATGTAGACAAATATCACGAGACGCGCGGGTTCGAAATTACCTGTTTTGGTCATATTTACCATGCGGCTTATCATTACATCATTCTTAGTAACGGCCGCGTGCAAGGCGGGAGGCCGGAACGCTGCGAGGGGGCGCACGCGGAAGGCTACAATTCGTACCTGGGAATCTCGCTCGTTGGCGATTTCGACAGCCAAGATAATCCCGCGGGAAAAAAGGGGGCGACTAAACCGACGGAAAAGCAGATTGCTTCCCTGGTTCAACTTTGCCGCCGGCTTAAGGACCGCTACAACATCCCCTTGCAACATATCGTGCGTCACAGTGATATTGCCAGCACGAGATGTCCAGGTGACCGGTTCCCGTTCAGCGCGTTTCTACAGCAACTCCAGACCACCACGGCCAAAAGCTCAAAGTCGCGAAATCGATGACACAGTCGAGGTACCTTTTCACATCGCTGGTGTTGGCGGCATTGCCGACGATTGTAGTCGCAGCACCGGGACGGGTTCCGCAAAGCGGCAGGGCCGCCAGTGGTGAGCCGTTTCGCAGTTTTCGTCTCCTGGACCAGAAGTTGACGCTTCTCTCGAACCAGCAGAGTGCGTTGAAAGCGGCTTTGGGCGCTGGGCGGGTAAATTCATCCAGCAACAATTCGTCATCGGAATCAGCCACGGTGATCTTGAGACGTATGAGTTCCACAACCACTGCGATTGACCGCATTGCGGGCAGGCTCGAGCATCTGTACCAGAGTCGACACGAATCTTTCGGAGTTCGCATGTTTAAGATCTTGCGCAGCAGAGCGCAGGCGGTTCAACGCGATGTAAGCTCTGTCCGCCGGGCACGTATGCCAAGCGATGCAAGTGCCGCGGGGCAAAGGCTGGAGGAACACCTGGTCTCTCTCGTTATGCAGTTTCAGGCGACTGCCGGAGGATATGCAGCGACTCATTGCCTACCGGGTACGCGGATATGCTGCCAACCCAAGCGCTCCCAGGACCTGCTGCCCGGCGAGCAGATTGCATGCAAGTGGGTGTGTGTTTCAAGTGCACGAGCCTGCGGGGGTTTTCTCGGCCCACGTATCCCGCAGAGTGGGTCAAAATAGCATTCACGCGTAACACCAGCGCAGCGGGGTAACGCGACGCATCCACACGCCCGCATCGCCGTCACGAATGCGAACATTCTGTTCGCCGCAGTACCGACTTCGGCGGCCCGCAGATTTTCGTGGTGCTCACACGCAACGCTGACCCGAGACTGTCATCCAAAAAGTCGTGTGTGACGGATGATTAGGCTGGTGGATGGGTGGATGTGCCATGCGCCTAGTGGATAGAATCCGAGAACTCTGCGCGACGGCGGCCAATACGAACGATCCTGTCACCGCGTTTCAGGCTCTTCAAGAGTTAAGAGAGATCACGCGTGACAGTGACTTTCGCCGCGATATGGAAGCCCTCATCAGGGAAGCGCCTCAGAAGCTGACCGACAACAAACGCCGCATCAGTTAAGACTTCTGTGTCGTTTGCTTGTTTTTCTTCTCATATTCTTGAAACAGGCGGTTTATTTCTGCCACTAAGGCAAAGAGTTTTTCGGTATCCATTTCTTTCGATGCAAGTTCGCACAACTGACGCAACTCTTCTGGCAACTCCAACACTCGGCTCCTCCGACCCTCGTTGAGACATATTTACACTGCAAGACATTGACCTCCGCCCTATGGACATCGGCCTGGATTTGTAGTGCAAGAGGACTGCCAAACCATTGCTGAAGCGAGGCTTAAATCTCTGCCGCCAGCACGATTAAGCGTACTTTGCTAAGGGCGCAACTCGGGGCCGCAGCTTAGGGTCGGCGACGGTTCAGTCTCTACTGCCGCAACAGCGCGGGCACCTTGGAAGATGAGACACAGGATAACAAAGAGTCCTACCATGGATATTGCCGCGAGCAGGTCCGCGAATAAGATGAGCAGATGACGGACTGCCGTGATGGTCAAAGCCTGCGCATCGTAACCTAGCAGCCTAAGTTCTGCAAGATTACTCGCGGGGGTTAGCCCGGAGTTCCTGATTCGGTGATTGTGGCGATGGGGCGGCCGAGCTAAAAAACCCGCAAATCTGCCCCAGGGTGTCAGTGGGCAGGATGATGCGAGCGTACAATGCTCACGCGGGGGCAGTGACCAGGCTTGGTCAGGGTTCATCCGCGCGGAGAGTGAAGTCTAGGTAAAAACACATGCCCTCTGGCGACTATCTCAAAGGCAAATACAGTAAGCGGACCGAAACGGTCATGCGCTTGTTACGAGAGGGCCATCTCTCTCAGACCAAGATCGCCAGGAAAGTGGGAGTCAGCAAGCAAAGAGTGTGGACGATCAACAAAAGCCATCTGAAACATTTTCCTGATGCTGCTTGAGAAACCTGCTCCGCATTCTCCTTAACTGGTATCGGTGCTGTTGGCGTCTCTGTCGGTGCGCGTGGATTTCGTGCGGGCCTGGCGCGTGACGCGAGAGAATGAACGATCAGATCATTGGAGTGGTCGTCACACCGAGGTAGCCTTCTCCCAACCGAAGCCCGCGTTGCAGACCGTGAAAGGATGAAATCTGCGAGCAGATTTTGACCGGAAGGCCCCCGCACCTCCTCCGACAATCCGCGTAGGGGCCTCCGGTGTGCTTGACAGTGGGAGATTTTCCTTTAGGATCCGGCCCACGCCGCAGTAGGTAGTGCCCAGAGTGCGTCGCAGAAGGAGAGCGCTCCTAAAGGAAAGCAGCCAGCGGGCAAAACAAAAGCGTGGAAAGTTCAGGATGCAATGAGCGCCGCTCCGCGCGCGATCGCAAAAAATGCGACCATCGTAGACCAGTCGGGAAAAGAGGGCGGTGAAATGCCCGTACTCCGGAAGGGCATGAATGATTGGACCTGCATGCCCGATGATCCTTCAACCCCGGCGAATGATCCCATGTGCCTGGATAAAAATGCCGTAGACTGGGCGAAAGCGTGGAAGTCACACACCGAGCCAAAACTTAGCGGCGCAGGGATGGGCTACATGCTCCAGGGCGGCGGCAGCCCAAGCAACACCGATCCGTTCGCAACGAAACCGGCGGAAGGCAAGAAATGGCACACGCGGTGCTTTGGCAAAACGGTATCCCGATTGATCTTGGCAACATCGGCGGCGATGTCTGGAACACGCCCACAGCGATCAATAATCAAGGAATCGTCATCGGCTTTGCCAATACGGCCCCTGGCATCGCCAGAACTTTTGAAGCCTTCATCTGGACCCAAGCCGATGGCATGAAGCCCCTGGGTATGCTGCCGGGCGATCTCCGCAGTGAAGCCTTGGGTATCAACGAAAAAGGCCAGGTCGTGGGTCTGTCCAGAGGAGGGCCGCACCTCTTCCGTTCGTTCCTGTGGCAAAACAACAAGTTGTTCGACATGAACCAACTGACGGTGCCTGGTTCGCCCTTTCTGCTCTACGCAGGTGACATTGATCCGCAGGGTCACATTGTAGGGGAAGCGCTTGATCTCAATACGGGAGAGGCTCCGGGCTTCATAGCAACTCCGGTTCCTCCTGGGACTGTTGTGTCCTCTTCGGCCGCTCAATCAACCCCACAGCGGGGCTTGCCCGAGAACGTCCGACGGCAGATTGAGCGGCGGATGGGCTTTGCTTCGGAATTGATCCCATAACACCGCAATGACCATCGGGAAAGATGGCAGTCGCCACGCTGGAAGGACCCGTGAAGTCAATCAGTACGAACCGCGATCGAGGGTAGAGGAAATTCCTCCTACCCTTTCCCGCCTTTCGAGGACACGTCCGCATACTGCTGTTGAAGGATCATGGTACAAATCTGATGCTCGACCGGATGGCGTAAAGCCGTGTTTTTCATGGAACCGTACCGCTCGCCTGGGGGCTCTGTTGTATCAAGGGTGATGCGCTTGCCTTGCTTGCTGCGAAGCTCTGTTTCTACGGCTTGCAGGAGCGCTTCCGCTACACTCTTTCCTTGCCACTCAGGAGATACAGCCATTCCCTCAGACCAAGATCGCCAGGAAAGTGCGACTCAGCAAGCAAAGAGTGTGGACGATCAATAAAAAGCTGTCTGAAACATTTCCTGATCCTGCTTGAGAGACCTGCTCCGCATTCTCCTTAACTGGTATCGGTGTTTGACGTCTCTGTCGGAGCGCCTGGATTTCGTGCGGGTCCCGGCGCGTGACGGATGTGTACAGAGGGACGCATCCGCATGCGCGGGGCTAGTTCCTCCCATCTGAGGATTTCATTGGGAAGGCGCAAATCAGGCGTCTCATTTAGGCAATTCCCGCGATCGCCGCAGAAGCTACATAAGTTCTCTACGGCCTCAGGGAACCACCGCGATCACCTGATTGGAGAAGTCGCTCTCCTTCGTCCCATCCCAAGCCGTCGCCACGTAGAAGTAAGTCTCGCCCGCCGTCACCGACTGGTCCACGAAACTGGTCCCAAGAATGGCCGAAGCTACCAGCCCGTAAGGTCCGCCTGAAAACGTCGAGCGGTACAAATCGTAGGAGACAGCCGTGGGAGAGGACTGCCACTTCAGGCTGACTGAGTGCGCCGTCTGAGCCGGGGCGATGCTAACCGTATACCTGCGGCTAGAGATATGGCCTCCGCAGCCTCTGACCGTAACCGAAAACGTGGAGGAACCGACCATGGCGGGTGTTCCATGAACCAGATCGTAGGTCGTTGAGGGGGAGGGCGAAGCTACGAGTCCGCTCGGGAGCGTGCCCGAAATCCACCAGCGATAGGGGGTACAGCCGTTAATGGCCTTGACTGCTACCGAGTAATGCTGGCCCACGGTTCCGTTCGGCAAGCTGATGGTTGAGATCGAGACCATCGTCGCCTGGGCCAGCGCCGCCGGCAAAAGAAATAAGATGAGCCGGGTAATCTTCACTCCGAGAACATATAAGTCGAAATGACCTGGCTGTCGCCTTACCGAAGGGCATAGAACTTTGGTGTCAAGACCCGAAACGCGCAGCGTTTCAGTAGTTCTCCACTCGCTAGTTAGAGATGGATTCAACGAAATTACGGGTCAGCCGAGACACATATTGCCCGGCCTGTCCCGCTACAAGGGTCATGATGTCGACTTGGTCTGACGCTTTTGATGGCCGCAGACTGTCTCCTCGCAGCTAATAATCGGGCTGGCGTCTTCTGAG
>Ga0209808_1001977_pt1 | contig 10584 bp, 11 predicted proteins | sample GraSoiAngelo_157_FD_186171 | JGI IMG/M metagenome (GOLD analysis project Ga0209808, IMG submission 186171) | Grasslands soil microbial communities from the Angelo Coastal Reserve, California, USA - 14_1009_16_20cm (SPAdes) (version 2) | ecosystem: Environmental > Terrestrial > Soil > Grasslands ...
CTCCGTGGGGACCAAAAGAAGGCGATGGTGGAGGTCCGCGGTCGCCAGATATTTCGCGGCCGGACACAAAGGACCTGTTAAAGAAAATGCGCAAGGTCGATCCCAACCAATCCAAGCGCTATCGCCAGCGCACAGGTCAGTAATGGAGCGCTCCCCAGTGGCGTTTGACCAGAATTTTTCTGGCGCAGCGAGCGATTTCCCCGCGCTGCTGCAGAGCAAGGGCCTGCTGGGCCCGGCGATCGCGCCCTACCAAGTGGTACCGGGGCAGCAAAAAACGTGGCAGCCGACGGAGGCGACCACAATTCTGGCTTTCAAATTTTCCGGTGGCGTACTCGTGGCGGGCGACCGCCGTGCGACCGCTGGCAACACGGTCGTCTATGATCGTGCAGATAAAGTTTTGGAAATCGATCGGCATTCGATCATGGCAATTGCCGGCGTACCGGCAACGGCGTGGGAGATGGCGCGCGTGCTGGAACATTCATTCCAATTCTTCCGGCGGACTCAGCTGCAGGAAATGAGCGTTGGCGGAAAAGTGCGCGCTCTGTCCAAACTGTTGCGTGATAATTTCGGCTTCGTTATGCAAGGCGTGGGAGTGGTGGTGCCGATTTTCGCGACCTACGATTCTCATCCAAAACCCGAGGCGCGTCTCTATTTTTACGATGCGATGGGCGCGCAATTTGAAGCGGCCGATTACGCGGCGACAGGATCGGGCTCGCCCGCCGTGCGCGGCATTCTTTATTACGAAAACACCTGGAGTGCGAAGCCATTGCAACAATTGAACGAGGACGAAGCCGTATCGATCGCATTGAGGGCGCTGGATACTGCTGCGGAATCCGACACGTCGACGGGTGGCGTGGACCGCAGCGGGAAGATTTATCCCCTCATCAAGATTGTATCGCGCGATGGCATCACCACGTTGCCGGAGAGCAAGATCGCCGCCGTGTTCAAAGAAACGGTTGCATGATCGAAGAGCCATATCGTTGGGTTGAGGCGATCGCCAACCGCCGCGAGTACATCGAAGGGCAGCTGGCTCCGGGCAGTCCGATCGCGGCGCTCGGTTATCGCGAGGGCATTCTGTTTCTCACTCTCGGTCAGATGCGGCAGAAGATTTTCGAGATTTACGATCGGATCGCCATGGGGGCGATTGGTCATCCAGGGGACATCGAGCGGTTACGGATGGCGGCTATCGAACTGGCCAGCACAGAGGGCTTCACTCGCTCGGCTACGGATGTTTCGCTGCGGCGGCTGGTACATTATTCGCTCAGCCCTGTATTGAAAAGTGCGTTTGAACAGATTTATGGGCCGCCTTACCTGGCACGAATGCTCTTTGCCGAAGTGGGAGAGCGTCCCGAAGAAGACTTGTTTTTACGGGTGGAGTATGACGGCGAGATTGCAACCAACGGCGCTACCTACGCACGCGCTCGGCAAGATTTCGCGGTGCTCAGCGGGACGCAGCGGTCGAGGGAACTGATGGAAGCTTTTCTCAAGACTCAGCATACGCCGGATGCCAGTCTTCAAGCGACACTCAACGCTGCGCTCGACGCATGGAGTATCGGGCACATGACTTTGCAGGCCACCGAAGCAAAGGAACTGCCGGAGCGCGCGGTCGTTGCGAAGTATCGACAGGAACAACTGGCAACTGCAGGAATCGAAGCGGCATTGCTTGAGCGCGATGTAAGCAGGGCAATTCGTTATCGATCGTTATCGGATACGGAATTGCGCTCCCTGATTAACGATTAACTTATGGAGAGAAATTTTTTCTCCGAGACCACGAATGAAACGAGCGCTTCGGAACATCCTGGCGTTGGCGGGCCTGTTGTTAATGATTGGGTCCTTCGCCTGGATGCAGCTTCGCCAGGCTGAGAGACCCGCGCGCCCAAAAGAGCCGAAAGCCGCGCAAGCTCCAACGACTCCGAGCCCATTCGCAGTAGTTGTTCTTGATCCCGGCCACGGCGGCCAGGACTCCGGCGCCATGTGCGGCGGCGTACTGGAAAAAGATCTGACACTCGACGTAACGCGGCGAATCGATCGGCTGCTGGACTCGGAAGGGATCGCCACATTAATGACTCGCGTGGGAGACACCTATGTCTCCCTCGCGGATCGCGCGGCATTCGCCAATCGAGTGAGGAATTGCATTTTTGTCAGCGTTCATTTCAACGAAGATAACAAGCCGGTGGCCAGCGGAGTGGAGACCTACTACGCCGCGCATCAAATTACCGCAGGTTCGTTCCTGGCTTCGTGGTTGCCTTTTCTGTGGCGACCGCTTTCGGATTCGCCGAACGCCGAAAGCCACAATCTCGCCGGATTTGTTCAGGAAGCGCTGGTGGCACGCACCCGGGCTATGGATCGCGGCATACAGGCCAGACAATTTTTTGTGATCGCAAACGTGACTGCTCCTGCTGTTTTGGTCGAGGGAGGCTTTCTCACCAACAAGGAAGACATTTCCAAACTGGCGAGCGAAGACTATCGCGACCAGATCGCCGCAGCTGTCGCCGACGGCATTTTGCGTTACCGCGCCGCGGCTCGCCAGCGGAAGTCAACTGTCGCGGCAACGGTTCGGGAAAGCGCTGAATAGGCAGAAGGGCAAAGCGTCAAAATAAGATCGGAATGAAAATCAAGATCGCTGCCCTGATCTTTATCGGGTCGACGCTGCTGATGCGCGCCGATCAATTGGTTGAAAGTGTTCAGCAAGCATTGAAGGACCAAGGCTTCTACTATGGCGAAATCAACGGTGAAACGAATGCGAATTTGACCGCAGCGATTCGCCGTTACCAAATTCGCAACGGACTGCAGGTTAACGGCGAACTCAACAGCGAGACGCTTCAATCACTCGGAATTAACTCTTCTGCCTCGGCGCGACCGGCAACGAAGCCTGCATCGCCTAGCCCTGCTGAGCCTGCTAAACCCGGCGGACGATCTTACAACGAGACGGCAAACGCGAGTCCCCCACCGCCGATTCAGCCTTTCGGCAACGCGCCGCAAGACCAAGAACTTTATCCTTCCAATCCGGTGACCTCGGGCCCTTCGCCAGGCGGAGTACTTGCCGGCACACCATTCGAAGCCGCGCCGGCCGGTGTGCAACGGAACGTAGTGCTCTCGGCGCAGATCGCGCTGGCCCGCCGTGGCCTTTACCATGAAGAAATTAACGGAGTCTTTGGAGCGGCGATGGAATTTTCCCTGCGCGCCTATCAGGCGAGAACTAGACTTCCTGTTACTGGACGGCTGGACTTGGAAACGCTTGCGGCCTTACGTTTACTGCCGCGGCCACACGAACCATTCTACGATCCGTCGCGCAGGCGTATGCGTCCTCCGCCCGGCCCACCGGTTCGGGGTGAATGGGTTCCCGAATAATCTGGTGACGCGGGCAATCCTGCCTGCGTGTAGGAGCGCAGACAGGATTGTCTGCGTCACCTATTTTGGACTGTCGAAATGCACCGAGTGTAACTCGGCCCAAACTGTGCCGACGAAAATTTGGGCCTCGATGCGAAGCAGAAGCCGCTCCGCATCATCCGATACCCAGATTGTGGCACGACGAAATTTCCGGTGCGGTTCCAATTCCAAGTGCTTGCCAATCCGCTTTAGCTGCAAGTCAAGTTTGATTGCATTGTAAGTGCCGGCGTGCACGGAGATTTTTTCCCGCCCGACTACCGTAATCGTAGCCAGATAAGCATTAGTAGCCGCGTAAACCACAACGCGATAAACACTGCGATCTCGAAGCGGCTGACTGCGCAAATAGAGCATCGCCGAGTGCAGGTCGAACAGGTCTGGAAAACTAAACTGGCGAGTCTTTGTTTCGGCGGTGCCGCCCTGGCCTTCTGTTCTCGTCTGAGTTACTCCGCTACTTGTGAAGTTGAGATGAGTAACGATTTTTTTTGATCGATAACTTTCTGTCTGCTGAGTTTCGATCGGGTGCAACGTTTCCGCGCTGGCGGCTGCGCGATGGTTCACATCCAGTTTCCATAGCGCCCGAACCAAGCCAATCGTTCGGCCCGTTCCGTCGAGTTGAAACTTATCTCTGGACGGTTTTGTAAAATGGACCTCTGCAGTAGCGGCAGTAAGTCCGGACCACCCGAAGCGATAGGACGCACGCAGAGGACGCAGCTCGGGAAAATTCCCGGCCGGATCCTTGGTCACTGTCGCCTGCCAATTCGCCGCCAGCGAGCTGGCGCAGAACGCGAACAACAACGCGACGAAGCATTGCGTAGGAAATTTGCTTGGTGTGAACATCTTCAACGGTCCGCTGCTGTTCACGAATCGTCGTTATATGGCCGCCTGGTTCTCTGTACGCAAAAAATACACGCGAGTTTAGCCCGCGTGTATTTGCGAATGGTCGAACGTAATTAGGGTCTCGCGGCTCTTGCTGGCGTAATAGACGGACCCGCGGAAGTTTTTCTAGTCGAGGCTGCTGGAACGCGGCCGGGTTTGTTTAGCATATCGACGATCTCGTTGGTAAAATCGACATTATCTGGCGCGTACATCACGACAGGAACTCCATTGATACTCATGCCCGACTTATCGAGAACAAAATCCAGATTCTTAGTTTTGACTCTCTCGATCACGACGTCGGTGATTTCCTTTACGATTCCTTCCCGGACGCGCAACAATTGCTCTTGCAATTGTCGCTCCCGGGTTTGACGGAACTCGCTGATCTCTTGCTCCATTCTTTTGATGCTGGCGATCTTGTCATCGCGTTCCTTTGCCGTCTGCGTTTTCTTATCCGCGCTCAGGGCCGTGGACTCCAATTGCTTGTTCAAATTATTAATTTCGTCCAGCGCCTTTTTGTAAGCTTCCGCCCGATCGTCATATTCCTTCTTGGCGGCATTCTTGGCGTCGTTGATTTTTACTTCGGCTTCCTTGGTCTTGTTATATTCCTTAAACGCGCGCTGCATATCGACTGTTCCGATTTTCAGCGTGCCCTGTGCAAAAGCCGCAACCGGAAGGGCGAGCGTCAGCGTAAAGAGTGTGGACAGAAGCTTTTTCATAAAACAGAGGATACGGTGGTCGGAATCGCGTTAGACTGCAACCACATATTATCGTTCAAAATTGATAACCAACACTGAAATTGAAGTGACCACCGCCATGGTAGCCGTCGCGTAGAAGCGGATACCCGTAGTCAAGGCGCATTGGGCCAATGGGCAGATTGATTCGAATCCCGGCGCCGATGTCGTTGGCGAGGTGCTTGAAGTCGAAGGACCAGGCGTCAGCATTGACAAAACCGCTGTCGTAAAAGATGGCGCCGCGTGCCTTTTCGATAATAGGAAAAGTCCATTCGATTGTCGCCCGAGCCATTGATTGTCCGCCGATTGGTTCGCCGTTCTGTTGCGGGCCAACTTCGCGGAAGGGAAATCCACGCAGGTTATTTGCACCCCCGAGATAAAGCCGCTCAAAGAGCGGAACAAACGCGCCATTGTCCCACGTATCCACTGTGGCAATCTCGCCGTTAAAAAGCAGGATGGTGTCCCATTTAAGAGGAAAATATTGCGACCCCTCCAGGTCCCACCCGTAGATCTGTACATCTCCTCCGAGAAAACCGCCTGCCACGTAAGGCGAAAAGGTAATGCGCTGTCCCGCTCGCGTGAGCAACGCGTTGTCGCGTCGGTCGAACACGATGCTGCTCAAGATCTTGCTCTCAGTAAACGTACCTTCCTGTAACTGAATGGCCGCGGGAGCATCGAAGGCCACGTTATAAATCTCGACGTTCTGTAGCTGGTACAACAGGCTCGCGTACATAAAAGAAGTAAGCGGTTTCCGGATCTCGAATGAGAACCCGTAATTGCGTTGGTTGTAGTCGACGCTCAAATAATCCGCCTCTGAGTAGAAAAGCGAACCGCTCAGCGACAATCGCTGGTCGAGGAAGTAGGGCTCGACCACGTTAAGAAGAAAGTCTTTTCGCTGGGTGCCGTACTGGAGGCGTAACCGGAATTTCTGACCGCCGCCAGTAAAGCTGGGCCAGTTTAACAAATCGAAATTGCCTTGGGTCAATTCTGCGAACCCCACCAATGAATCAACGGTGCTAAAGCCCCCTCCAAAACTGAGAGAGCCGGTCCGCTTCTCCTGCACCAAAATCGTGAGGTCCTTGCGACCAGGTACATCTGTGTCTTCCGGGTAGGTCTCGACTTTGGAGAAATAACCGAGATTCTCCAAACGTTTCTTCGTCGTGTCTGCCCGGACCGTGTTGAAAACATCCCCGGGCGCAACGAGAACTTCCCGGCGGATAACCTTGTCCTTCGTGCGTGTGTTCCCCTCGATAGTGACCCGATTCAAATATGAGCGCTCGCCTTCCTCAATCTTGTAATGCACATCAACCAGGGCAGGACCGGCCGGGGTGCTTTCCGGCGTGATGACCAGATCGACATATCCGCCGCTGCCATAAGCATCGGCCACCGCCTTTGCGTCGTCGTGCAACTGCTTCGGTGAATACACGCTGCCCTCCTTCATTTTTAGCAATGGGCGAATACCTTCTTCCCTCGCCAATTTCTCTCCTGAAATGGTGAGGTTGCGGACGTGATACTGTGAATTTTCTGCAATCACGATCGTGATGGTGAGCGCGCCCTTTGCGTTCCGCTCCCGGCGCACGCCCTTGATCTCCACGTCGATGAAGCCGTGGTCTCGATACCACTCGCGGAGGCTGTCCAAGTCCTGTTGCAGCTGCGCCTCGTCGAGTCGACCCGATTTATCAATAAAGGCAACGATCGTTTTGCGCTTCGTTTTCATCTCCTTGCGCAGCCGCCAGGCGCTGAAGTGCGCGTTCCCCTCGAAACTAATCTGGGCCACCGCGCCTTTCGCTCCTTCGTTCACGGTGAAAACGACCCGCGCCGTCCCGTGTGTCGGGTCAATTGGATCCACACGGAATTGCACGCCGACATCCGTGAAGCCGTGCGACTGATAAATTTCGATGATTTTTTCCCGCGCTTCTTCTAAACCCTCTTCTTTGATCGGTTGGTTGAGCTTCAATTTGATCTCTTTGCGTAGTTTCTTCGCCCCGATCCGTTCGGCTCCCTCGATTACGATTTCTCGCGCGATCAAACGCGTCTGCACCTGGACGATTACCTTGACGCCATCGCCTTGCGGCTCGCCGAAGATGCGAACGTTTTGGACGGCGCCGCTCTTGTAAAGCGCCTCCACATCTTGCTCCAGGGTCGCGTCGTTAAATGGCTGGCCCACCTTTGTCCGCATGTAGGCCAGAATCCGCTCCTTGCTCACCGTGGGTGGGCCGGTGTACTCGACATCGATTGCCCGGATGATGGGACGAGGCGGAGCCTGCTGTGGAGCTTGCGGCGGCGCTTGCGACCAGACCGATGGCACCCCAAGCAGCGCGCAAATGAACGCGACCCGGGCTGCTGATAGTAGGGGGCGCATCCATCCAGAAAAGTGTCTCATAGGTTAAGAAGCGCGGCCCCGCGCAAACACACCCACGCGGAACAGGCGGCTATATCGGGAAGAAGATGGTGATCGTCAAGGCGAGATTTTCTGCGGTCCCGCTGGCGTGCGTCCACCGAGTTCACGGAAAAGAGTTTAATTTAAAAGTTCGTACCAATTATTCCGCCGCCGCGGTTCGTAGCCGGCAGCATGAATGAGCGATTCGATCTGCTCGGCGTTCAATCGGAATGTTGTCCCGGCGCTGCTCACCACATTTTCTTCCATCATCACCGAGCCAAAATCATTTGCGCCGTATCTGAGGGCGATCTGCCCGATCTCCGGGCCTTGCGTCACCCAGGAACTTTGCACGTTGTCGATATTGTCCAGGAAAATCCGGGCCAGTGCCTGTGTCCGCAAATATTCAGCCACCCCGGTAGGGTGCTTCACCTTTAGAATCGTGTGCTGGGGCTGAAACGTCCAGCAAATGAACGCCGTGAACCCGCCACTCCGGTCCTGCTGTTCGCGAATGCGCCCCAAGTGCTCGATTCGATCTTCGATCGTCTCCACGTGCCCGAACATCATGGTCGCGCTCGATTTCAATCCCAGCTCGTGCGCGACTTGCATCACTTCCAGCCATTCGTCGCTGTTGATTTTCAGCGGCGAAATGTTCTGTCGCACGCGATCCACCAGAATTTCACCGCCGCCACCTGGGATCGAACCAAGTCCCGCGTTTTTGAATTCGGAAATCACTTGGCGCAGCGGCATCCGGAAAGTTTCAGCGAAATGCTGGAACTCCGGCGGACTAAACCCGTGAATATTGATATGCGGATACTTTTCCCGGATGTGATGCAGCAGATCGGTATACCACGCGAACGGCAATTTCGGATGATGCCCGCCCTGCATCAGAATTTGCACTCCGCCCGCGGCGGAAAGTTCATCCAGCTTTTGATCGATCTGCTCAAAGCTCAGAACATAATGATCCTCATCTTTCTCCGTCCGATAAAACGCGCAGAATTTACAGTAAACGTTGCAGACGTTCGTGTAGTTGATATTGCGATCGACGATATAGGTCACGATCTCGCGTCCGCGTCCGCCGTAACTTTTCGCCTTTGCCAAATCGCGTCTGGCACTAGCAAGCACACCAAGTTCTTCCAACGGCCAGCCGTATAATTCCAGCGCGTCGTCTGCCGAAATCCGTTCGCCCGCCAGGATTTTTTCAGTCAGCGCATCTCGATTTATCGAAACCATCGCGGTGCAATCTTAGACGCTCCTCGCGGATTTCGCACGCATGGAAATTGTAGGGCAACCTGCTTCGGTTGCCGTTTTTTGTTTGGCAGGCGGTGCGCCTGGCCTACAACGTTCTCTCATGTCTGAATCTGTCGCAATCATTGGCGCGGGCGTGTCGGGTCTGACCTGTGGCGTAGTGCTCGCTGAGCGCGGTCATCACGTCTCAATTTTTGCGAAGGAAGTCGGGCAGCAAACAACTTCCGGTGCGGCCGCGGCAGTTTGGTTTCCCTACGACGCCGAGCCTCTGGAGAAAGTGATTCCCTGGGCGCTCCACACCTTTGATGCGCTTGCCGATCTTGCTCGCGTTCCCACAACCGGCGCCTCAATGATTGAGCTGCGTCAATTTTCCCGAACCAGGCAAATTCAAATCCCAGATTGGGCGATTCCACTCGGCGCGCAAGCCGTCGTACCGAGCTCTCCTTCTGTCATGTCGAGCGAAGTCGAGACATCTCTCAAATCATTCAAGAGCGGCTTCTCGCTGAATGTACCGCTCATGGACACGACGATTTATCTCGATTATCTCGCGAACCGATTTTCCAGAGCCGGCGGGTCAATCACCGGAAATGTGCATTTCGAAAAACTCGAGGATGTCGATGGCACGTTCGATCTCGTGATCAACTGCGCAGGAATCGGCGCACGCGAACTTGTGCAGGATGTGGATCTCGAGCCGCATCGCGGCCAGGTCGCCACCGTGCCTAGAATCGAAAATCTCTCCTGTGCGATCGTCTGCGATGACGCGCCTCTCATGTACGCGATCCCGCGCGCGAACGATTGCCTTTTCGGCGGAACGAATGATCTGAGCAGTGACCTCGCTCTCGATCCAGAAACAACTGGTCGAATCGTCGCTGAATGCAGCCGAGTGCTGCATATCGAGAAACCGCTCGTTCTCGCCGAGCGCGTCGGGCTGCGCCCATTCCGCAAATCAGGCGTGCGTCTCGAGCGCGCTCAATTGCGCGACGGCCGCACCGTGATTCACAACTACGGCCACGGCGGTTCCGGCTTCACTCTCTCCTGGGGCTGCGCCGAAAATGTTTTTAGGCTCGTGAAAAGCTAGTGGTTTCACTGAAGCGCCAAGGAGGCGACACTTTTCGCGCGTGGCTCCAGCGTCTGGTTAGGCCGTTGGTGGAGAGCTAGCGTGAGTGCTCGCATGTTCTTGTGGCATAATTCCACATACCTCCAGCGTCTAAACAGGAATCGATGTCGAGGAAATCGGGACTTCGCCCGAGGGCGAGGAACAGTACGCCGTAATAGCCGAGCGTGAGGACAGCTAAACCGGCGAACAGCGCGCCGACTCCCAAGGAAAATCTGATAGCGAGGCGCCTCTTGGAGGGGATCAAGAACAGAGAACCCGGCAAAACAAGCGCGACGGCTGCGGCAACGGCCAAATACTCCATCAGAGATAGTAGGTACGGGATCGGTCGCACGGCGGGCCTAACGAGAATTAGACGAAACAATTTCGTCTAATCCGGGATCGCGCCTACGTCAGTGCGATGCACTGAAACGAGCTGACGACGTCATCCGGGCCTTTTTCGGCAAAGAAGCTTTCGTAATAGCCTGGGCCGAGGTCCCAGTACGGGCCCTTGTAATATTCGTCGCGATAAAATCGCCACACGCCGCTCTCCACGATCACGCAGCTCATCCGGTCGTTCCAGTAATCACCGACGAAGTGGAAACTCAAATTGGTGCGGGCGTAGGAACCTTTAAAACCGATGTGGTCGTAAAGTACTATTTCAGGCAGCCGAACAATTTCCTTGTTCGGCTCAACTGTAACCTTGCCGGCAGCAGAAGAGTGATAGCTCAATGGCCCCAGTGTCCATTTCATGTCGATGACGCACCCGTTATCGGGCGACAATTCAATTTTAGATATTCGTGGCATAAGCGTGTAGGACGATGGTTTTCGCTAATTTGACCAGATTAAATCCGCTCTGTCGAGCAAAG
>Ga0209808_1001979_pt1 | contig 10576 bp, 12 predicted proteins | sample GraSoiAngelo_157_FD_186171 | JGI IMG/M metagenome (GOLD analysis project Ga0209808, IMG submission 186171) | Grasslands soil microbial communities from the Angelo Coastal Reserve, California, USA - 14_1009_16_20cm (SPAdes) (version 2) | ecosystem: Environmental > Terrestrial > Soil > Grasslands ...
ACGGCAATCGGGCGAAAATCAAGCTTGCAGTGTGGTGCGTAGGCTCTGCGTTGTAGCCGAGGTCGCTGACCTCGGACACTCGGTGTCTTGCAAATTACAGACCGGCCGCGGTCAGCGCCCGCGGCTACAGCACGAATTGGGAGAACTTTCCCGTTTACGAATCGCCTTTCGAGCGTTTCAATTAGGCCGTGATCGAACAGAGGAAAATTTTTGGGACAGATGGCGTGCGCGGTGTCGCGAACGTGGAGCCGGTGACGGCGGAGACGGCGCTGAAACTTGGTCGTGCTGCGGCATACGTCTTTGCGCAACTAAATCCGCGCAGAACGCCTGCGGGAGCGCGCCCCAAGATCGTGCTCGGTAAAGACACGCGTCTTTCCGGCTACATGCTGGAAAATGCGCTCGTGGCCGGAATCACGTCGCTCGGGGTGGATGTTCTGGTGATCGGGCCGTTGCCGACGCCCGGTGTCGCTTATATTACACGCTCACTACGCGCGGACGCCGGGATCGTCCTTTCTGCTTCGCATAATGCTTATCAGGACAACGGCATCAAATTTTTCCGGCACGACGGTTACAAGCTCGACGATCAGATCGAGGAAAAAATTGAGAAGCTGGTTTTCACCGGTGAGATCGACTCCATCAGGCCGACGGCGAACAAAGTCGGACGCGCCACGCGAATTGATGACGCGCTCGGCCGTTACGTGGAATTTGTCAAAGCGAGTTTCCCGCGCGGCATGTCGCTCGAGGAAATGCGAGTTGCCGTGGATGTCGCGAATGGCGCGGCTTACAAATCGACTCCTTGTGTTTTGCGTGAACTGGGCGCGGACGTGGCCGTGGCGCATAACCAGCCGAATGGCATGAATATCAACGACGGTTGCGGCAGCATGCATCCGGAAGAGATCCAGCGCATCGTGAAAATCAGCAGCGCAGATGTTGGCATTGCGCATGACGGCGATGCCGATCGCGTTCTTCTCTGCGACGAGGACGGCGAGATTGTGGACGGCGATGAGATTCTTGCGATTGCGTCTTTGGATCTTTTGGAGGCTGGCCGGCTTGAGCAAAATACGGTCGTGGCCACCGTGATGAGCAATTTTGGCCTGGATGAAACCCTCGCTGCGCGAGGGGGTAAAGTGGTGCGGACAAAAGTCGGCGACCGCTATGTTCTTGAAGAAATGATGCACCAAAAGCTAAATCTGGGCGGGGAACAAAGCGGTCACGTCATCTTCCGTGATTTCACCACTACCGGCGATGGCATCATCACCGCGCTTCAGGTTTTGCGCATTATGCACAAGAGCGGCCAGCCGTTAGGCAAATTAAAGAGGTGCTTGCAAAAATATCCTCAGGCCCAGCGCAATTTAGTCGTCAAAGAAAAGCGCCCGTTGGCCGAGCTGTCCACGGTAATGAAGCTGGTAAGCGAGACGGAGAAAGAGCTATCGGGCAAAGGCCGGGTGCTCCTGCGTTATTCGGGAACGGAGCCCAAAATTCGTCTGCTTATAGAAGGACGCGAGTCGGATAAGATCGACAAGCAAGCGGACCGAATCGCGGATGCAATTCAGAGCGCGATCGGAGCAGATTAATCACCGCAGAGATCGCAGAGATTACAGAAAATTTATTTTGAAACTCCGTGATCTCCGTGTCCTCTGTGGTGAATCTTTTCGGCAGTTTCATCCATGAGCTTGACTCAAGTTATCGAAGCGCTCCTGTTCAGCGCGCAAAAGCCGCTCTCGACCCGTGAAATAGTCACGGCAATCAAGAGCGCAGAGGATCCGGAAACTGCCAGGCCTAAACAGTTCTCACGCGTGCGCGAAGCAGAGGTGGCAGCGGCTCTCGAACAATTGAAGATCGACTACATCAAGCAGGAACGCGCGTTTCAATTGATCGAAAAGGCCGAGGGTTGGCAGCTCGCTACCGATCCGAAATACGCGCCATGGGTGCGTCAGCTTCTCCCCGCGCAGAAGCCGGCGCGGTTGAGTGCTCCTGCGCTGGAAACGCTGGCGATTATTGCATACCGGCAGCCCATTGCCCGCGCCGATGTGGAAGCCGTTCGCGGCGTGAACATCGACGGTGTGCTGCAAACATTGATGGAGCGCGGCCTGGTGAAAATCGCCGGCCGCGCCGAAATCCCCGGGCGTCCGCTTCTGTATCAAACGACACAGTTTTTTCTCGATCACTTCGGTTTGCGCAATCTCGATGAATTGCCAAACGTGGAAGAACTCCGGAAACGTGATCTGCCGGTCGCGCGCCCTGCAACGCCCGCGGCAACGGCAGATTCCGAGTAGCGCACGCGTCACGCGTGCTGGTTTCGGCGTGCGCGCCGAAACAATCTTTTCCTAAAACCGACATCGTGTGAGTAGTGTGGCATCACAGGAAAGTCCGCGATCGCGAGGACGCGCTCGCCAGCATGCGAGACGTATGCGCTACCCAATCCACTTCGCTATCACGCTAAGTCTCACATCCGTATCTGCCTTCGCCGAAATCCGCGCCACCGATTGCGCGCAAGCGGCAAAATATTCCGAGAGTAAACGCGGAGTCTCCATGCTGGTGATGCAAAATGGCCGCACGATTTTTGAGCATTATGCAAACGGCGGATCGACTGGCGGACGATGGCCCATCTTCAGCGGAACAAAAAGTTTTTGGGGAATGGCAGCGCTGGCCGCGGCGCATGACGGGTTACTTAAACTCGATGATCTCGTCGCAGACACGATCACCGAATGGAAAAGCGATCCGCGCAAATCGCGAATCACGATTCGCCAGTTGCTTAACCAGACCGACGGCATCGAAGGCGCCTCGTTTCTTCAACACGCATCGATTCGAGACCGAAACACCATGGCAATTCGGTTGCCGACGCTTGCTGAACCAGGTGCGTCTTTCATCTATGGCCCGAGTCATCTTCAGATCTTTTCCGAGCTGCTGCGCCGGAAACTAGGAGGTCGCAGCACGATCGCGTACTTCGAAGGACACGTGTCGGACCGGCTTGGGCTTGGTCGCCTCAACTACAAAAAAGACGCTCGCGGAAATCCGCTGCCAGCGACAGGATTTGAATTGACGGCGCGCGAGTGGGCGCGACTGGGCGAGCTGATCCTCGGCAATGGCAACTATCGCTGGCGGCAAATTGTTCCGGCGAATTTGTTGCGAGAAGCGCTCGCCGGCTCGCAGGCAAATCCATCATACGGTCTGACATTCTGGCTAAACTCGCAGGCGGCGAATGGCCGCGAGGCAGATTTGGAACGAATGCTCGATTTGCCGTGGCAGAGCGCACGATGGACAGATGTTTGCATTTGCAAGGATGCGCCGCCCGACATGGTCGTCGCACTGGGTTCCCATTATCAGCGCCTGTTCATTATTCCATCGCTAAAGGCGATCATTGTGCGGCAGGGATCGGAAGCAAAATTTTCCGACGCGCATTTCTTGCGGCTGGTTCTCGGTCGCGAGGGTTGACTTGGTAGAGCATTTCAAGAACGATTCACGATCGTATGAATAGATTCGCCCTCGGTTGCATCGTTGTCCTTCTCGTCCTGCTCTTCGTTGCTGTGTCTGTGGCTCTTGCAATTGGCGGCAGTTACAATCGCCTGGTCCGTTTGCAACAAGCTGTCGATCAAAGCTGGGCGCAGGTTCAAAACGTCTATCAGCGGCGCGCAGATTTGATCCCGAACCTTGTGAATACGGTTTCCGGCGCAGCAAATTTCGAGAAGTCCACGCTTGTGGAAGTGACCAATGCGCGTGCCAGCGTTGGCCGCGTGCAAACACAGATCGATCCGAACAAAGCGCCGACAGACGCAGCGCAACTTGAAAAATTCCAGGCTGCGCAAGGTGAATTGAGTAATGCCCTATCACGGCTGCTGGTCGTCGTGGAGCGCTATCCGGAGTTAAAGGCGAACCAGAATTTTCTCAGTTTACAGGCGCAACTCGAAGGCACCGAAAACCGAATCTCCGTTGAGCGCGGGAACTTCAACAAGACGGTGCAAGACTACAACGTTGCGGTGCGCAGTTTCCCGACGAATTTCATCGCGGGGCCGCTTGGTTTTTCGCCAAGACCATTCTTCACCGCGCAGCCTGGCGCGGAACGGCCGCCGCCGGTACAGTTTAACTTTGGGACACCCGCTCCAGCGGCGCCTGCGGCGACGGCGTCGCCGTGAAGACAGTGATGCAGGCAATCCTGCCTGCGAGCCTGAAAGTGCAGACAGGATTATCTGCATCACTACTCGCGCTCGGGATTCTATTTGCGATCAACTCGCATGCCGCGGAAGTGATTCCGCCGAAACCCGATCGTTACTTCAACGATTACGCGGGCGTCGTTTCAAAGGAAGCCGCCCAGCGTTTCAACGAGCAGCTTGCGCAATTCGAGCGGGAAACTTCCGATCAGGTCGTCGTCGCAATTTGGCAAACGATGCCATCGCAAAGCTCGATTGAAGATTTTACTCAGCGGACTTTCCAAGCGTGGACCGTCGGACAGAAAGGTAGGAACAACGGTGTTGTCCTATTCGTTTTTGTGAAAGACAGGCGAATGCGCATCCAACCCGGCTATGGGTTGGAGGGCGCTTTACCGGATATCACGTGCGATCAGATTATTCGTAACGGCATCTCGCCGCATTTTAAAAACGCAGATTACGAAGGCGGTGTCGCGACTGGGATCGATCTGATCTGCAAGGCGATTCGCGGCGAGTACAAAGGATCGGAAAAAACAGCTGCCGAACGGCATCGTGGCAGCGGCGGTTTAGGTCTGTTACCATTTATCATCTTTGTCATCGTGCTGATTGTTATTTCCCGAGTGATGCGGCGACTTGGTGGTTACGGCTATTCATCGGGCAGGGGTGGCCCAGTATTTTTGCCGATGGGCGGCGGAGGTGGAGGATGGTCGTCCGGAGGCGGCGGCGGTTTCAGTGGATTCAGCGGCGGTGGCGGATTCAGTGGTGGTGGCGGCGCGAGCGGAAGCTGGTGACGAAAATGCGAACGCGAGATTTTCTCAGCAAAGTCGAGCATGACCGAATTGTGCAAGCGATTCGTGAAGCCGAATCCAAAACTTCCGGCGAGATTCGCGTTTTCATTCAGCGCGGTAAATTGACCGCCGACCCGTTAGTCACCTCGCAGAAAAAGTTTCATCAGCTGCGTATGCATACGACGCGCGAGCGCAATGCAGTGCTGATTTTCGTGGCGCCACGCGCGCACAAGTTCGCCGTAGTCGGCGACAAAGCGATTCATGAGAAATGCGGCGACGAATTCTGGCAACGCATTGTGGACGGAATGCGGGTGCATTTTCAAAATGAGAAGTTTAGCCACGCGATGGTCGAGGCGATTAACGAAATCGGAAAACTGCTGGCGACGCATTTTCCGAAGACGCCGGCGAACACAAATGAGTTGCCGGATCAGATCATCGAACAGTAATTGGTAGGGACGGACCGCGCTCTGCCATCAAATGGTTGCTTGCAAAATTCTGGGTTGAGTGTTTATTCCAAGCTTCGCAGCGAGTTTTGAAATTACGCCGTCGGTCCCTGGGTCTCCGTCGCTGGATGCGAGGCCGCACTCGCCAGGGGAAACCCGGCGATTCGAAGGAAGAAGTAAGAACCCAGAAGGATGAAGTGCCGCCAGGCCTAAGTCGTTTTCTTAATTCATAATTCTTCCCTCATCCTTAAAGAATATGCCAATCCGTTACGGTCGTTTTGAAATGCCGAAAACTCTCGCCAAAGACGAGAGCACAGCCACAGATACCTACGCAAAATTTACTGCCGAGCCGTTTGAAGCCGGCTACGGTCACACCGTCGGGAACTCTCTCCGGCGTGTTCTGCTTTCCTCTTTGGAAGGCGCGGCCATTACTGCGGCAAAAATCACGGGGGCGCAGCATGAGTTCGCGACGTTACCCGGCGTCGTCGAGGACGTCACCGACATCGTCCTCAACCTCAAGAAAGTGAAATTCAAAGTGGACGGTCAGGATCACGAGCCGAAGAAACTTTCGCTCACCGTGAACAAGGAAGGCGAAGTGACCGCCGGCGACATCCAGACCATTCAAGGTTTTGAAGTGCTCAACCCGAAGCAGGTGATCTGCACTCTCGACAAAAAACATAAATTTGATGCCGAGTTTGATGTGCGCGTCGGTCGTGGCTTCGCCACCGGCGAGGAAAATAAGCGTGCCGATCAAGCTATCGGAATTATCCCGATCGATTCGATTTTTTCGCCGGTCACGCGTGTCAAGTATGCCGTCGAAAACACCCGGGTCGGTCAGCGCACCGATTACGACAAGCTCATTCTCGAAGTCTGGACCGACGGACGTTTGACGCCGGATGACGCATTGCTCCAGGCGTCGGCGATTCTGCGGCACCATCTCGATGTCTTTGTGCACTACAACGAAGAAGTAATCGAGTTCGACCAGACACCGGCTGGCGTGAGCGAAGAAAACATCAAGCTGAAGAAGCTGCTCAACATGAGTGTGAACGAGATCGAGCTCAGTGTGCGCGCGGCCAATTGCTTGAACAATGCGAATATCACCACTGTTGGTCAGCTTGCCCAAAAAACCGAGGCCGAGATGCTGAAATATCGCAATTTCGGCAAGAAATCGCTGAACGAAATCAAGGACAAACTGCAACACCTTGGTTTGAGCCTGGGCATGAAATTCGAGCCGGGCTTGATCGACACGCCGCTAAGCGGCGATGGCGCCGGATCGAGCGGTCCGCTGGCGAACAGTAAAACCTCGGATAAAGAATCACCTTCGGCGCGGCTATGAGACATCAAAAGAAAACGATTAAGCTTGGTCGCACCGCTGAGCACCGGAAGGCACTCCTGGCGAATCAGGTTTGTTCTTTGATCGAACATCAACGTATCAAGACCACCTTGGCCAAGGCCAAGGCCGTTCGACCGCTCGCAGAGCGAATGGTTACTCTCGGGAAAAACGGATCGATTCATGCGCGCCGCAGTGCTTTTGCGACTTTGCGCCAAAAGAATGTTGTCAAGAAATTGTTTGAGGACATCGCGCCAAGATCAGCAGAGCGCAATGGCGGATACACGCGGATCGTGAAGCTTGGCCAGCGCAGGAGCGATTCTGCTCCGATGGCGTTCATCGAGTGGGTCGATACGGCAGAGGTCGTCGAGGCAACGCCTGCTGAAGAAAAAAAGGCGAAACGGAAAAAGGCCGAACCAAAGCCAAAGCGAGCAGAACCAGAGCGCGCAGAGCCAAAAGCAGAAGAGCTGGCCGCGAAAGAAGAGCCGGGCGAGGCATCGGTGCCGGCGGAGGAGCCCCAGCCGAAAAAGCGTCGCTGGTTCGGTCGAAAATCGAGCGAGTAGTAAGTGGCGTAGGCTTCCCAGCCCATCCTGACCTATCGGCGGGGGATACCACTTCGAAACCCAAAGCGTTAAGTAAAACTTGGCAGTGGCTCTTTCCGAGCGAATTTCCTCGTTATAACGATGAAACTCTTTTAACCGCCTCGCATGACGCCCAATCCCTACCTATTCATCGTCATTTTCATCGGTGTGGCGCTGGCCTTTCCGCTGGTCCCGCTCGCCTTGGCATGGACGTGGCGGCGGTTTTTCCAGCCGCCAAAGCCGGGCGCGGAAAAAAACGCGATTTACGAGTGCGGGGTCGAATCCATTGGTGAAGCGCACATTCAGTTCCAGTCACAGTATTATCTCTACGCCATCATCTTTTTGATCTTCGACGTCGAGGCGGTTTTCCTTGTGCCGTTTGCGGTCGCGTTTACCGGGTTACCGATCGGTGCGTTTGTTGCCATTCTGATCTTTCTACTTCTTTTAGTTGAAGGTCTCGTCTGGGCATGGGGCAAGGGTTGCCTGCAATGGGCGCGCTAGCGCGGCGCTGGTTAAAAGGGTTAAAAAGGTTACATTGTTAAATCGGGGACGGATGCGGCCAAGCGACACGATTTAACTTTTTAACATTTCACAGCCATGAGCGAGATCGACGAAAAACTTCGCACCGAACTTCAACGTCAGGGAGTCTGGGTGACTTCGATGCAGGAACTTTACAACTGGGGACGCAAGAACTCGATTTGGCCGCTGCAATTCGGGCTGGCGTGTTGCGCCATTGAAATGATCGCCACTGCGGCATCCCGCTACGATATCGCGCGCTTCGGCGGCGAGGTTTTCCGGCCATCGCCGCGACAGGCCGATCTGATGATCGTTGCCGGAACCGTGACCAAGAAAATGGCGCCACAGATTGTGCGGCTCTATAACCAGATGGCGGATCCGAAATATGTCATTGCGATGGGCGCATGTGCGATCTCCGGCGGGCCATTCAAGCAAGGATACAATGTCCTCAAAGGAATCGACCGCTACATTCCAGTTGATGTTTACATCCCTGGCTGTCCGCCGCGACCGGAAGCACTGCTGCATGCGTTCATGGAACTGCAACGAAAGATCGACGAACAAAAATTAACCGGCGCGAATAAGGCGGAGCATCTCAAAACCGATCAGCCCAGCGAATTTCCGGTGCCGAAGTTTGGCGAGCATGATCTCGAGCCCGCGGCGAACTGCGCCGTGTTTCAACCGCCGGTGATCGAAAGAACATGAGCCGCTCGGCGCACAGGCCACAGGCCTATGTTCCGCCGCAATGATGGAATCGCTCGACCAAATCAAATCCCGCATCGAAGGCGCTGTGCCTGAGGCGAAGATCGAGATCGTGCAAAACGGCAGCCCGTCTCAGCAGCAGTCGCTGTTGCTCGACAGTGAACACGCGCTCGCGATTGGGAAATTCCTTCGCGATGATCCCGCGCTGCGCTTGGATTTTTGTTCAAACGTCACTGGCGTTGATTGGCTCGATCGGATCGTAAAGAAAACGATAAAAATAAAAACAGCCGTGGATGGCGTCGAGAAAGAGGTTGATCAGACGACCGAGGAGAAAATTCCGGGTTATCTCGAAGCGGTTTATCACTTTTACTCGATAGCTCTCAAACACGGGCCGGTGATCATTCGGATGCGCACCGCAGATCGCGCGGAAGGCGCGCGATTGCCCTCGCTCACCCCAGTCTGGCGCAGCGCGGAATTTCAGGAACGCGAGATTTTCGATCTCTATGGAATCCGTTTCGATGGTCATCCCGATTTGCGCCGGATTTTGATGTGGGACGAGTTTGAAGATTATCCGATGCGCAAAGATTATGTGCAGCCGGACGATTTTGAATGGGAACCGACGCCGCACGACGAAGTGTTGGCAAGAGCGAAGCAGCATTACACGCTGCGGCCGGAGCTTGACGGGGCGGAAGCGTTAAGAAAGGGCTAGCCCCAGTAATGAGCGCGACGCTGCAAACACTCGAAGCGATGGAGCGCCCACCGGTGAGGATGACTTCGCGGCTCGAAGGCGAGCTGCTCGAAGTCTCGATGGGACCACAGCATCCGTCCACGCACGGCGTGTTTCGAATGAACGTCGCGCTGGAAGGCGAAATCGTGCGCAAGCTTAAACCGGTCTTCGGTTATTTGCACCGCAACCACGAGCAGATCGGTGAGCACACAACTTATCTCGGCTCGATGCCGTACACAGATCGTCTCGATTACTTTTGTTCGATGAGCAACAACTGGGCCTACGCGCTCAGCGTTGAAAAACTTGCCGGCATCGAGCTTCCCGAGCGCGCTCAATATTTACGCGTGATTCTCGCCGAATTGACGCGGCTCCAAAATCACGCCTCGCTCCTCGGATTTTTGTTGAGCGACATGGGCGCGTGGGGCACGCCTCTAATGTACGCGTTCCGCGAACGCGAGAAGATTCTCGATTTATTCGAATCGCTCTCGGGTGCACGCATGATGTGCGACTACATGCGGTTCGGGGGTTGCCGCGTTGACGCTAGCGATGAGTGGCTCGCGCGCGCGAAACAGATTGTCGATCGTTTCCCGAAATTTCTCGACGAATTCGAAGAGTTGATCCTGGGGAACGAAATCGTGATAGCGCGTACTCAAAATGTCGGCACACTTTCGGCCGATCTCGCGATCAGCGCCGGAATCACCGGCCCAATGCTGCGCGCGTGCGGCGTGAACTACGATATTCGCAAAGTGGATGGCTACGGATTTTATCCACGTTTCAAGTTCCGAATTCCATTAGGCGAACATGGAGATACTTATGATCGCCTGATGATGCGCGCGCTGGAAATGCGCGAGACCATCGAAATTTTGAAACAGGCGCTCGCCCAGATTCAGCCCGGACCGATCGTGAATCCAAAGGTGAGGATCCGCGCGTTCCGACCGCCTGTAGGGGAAGCGTACGGCCGCATTGAAGCGCCTAAAGGCGAACTCGGTTTTTATTTGATCAGCGACGGCGGACCGAATCCGTATCGCTACCGCGTGCGTCCGCCAAGTTTCATCAACTTGACTGTGCTGGAAGACATGTGTTTGGGCCACAGCGTCGCCGACGTGATGGTAATTCTTGGCAGCGTCGATATTGTCATGGGCGAGGTCGATCGCTGACTTGAAGTTTAAGCTGCCGCCAAAGCTACACCCGGTGACGCTATCTATTTAGTTTCGGATTCAGGGGAGCTGCGCCGCATAGCCGTCATTATTCTACCAAACGCGCCGGAACGGTTGATCTCGAACTTTTCCTGCATCGCTTGGGCAGGTGGCGAAATCTTAACGCTACGCGACGAGCAAAGGCGGTCAT
>Ga0209808_1001983_pt1 | contig 10561 bp, 12 predicted proteins | sample GraSoiAngelo_157_FD_186171 | JGI IMG/M metagenome (GOLD analysis project Ga0209808, IMG submission 186171) | Grasslands soil microbial communities from the Angelo Coastal Reserve, California, USA - 14_1009_16_20cm (SPAdes) (version 2) | ecosystem: Environmental > Terrestrial > Soil > Grasslands ...
CCCGCTCGAGGCTCCGGCCAGCGGGCCCAACTTCTACAGCTTCGATGACACAGCCCTCTACGAGGTCAAGATCGACAACGACGGGGACGGCCAACCCGACCTCGGGTACCAGTTCCGGTTCCAAACGGCGACCCGGAACCCCGACACGTTCCTCTACAACACGGGTCCGATCACGTCACTCAGCGACCCGAACTGGAACCGGCCACAGACCTACAGCGTCACGCGCGTCCATTACAACGAGAACGGCAAGCCGGCGGGCAAGGGCGAGCTACTCGGGACGAACATCCCGACGCCGCCCGACAACGTCGGGCCGCGCTCGACTCCGAACTACAACAGCCTCGCGGCGGCCGCGGTCACGACGCTACCGGGCGGGATCAAGGTCTTCGCCGGGCAGCGCGACGATCCGTTCTTCGTCGACCTCGGCTCGATCTTCGATCTGGCCGGACTACGTCCCTTCAACCCGTTTCATCTGCTCCCGCTCCCGGCCGAACCGGGGCGAGATGCGATCAAGAACTACAACACCCACTCGATCGAGATCCAGGTCCCGACGAACCAGCTGGTCTCGTTCTCGAGCCCGACGATCGGGATCTACGCGACGGCAAGCCGGCAGAAGCAGCGCATCCTCGACGAGAACGGCACGACCAAGAACCACGGCCCGTGGGTTCAGGTGTCACGGCTCGGCAACCCGCTGATCAACGAGGTCGTGATTCCGCTGGGCGACAAGGACAACTGGAATCGATCCGATCCGGCGGAAGACTCGCAGTTCGAGCACTACTACTCGTCGCCTGAGGTGTCGCGCCTCGAGAACGTGCTCTACGGGATGCTGCCGCCCACCGGTCCTTCGAACGGCCACGCGGGCGGAGCCCTGCAGAACATCGACACGACGGGCCGTACCGATCTCGACGCGATCCTGCTGACCGGCGTCGACGGCTTGAACAAGACCGGCTCGACGGAGTCCGACCTGCTGCGGCTGAACACGGCGATCAAGCCCGGAGCCAACGGGGCGTGCCCAGGCGGCACGGCCAGCCCGGCCCCGCCGGACCGGCTCGCGGTTCTCGACGCGGACCTGTGCGGCTATCCGAACGGGCGCCGCCTCGGTGACGACGTGATCGACATCGATCTGCGCGTCTTCGCCCAGGGCTACGGCCCCTTCCTCAACGCCGCCTTCGGGTTGCCGAACAAGTCGCCGAACAATCAGCTCGGCGACGGCGTCGACTCGAACGACGTGTCCTTCTCCAACGCGTTCCCGTACGTCGCAACACCGCACCAGGGCTACGAGGTGCCCTAGCCGTTCCACGGAGGGAGGGGCCTGCCCAGCCGGTAGGCCCCTCCCACCCCGGCTGAAGGAGACACGTGAGACGACAGCGACTGATCTTCGGAGCGACAGCGGCGGGGCTCACGGCCGTGGCCCTCACGCTCGGCGGAGTACTGCACGACAGCTCTTCGGCGAACCCGGCGGCGGTCGCGCAGGCCGCAACCAGCGCCGGCGTGCAGACCCGGCCCGGCGAGACCAATGCCGCGGTCGCGCGGCTCCAGGCCGCTCTGCGCGGGAACCCGAACGACGTGACGTCGCTCGACTCACTCGGGCTCGCATACCAGCAGCGTGCCCGCGAGACGGGCGACCCGACCTACTACACGAAGTCCGGCGAAGCTCTGCACCGGGCGCTGGCCCTCGCCCCCCGCGACCTCGTTGCGACGAGCGGACTTGGCTCGCTCGCGCTCTCGCGCCACCGCTTCCGCGAAGCGCTCGTGCTCGGACGCCGCGCTCGCGCGATCTCGCCGACGACGGCTCGCAACTACGGCGTCATCGGCGACGCGCTCGTCGAGCTTGGCCGCTACCCGGCGGCCTTCAAGACCTTCGACACGATGGCGAGCATGCAGCCGGGCCTGTCTTCGTATGCCCGGATCTCCCACGCGCGCCAACTGCTCGGCGACCTTCCCGGGGCGATCAGGGCCATGAAGCTCGCTGTCGACGCCGCCGAAGGACAGGGAGAAGCCGGGGCCTGGACGCACGTCCAGCTCGGCCTGATCTATCTGTCTGTGGGGAAGTTCAGGGCCGCCGCGGCCGAGGACCGGCAGGCGCTTTGGGTCTTTCCGGACTACGCCTACGCACTCGACGCCCTGGCGCGGGCCGAGGCCGGGCTCGGCCATTACCGATCCGCAATCGGTTTCGAACAGCAGGCCGTCAACCGGATCCCGCTGCCTCAGTACGTCGCGACGCTCGGCGATCTCTACGGCGCGGCCGGCCGGCCGCAGTTAGCGCAGAAGCAGTACGAGCTGATCGGCGTCATCCGGCGCCTGCTCGTCGCTAACGGCGTCAAGACCGACCTTGAGACCGCGCTCTTCGACGTCGATCACGGGATCAGGCTGCACGCCTCCCTTTCCCTCGCACGCCTCGCGCAGCGGGAGCGGCCGTCGATCGACGGCGACGACGTCCTGGCTTGGGCGCTCGAGCGGACCGGGCACTGCGGTGAGGGGCTGCGCTACTCGCAGCGCGCCCTCAGGCTCGGCACGCTCGATGCGCTCAAGTTCTTCCACCGCGGGATGATTGAGGGCTGCCTCGGCCACGCGGCCGCAAAGCGCGCGTGGCTTCGTCGGGCTCTGCGGTTGAACCCGCAGTTCTCGACTCTGTGGGCGCCGGTCGCAAGACTGGAGCTGCGATGAAACGGCTTGTCGTCCTCGTCGTAGCCGCGGCTGCGCTGCTTGCGCCGGCCGCTGCTTCGGCGCACCCGCTCGGCAACTTCACGATCAACCGCTTCAGCCGGATCGAAGGCGCCGATCACCGCGCGTACGTCTTCTACGTGCTCGACATGGCCGAGATCCCGACCTACCAGGCCGGACGGATCGACGCCCGCGCCTATGCGAGACGGATCGCAGCCGGCGCGCGGCTACAACTGGACGGGCGCCGCGTGACGCTGTCGCCGGTCGCGACGGCGCTTGCCCACCCGAAGGGCGCGGGAGGGCTGCACACCACCCGGCTCGAGCTCCTCCTGCGCGGGCCGCGGCTCGACCACACCGCGAAGCTCGCGTACGCAGACACGAACTACGCCGGCCGGATCGGCTGGAAGGAGATCGTCGTCGGAGCGGGGACGCGCAGCGAGAGCGGCGAGCTCCGCGCCTACCCGAAGAACCTGCTCCAGAGCCCGCTCGACGTCACCTCTGTGACGGGGGAGCTGCACTCGGCCGGTGGGCCACCGCCGAAGCTGGCGACCGGCCGGGAGCTGCAGGCGCCCGACCGAGTCGCGGACTCGGGCTTCAGCTCGCTGATCGGCCGCGAGCACCTGAGCGCGCTCGTGATCCTCGCCTCGCTCGCCGCCGCGTTCTTCTGGGGCATGGCCCACGCGCTTTCGCCTGGTCACGGGAAGACGATCGTTGCCGCCTACCTCGTCGGCCGCCGCGGCACGCCGTGGCATGCGGCGGCGCTCGGAGGGATCGTGACGGTCACCCACACGATCGGCGTCTTCGCGCTGGGCCTGGTCACGCTCGCGCTCTCGCAGTTCATCGTCCCCGACCAGCTCTATCCCTGGCTGAACCTCGTCTCGGGTGTGCTCGTCGTCGCGATCGGCGCCACGGTCTTCCGCAGCCGCTTCCGGCACCGGCATCCCCACACCCACGGCCCTGGCCACGACCACCATGGCCATGCCTCGGGACCTGGTCCCGAGACAGGTCCGAGCCGCGGCTCGCTGATCGCGGTCGGCATCTCCGGCGGCCTGCTGCCCTGCCCCTCGGCGCTCGTCGTGCTGCTCGCGGCGATCTCGCTGCACCGAGTCGCCTTCGGGATGTTGCTGATCGTCGCCTTCAGCGCCGGGCTCGCGTTGAGCATCACCGGCATCGGCCTCGTCGCCGTCTTCGCCAAGCAGATCTTCAAGCGGGCGAGCTTCGACGGGCGGCTCGTGCGCCTGCTCCCGGCCGCCAGCGCCCTCGTCATCCTCGCGGCCGGGCTCGCGATGACCGTGAGAGCACTCCCCAAGGTCAGCTGAGATGTTCGGCCTCGACACCTGGCTCGCGCACTTCTCGGACGGGGCGACGCTCGGGCTCGTGGTTGTGGTCGCCGTCGTGCTCGGCCTTCGCCACGCCGCGGATCCCGACCACCTGGCCGCGGTGACGACGCTGATCGCAACCGGTCGCGACCGCGCCGCCCGGACGGCGGCGCGCCTCGGACTCGCCTGGGGAATCGGCCACGCGACGAGCCTGTTCGCGTTCGGGCTGCCGATCGTCGTCTTCAAGGCATACCTCCCGGCGGGCGTGCAGGCGGCCGCCGAGACGAGCGTGGGCGTGATGATCGCGCTGCTCGCGCTCTGGCTGCTTTTCCGCTGGCACCGGGGACTCTTCCACCTGCATCACGACCACGGCGGCGCCCACGCCCACGGCGCCCGCCGGCGCTTCCGCACCCGCTCGCCGCTGCAGGCGTTCGGGATCGGCCTAGTGCATGGGATGGGCGGCAGCGCCGGTGTCGGCGTGCTGCTGCTGGCGTCGATCCACGACCGCGGCATCGCAGTCGTCGCCCTTGGGCTCTTCGCGTTCTCGACAGCAGTCTCGATGGCCGCACTCTCGACGGGTTGGGGGCTGACGCTCGTTTCCTCCCCGATGCGGACCTCGCTCGGGCGGCTCGCTCCCGTGCTGGGCTGCACGAGCCTCGCCTTCGGCGTCTGGTACGCGCTCGCGGCGCTCAGCCTCGCGCCGTACTACCTCTGAGAGTCCTGTGGTATCCCTGACGCGAAACCGAATGGACGACGGTTCGCTGCACGAGCTCTCGGCCGCCTATGCGCTCGACGCGCTCGACGGTGACGAGCTCAAGACCTATGAGGCGCATCTCGCCGGCTGCGAGCGCTGCCGCGCGGACGTGGCCTCGTTCCGCGAGACCGCCGGGGCGCTCGCCTACGACGTCGACCTGCCGCCGGTGCCCGAGACCCTGGAGCGCCGGATCCTCGAGTCGGCTCGGGCCGAGCGCCCGAACGTCGTTCCACTGCCGCGACGCTGGGTGATCCCCGCCGCAGGCGTGAGCGTTGCCAGCGTGGCCGCCGCGATCGTGCTCGGGATCTGGGTCGTGCACCTTTCGAATTCACTGGACAAGCAGAGGTCGAGGAACAGGTCGCAGAACGCCATCGTCTCGATCCTCTCCGACTGCAAGATGACGCCTGCCGAGGGCGCGAGCGCCAGAGTCTGCATCGCGCCGACACGTAAGGCCGTCCTCGCGGTCGACAACCTCGAGTCGGCCGGCCCCGGCAAGACCTACGAGGCGTGGGTGATCGCCGGGAGGCGCGTCCAGCCCGCCGGGCTCTTCCGCGGCGGCGCCGGCCGGAGATATCTGCGGCTGACGAAGTCGGTGCCGATGCGCGCGACGGTAGCGGTCACGCGCGAGAAGGCCGGCGGCGTCTCCGCCCCGACGGGCGCGATCCTGCTGCACGCGGATGTGAAGCCGAGCTAGTGCCTTATCCAGCAATACATGCCGGTTTCTGGAAGAGGCACCTATGAGCGACCGGGGAGAGGGAGGCGTGATCTCGCTCCGCGGGCGGCGTCGCGAGCGTTCGCAGACCGCACGTGAGCTTGCGCATCTGTCGGACGAGGCGGTGCTGGCGCTGATCGCGCGCGCAGACGACCAGGCGCTTGCCGAGCTCTACCGCCGCTTCGGCCGGCTGGCCTACGGCCTTGCGTTCCGGATCCTCCGCGACGACGCCTTGGCGCAAGACGCAGTGCAGGACGCCTTCCTCGGCGTCTGGCGAGCCGCCGGCAGGTTCACCGCGGAGCGGTCGAAGCCGAGCACGTGGCTGCTGACGCTCGTCCACCGCCGCGCGGTCGATCTCGTCCGCCGCGAGGAGCGCCGGCGCACCGAGCCCCTCCAGCCCGAAAGTGAATTCGCGGGTGCCGAGGCGGCCGACGAAGCGGAGCTCGCAACCCGGCGGCAGACGATCCGCGAGGCGCTGCGCCAGCTCCCCTCGGAGCAGCGAGAAGCGATCGAGCTCGCCTATTACGGGGGCTACACGCAGTCGGAGCTCGCCGAGCGCCTCGGCCAGCCGCTCGGCACGATCAAGAGCCGCATGTTCACCGGCCTGGCGCGACTCCGCGACACCCTCGGCGAGGACGCGCGCGCTCAGTTCGGGCCGGGCTAGAACGACGAAGGCGGCCGCGCCGGCCGCCTTCGCCATCGAGAGAGGCGGGAGAGACTACTTCTGCTTGGCCGTGCCCTCGATCGTCTTTTTGTCGCCGGAGCCGATCTCGATCCGGCGCGGCTTCGGCTGCTCGGGCTTCCTGACGTGCACCTCGAGCACGCCGTCGTGGAAGTCGGCGCTGATCGAATCTTCGGTCACGCCCTGCGGCAGACCGACGGTGCGCGAGAAACTGCCGAAACGCCGCTCGAAGCGGTAGAAGTTCTCCTCCGAGGCTTCCTGCGTCCGCTCGCGCTCGCCGGAGACGAGCAGCGCGCCGTCCTCGTACTCGACGGAGATCTTGTCTTCAGGGATGCCGGGAAGATCGAACGCATAGACGAGCTCGTCGTCCTTCTCCCAGACGTCGACGGCCGGCACCCAGGTCCGGGTCGAGGTCTCGCCGTCGCCGCTCATGACCGTGTTCATGAGCCGGCTCATTTCGTTCTGGAGCGTCGCGATCTCGCGGAACGGCTCCCAGCGAACCAGAGTCGCCATCTGTCCCTCCTTTCGTATTCGGTATCGCTATGACTTTCCCCAAAATATAAAACCTAAGCGTTTAAGTGTCAAGGCTGCGATCGAGTAGCATCGAAGCCGCTTGGTTACGGCGTCGGCGCAACTGAAGGGGCGCAGCTTCACGCGGGTCGCGGACTGGTCCGCAAGCGAGCTCGAGCGCGTCCTCGACCTCGCCGACGAGCTCAAGGAGCAGCAGAAGCGGCGCGAGCCTCACCACCTCCTCCCGGGCCGGACGCTCGGGATGATCTTTCAAAAGCCGTCGACCCGGACACGTGTCTCCTTCGAGGTGGGCATCGCGCAGCTCGGCGGCACCGGGCTCTACCTCTCGGCCGGCGACCTTCAGCTCGGCCGCGGCGAGACGCTCAAGGACACGGCGATGGTGCTCTCGCGTTACCTCGACGCGATCATGATCCGCACCTTCGCGCAGGCGGACGTCGAGGAGCTCGCTCGGAACGCCTCGATCCCGGTCATCAACGGGCTGACCGACAGCTCGCATCCGTGCCAGGCGCTTGCGGATGTGCTGACGATCCGCGAGCGGCTCGGCCGGCTCGAGGGCGTCACGGTGACCTACCTCGGCGACGGCAACAACGTCTGCGCCTCGCTGATGGTCGCTGCAGCGAAGCTCGGCATGAACTTCCGCGCGGCGACGCCGAGCGGCTACGAGCCGTCGAGCGAGGCTGTCGAGATCGCGCGCGAGGCCGCCGCAGAAAGCGGTGCGACGGTCGAGTTGCTGGCAGACCCGCGCGAGGCGGCAGCAGGCGCCGACGTTCTCTACACCGACGTCTGGACGAGCATGGGCCAAGAGGAGGAGCGCGAGCGGCGGCTCCGAGAGCTGGCCGGCTTCGGCATCGACCAGGAACTGCTCGACGTCGCTGGCACCAGCGCGATCGTCCTCCACTGCCTACCGGCGCACTACGGCGAGGAGATCGCCGAGGACGTGCTCTACGGGCCGCAGTCGGCCGTCTGGGACGAGGCCGAGAACCGCCTCCACGCCCAGAAGGCGCTGATGGCGCTCGTGATCTCCTGATCCCGTAGCCTCCCGGCTCGCGTGATCCCGCTCAAGGACAACGTTCCGACGCGGAGCTTCCCGGTCGTGACGGTCGGTTTGATCGCGGTCAACGTGCTCGTCTGGATCTGGGAGTGGAAAACGGGCGTCGACAAGGAGGTGGTGCACTACGGCTACTACCCCTGCACGCTCGCAGGGCCGTGCGAACCGCAGCTCGTGCCACCTGACCACCTCTCCTGGTACGACGGGCTCTTCACGTCGATGTTCATGCACGGGAGCTGGTTCCACATCGGCGGGAACATGCTCTTTCTCTGGATCTTCGGCAACAACGTCGAGGACTCGCTCGGTCGCGTCCGCTTCTTCCTCTGGTACCTGGCGGCCGGGTTGGCGGCGTCGTTCGCGCAGACGTTCGTCACGTTGCAGTTCTCCGACCCGGCCGGCTCGAGCATCCCCAACATCGGCGCGAGCGGCGCGATCGCCGGCGTGCTTGGGGCGTACCTCGTGCTGCTTCCCGACGCGAGCGTGCTGACGCTCTTCTTCTTCGTTTTCATCTTCTTCTGGCGCCAGATCCCCGCCTTCCTCTTCCTCGGCATCTGGTTTCTGTTCCAACTCTGGGAGGGCGGCTTCTCGGTCCTGCACCCGGAAGCCGGCGGCGGTGTCGCCTTCTTCGCGCACGTCGGCGGCTTCGTTTTCGGGGCCCTGACGGTCGGGGTCGTCGCGCAGCGACGTCCCTTACGACCTGCGGTCGACCAGTGGACACGCTACTGACGTGGCTGGCAGTCGCGGCGGGCGTTGTCGGACTCGTCGTCGTGCTCATCTTCCTGCTCTCTCCGTTCTGGAATGACGAATCCGACACGTTCGTTTTCAAGAAACATGAAGACACTTCCTCAGATCAAGGCCGAGATCGACCGCGCGACGGAGCGCCGCGCCGAGCTCTGGCACGTGCTTTCGACCGGCCACGATTCCGACGTCGTAGCTGAGGTCAAAGAGCTCGAGGACCGCATCCAGCGTCTCTGGGACGAGGAGCGGATGCTCCGAGCCCACCTCCGCTTCGGCGACCGCGACGAGATCATCAAGCGAGCGCGCCACGAAGAGCGCTTGTCTCGCGCTGCTTAATCCCTGCCCTTCTCCCCCTGACAGAACCGGCGGCCCGCAAGCCGCCGGTTCTGTTTCTACACTGAGGCCCGCACGGGGCGTTAGCTCAGCTGGGAGAGCGCCGGCTTTGCAAGCCGGAGGTCACCGGTTCGATCCCGGTACGCTCCACTCCCTTCGCAACGCCGCTCGCTTCGCGCGAGCATGACGACTTGCGAAGGATCACCTTCTAACGACAAGCCTGGTCGAACCCGCGGCCGCGCGGGCCGGCCGCGGCGGCGAATTGTTCCAAAGTCGACACACGTTTCCCTTGACAACATCAAGTGTCGGACACCGTACGCCACCCCTCGCGGCCCAGATCGCTTTTCCGAAGAAGGCGGCCCTATGCTGTCAGAGCATGAGCGAGCCGAGAGTCGACCGTCTCACCGCGAGTCAGCGTGACGCGCTCGCCGCCGAGCTTGCGGAGCTGGAAGGCCCGAAGCGCACAGCCGCGGTTGAGGCGATCAAGACGGCGCGCGAGCACGGTGACCTGTCGGAGAACTTCGAATACCACGCCGCGAAGGACGAACAGGGCTTGCTGGAGGCGCGCATCCGAACGCTCCGCTCGCGCCTCGACCACTCGGTGCTCGTCGAAGAGTCGGAGCTCGAGCGAGACAAGATCGGTGTCGGCTCAGCGGTGGAGATCGAAGACGAACAGGGCAACCGCATCCAGGGCGAAATCTCGAGCCTCGGCGGAAACGGCACGATCTCGCCCGACTCGCCGCTCGGCCGCGCCCTAGTCGGGCACTGCGTGGGAGACGCGGTCGACGTGGATGCCCCGCGCGGCAAGTGGATCGCACGAATCCTGTCGATTCGGCGTTCCTGAATACTTAGCCGCGCGTCAGTAGATATTGATCCGGTCGACCTCGAAGACGGCTGCTTCCAGGCAGCTCGCCGCGTCGTCGGCCGTGCACTGCTTGTAGGCGGGCGTCTGCGCCCAGACGCGGAGGTCGTGGCCTCCGCTCTTGACGCTGCTCCGCTTCTCGTACTCGGAGACGTATCGGTCGCGAGCTCGGTCGTACAAAGCGGTGATGCGGATCTCTCGCCCGTCGGTCGTCTCGAGGACGACACTGTGGTCGCCGATCGCATAGGCCGACGCGATCCGATCGAGGGCGGAGAGCTCTTCCCAATCAAGAGCTGACGAAGGGCCGGCTGATTGACCTGCCGATGCACTCATCGGGACTCCCTTCTCAGCGGGATAGAACGCGCCTCGGATGATACATCCGTGACAAGACGGCAGCTCTCAGCGCCCGGCGCTGCCGACGCACGCTGCGCCGGCAGCGACCGACATGTAGCTCGATGAGCGCTGTGTGGCTTTAGACCGCCGCCAGCTCGCGAACCTGGGTGAGCCTGATGTTGTTGCCCGACGGATCGCGGAAGGCGGAGTCGATCCCGTAGGGCCGCTCCTCCGGCTGCTCGGAGAAATCGACGCCGCGCCCCTTGAGCTGCTCGTACGAGGCGTGGACGTCGTCGGTGGTCAGGAAGATCGTGCCCGTGAAGCCCTTCGCCATCAGGCTTCTCACCTGCTCGCCCGTCTCGGCGTCCATCACGGGCGGGCCGGGAATCGCCATCAGCACGATCGAGACGTCCTGGCCAGGCCATCCCACGGTCAGCCAGCGGAAGTTGCCCAGCTCGGGCACCGTCACGTCGGCGCGCATCTCCATGCCGACCTTTTCGGTGTAGAACGCAAGCGCCTCGTCTTGGTCGTGCACCCAGAGCTGGGCGTTGGCGATCTTGATCATCGTGTTCCTCCAGAGTCGATTGA